>BNJU01000566.1_pt1 | contig 111999 bp, 120 predicted proteins | sample 8539281 | NCBI WGS metagenome assembly BNJU01 (sample SAMD00202456, study PRJDB9452) | human saliva metagenome | isolation source: human saliva | place: Japan
ATCTTTCTATAAAAAAATTGGAGAAAGTAGTTTTTTTCTCCGGATTGCTTGCGTCTCCCTTGACGAGACTGTTTGGAGAAAGGGGGGAATTGCCTTGAAAACTCTGGTCGTATTCTATTCCTATTCCGGTATCACAAGAAGATTGGCGGAAGATATTGCCTTGCTGACAGACGGAGAATTGAGAGAGCTGAAGCCTCAAAAGCCGTATTCGTACTCCTACAATACAGCTGTGAAAGAAGTCAGAGGAGAGATTGAGCGCGGATATTGCCCGCCGCTCAAAGAGGGGGCAGAGCCTGTCGGGGATGCAGAGTTGATTTTCATCGGTTCGCCGAACTGGCTGCATACCTTTGCGCCGCCGGTATTGTCGTTTCTTCGTGCGGTTAATCTGAGCGGAAAGACCGTAATCCCCTTTTGCACGCACGGAGGCGGAGGTTTCGGGGATATGCCGGAGCGCTATCGAAAGGAGTGTAAGGGCGCTGTGCTAAGGGACGGCATTGCCTTGAAGGGGGATTATAGCTTTGATGAGTTGGAAGCCCGGATTCGCAATTTATAAGCGGTATCATTCTTTTGACGAAGTTTCTGATGAATGTGGCTTAGAGAGTTGAATGTATTGCGTGAACTGCGCCGCGGCGAATGTACTTTCACATTCGCCGCGTTTTTTGTTGTTCTTTGAAGAATTACGGTAAGCGTGGCATCCGGAAATGCAATGGGGTACAATAGGGTTTGATGAAAACAAATCGACAAACCTTGTTATGGGAGGCCTATGATTCAGTATATCTGTAAACAGTGCGGCGCACAGCTGGAACTCGGCAGTGCGGGCGGCTTTCGCTGTTCGTATTGCGGGGCAAGAGCCTTTTTGTCGGACGCTGAGCTAAAAGGGAATACGGAATTCCGGAAGAAGCTTCTGTCCTACTATAAGGCCAAGGCCGATGCGAAGGAGCAGGACTACAGCGGAGACACGCTGTGGGAAGAAAACGGCAGCGTAAGTTATCGCATGCAGAACGGGAAAACGCTGACGCTGTCTACATGGACCGCTATTCCTACCCGGAGCTTGTGTGCTACCTTTGCCGGGAAACGGTGGTTTATGTATTCGATCAGGAGGAAGGGGCGAATGCCTTTTTGCGGGGGGCTATCCCAGCTCGCCTTTCCCGCGGCGGATGTGAAACTGGTTCGTTGTTTTCCGCAGTTGAAGAGCAAACTCTATCTGGACGAGGGGAAGCTTGGCCTCATCTATATGCGGAAGCCGTATTTCTACCCGGCGGAGGTGTTTGCGCCGTTCGCATCGGAACATTTGGCCTGGGTTATCTCCCGCATGGAGAATATCTGCTGCGCCCTCGAGTATTCGGAACTGGAGCACGGGAACATGACCGCGGCAAGCCTTTTTATCAACCCGATCACGCATGAGGGCATGCTCTTCGGCGATTGGCGCGATGTAAAGAAGAAAGAGAGCAAGCGGGATTTGCGAGATCTCCGGGAAGCGGCGAAGTCGGTTGCGGAAGATGTGCATCACCCGCGGGAGCTGGAAGTATTTCTCAGCTCGGAACCTGCAGCGGATGCCTACGCGGACTTTGCGGCTTGGGATCAGGTGATTGAAGACGGCTTTGGCGGCCATCGTTTTACAAAAATGGATTGAGGTAGGAGGAAATTATGGGTTACGGAAGTTATTCGGCGGCGGATTGGCAGAAACTCAAAAACAGCAGAAAACTCTCCAACGGACAGAGCGTCGGAGAGGTCTTTAAGAGAACGGAATGCAACCCGAAGATGGATCCTAAGTTTATCGGCACGCGGGAATGCTTTGACTCGGAGGAGCATCCGAATACCACGCCGATTGTGGTCGGTTTGGACGTGACGGCTTCGATGGGCTATCTCGCGGTGGAACTTGCGACCGGTGCGCTGAATGAGTTGATTACCAAGCTCTACTCCACCGGCGCGGTCGAAGACCCGGCGCTCATGTGCGCGGCCTACGGTGATTTTCAGGACAAGTCTCCGCTACAGGTTACGCAGTTTGAATCGGACATTCGAATTGCGGAGCAGCTCTTGGAACTCTATTTTGAAAACGGCGGAAGCGGACAAGTGGTTCCTACCTGCCTCTGGGAGTTTTTGGCGAAACACACGAACATCGATGCGATTCGGAAGAGAAAGCAGAAGGGCTTTTTGTTTACCATAGGGGATAATGCGGAGATTCGCAGCGGGTCCGTAGGAGCTACGGTAGCGCGCGTTATCGGGGATGCGCTTCCGGGGGAAGTCACGAGGGAGGGTCTTTTACGGGAAGTTGAGGAGTCCTTCCATGTGTTCCATATTATGATAGGGCACGAAAACAAGGAGAATGCGGAACTTCTGCCGGGGCACTGCATGGTGTTGAATCGCGAGAGCACTGCCTGCCTGCCGGAAATCATCATCAGCACCATTCAGCTCCAAAAGGGCGAGGCGCGGGAGGATGTTATATCGCGCTGGGATGAGCTGAACCGACCGGTCATCAGCGCGGCGCTTGCGCAGCTTTCGCTGCAGGCGGACGCCGACATTCAGTTATGAGAAGCATTGCGGTCATCGGAAAAAATTTCGGAGATGAGGGAAAGGGGCTTGCGACAGCAAGCCTCTCTCGCGTTCTCGGGAAGCCGCTGATTGTCAAACACAACGGCGGTGCGCAGGCCGGGCACACAGTGGAAGATGCGGAGGCTGCTTGGCGCTTTGTACACCACCAGATCGGCGCCGGGGCAGAGTACGGAGCGCCGACATTGTTTGCGGAACACTTTATGCCGGATCTCTACCAACTCGGGAAGGAAGTCGCGGACTTTACGCGGCTTTTCGGCTTTTTGCCCTTGCTTTATTCTGAGAAAACAGCGCGCGTCACAACCATAGACGATGTGCTTCTTAACATGGGCGCGGAAGCCGCCCGCGGCGATGCGCGTCACGGATCCTGCGGCATGGGAATCGATGAATGCGTGCAGCGAAACCGCGCGGGCTACGGGCTTAACGTGGAGAAAGTCGCCGCATGGAGCGAGACAGAGCTCTTGCAGCGATTGCGGGAGCTGCGGACACGCTACACGAGAGAAAGAGCGGCGGTGCTCGGCATAGACCGCGGGAACCCGTACTTTGAACTGTTGGAAAATGACACAGTGCTTCAAAATTATGTTGCGGAAGTGAAGGCGAATATAGGGTTGCTTAGTTTGGTGGATGCAAACCGGGATTGGCTTTCGCAATTTGAGCATCTCATTTTTGAGAGCGGACAGGGGCTTCTCTTAGACGAGGACTATGAAGCCTATGCGCCGCATTTGACCTCCTCAAAGACGGGGATGCACAATCCGGCCTACTTCCTTGCAAAGCAGGGGCTCACGCTGGATGAGGCAATTTATGTGACGCGGAGCTATGTGACGCGCCACGGAGAGGGACCGCTGCCCTGTGAGACAGAGCGCGACAAGCTCCCCGGTGTCGGAGAGGATCTCACCAATCAGCCGAACGAATGGCAGGGAACACTCCGCTATGCGCGGCATGAGAGTATGGAGGCCTTTTTTGCGCCTGTGGAGCGGGATAAAGACTCGGTTCAAATGTTCTCAAGCGCCCGGAATACCAAGCTCTCGATTTTGATTACGCACTTAAACGAAACGGGAAAGCGATTGTATTTTGAAGAGGGAGAAGTTTCGTTTGAGCGGGTGAGAAAAGAAGGGGAGCGGAGAGGGATAAGGTGCACGGGGAGATTAGAAGCAGAAATATAGTGGAGGTATGTGGAACGAATTACAGCCCTTTTCTCCGGCGAGACCGCAAATCGTATCAGGTGCCAGATGCTTTGTCAGTATCTGCTTTACCGCAAAAGACACGAATTTCTTGGCTTTCGGCAGCCTTATGGGGCAATGACTATTTCGTCTTCGATGTTCGTAGATACGCTGTCCCGAATCTCCAAAGTAGCGCGTGTATGGCTCCGGATTCCGTCCTAACTGCTGCACGGTACCTCTGGCAAGTTCATTATATAAAGTTGACCTTGCAATCCCGACTTCGCGCGCAATGCGACTTTTTGGGAGCTTTAATTGCAGCAGTACTTCAATCTGTGCGCGCTTTTCGCGTGTCAGGTGGCGATATGTTCTGTTTGAGGTATACTCGTTCTGGGCCATGGCGAACCTCCCGGTGTGGTGGTGTGTGGTAGCTTCATCATACCACGAGTTCGTCATCGGCTCTTTTTTATTGTCCTAGTTCATCTTACAATTATCCCGTTCATAAAGAATTTACAAGTGAAATATGTCGAAAGATTGTAATCGTAAACCAAATGGTTTATAATGTACTGAAAATCGTGGGAATAGAAAGACATAACTAGATTACATTACTGGATTATGATTTTTTTCTGATTAAGGAAATCGTAAAATTCTGTTTTAGTTTTTAATTGAGAGGAAGTGCAAAATGCAATACAAAAATACTAACATGGAATGTAAAGGGAGAATCCTCTTTTGGTTGGAATAATAAATATAATAATCCATATATTATAAGTAGTCGATTGGTAGATAAATTTGTTAAACAAGAAGCTGACATTGTTGTTTTGACTGCATTTGTTATTTCTAAAAGGATTTGACTATCTTTTTGAACGTTTACAAAATGAAGGCTATATTTGGTTTACATCTACTCGTTCGGGCAAAAATGGTATTTTTAATTGCTGTAAAAAGAAAGATTCTAAAAGATGACAAGGAACTAGTTAATAAATTGTATGAGAAAAAAATAAAATTTCGTCTTCTATAGAAGAATGCAACATTTTACAAGTTTCACTCCCACTCAAATTCCCACTCAAATGTGGGAAAGTTATAGATATAACTGGATGTAGAATGGAAACTGGTGGATTTAATTCTTTGAGAGAACAATATGATCATGAAAGAAGAATTTTTAGTGAGATTTTACTACCATTGATAAGAGAAAGACAATCGGATATTCAAGTGGTTTGTGGTGATTTTTAATAATGCAAAATGTTATGGAATATTGAATGAACCCTATTGTTATAAGAATTACATAGACAAAGACAATCAAGAATTGGCTCAGATTAATTATAATTTGAACATAATTAAGTATTTTTTTGATAGGGAAGGATTTGCAATGGCAGATATAAATAAACACGGCTTTGCAATTCCTACGTATTTACTACGTATAGAGGGCGTGAAGTATCTATTCCAGATGACCATATTTTTGTGCGTGGAGGTACATGTAAAAAATGTGAGGTATTGTCAAGTGATGGATTATCAGACCATGCTATTGTAATAGCAACAATACAAATTGACGAATAGTATTGTTGTCTCTTGACCATGGGTGGAAGGCCATCATTTGCGGAACAGATTCGACTGCTATTCCAGTAGCTCGTGTAGTAAGAGAGTATGAAAGTTTTTCTGTAAAAACGGAATAAGAAATACCTTCAGGGGCTCCTGTGATATACCCTAATCACAGGAGGCTTTTACTATGGCAAAAAGAGAAAAGAAACCCGTCCACAAAGTCGTGATGACCGAAGGCAAACGCCAGATCATCCAGCAACTCCTACAGGAATACGACATTGAGACTGCCGAGGATATCCATGATGCTCTCAAAGACCTGCTCGGCGGCACCATCAAGGAGATGATGGAAGCCGAGATGGATGACTACTGTAACGACTACAAGGAAAGACTGTCAACTCCAGCTACGGTTCTATGCGAATCGACGTCCCGCAGGACCGCAAGTCCACGTTTGAGCCTAAAGTCTTAAAGAAGCGGCAGAAAGACATTTCTGACATCGATCAGAAGATCATCTCCGTGTATGCCAAGGGGATGACCACCCGCCAGATCTCTGACACGCTCATGGATATCTATGGTTTTGAGGCCTCTGAGGGATTCATATCGGACGTGACGGATAAGATCCTGCCCCAGATAGAGGACTGGCAGAACCGGCCCCTCGACGACATCTACTCCGCCCTCTATATTGAAGCAATCCACTACTCCGTTCGGAATAATGGGATCATTCGGAAGATGGCGGCTTACGTCATACTCGGGATCAGCTGCGAAGGAAAGAAAGATGTCCTGACGATCGAGGTCGGCGATAACGAGAGTGCTAAGTACTGGCTGGCCGTCCTCAACAGCCTTAAGAACCGTGGGGTTAAGGATATCCTGATTATCTGCGCTGACGGGCTGACTGGGATCCGCGAGGCGATCCGGACGGCTTTCCCGAAGACAGAATATCAGCGCTGCATCGTCCACCAGGGCCGGAACACGTTAAAATACGTGTCAGACAAAGACCGCAAGGTCTTCGCCAATGACCTTAAAACGATCTATAATGCTCCCAACGAGGAACAGGGGCGCGTCAACCGGGACTGGATCACAGAGAAGTGGTCGGAGAAATATCCGAACGCCATGAAACGCTGGGAACGCGACTGGGATGTCATCACTCCGATCTTCAAGTTTTCCGCAAATGTGAGAACCGTCATCTACACGACGAACGCGATCGAGAGTCTGAATGCCACATACCGCAAGCTGAATCGTCAAAGAAGCGTTTTCCCCAGTGCCCAGGCTCTTCTGAAGGCCCTGTATCTGGCCACCTTTGAAGCTACGAAAAAATGGAGCATGACAATCCGGAACTGGGGGCAGGTTTACGGCGAGCTGTCGATCATGTACGAAGATCGGCTTCCCAAATGACATGATAAACAGCCGAAACGGGCGGATTTCTCCGTCCGCTGTAGACATGTCAACCTGTATCCGTTATAAAATAAGCAACCGTCTGAAGGTCGATAACGCTGCTTTTTGTAAGCCCTCAGACATAAATCCTATCACAGGAAATCCTATTTACAGAGATTTCTTCACATACTCTAGGAAAGGCCGATTGTAAAAGTGAGGTTTGTGGCTTATGCTACCAGAAAATCTTTTGTGAGAAGGAGGGATGACGTATCACTTATGCGATGAGCGACATTCATGGAATGTACGATTCCTATAAAAGAATGCTGTCCAAGGTAGACTTTTCTGAGGACGATACTTTGTATATTCTTGGAGATACAATAGACCGCGGCACGGAAGGATTAAAAATCCTGCTTGATATGTCCGCTCGCTCGAATGTTTATCATCTTGTTGGCAATCACGAGTATGTGGCTTGTGCCATTCTACCTTGGCTTATGCAGGAGATCACCGAGCAAAACACTGACGAGAACGTCTTGATGGACAGGCTTTCCATCCTTGAAGCTTGGATGAAAGATGGCGGAAATCCTACGATAGAAGAATTCAGCAAGTTATCGCAGGAGCAAAGAGAATATGTCGTTGACTACATAGAAGACATGACTGTTTATGAAGAAGTTAATGTAGCGGGAAAGAATTATCTCCTTACTCACGCAGGGTTAGACAATTTCCAAATCGGAAGAGCATTGGATGACTACGCCCTGGGAGATTTTATATATACCAGTCCAAAACTGTCAGACCACTTTTTGATGATAAACTGCTTATTGTCGGGCATACACCTACTCCCCATTATTATGCGATGTTAAACGGAACACATCAGGGAGAACCGAAGATTTTTAGAACGGATAGCTTTATAGACATTGATTGTGGCTGCGCATATGGTGGGAAATTAGCTTGTCTCTGTCTTGATACGATGGAGGAATTTTATGTCTAGCGACCGAGGGCTATGTTGATATCTTCCCCCGCTATCGGAGTTTGGGAAAGCGGTGTAGAATAGAAGTCTGCGAACTCGATTGCTTTTTGCCGTATCGGAAACGATTCCTACAGTTTTGCGGAGCGGCAATCGGGAGAATGGCATTACGGTGTTAAGGAGAGTCAATATGTGGTCAACGGAGAGTGTGTTTTATCAGATTTATCCCCTTGGTTTTTGCGGTGCGCCGAAGGAGAACGATGGCGTGCTTGTGCCCCGAATTCGGAAGGTCATTGAGTGGATTCCGCATTTAAAGCGCTTGCATGCGGATGCGGTCTATTTTTCGCCGGTGTTTGAATCCGACCGCCACGGTTACGATACGCGGGACTATACGAAGATTGACTGCCGCCTCGGCAGCAATGCGGATTTTGCGGAAGTCTGTAAGGCACTCAAAGAAAACGAGATTCGTGTGGTCTTGGACGGCGTCTTTAATCATGTGGGACGCGGCTTCTGGGCGTTTCAAGATGTGCTTCAAAAGCGGGAGCAGTCTCAATATAAGGATTGGTTTTACATCCACTTCGACGGAAATTCCAATTATAACGACGGCTTCTGGTATGAAGGTTGGGAGGGGCACTTTGAGCTGGTCAAGTTAAACCTTGATAATCCGCAGGTGACGGATTACCTTTTCTCCTGCATCAAAGCCTGGATTGAGGAATTTCAGATTGACGGCCTGCGCTTGGATGTGGCCTACTGTCTGAACCCGAACTTTATGCGGAAGCTCCGCGCGTTCTGCGATTCCGTGAAGCCGGACTTCTTCCTGCTCGGGGAGATTCTGTTCGGCGACTATAAGCGCATTGTGAATCCCGAGATGCTGCATAGCTGCACGAACTACGAGTGCTATAAGGGGCTGTATTCGAGCTTTAACGACCTGAACCTCTTTGAAATCAACTATGCGCTGAATCGTCAATTCGGCAAGGAGAATCATGCCATCTATAAGGGGGAGCATCTGCTCAGCTTTGCGGACAATCACGATGTGACTCGTGTCTCGAGCATCCTAAAGGAAAAGCGGCATCTGCCGCTGCTCTACTGCCTGCTCTTTGGCATGCCGGGCATTCCCTGCATTTATTACGGCAGCGAGTGGGGCATTTTGGGTGAAAAGAGCCATGGCAGTGACGATGCCCTCCGCCCGGAACTTGCTTCGCCCGAATGGAATGAGCTCACGGATGCGATTGCCTCCTTTGCGGAAATTCATAAGAGCCATAAGGCGCTCACGCACGGAGATTATAAGAGCATTGTGCTCACGAACCGTCAGCTGGTATTTGAACGCGAATTTGAGGGAGAGCGAATTTGGATCGGTTTAAATGCCGAGGACAAGGAATATCACGCGCACTTTAACGGGGCGAATGCAGGCATGGCGACGGATCTTTTGCGCGGAGAGCAGGTAGCCTTAAGCGGCGGATATCAAATGCCGCCCTTTGGCTACTTCATCTGGAAGCTCAGCTAAGCTTTGAAAGAGAACTCGCATCAGAACCGAAAAAGAATTGAAAAAGAATCAAAAAAGAACCCGCTAGTCTGCTTTTTGAGACTTGCGGGTTCTCTGCGTCCATTTTCTTTACCAAACCCAAGTTTGAGACTGCGTGAAAACGGGGGCAGATCCTGAAGTAGGAACAAAGGTAATGGCGGCGGACGGAAGCAAAGTGCAATCCCGAAATGGGAAGGCGAACATTTGGAGCTAACGCTGACTCTTTTCGCTTAGGCTAAAAAACAAGCTGCAGTAAGAGCATATAGACGACCGCGCCTGAGGCAATGGAGAGCAGCATTTGCTTTTTCCATAAGTGCAGGGCGGCGGTAACTGCGATTGCGATGAACTCAGGAATTCCGTGAGCGCCGGAGAAAACGGAGACATGCTTTAAGCAGTATACCACCAAAAGGCCGAACACCGCGCAAGGCAGCGCCTTGCCGAGATATTGAACCGTTTTCGGCGTGGGCTTTTTGGAGGAAAAGATGAGGAAGGGCAGAAACCTGGTCAGCATCGTGCCGAAAACACAGATGGCGATGGTGGCAATTTGTTCGGATAAGCTCATGGGACTCATTCGGACACGTCTCCTTCCGCGTAGGCTATCTCAATCGGTTTTCGGAATGCCGTTAAGAGGAGTAAAATCACTAGCATGGCGGGGAGCATGAAAGCATCCGCGCCGAAGAGGAGTAGGCAGAGTAAACTTCCGCCGATTCCGATGAGGCCCGTGTATTTTTCTTCTCCTTCATCCATTGGTTCATGAAGATGGTCACAAACATGGCAGTCATGACAAAGTCGAGCCCCTCGGTGTTAAACTTTAGGAGAGAGCCGATTAGGCCGCCGAGTGTTGCCCCGGAAACCCAGTAGATGTGATTCAAGAGGGTCACAAAGAACATAAACCAGCCGCGGTCCACATCGGCGGGTATATCTGCCGTATAGTTAATCGAAAAAGTTTCATCGCACATACCGAAAATCAGATAGGGCTTCTTCCAACCCATTCCTTTGAAGCGGTCCAACATGGTAATGCCGTAAAAGAGGTGCCTTGCCTGAACCAAGAGAGTCACGGTGAGCGTGGTCAGCGGCGCAAAGGTTGACATCAGCATGGAGACAGCAATGAATTCCAGGGAGCCGCCGTAGATGAGCATACTCATGAACATGGGGTAAACAAAGGAAAAGCCGTTTACATTCATGAGGATGCCGTAGGCAAGCGCCAGGAACCAGAAACCGGCAAAGATTGGTAGCGTATAGGGAAAGGCAGCTTTCAGGGCTTTTTGTTTCATCATCCCCTCCTTGAAACCAAAACGAACAAAGTGTAAAATAAAATGAATGGGAACAGAATACCACTGAAAATAAAACACACAAGATGTAAATTATAATTTTTAAATCACGGAGATGCCATGGAAGCCGGAGAAATCATCGCATACAATCTGAAACGCTTGAGAAACGAAAAGAACCTGACCTTGGGACAGCTTGCCAATCTGGCGGGGGTCAGCAAGGTGGTCCTCTCGCAAATTGAAAAGGGGGAGGCGAACCCCACCATCAATACGATATGGAAGATTGCGGGAGCGCTGCAGCTGCCGTATTCCGCGCTCTTGGAAACGCAGGAAAAGGCTACGGTTCAAATTCGGAAAAAGGAGATTTCCGCGCTTTCGGAGGACAAGTACCATATCTTTCACTATTATGCGAAGACCGCGGATCGAAACTTTGAGCTGTACCAGATGGAAGCAGAGCCGGGCTGCGAGCACACTTCCGTCGGGCATTCCACGAACAGCTTTGAGTATCTGATGGTGCTGAAGGGAGAGCTGATTCTGGAAACCGGAGGTGAGGAGTACTTCCTAAAGAAAGACGATGCCATCTGCTTTGATGGCTCCGTATCCCATTCCTATAAGAATGTCGGTAAGAAGGACGCCAAGGCTGTGATGTTGATTCATTACCGATAAGCGAAAGCAGAGTTTCTGTTCGGAAGCGGTTTGATTGAAGGAAGTCTACAGGAGGAGCGATATGAAGTTGTTGCTGACCGGCTTTACGCCGTTTGACGGCGAGACGATTAACCCGGCGCTGGAGGCGGTGAAGCGCGTGAAATCCGAGATTGCCGGCATGGAAATTGTTAAGCTCGAAGTCCCGACTGTCTTCGGAGAGTCTGTGCGCTTGGTTGCGGAAGCCATAGAGCGTGAGCAACCGGACTTTGTGCTCTCGGTCGGGCAGGCGGGCGGCAGAGCTGCGGTCACGCCGGAGCGTGTTGCCATCAATGTGGACGATGCGCGAATCCCGGACAATGCGGGACAGCAGCCGATCGATGTCCCGATTTTTGCGGACGGCGAAAACGCCTATTTTGCGACCCTGCCGGTGAAAGCGATGGCAGAGGCCATACGGGAAGCCGGCTTACCCTCGGCCCTCTCGAACACCGCGGGAACCTATGTCTGCAATCATCTGATGTACGGCGTCTTGTATCATCTGAATCGACAACATAAGGCCGCCAAGGCCGGATTCATTCATGTGCCCTATATCCCGGAGCAGACTGCGGACAAGCTGGGCGTCCCGTCCATGCCGCTTGACGACATTGTGCGGGCCTTGGAGGCAGCAATTGCCGCGATACCGGCACATGAGACGGATGTAAAAACAGCTTACGGAAGAGAGTGTTGATAGCAATGATCGAGAAAATCAGCGGTGACACAGCGCACTTTGAAGCGGCGCTCACATCGGAAGACTTGGCGGATTTGTTGGCGGATGCCGGACTACGGCTGATTCGCGCCTGGGGAGGTTATCGACCGAGTACGTCGGATTTGGAGAAGCTCAATGACTTATTTCGCCTTCGCCCGGAAATCGAATTTTGTGCGACAGAGCCGGGGCAGCTTGTAGGTCTTTCGGAATTGCAGCGGGTTAGCGAAGCGGTCTCAGGCTGCTTCGGCGAGGGGCTTTCGGACTTAAAAGCGCTGAAACGATTGCGTAGCCTTGGTCTCGCGGAACCGGATTTCACAGCGCTCCCGGAATATGCGGATACGCTGGAGGAACTTAGCCTTTCCGGCAGATTAAGTAAAAAGAGCGGGGCTTGCCTTTCTAAAGCTTACGCGGCTCAAGGCACTTTCGCTGAGCGGAACCACACTGGAGTCTTTTGCTTGCATCGGCAAGCTTAAACTCACTTCCCTCTATGTATACGGGAACCGGCCGAAGAGCCCTGTAGGACTGGAAGCACTGTCCTCGCTTCGGGCGCTTCGCGTAAAAAACAATTCCTCCTGGACGGATTTTTCATTTCTGACAGAACTCGGAAATTTAGAGTCGCTATGCCTGGAGTACTGCGCCAAGTTGCGGGCGCTCGTTCCGCTCGACGCTTTGCATCAACTGAGATATGTAAGGCTCGGGAACTGTGACAGCCTCGAAGACATTTCGTCTCTCCGGAGCCTGCCAGAGGACTGTGAGGTCTTTGCGACGGGAAGAAAACTTTTGCAGGCGGGGCTTGCCTATGAATACAGTCCGAAAACCGGCGTAGCGGAGTGGTGCAGAGAAGCTTCTCCCAATCTGCCGGCGGAGCTTCTTGCGCGCGGGAGAAAGGTACAGTAGTAAGGCGGCGAAAACTCGGAAAACGGCCGATAAGCCGGTCCGCAGGTCCTATTTCACACGGATTTGCGGGCCGGTTTTTCTTTTGGGCTTATCTCCTCTGTTCGGACTTGTCTTTCCGCTCAGAGAAGACTGTCAAAGTGCATAAAATGATTGCTGACTAAATGCCATCATTGTATAATAATCCTAAACTCAGGGCGTGAATCGGGTCAGCTTGCGGTGAAAGCTAGGGAAGGTTACGGAAGCGAAGACTCATGCATATCGCCGGGGGATAAGGAGGAGGGGCATGAAAATCACGGAGATTCGGCTCGGAAGCATTTCGGTGCCGCTGCGGGTTCCGTTTAAGACAGCGCTTCGCACGGTGACGAGTGTCGAGGATATCATCCTCGAGATTCACACCGACACGGGAGCGGTGGGCTACGGCGAGGCGCCGCCGACGGGCGCGGTGACCGGGCACACCACAGGTGCCATAGTCGGGGCGCTGAAGGATCACATCATCCCAAATCTCCTCGGCAAAGACATCGATGCCTTTGAAGATTTGATGCAGCTTGTTCAGTCCTGTGTACACGGAAACAGCAGTGCGAAGGCTGCGGCGGATATGGCACTCTGGGATCTCTACGGACAGCTTTATAAGCTTCCGGTCTATAAACTCCTCGGCGGCGCGCGAAAACAGCTGGTCACGGATATCACCATCAGCGTGAACGAGCCGGAGGAGATGGCGCGGGATGCCGCAACGGCGATTGCACGCGGCTATGACTGCCTGAAAGTAAAGGTCGGCGCAGACCCGACGCTCGATGTGGCGCGGCTTCGGGCAGTGCGTGAGGTTGCGGGAGCAGACATCCGCCTCCGCATTGACGCAAATCAGGCCTGGGAGCCAAAGCAGGCGGTGCGTATCTTAAATGAGATGCAGGAGCAGGGACTAAAGCTCGAATTTGTCGAGCAGCCGGTCAAGGCGCACGATATTGAGGGCCTCAAATACGTGACCGAGCATAGCTTTGTGCCCGTACTGGCGGATGAGAGTGTATTCTCTCCGCGCGATGCGATGCGTGTACTGGAACAGCGGGCGGCGGACCTCATCAACATTAAACTTATGAAGTGCGGCGGTATCTATAACGCGCTGAAGATTGCGGCTGCGGCGGAGATTTACGGTGTGGAGTGCATGATCGGTTGCATGCTGGAGGCGAAGATTTCGGTGAATGCGGCGGTGGAGCTTGCCTGCGCAAAGAAAGTCTTTACCCGCATCGATTTGGACGGTCCGGTGCTCTGCGGTGAGGACCCGATACTGGGCGGTGCGCGTTTTGAAGAGAAGTTTATCACGGTTTCGGATGAGGCCGGCATGGGCATCCGCGGCGTGGAGGGCTTGCGTTACCGGATTGAGCATCAAACAATAGAAGATGGGGAGAAAGAGATGATTACCAACGGGTTTACCTACATTGCGTTTCTTATTTTTCCTTGCCGGGATGCTGCTGTTCCTGGAGAAAAAGACCAAGGCGAAGATTTTTTAACATCGTTCCGCCGCTGGTCTGGATTTATGTGCTGAACATGGTCTTTTGCACCATGGGACTCTACAATTCGAGGCCTGCTCAAACACGTATTCGGCGCTCAAAAACAACATTCTCTACGCGATGATTTTTTTGTCATGTTGCTTCGCTGCGACTTTAAGAAGCTCTCAAAGCTCGGCGGGCGCATGGTGGCAATCTTCCTTGGCTGCTCGCTGACGCTGGCGGTCGGCTTCCTGATCGGCTACCCGATTTTTTTAAGGGGACGCTCGGCACGGATACCGGGGCGCTGTTGCGGCGCTCTATGCTTCCTGGGTCGGCGGTTCCGCGAACATGGCGGCCATGCAGGCGGCGCTTCCGGTCGATGCCGGTGCGTACAGCTGCGCGCTTGCGCTGGATACCGTTTGCTACTCGGTCTGGATTGCGCTCCTCCTGCTTGCGGTGAAGTACGCGGGGCGCTGGAACGCTTCGGTCAAGGCAGACACTTCGACGCTGCAGGCCATTGCGGAGAGTGCGAATGCCGAGGTCGCAAAGGAGAAGAAGGCTGCGACCAGCGCGGACTGGATTTTCCTGATCGGCCTCTCGCTCATGGTTTCGGCTCTCTCCCAGATGGTCGGAAAGAGCTGCAATGCGGCACTCGCGGGCGTGGGGCTCGGTATGTTTGACAAGGGTACCCTGACGACGGTCTTTGTCAGTATCCTGGGACTCATCTGCGCGGGCACTTCGCTCGGCAAGCTCCCGGCGGTCGAAGAGCTCTCGAATGTATACCTCTATGTGGTGGTCTCGCTGCTCGCATCGACCGCGTCGGTATCCGACCTGCTCTCGGCGCCCATGTGGGTGGTATATGGACTCTTCATCCTGGTGATTCATGTGGTGCTCATGTATCTGCTCTCGAAGGTCTTCCACTGGGATCTCTGCATGGTCTCGACGGCATCGCTCGCAAATATCGGCGGTTCGGCCTCCGCACCCATTGTGGCATCCGCGTATGACGCTTCCTATGCCGGAATCGGCGTATTGATGGGCGTGCTCGGCGCGGCAATCGGAAACTTCTGCGGACTCGGCATGGGCGCTTTGCTGCGGCTATTCCTATAACAGCAGAGTCTTTGTGACAGTGTATCTTACTTGGGATGCCCGCAATGCGGGCATCCCTTTGCCGTTGACTGAGAAGGAGGATGCAATGGGAAAGAGCATTTTTGAAAGCATGTATCTGCCGCTTCCGTCTCCTGTGCAGCAAATGAAGGAGCGCGGAAATTTAGAAGAGGCAGAGGCGTATTTGCAGCATTTGCTTGAGACGGGAGAGTGTCTTCCGGAGGAGCGGCGGCGCTTCCGCGCGGAGCTGGAGATACTGCGCCGTTTGCCCGCGGAGTATCCCTATACAAGGGCGGAAGCGCTGGAACTTGTGCGGCGCTATGTTCCGAATTTTTCGGAGGCGGACTTTGATTCCCTCCTTATGAGAGGCAAAATATTTTGGCGTTATCTGGACGGGGAAGCTCGCTTTTTCGGGCGTTTTTTTGACTCGCTCTGTAAGACCGACTCCTTCTTTGCTGAGGCTGCTGCTAAGCAGAGGCACTGCATTCCCGGCAGTGACCGCAGGCTGCTTGAAGAGAGTGCGGAAAAGATGCGGGCGCAAGGGGAACTCAGTGTGCGCATCACGGTGCGTGCGGAGCTCGAGCTGGAGGAGGCATTTTTCCGGGAAGGGGCTCTTGTTCGGGCTTACCTTCCTCTGCCGCGTGTTACGGAAGAGCAGGGTGACATTGCGCTCGAAGAGATGAGTGCCGGCGGGCAGCTCGGTGCGGAAAGCGCGGTGCAGCGCGTTGTCTTTTGGGAGGAAAGACTCGGGGAAAACCATCCCTTTCTTTAAGCTATCGTTTTCTGCATACCGAGTGCTACCGCGATGTCTACGGGCTTGCGGAGAGAATGCAAGCTGAGGGCAGAGCAGAGAAGCAGTCGGAAAATGGGACAACAAAGTACGGTGCAGAAAAGCGGGCCGAGAGCGGATATGACAGTGCCTTGTTTCCGCCGAGCGCATATCTGAGGAGCCTTGCCGCGGCGCTCACCGAGGGCGTGACGGACCCCCTTGTCAAGGCAAAGTGCTTCTATGACTTCATCACAAAGAAGGTGCGCTACAGCTTCATGCCCTCTTATTTTTGTCTGGACAGGATGGCGGAGCGCTGCGCGATGGACCGCGTCGGCGACTGCGGCATTCAGGCGCTTTTATTCCTATCGCTCTGCGAGGCGGTCGGAATCCCGGCGCGCTGGGAGAGCGGATTAAAGACAGAGCCTAAGTTTATCGGCGCCCACGATTGGGTACGATTCTACACTCCCTCGTTCGGTTGGCGGGCCGCGGATTTATCCTACGGGGGTTCCGCTTGGAAGCGCGGAGACGAGCTCTTGCATCGCTTCTACTTCGGCAATGTAGACCCATGGCGCATGGCGGCAAATGCGCGTATACTTGGGGAGACGGGCTTCCCGGAGCCGGAATTTCGCGCAGACCCCTATGACAATCAGGTCGGGGAGATGGCGCTTGACGGGCGCGGCCTTCACTACGAGGAATTCCGCCGCCGAAAGAAGTGCTGCGGGCAGAAGAAGTACCGCAGGTGATACGTCCGTAAGGAGCGGGAAAAGATGAGGGACAGGAGTTTTAACAGCTGGATGCAGCGGGTTCTCTTTCAAAACTACGAAGACTGGCATATGAAGGAGCCGAACTATAACCGGAACGGCTTTCATATAATCGGAATCGATAACACGCTGAAAGCGATGCAGGACGGATACATTCCGTACATGGAACTGACCCCGCCGCAGGCAATTCAGGGTTGCACGCGGATGAAGGTGACTGTCAACAAGAAAAAGGACTGTGTCGACTTACATCTGGATGTGGATGGCAGATTCTATATGATTCCGGAACTCGCTTATCCGGAGGCGGTGCAGATTCTGCGGAACTTTGTGAGAAGCTTAAAGCTTCCGGAAGCAAGCAGATATATCGAGGTGCAGCGTGTGGACGGCAAGGCGATTCAGGCGGATTTTCGAGAACTCGCGCTGCTTTTGCTCGGTGACAGCGAGCGAACCAAGCGCTTTTTAAAAAAAGCATAAGCCCGACAGCCTCGAAGCTGCGGAAGATGCGCGGAATGCGCTCTACGAGGAGATGTTGGAGCAAAGAAGAGCGGTCGAACTTGAGTGGAAGTGTGATAAGGAAAGCTTCATCATGTTGGTCGGAAAGCTCTGCAAAGGGTATCAGTTGGTAATCCGAGAAGACGGTTTGCACGATGCGCCCGGCGACATAGAAGGCTGGTGCCGGGAACTGAGTGCACAGTGGAGCGATTACTGCCTCGCGGAGCTCGATATGTTCAGCGAGACGCATGGCGTATTTCTGCTGAAAAGGGAACACTGTGATGAGGCGGTACGGCTGGCAGAGAAACTGTTACTGACCGTCAGGATATACGGAAACAGGGAGGAAGCACGAAATGTTTGATTCACTGAAGAATTTCTTCGGCGGCAAAAAGGAGCCGGACGGATCGGAACAACAGCAGCCGGAAGCGCAGTCGGCAAATGCGCCGCAAAAGGCGCCTGCGCGCTTCACGCTGATGGCAGAGCAAGTTGTGCCGGACGCCGGGGAAGGCTTTTACGCCGAGGGTGAGCTCTTCGGCGAGGCCGCGGTCGGTGAGCGGGTCACGGTATTACACCGCGACGGCAACATCTCCCACCCGGTCTTAGAGGAGATGCAGGGGGAGCGGTGCAAACACGAAGCTATTCTTTTCGGGAAAAGAGGGCTTGTCCCTCGATTGGACCTATGCCCTGATTACGAACATTCCCTATCAGATTGAGGTCGATGTGAACCGGCCGATTGAAAATCCCTATCTTCTTGGGCTCACGCGGGTCGTATTTCGCTTTCAGCAGGAAGGGGAGTTTCTAAACCTCTTTTTCCGTGAACTGGTGCGGAGCCACTATCTTCTCGCGGTGCGAACGGACGGAAGCCTGCCCGAGGGGAGCGGCACGGTGACATTGAAAAAGGGCATGCAGTTCGGCATTGCCCGCGTCACCCTCGACCAAGGGGAGGAAGCCCTGCCGGTCTATACGGACTGGGATGCCATACGACTAATGGAAGCGCAGGGCGCAAACGGCTGGAAGCGGGAGACCATGGTTCTTCATTTTCCGCAGCTCGTCGGGATGCTGCGGGAAAACGAGGGCTTTGTGATCAATCCCTACGGACCGCAATTATTCTACGTCTCGCCTGACATCATCCGCAGTATACAAAATTCCCCCGGCTATCAGAGTGAGTTCGGGGAGGCCAAGATGCAGAGTAAGACCGTGGAGCGAGATAGCAAGATGATGCTCGGCTACCCGGCGGAAAACGAAGAGGTGACGGCTCTAAAGAGCGCACTGCTTGCCTATGCAAAATCGCGGCGGGAAATTGCCATGCTGGACTTGCTTCTAAAAAGCGACGAGGACGGAACCCAGTCCTACCTTATCATCTTGGACGTGCCGGAGGAAAACTGCCGCGCGTATTTTCAGGAGATTTACAATGCCTGCCGTCATCTTTTGCATCGCGTCTGCTACATGGATTTTGTGACGCTAAGGCGGGCGGGATTCGCGGACGGCGTGCGGACAGAGCCGACGCTCTATGTCCGAGAGAAAGAAAGCTGAGATACAGAGTCAAGAAGCGTTACAAACCGCCGGTCGCTTCGTAATCAAAAGAGACATAAAAAGCAAGCCTGTTCCGGGGCTTGCTTTTTTGCTGTGCAAATGAATGCACCTTCTCATTTGTCTGCGTTAATGAGATACTAATGTTTCCCAAGTATAATCGATGAGATTAAGACAAAGGAGGCAGAACCCGTGAGAATCCTGATTGCGGAAGATGAACGCAGCCTGAACGAGATCATTGCGAAAAAGCTCACATCGGACGGGTACAGTGTGGACTGCTGCTATGAAGACGATGACGGCAGAGGCGTGTACGAGATTGAGTTCTATGTGGGCAACACCGAGTATGACTACGAGATCGATGCACACTCCGGCGCGATACGGGAGGCAAGTGCGGAGAATGATTGAGATTAAGATGGATGCAAGAGAAATGACCGAAGAGCAAATCCGCGAAAAGTTACGGAAAGGTTATGAAGATTATCAGAACGGAAACGTAAAGGATGCAGCAACGGTGTTCGAACGCTTCCGAGAGAGTCACAAAACTTAAAGGCAGTCGCAGACCCGAATTACGAGGTCTGCGACTTTATGCATGCCATGGAGCGCTACGGCCTGGTGTCCTTCCTGCGGGGCAATCAAAGTTTAAGCAAATCGTAACGGAAACTTACTTTGCTTTCGAAGCAAAAAGAGAGACAATTTACTTGCGGCAGTTTCAAAGAAAACAGAACTTTGTACTTAAGCGTAGGCGCTTTGGGATTCGGTTTCACGGCGCAGAGCGCGGTACCTTATTTGCTTCCGCGGGAGTGTCCGGAAGTCGAGGAGGAGCAATATAAAAGTCATTCTGATCAGGCATTGCAAAGTAAAATATGACTGGCGCAGCTTTTACAGCTCGGCGGAATTTGACCGGGCGTGCAGAGAGTACGACAGGGCGCCGATTGAAGTCGCAAAGCCGTCAGCCATTCAAGAGGCAGTGGGCGCTGTTTACATCAGCCGCTTAGAGCGAAGCAAGAGCACTGCGCTTTGCCTCTACGGTGAAGTGCCACAGGAACAGACGGAACTCTTGGACGAGGTTCCGCTAAGATTCGGTTTTGATACGGAATTACGGCTGCCGCTCTGGTTTTGGAATCTGACGGGGAGAATCCAGTGGTTTCTGAATCATCCGAGGCAAGCCGAATCCAGACGTCTCACAGAGCGCCGCGCGAGAAAACTGGTCGGAAGAGTATGCGCCGCGGGCGAGGACTGCGTCCTTATAACGCACGGATTTTATATGCATACCCTGATAAAGGAATGTCAAAAAAGCGGGTTTCAGACAAAGCAGCAAAGAGCGCATTACCGAAACGGGCAAGGGATTACGCTGTGGCTACCGAAAGAGAGACAAATATGAGCAGTCATATTCCGGAACAGGACGAACAACTCACCAGGTTTGGGGAGGTTTCAAAATAAACTCAGATGCATTCTGGGCGCGAAGCTCATCGGCATCTATATCCACGGTTCGGTGGCGCAGAATGCCTTTCGCTGGGAGCGCTCCGATGTGGATGCGCTCGCGGTGGTTTCGGAGCGGCTCAGCGCGGACGAGCGCCTTCGCTTTGTTGAGGAGATACGAGCGCTCAGTGAGGAAGGGCCTGCGAAGGGAATTGAAGTTTCCGTGCTCACGGAGAAGGAGCTTATTGAGGGTTCGCACCCCTATGTCACGGAATGCCATTATTCGCCCTTTTGGGATGAATATGTCCGCGAGGCAGGTTGGGAGAATTGGGATGATGAATCGCGCAGGGATGAGGATATCACAAGCCATATCTTTAACCTAAGGCAGAGGGGCATAGTGCTCGAAGGGCCGGAGATTACGGCGCTCTTTCCCGTCATCTCCCGCGAGACTTTTACGGAGAGCATCGCCTACGATGAGCACGATGCGCCCGTGGATATGGTGGATTCCGTCATGAACCTCTGCCGCTATCATTGTTTTTTGCGGAGCGGGGAGCTTCTTTCCAAGGAAGAGGGATTACAGCGAATGCTGCCCGAACTTCCGGCCTATGAAGCGTTTCTTCGGAGGATACTGCGGGAATTTTACGCGGGTACCGTGTACTTAGACGAAGCGCTGACAGAAACGGCGGAGCACTTTAAGGAAGAGATGCTTACCAAACGAGCGAAAGAACGGATTGCACCGAACCGAAAACCACCGGCAGAATAAGGAGGTAAGCCATGAAACATTTCCGGAAAAAGAGTCTTGCAATGCTGACGGCGCTGACACTTTCCGCGTCCGCACTTTCGGCCTGTGCGCCGACGGCTGCGTTGAAGGCGGTGGAGGCGAATTACCCTGTTCCGGCGGCGGAGGAGAAGAATGCGCAGACGTTTGCGGAAAGCCAGGAGTATCAGGACTGGCTCAAGTTCTATCAAAAGAAGATTGCTCTGTCTGAACCGTATCAGACAGAACTCCGCGGCTATTATCGGAGCTTGCTGCCGAAGCTTTTGAATGAGTCGGATGATAACACCGTCTGCTCTCCGCTCAATATTTATATTGCCCTCGGAATGCTCGCAGAGGTCTCCGACGGAGAGACCAGACAGCAGATTCTGAATGCGCTTGAGGCGTCGGACATTGAAGTTCTGCGGAGTCGCATTACGGCGCTTTGGGAGAGCAACTATGTTGACACGCCGCTCATCAAGAGCTTACTCGCAGATTCGCTCTGGCTCAACAATTCCGTGAGCTACAACGAGGAAACTCTGGAGAGGCTCGCGAAAATCTACTATGCGTCTTCGTTCTGCGGAAAGCCGGGCTCGGAGGAAATGGATGAGGCGCTTCGCAGGTGGACAGATCAAAATACCGGCGGACTTTTAACGGACTACACCAAGAACTTAAAGCTCGAGCCGGATACGGTTTGGCTCTGGTATCGACCATCTACTATAAGGCAGCGTGGGTGGACGAGTTTTATGCCGCGGGCAACACAAAGGAGACCTTCCACGGGACCAAGGGCGATGCGACGGTTGATATGATGCATCAAACCGACACAATGGGCGTCATGGAAGCGGAGAAATTTACCGCTGTTCGCCTGCCTCTCAAGGACAGCGGCGACATGTATTTTTATCTGCCGAAGGAGGGCGTTGCGGTCAATGAACTCACGGAAGATGCGGCAGTCTTTGACGCTTTGCCGCCGACGGACACAGCGCAATGGACTTCGTACCGTGTGAATCTGACTTTGCCGAAATTCAAGGTTTCTAAGGAAACAGATCTCATGAAGACGCTTGCTGCCATGGGGATTACAGATGCGATGGATGCCGGCAAGGCGGACTTTAAACCGCTCACGGATGCAAGCAACAATTTCTTCCTGAATCGCGCAACACACGCGGCCATGGTAGAGGTGGATGAGCAGGGCGTGACCGGAGCGGCCTATACCATGCTGGTCATGGCGGAAGCGGCGATGCAGATGGACGAGCCTCTGGACATTACCTTCGACCGCCCCTTCCTCTTCCTCGTGACCGCGGAGGATGGCTCCCTGCTGTTCTCGGGCGTGGTACGGAATATCGAATGATGATACAATGCTGTCGTAACATACGTTACGGCAGTATTTTGAATTACTTTGAAAACGTAAGGAGGGTTCACCATGGGGTTTGACATCACCTACCATGCGATTCGCAGGGATGAGATGGAGCGCTGCTTTTTTGCGCCGATGAAGGCGTTAAAAGAAGGAGACAGCAGCGTAGCAGAGCGCTTTGCGGAGGCGTATCAGGCGGAACACGAGTCTTTTTACGGGGAGAAGTACTTAGACATTATGAAGACCGTCGCAGCCTGGGACATCAGGAGGGCCAGTGAGAAGGGCATACTCTACGGAATGGCGGTGGTCAGCGGTTTCTTCACCGAATATCAGTATGTCCGCGGCTCGGCTTACTCGTTCCTCATTGAGGAACATCCGGAGATGAAGCGCTACTGCAGTCCGTGGAAGAGTTTCGTGCCGGAGTGGATTCCGGAACCCGACCATGACATTTTAAGTGAAAATTACGCGGCCGGCATCTACATGGCTCCGGAACAGGTGAAGTCCTTGCTTCGGGATTACGAGGGCGATGCAGACGTGCGGAACTGCCTCGAGATCTTTTTCGGGGATAACCTAGCGGTATTTCTGACTTCGCTCCGTCAGGCAAGTGCGTCGGAGAGCGGTCTCATGGAAGCGGCCGAGGTCATGGAGGTAAATCCCTTTGATCTCAACAAGTCGACTTGCTACTCAGACATTCGTCTCTGTGACCCGCAGGGTGCATTCATCTACCAAAAAGTCGCAATCGAGCAGGTAAAAGCCGCGAGCGGGATGGAGGCGGAAGAAATCATAGAAAAAGTGAAGTACGAAAAGCGCCATTACGATATCCCGGCAGAAGAAACAGAGGCGGCAGAGGAAGCGGCGCGAGAGCCCGAGAAAGCGACAGAGAAAAAGCCCGGTTTCTTTGCAAGACTTTTCGGGAAAAAGTGACGCATGAGAATCGAACATGCGGCGCTCTATGTCTCCGATCTTGAGCGCGCGCGGACGTTCTTTGTCCGCTATTTCGGCGGAAGCTCGAATGCGCTGTATCACAATGAGAAGACCGGCTTTCGCTCCTATTTTATATCCTTTTCGGACGGCGCTCGTTTAGAGCTCATGACAAAGCGGGACCTCGTACTACAGGATAAGGCGCTGCATCTCGCGGGCTATGCGCACCTTGCCTTTTCGCTCGGGAGTAAAGAAAAGGTGGATGCCCTGACAGAGCAGTTGAGAGCGGCGGGCTATGAAGTGATCAGCGGGCCGCGCACCACGGGGGACGGGTATTATGAGTCCTGTATTCTGGATTTTGAGGGAAACCAGATTGAACTGACTGCGAACTGACAGACAACCGTAGGCAGATGATGATTCCCGGAGCAGACTTACCGGGAAGGGGGGAGTTTCATGAATCAAAGAGAAAAGATAAACTTGTGCGGACATGTTCTTTTGCTGCTGTTTGAACTGCTGGTGGTGATTCACGCCTTCGCGGGCGAGGGTTTCGCCACGCTCCGCTTTTATACGACGGACTCGAATTTGCTCTGCGGCGTCGCCTCAGCGCTCTTCCTTTTGCAGCGCGGGAAGCCGGATACGATGGTGCGCTTGCTCCGTTTTATTGCGACGAGCTGCCTGCTCGTGACCTTTACCGTGGTGCTCCTGGTTCTCGGACCGCAGAACGGCTATGCGCATGAATTCCTCGGCGGCACACGACTCTTCAGCCACCTGCTCTGCCCGTTTCTTTCGCTTGCGTTGTTTCTGACGGGAGAGGCGCGCGCGCCGCAGCGCTGGGTCGGGTATGCGCTTTTCACCACGCTGCTCTATGCGATTCCGATGATTATCTTAAACGGCATGGGACTGGTCTCGGGACCCTACAGTTTTCTGAAGGTGCGGGAGCAGAGTCTTGCCTCCACACTGTTCTGGATTGTTGTGATTCTCGGAGGAAATGCACTTTTGGCCCGTGCCGCGGTCCTATTGCAAAAAAGGTTTTTTAAGAGATAAAATATACATAAAATTCGAATCAAAGCACTGGCTGATTGTGCGCTTTGCTGATAGGCGAGAGATGGACGCACCATCGTTATAAATTTGACAATACAGTGCAAATGCCAACATTTACCGCTAAAATAAGATAATGGCAAAATTTGCAAACAATTTTGCGGTGATTCATTGACGCTACAGGAAATATCATGTTACCATGACCGTAGTTTCAGAAGGGCATTACAAAGAAATGGAGGGGTCATGGGTTTCATTCAGGGTATGGGCACCAATACGGTGTTCATGATTTTTCTGACGCTGGTATGCGGTTATGCATTCGGCAGGATTAATTTTGCAGGCGTGAAGTTCGGCACATCCGGTGTTCTGGTGATGGCGTTGATTTTCGGCGCACTGGGCATGGAAGTGCCGGCCATCATCGGCACGGCCGGTCTGGCACTGTTCCTCGGGTGTGTCGGTCTCTCGGCGGGACCGTCGTTTGTCACGAATCTGAGGGCAAATTTCTGGGGCTTTATTGCGACGACCGTTGCGATTCTGGTAGCCGCGGGCGGTACGGTCATCATGGCGGTCAAAATTTTCAAACTGCCGGTTGACCTTGCACTCGGTGTCATGGCAGGCGCGATGACCTGCACCGCGAGCCTTGCGACGACCAAGGAGCTCTTTGGCGATAAGTCCGCGGCCGGTGTGGGCTACGGTCTTGCCTATGTGTTCGGCATTATCTCGGTCGTGATGTTCGTCCAGCTGGTGCCGAAGTTCCTGAAGGCGGATGTCGATGCGGAAAATGCAAAGCTGCCGGACGCACCGGTCTCGAAGAGCGCGGACGACAAGTCGCTGCTCACGGTCGACGGCCCGGGCGTGTTCGTAGTCTGCGTTGCGATTGCTCTCGGCGCGCTGATCGGTGCTATCAAGGTTCCGCTCGGCGGCGGCACGACTTTCTCGCTCGGCACAGGCGGCGGCGCTATCATCGCAGGTATTTTGGTCTCGGCAATCGGCCACTGCGGCAAGATTAAGCTGACCGCGCCGAAGTCGACGTTGATGCCGCTCCGCGATCTCGGCATTGCATGGTTCCTTCTGCAGAATGGCGCGAGTGCAGGCCCGAAGTTTGTGTCGACGCTGCAGCAGTACGGCGTTATGCTGTTCCTGGTCGGTGCGGTCATGAGCGTGGTCGCTATTCTCTTCGCGTATGTGGTGGCGAGATATCTTTGCAAAATGCCGCTCTTCGGTGCCCTCGGCGCAACGACTGGCGCTATGACTTCGGCGCCGTCCTTAAATGCGCTGATTACCGTGACGGGCAATGACAAGGTGGCTTCCTTCTATGCGGCCTGCCAGCCGGTTGCGACGGTGGGACTTGTGATTCTGCCGAAGCTTCTCGTGATGATGCTCGGATCCTGAGTTCATTGTACGAGAGCAAACAGGAATTTTGAAACGCTGTTTCGTGAGAACGAGACAGCGTTTTTTTGCGCGGATTTGTCTTGACTGGCTCTGCGGCGTACCGGAAAATGAGGACAGGAAGTGACAGAAAGGAGGTTGGCCATGCTACAAATCAAGAAACTTACCATAGAACATCGGCGCGACTTGCGTGTTATTCTGGAGAACTTTAACCTGGTTCTGAATACAGGCGACAAGGCGGTTATCATCGGCGAGGAGGGCAACGGGAAGTCTACCCTGCTCAAGTGGATTTTTGACCCCGCCCTTGTCGCGGCCTATGCGGAGTGCAGGGGGGAACGCATCTTGGGCGCGGAGCGACTTGCTTACCTGCCGCAGGAACTGCCGGATGAACGGAAAGGCCTCTCGGTCTATGAATTCTTTTCGGCTACGGATGCATTTTTCGACTGCAGTCCGAAGGAGCTCTCGGCGCTCGCCGCACGCTTTCGCCTGTCTCCGGAGTTCTTTTACGGAGAGCAGCGCATGGATACGCTCTCCGGCGGCGAGAAGGTGAAGGCACAGCTGCTTCGTATCTTTTTGGAGCGGCCCACGGTGCTTTTGCTCGATGAGCCTTCGAATGACTTAGATCTTGCCACGCTCGAATTATTGGAAAACTTGATCAATGACTGGGAGGGCGTGGTCCTCTTTACTTTCTCACGATGAAACCTTGATTGAGCGGACGGCGACTGTGGTGATTCACTTAGAACAGCTGAAGCGGAAAAGCGAGAGCCGCTATGCGGTGGTGCGGGACAGCTACCTTCGCTACCGGCAGCAGCGCGCGGAACTTTTTGCTAGGAAGACCCAACAGGCAGAGAACGAGCGCAAGGAGAAGAAACTCCGGGATGAAAAGTATGCGCGGCTCTACAACTCGGTGGAACGGGCGTTATCCAGTGTTTCGCGTCAGGCACCGGGAGAGGGGAAGAACTTAAAAGACAAGATGCATGCGGTGAAGGCCATGGGAAAGCGCTTTGAAAAAGAAGACGCGGAGATGACCGAAATGCCGGAGCAGGAGGAGGCAATCTTCTTTCGGCTCGGCGGCGAGGCGGCAGTCATGCCGCAGGGGAAAACGGTAATCGACTATGCCCTTCCGGAATTAACAACACCGGACGGTGAACGTCTGTTGGCAAGGGACCTTCGTCTCAAACTGCGCGGTCCCGAAAAGCTCTGCATCATAGGCGAGAACGGCGCGGGAAAGACGAGTTTGCTGCACAGAATCGCGGCGGATTTGCTCGCGCGAGCGGATCTCCGCGCGCAGTATATGCCGCAGAACTATGAGGACTTATTGGAATTAGGGCGAACCCCGGTCGACTTCTTGGACAGTAGCGGTGATAAGGCGCTGCGCACCAAGATTCGCACCTATCTGGGGGCGCTTAAATTCACGGCCGAGGAGATGGATCACCCCATGCGGGAACTCTCTGGCGGACAAAAGGCGAAGGTCTTGCTTCTCAAAATGAGCCTCTCGGATGCGAATGTTTTGATACTCGATGAGCCGACGCGCAACTTTTCGCCGCTCTCGGGCCCTGTGATTCGTAGCTTGTTGGCCGCGTTTCCGGGGGCTGTTATCAGCATCTCCCACGACAGAAAATATATCGATGAGGTCTGTACGCGCGTGCTGCGTTTGACGGAAATAGGATTGGTACCTGCGCCGGAATTCGGCAAACAGAGTTGAGCTTGCGGAGAAAGAGGCGGAATCAGCAAGCGGACCAGAAGCGGCGGAAGCGCAACGAAGCGTGCTCCGCCGCTTTTTGCTGCAAGCATGCTCCCGCATTTGCACAGAAAAGCCTACAAAAACACTAGGGATTAAAATCCGAAACTGGCGGCAATTCACAAAAATCCAAAAGCGGTCTCTAACTTGGCGCGGAACGGTTGACGCTGAGAAAACGCTCGCATATACTAATAATAGTTCTTAATATTAATTTAAATTTTCGGAGGGGTCCATGGACTTCGTACAATCTTTGAGCGGCAATGCCGTGTTTATGATTTTCCTCACATTGGTGCTCGGCTATGCGCTGGGACGCATCAGTTTTGCGGGCATTGAGTTCGGTACTTCGGGTGTTTTGATTGTTGCGCTGATCTTCGGCGCGCTCGGCATGGAGGTGCCGTCTGTCATCGGAACGGCGGGGCTGGGCCTTTTTCTGGCCTGCGTAGGGCTCTCTGCGGGACCTACCTTCTTCTCGAATTTAAAGGCGAATTTCTGGGGTTACATCGCGACGACGGCAGCGGTTTTGCTGGGCGCAAGCCTTACGGTTACCCTGGCGGTGAAGGCCTTCGGTCTGCCGCTTGATCTGGCGCTCGGTGTGATGGCAGGCGCTATGACCTCGACCGCAAGCCTTGCGACCACCAAGGAAGTCTTCGGCGATCAGTCAGCAGCCGGTGTGGGCTACGGTCTTGCCTATGTCTTCGGCATCATTTCGGTTTTACTCTTTGTGCAGCTGCTTCCGAAGCTCTTAAAGGTGGATATCGCGGCGGAGAATGATAAGCTCCCCAAGCTTCCGGCAGCGAAGGCAGGGAAGGAGAAAGCGCTCACGGAGATTGACGGTCCGGGCGTGTTTGTTGTCTGTCTTGCGATTATGCTCGGTGCCCTCCTCGGCAGCTTTAAGCTTCCGCTCGGCGGCGGTGCGACCTTCTCGCTCGGAACGGGCGGCGGCGCTATCATCGCGGGTATTGCGGTATCTTCGATCGGACACATCGGCAAGATTAAGCTGACGGCATCGAAGTCTACCTTGGTGCCGCTCCGCGATCTCGGCATTGCCTGGTTCCTTCTGCAGAACGGCGCGGCTGCGGGCCCCAAGTTTGTATCGACCCTCGAGCAGTACGGTGTCATGCTGCTCCTAATCGGTGCGCTGATCAGCTGCGTGTCCCTGCTCTTTGCCTATGCGGTGGCGCGCTTTGTGTTCCGCATTCCGCTCTTTGGCGCACTCGGCGCGACGACCGGTGCCATGACGGCGGCGCCCTCCCTGAATGCGCTGATCGGCGTCAGCAAGGATGACAGAGTGGCTTCCTTCTACGCAGCTTGCCAGCCCATTGCAACCGTCGGTCTGGTGGTCCTGCCGAACTTTCTCGTAGCGGTGCTCGGAGGCTGAGTTCCGGTCGGATTTAAGTGCATCGTCAAAGTTAAGATGGCGGGAGCCGTGCGAAACGCACGGCTCTCTTTTTGTCGGGGCAGATATGAGAGTTTGGGGAGAGCGGAAAGCAGAGAGTGAGAAGAAAAAAGTGAGAAAAGAAAAGTAAGTCAAACAAGCGGATACGATGAAAAAACGAAGAGGGTAAGCCACGGTAAGCTCCGAGAAAGCGAAGAACGAGAAAACGAAAAGTGGAAACGAAAAATAGAAAACAAAAATAGCGGAAAAGGAAACCGGCGTGTCGGGGTGGGGAAGAAGTGGCGCGGAAGGGGAAAGTCGCGCAAACACGCAGAATCAGCTATAATAAAAACATCGAGCATCGATAGAAAGAGGAAAGTATGTCGCGTTATATCGCTTTTGATGTGGAGACACCGAACCGTTTCAGCGACCGCATGAGTGCCATCGGCATTTCCGTGATTGAAAACGGCGCCGTGACGGATTCCTACTATAGTCTGGTCAACCCGGAAACACATTTCGACTATTTCAATGTGCAGCTCACCGGCATCAGCGAGGCGAGCGTGCGGCACGCGCCGACCTTCCCCAAGGTATGGGAGGAGATTGCGCCGCTCATGGAGAGCGGGCTTCTGGTCGCACACAACGCCGTATTTGACATGGGTGTACTCAGGAAATGCCTGAATGCTTACGGAATCGCGTGGAAGCCCAAGGTCCCCTATCTCTGCACGGTGCAGATGGGAAAGCGCCTGTTACCCGGCATGAGCCACAAGTTAAATGTGCTCTGCGAATACTACGGAATCGAACTGGATCACCACAAGGCGGACAGCGACAGCCGTGCCTGCGCGGAGATTTTGCTTCGCTATCTGGAGAGCGGTGCGGATCTCCGCCCCTTTATCCGTAGCTGTACCCTGTAGTTTCGAGAGATTTGAAAAGCAATGCATACAGGCAGGTAGATGCAAGATGAAAGTCGGAACCGAGCGAAGCCTGTCTTTCGCAAATGCCGGAATCAGCTGACATGAAAGAAGAGACAGAGGGAAGAAAGTGGCAGGAACAAAGCGATAAGCGGGTCGTGAGACACAGTGAACAGGACAGGACAACAGAGTCGCGTTGACAGCGGCAGAGGAGAAAAGTATGGACGACTTCTATGTGTTTGGCGGGATATTCGGTGCGGTTTTTACTCTGATTTTTTTATTGTGGCCTTTGTTTTGATCATCACAAGACTTGTGCAGGGCATAGGAACCTGGAATCGGAATAATCATTCGCCGAAACAAACGGTTTCCGCCGTGCTCGTCGGAAAGCGAACCGCGGTCTGGGGACACAGCGGCACCAACACGGTCGGGAGTACGAATACCGCGTATTTCCTCACCTTTCAGACAGAGAGCGGTGAGCGCACGGAGTTTAATGTGGACGGCAGGGTCTACGGAATGTCGGCCGAAGGTGACCGCGGACAGTTAAGCTTTTCAGGGAACACGTTTCCTCGGCTTTGCGCGGCAGCAGGATAAGTATTCCGGAGGTGCGACATGATTGCGAGATACCGTCCCACTATTAAGCCGCTCTTTCAGCCTGCACGACAGAATCGTGCAGGAAATTGCGGATGCGGGGACATCCGTGTGCCTCTTTTTTTGAGGAGGGTAGCCTTACGATTGAGGATGTAGACCCGGATTTTTGTGGCGGTTCTTTTGTTGCGCCCGGAGAAAGAGCGCGGAGCGTTCGAAGGAAAGCGGATGTCGCTCAAACACTTCTTGGAGCGCTATACCGAATATAGTTTTGAGTTGGTCGATGAACTCTACGGCTATCACACACTCACCCTACAGCGGATATCTGAATTTGCCGGACGATGACAGCCTGATTGAGATGTCTCTGGAAGTCTACTATAGCGGCGAGCTGGTCTACGATACGGAGAGCTGAGAAGAGAAAAGCTCGGAGACAAGTAAACGCCGCGAGACCACACGCGGCGGAAAAAGGGTATCCGGATACGAAGATACGGGCAGAAGATTGTTCGGTAGCGTTAAGGGGGGAACTAAGGGAGATGAACAAGGAAGAACGGGCGGAAAATTGGTTTCGGAATATACCGGGGGAAGAAAAAATCCCCATGGAGAAGAAGATTGAACTCTGCGGACGGGTGACGATTCCCATCATTCTGATTTGTCTCGGAATCTTTATCGCGGAGTATGCGTTGCTTCGTTTCTTCGGCGGCGGAACGCTCATAGACCGCGCGGCGGATTTTGTCAACGAAATTGCGCGTTCAAAGGGCAGAACACACTATACGACGCTTGCATTGATTGCTGTGATTATGATGTTTCCGTTTGCTATTTTGCCGGTTACCGCGAGTACGCTTTACCGGCGGAATTGGCTGCGTAAACAGGCGAAAAAATGGCTGTCCGAACATGCGCAGAACGAGACCTGAGAAAACAAGCAAAAAGGAACGCCATGCGAAAAGAAGAATACAAGGAAAACGGTCGTAAATTCGCATCAACGAGATGTGAGGATAAGTGTCCTACAGAAGGAGGTCTTTTCGATGGATCAGCACTGGGAAGTTTTATATCTTGCGGCCAAAAAGGCGTTGAATCCCAGGGTGGTATCAAAATTTGTTGAGGCCGGAGGCGTCGCTGCGGCGGTGGAAACTGTCTCCGGAAAAATCTATGTCGGCGTTTGCGTCGATACGGCCTGTACGCTCGGCATCTGTGCGGAACGAAATGCAATTTTTCATATGCTGAGTGAGGGAGAATGTGAGATCCGACGTGTGCTGGCAGTCGGCAGGAGAGGAAACATAATGCCGCCCTGCGGGGCATGTAGGGAACTGATGACGCAGCTCATGCCGGAGCGTTACGGAGAAATCGAAATTATGGTAGATTTGGAAAACGAAACGGTAGTCTCCCTTGCGGCGTTGACGCCATCCTGGTGGATATAATCGGTGTCGGAAGCGCATAGGGACATTCGGAAGGGCGGCATTAAAAAACGGCGGGTGCAACCGACTTTTGTCAGCTGCACCCGCTGTGTTTTGGTGTGCCGTTATGTTTTGTTCTGCCGAATTCTTATGCCGTCACAAGGTACAGAATGACAGCGACAATCGTGGAAGTGAGTCCGATTAATGCCTCGAAGGGAATCAACTTCATGCGGTTCTTGATGTCCATGTAGACGGAACCTCCGGTCGCGTGGAAGAAGGAGCCGTGCGGCAGGGAGTCAAGCACAGTCGCACCCGCGTGAATCATAGCCGCTGCGGAGAGCGCGGGAACACCGGCGGAGAGCAGGGTACCCGAGAAGGTCTGGGAAGCAACGGTGGAGCCCGCGGTGGTCGAAGCGGTCGCGGCTGCCATCAGGATACCGGAGAGCGGTGCCAGGATGAAAGCCGGCATGTTCATGGCGCTGAGCAGTGTGGTCATATCCTTTTGGAGCGCGGATGCCTTGATGATGCCCGCAATTGTACCGGTTCCGATCAGGAGAATCGCAACGCCGATGACCTTCGAGAGGCCAAAGTCTGTGTACGGAATCAGGTTGCGGATGTTTCCGGTCACGAGGATGCAGACCAGACCGCCGAGCGGAAGCGCAATCAGCGGGTCCACCGAAATCTTAGCGAGCGGACGCAGCGCGAGGAGCACAATCACAGTCAGCGGGCCCGCAAACGCCTGCAGGGCATTCGGGAGCTTCTCTGCCGGTGCCGCCTCGAGATCGTTCTGCGAAATGCCGTCGCCCGCCTTCTTTGCGAGCAGGGAAGCAAGGACGATGGTCGCGATGAGTGCGCAGATTGCAGGGATCAGGTTCTTCAACATCACAGCCGTGAGGTCAAGCTGAAAGGCCTCGGTCACGGCGATGGTATTCGGGTTCGGGGAGACAATGTTACTGCCTTGCCGCCGCCGATCATCGCGAGTAGGATGCCGCTCTTCGAGAGGCCTGCGCGCTCACCGATTGCGAGGGCAATCGGTGCAACCGTGATGACGGCAATGTCGATGAAGACACCGACCGCGCAGATAATCATGGTCGCGACCGCAAGCGCTGCGATGGCGCGTTTTTCGCCTATGGTATCGACGATGGTCTCTGCGATTTTCTGCGCTGCACCGGTCTTAATGAGTGCGCCCGCCAGAATACCGCTGGTCAGAATGCGGAGCACCGAGGACATCATGGAGCCCGCGCCGCTCACCATCGTGGAGACCGTGCCCGCAAGGCCGCCGCCGCCAATCAGGCCGCCGATTAAGGCACCGAGAATCAGACCGTAAGCCGGCTGAACTTTTTTGATAATCAGAATGATGGCGACGACCAGACCGATCAGTGCGCCGAGTGTCGTGAATTGTAAGTCCATGGGAAACCTCCGTTTTTATTTGAGCAGGAACAGGCGCAGGGCCTGTTCGACCGTATCCGTCATATTCTGTCTTGCGTTCTCGGGCTCCATCGCCTCCTGCAGTGTCGAGATGCGGCGCAGAATCGGGAAAAAGGCATCGATGCCGTGTGCGTTGCAGGCAACCGCATCCGGGGTGACCGCACCCGCGAAGGCAATGACAGGCTTTCCGAACTGCTTCGCAATCTGTGCGACGCCGCTCGGCGCCTTGCCCATGACCGTCTGTCCGTCGAGCCGTCCCTCGCCGGTAATCACGAGGTCGGCATCCTTCACATAGTCCTCGAGGCGGGTCTCCTCGAGCACAATTTTGATGCCGGATTCGAGCTGCGCATCGGTAAAGGTTAAGAAGGCAAAGCCGAGGCCGCCCGCCGCGCCCGTGCCCGCCTGCCGCGGATTCGCCTTCTCGTACTTTCGCGCGCCAGTGCCGCATAGTAGGCGAGCCACTTGTCCATCTGCATGATCATGCCGGGATCGGCGCCCTTCTGCGGGCCGAAGACCGCGCTGCAGCCCTGATCGCCGCAGAGCGTATTGGTCACATCGCAGGCCACGCGGAAGGTGCAATCCGCAAGCTCCGGAATGACCTTCTCATCCGTGATGCGGTCCAGAACCTGCAAGCCCTTGGCGCCGAAGGGAACTTGCTTGCCCTCGCTGTCAAGGAGCCCGTAGCCGAGCGCCTGCAACATACCGATGCCGCCGTCATTCGTCGCGGAACCGCCGATGCCCACAATAAAGTGGCGGCAACCCTTCGCAATCGCATCCCGTATCAGCTCTCCGACCCCGTAGGTCGTCGTATTCAGCGGGTTGCGCTCCTTTTCATCGACGAGGGTGATGCCGGCAGCCGCAGCCATTTCGAGAATCGCGGTTTTGCCGTCCTGCAAAATGCCGTAGACCGCCGTGACCGGCGTACCGAGCGGCCCTGTGACGCGCACCTCCTGCAGAGTGCCGCCCATACCTATGGTGAGCGCCTCCACCGTGCCCTCGCCGCCGTCCGCGAGCGGGCGCACCAGGACTTCGGCGCTGCTGTCCGCCCTTAGAATTCCGGCGCGGATTGCATCGCCCGCCTCAAGAGAACTGAGAGATCCCTTGAGAGAATCAATGGCGACCACTACTTTCATCTCATTTCCTCCTTGCTTTGTTTCGGATGCTGATCGACAGCCGGGACTGTCTGTCTGTTATTAGAATAACGAAATCGCCCTGTTGAATCCATGTGTGAAAGGACAAGAAGTGCTATACTGGAGACACAATTATTGGTACGGAGAACAAAGGAATGGCGGAAATCAGCAAAAAGACAGCCCAGCAGATTGTGGACAGCGTGAAAGATGTCTGCGGGCACGATGTGAACTTCATCCGGCCGGACGGCAGCATACTTGCGAGCACGAACCCCGAGCGGGTCGGCACCTACCATGAAATCGGGCACCGCGCCGCACAGGAAGGACAGCCGATCGAAGTCATGGAGAACGACAGCTTCTACGGCACCCAGCAGGGCGTGAACCTGCCCTTTTCGCACCACGGGACCATAGTCGCGGTGATTGGCATCACAGGCGTTCCGGAGGACGTGAGAAAGTATGCCTACCTCGCCCAGCGCATCACAGCCCTTCTGCTCCGCGAGCAGGAATACGATGCGAGAAACCGGAACGAGCAGGTGGAGACCGACTATGTGGTGCGGGCGCTGAGTTCGGGAAAGCCCATGAATCACGGCTTTTACCTGGACTTTCTTTCCTCCCACGGTCTCAGCGAAGAGGTTCGCTACCGCACCGTACTTGTGCGTCTCTCGACGCGTTATAACCCCGCGAATCTCTCGATGGTGGAGCAGAAAATACTGACCGTGTTCCGTGAGACCGGGAGCCCGCTCTTTACCTTCCGCTTTCCGAACGAGTACATCCTGATCCTGCCGAAGGGAGACTATCCGCCGAGACAGCAGCAATTTGAGCGGCTTGCCGCGGAGTTCCGGGAAATTCTCTCGGTCGGTGTGGGGGCGGATCACAAACTGGTGCATCAGTACCGCTCGTTTCGGGAGGCGCAGATTGCGGCCCGCGCGGGCGCTGAGAGAGCCGGCTACGCGGACTTTGAGCAGCTCGATCTGGAACTGCTGAGCGGTTCCATTCCGGTCGCGGTTCGAGAGAGCTATGCGGCGCGAACGCTCGGGAAATTGAGTGAAAAAGAAAGACACATTTTAGCGGTTTACTTGCGGCGGACTGCAGCTTAAAGACAGCGGCGGAGAAGCTCTACATCCACAAGAACACGCTCCAGTACCAGCTCGACAAGATACACGCGCTGACCGGCTACGACCCCAGAGTGTTTCGTGAGGGCGTAATCCTGTACCTCGGGCTGCAACTGGGGTTCGGGAACTCCGAGGCGACTGCGGCGGGGAGTACGGCGGAAAATACTATGGGAACAATGTCAGGCGATTCGACGGGGCAGAGTTAAGAAGTCTAAGTGTAGCTTACGGGAAAGGGGAGAGAGCGCAGAAAGCAGAGCAGCGGAAAACCGTAGTGGCTCTAACCGTCTTTCGGAATCGAAACCTGTGGCGAAATGTGTAATCGGAAGCGCAAGGCGGTAATCTGTATACAGCTAATCGGAAGCTGTGATTCAGAATACCGTATCACTTGCCGGTTTGGAAGCCGGTACTTTAGAAAAAGCGCTGAAACAGGAGCGCTAGCTTGAGATTTTCGAGGCAAAATTCTATAATAAAAAGGATGTGAACCATAGTCACGGTAGGGTAATCCGGAAAGCCAAGGAGGCAGAGAAAAAGTCATGTCAGACTTACGTATCAACTGGATTGACGAGTGGGAAAAGAAGGACGTGGATCTCGAAGAACTGCGCCGTGCGCTGGAAAGCGGGGATTCCGCGCGCTACAGCGGAAAGGCGTTTCGAGACATCGGCGGCAAGTGGAAGAAGTACGCAAAGCGCGGCGTGTCGAATCTGTACCTCTTAAAGGAGACCGAGGACGATAACGACGGCCTTGCAAACGCCTACTATGCCTACTCAATCACGGACGGTGTGATTGCCGATGAGGACCTGGAACAGGTTCGTGCGGTCTGCGCCGAGAACCTGAGCACAAGCGAGATGCGTGCGGTCTGCTCCTTCTGTAAGCCGAACGAGTGGTGGGATACCAATCCGAGCTTCCACACGAAGCAGGCGGAAAAAGGCGAGACGGATTCCCTTTATAGCTTCCTGATTGCGAAACTCTTCCCGGCAGGCATTTGCTTACCTCGCGGAGCGTCAAAAAGAAAGAGTCGCAGCGCCTTGCCTGCTCTGCGATTGCCTGGGGCCTAAAGGAGGGCGGTCTTTTTAAGAAGGGCGCCTACATGAGCTATACCATTGACAACGAGCTTCTGTGAGTGAGCCGGAAGCCGAATAGAGGGGAGAAGAGATGAAGACATATTTTGATGACGGCGCAACCATGGAGTTTTCCGAGAAGGGCATGCTCGGTGCGGGCCATACCCTCCGGATTGCGAAGGACGGTTTCAGCTATAAGACCTTAAACGGCAAGGTCGATGTGGATATGAAGTTTGCGGAGATCGGTTCTCTGTTTCTGACCAACTACTGGAGCCAGAACTTCCACTACAGAGTCTTGCTTCGCGACCTGAACATAAAGAATATGAGCATCCCGGAGCTGGATCTCGACACCAGAACCTGGAACAACGGACACAACATTCGCGAGACCAAGCCGCTGCTCCTTGCCTTTGCCGCGAGCAAATTGGGAGCGGAATTCCCGAACAATCTGGACAGCCTCGAGACAGAGCTCGGCGCAACGCTGGGTGAAAAAATCATCCGCCTCTCGGGCGGCGTCATCATAGGCGCAAAGCACCAGGTGAAGCTCGCGGATATCAAGAGAGTCAAGTGCGTTTGCAACGGTGCACTCGGCACGCTCTGCGTTTACACGAAGGCAAAGGGCGGCTTCTTCGACATGCCGGATATGAAGCTCCCGCTGAGCGAAGTCACCCTGCCGCTCCTCGAGGCCGTGATGACTCGGAATACCGGCAACGGCATCGACTTTAGCCAGGGTAACGGCTTTGACCAGAAGAACTCGGAGTACATCATCATCCGCTACATGGATTCCGGCTTCTTTGTAAGCGGAGACGGCAGCCTCCGTGAGCCGTGGCAGGAGATCGCCTACCGCCGCATCAAGGCATATAACTACGATGTCAATGCGCACTGGGGCGAGAAGATGGGCTGAGAGATATGAGAGAATAAGTGCACAGTGATAAGGGAAAGCAGCTGCTTCGATAGAGGCAGCTGCTTTTGTATGCGAAGGGCTCTTTCTATACCGGCGGCGTTGTGCTATCCTAGAATAAATACCGAATCAAATTCGGAATATTTTAGGAGGGGCGTATGGAGTACATTCACCGGCAGATTGAAGATGTGGTGTGCAAAGCGGCGCAAAGTTTCAAGGCGGTGCTGATTACCGGTGCGAGACAGACGGGAAAATCAACGCTTTTACGAGAGTTGTTCCCGGAGCGGAAACAGCTCTCCTTTGACGACCTCTTCCTCGAGGAGCAGGCGAAGGAAAATCCGGAGATGTTTATGATGCTGCATGAACCTCCGGTCATTATGGACGAAGTGCAGCGTGTACCGGATTTATTCCGCTACCTGAAGTTGCACTGCGATGGAAGCGAGGCAAAGGGGCAGTTTCTGCTCTCGGGATCACAGCCCTTCTCGCTGATGCGGCTCGCCTCCGAGTCGCTGGCCGGAAGAGTGGCGGTTCTGGAACTTTCGACCTTATCGCTCCGGGAACTGACGGGCGACAGCTTCAGCGCGCCCTTTGTGCCGGGCCTTGACTATCTGCGGGAGCGGCAAAAGACAGTCGTCAAGCCGAAGAATATCTGGGAATACATCCACCGCGGCGGATATCCGGGCGTGCAGGATGCGACTGTAGACTGGCAGATGTACTTCTCAAGCTATGTGAAGACCTATCTTGAGCGGGACGTGCGCGAACTCTCGACGGTGCAGGATTTGGATGCGTTCCGGAAATTTATGATTGCCTGTGCGGCGCGAACAGGGGAGATTCTGAATTACAGCAACATCGCGGGAGAAATCGGGAAGGATGCCGATACGGTGAAGCGCTGGCTCTCGATTCTTGAGGCTTCGGGCATCATCTACCTCTTAGAGCCATACACCGCCTCGGTGTTAAAGCGCGCCATCAAGACGCCGAAGCTTTATTTCCGAGACACGGGCCTCGCTGCCTATCTGACCAGATGGCTCACGGTTGAGACACTGGCAAACGGCGCAATGAGCGGCGCTTTTTTTGAGACCTTTGTGATTTCGGAGATTTTAAAATCCTATGCAAACCGCGGTCTCGATTACCGCTACTTTGTCTCCTATTATCGCGGACGAGATTTGAAGTCTACGACTGAGTCTGAGATTGATTTTATTATCGAAGAAAACGGCATTCTGTATCCGGTGGAAATCAAACAGAGCAGCAGACCGAAGGCAGATATGACGGCAGCGTTTCAGCTGCTCGATACCATCCCGGAGAAGAAGCGCGGCATGGGCGCCGTGGTCTGCCTATGCCCGGAGCCGGGTGTGTTGCGGGAAAATGTCCTTGCACTTCCGGTCTGGTACATTTGAATTCCGGAGTCCCGTGGACGCAAGGAGGGCACTCTCTTTCAAAAAAAGAGCCTGTGTGTGCAATCCCATTGACAACGCGCTTCTGTGTGCGAAGTCAGATACGCGAACAAAGAGGAGAATAGATGAAGACATATTTTGATCACGGCGCTGTCATGGAGTTTTCGAACAGAGGCCCGCAAGGCGCTGGGTATACCGTCCGGATTGCAAAGGAAGGTTTCAGCTATAAGAGCCTAAACGGCAAGGTTGATGTGGATGTGAAGTTCGCGGAAATCGGGGCGCTGGATCTGACCGGCTACTGCAGCCAAAATGCCGGCTACAAAGTTCGCCTTCGCGGCCTGAACATGAGGGATATGGGACTTCCGGAATTGGAGCTCGATACCATCCCCTGTGACAACGCCCACAACATTCGCGAGTCCAAGCCTCTCCTCATCGCCTTTGCCGCGAGCAAGTTGGGAGCGGAATTCCCGAATAATCTGTTCAGTCTCGAAACGGAGCTCGGCGAAACGCCGGGCGAGCAAAGAATTTGCCTCTCCTACGGTGTCATCAGAGGCGCCAAGCATCAAGTGAAGCTTGCGGATATCAAGAGAGTCAAGTGCGTGAGCAAGGGAGCACAGGGCGAACTCTGCGTTTACACGAAGGCAAAGGGCGGCTTTTTCGATATGCCGAATATGAAGCTTCCGATAAATGAGATTACCCTGCCGCTCCTCGAGGCCGCTGTGACCCGGAACACCGGCAAGGGCATCGACTTTAGCAAGGGCAGGGGCTTTGACCGGAAGGACTCGGAGTATGTTATCATTCGCTACATGGATTCCGGCTTCTTTGTAAGCAGGGACGGCAGTGTACTCGAGCCGTGGCAGGAGATTGCCTATCACCGCATCAAGGCATACAACTACGATGTCGATGAACGTTGGGGGATTGGGGATATCGCGGAACAGATCCGTAAATAAGGGAACAGTCAGATCACACACAAGAACAGACAAATGCGACACCGGCAAGCCGGAAAGCGCAGGTGCAACAATTTGTGTATCTACTGGAACAGTTGAAGGACAAGAAACAGAAAGCAGATACAGATAGAGAGTACCTTTGAATCCCTGTTTCTTTTTCCGACCAAAGTGGTATACTATAAGTGAATTTCGAACCAATTTCGAAATTGATGCATCAGAGCGAAAGTTTGAGAAAGCGATACGATAAAAGGAGGAAAGAAAGCCATGAAGAAGAGACGCTACCTCCTCGCAGTTGTTGCGGCACTTGCACTGCCGCTGCTGGTATCCTGCGGGAAGAAGGCCGAGTCTAAGGAGACAAGTAAGGCAACAGAAAGTGCGGTATCGATGGCGGCTGCCGAGACAAAGCAGCAGCGCTTCGACAAGCGCAACAGGCGAGAGCAAGGAGGAACAGGAGACCATGGGCTATCAGACAATCGATCAGGATACGGCGCGGGAGATGATGAAGCAGGACGACGGTCACATCATCCTCGATGTGCGCACCAAGGAGGAGTATGACAGCGGTCACATTCCGGGGGCGGTGTTATTGCCGAACGAGGAAATCAACGGAACGAGACCGGAAATGCTGAAGGATTTGGATCAGGTGCTTTTAATATACTGCCGCAGTGGACATCGGGCTGGACTTGCGGCGGAGAAGTTATCAAAGCTCGGCTATCGGAAGGTCTACAACTTTGGCGGCGTCATGACATGGACGGGGGGAACTGGTAAAATGACCATCTATCTCGCAGGCGGATGTTTCTGGGGCTTACAGAAGTATTTTGACCAGTTCCCGGGCGTGCGTGCGACCGAGGTGGGCTATGCAAACGGTCCGGACAGTGCTCCTACCTATCGGGATGTCTGCGACAGCAGCGGACACGCGGAGACCGTGAAGATTGAGTATGACCCGAAGAAAATCTCGCTCCGTGAGCTACTCGATAAGTACTTTCTGGTGATCGATCCGCTTTCCGTAAACAAGCAGGGGAATGACAGGGGCATTCAGTACCGCACCGGCATCTACTATGCGGATCAGAGCCAGCTTCCGGAAATTCAGGCGGTTTATGACGAGCAGGAGGCAAAGTACGGCACAAAGCTCGCGGTCGAGCTAGCGCCCATACAGAACTTCTATTCGGCGGAGGAATACCACCAGAAGTATCTCGATAAAAATCCGGACGGCTACTGCCACATACCGCAGAAGATGTTTCACCTTGCGGAAGAGGAGAGCAAGGAGACGCTCCGCAAAAAGATTGGCGACCTCTCCTATGAGGTCACGCAGAACGCCGCGACCGAGCGCCCCTTCACCGGGGAGTACGATGACTTCTTTGAAAAGGGTATCTATGTCGATATTGTGAGCGGTGAGCCGCTGTTCAGCTCCCTCGATAAGTTTGATTCCGGCTGCGGCTGGCCCGCTTTTTCAAAGCCGATTGAAGGAAAGGAACTGAAGGAAACCACCGACCGCTCGCACGGCATGGTTCGCACGGAAGTGCGCTCTGCGCAGGCGAACTCGCACCTCGGACACGTCTTCCCCGACGGCCCCCGCGAGACGGGCGGCCTTCGCTACTGCATCAATTCCGCCTCACTCCGCTTTATTCCCTATGACAAGCTGGAAGAAGAGGGTTACGGGGAATATAAGAAATTATTTGAGCGCTGAGTGGCAAAATGCAAGTGCGTAAAAGCAAATAAATGAAGTGAAAGCCCCCGCCGGGTCAAGAGACTCTGATATGTACCCAGAATTCTGGACACATTGACTATCGTTAGGCACCGCAACTGGATGCTATCCTGTATTGTACAGGAGGCATCCAGTTTGTTTTCTTCTGGATTCTCCTGTTGTTATAGTATTCGATATAATCATCGACTGCAGTAACAAATTCCTCAAAGGACTTGAACTCTTGCTCATGTCCATAGAACATCTCATTCTTCATCCGACCAAAGAACGACTCCATAATGCCGTTATCATGGCAATTCCCCTTTCTGGACATCGACTGTGTGATGCCATGCTTCTCAAGCTCGGTTCGATAGTAGGCGTGCTGATACTGCCAGCCCTGATCTGAATGCATAATCAAGCCTGTTAACTTTGGGAACTTTGCAAATGCCTTATCCAGCATGTCCTTAATCTGTTCCATATTAGGATGCAGCGAAACATTGTACGAGATAATCTCGTTCCCGCACATGTCGAGGATCGGAGAAAAGTAGCACTTCCCCCATCCCATGTTGAACTGAGATACGTCTGTTGTCCATTTCTCGAGGGGTGTGTCTGAAATAAAATCCTGTTTAAGGAGATTGTCAGCGGTCTTGCCCACCTCACCTTTGTAAGAATGATACTTCTCCTTCGGACGCTTGCCGAGCAGTTCCATGTCGTGCATGAGCCGCTGAACACGCTTGTGATTGACCTCAACCACGATTATGCAGCTCCGCCGTAATTCGGCGGACACCATATCGCTGCCGGTTCTCATCGTAAATTCTGCGGATCTCTGCGGAAAGACCTGTATTCCTGAGAGCAACTGCGTCAGTCCTGCCAAGTTCATAGTAGTAGGTGGACCGGGACATTCCCATTGCTGTCAGCAGGTACTTCAGTTTGTATCCTCTGTCGCGGAGTTCTTTGATGATCGCTGCTTTCTCGCCTTGAGTCGCGCAGCTTCCTTTTCTTCCCTCAAGGCTATCCTTTTTTTTTATTACTTCGTTCTCGGCCTTAATCAAGGCGTTCTCTTCACGAAGCCGGAGGAGCTCCTCGTATTCACTCTCCTGGAGTTTTCTGGGATTGTTGATATTTACTTTCTTCATCTTCGCAGTATCCTTTGACTTGCGGCCTTTCTTCTTACTTACAAGTCCATTGTACCCGTAAATCTTATATTTTTGCACCCAGTCATAGAGCAGACGGCTCTCAATGCCGGCCTCTAGCGCAACGGACTGTGCCGTCCTCCCGGCGAGAACCTTTGTGATTAGCTTCAGTTTCTCTTCAGGCGTCCACGGATGCTGCTTTCCATGCTTTAGGACCTGGGGGCCATTTGCCTTTTCGGCACGAGCCCATCGACGAATCATGACGTGAAAGTTACCCGGATCGTTATAACCCTCCGGTGTCTCTGGCCATTTCCCCTGTCGATACAGGTCGACACACATCTTCTTGAATTCATAATCATAGCGCATGATAAAACCCTCCTTACTGTGACACTTTCGTGTCCAGTAAAGAGGGTACATATCACTCGGCGGGGGCTTTGCTGTGAATCATGGACAAGGTCAATCGAATGCGTCGAAGATAGTGTGCGGAAAGAAAGCAGAGAGGACGAATGGGAAGGTCGAAACCGAAGCGGCATTGTAAGAAGTTCGAATGATGAAAGAACGCTGATAAGCGGGAAAACGATACGGAGGCGATGTCATGACAGGCGACTTGGCGGAGCGCTGTCACCGGAGATGAATTTCAAAGCCTGCGCCGGAAGAAAGCCGTAAAAGCCCGGACTCCTGTTCGGAACAGTATCGTGCAGAGCGCGGAAAGGATGACGATACCGAGGCTCTCGAGGAGATTCAGATACCAGGAATTCCAAGCGCGTATGTGCGGATAGAGCGTATGATCAAGGACGGTGTAAAGTAAAAGATGTAAGAAGAAAATGCCGAGCGTATGCTGCCCGATGACGCGTCCGATCCACTGTTCCGGTGCGGAGACAGCGGTCCGGCCGACAAAGAGAAGCATGAGTCCCGCGGCAATCAGCATGGTGGAAGCGTAATAGTAGCCGCTCACAAGGTGCACCCCCCTGCCAGGACCATAGACCGCTTTGCAGATATTTAATGAGTAGCAGTCCGGCGAGGCCGAGCACAAGGGCGACCGGTGCAAAACGCCGATAGCGGACACATTTTCCGCGTTCCGCATACATGCATTTTCCGAGCAAGAGGTAGAGGATATAGACCGCATAGGTCGGATGAAACGGACTCAGGGTCGTGAGAAGCATCATATCCGGGATATGCTTTCCGGATAGTTTTTGCAGCAGCCGGAAGTATAAATCCAGATCAAAGGTCACGCAGGAAAAGCTGAAGAGTAGCAGCATGAGATAGAGCAGGAGCTTTTTCTCGCGGCAGAGGCGTAATAGCGGCAGGATAAAATACAGGGCAATCAGCGCCTGAAAATACCAGAAATGCCCTGTGCTGACGCCCGGGATTTCCTGAAAGAGAAAGATGTAATTTACGAGATTCGAGAGACTGCCGTCAATCGGCACCGCGTAAAAAAAGTGCATGAAAGCCGCATAGAGCACTTTCCAGCAGATTACAAGCGCGTAGAGGCGGCCAATCGACATGAGATGCCGCCTGTAGTTTATGCTGCCTGTCCGGTTTAACTGAATGGCTCCAGTGACCATGAAAAAGACGGGGACCGCACTTGTGCAGAGCATCATAAAGGCGTTGTCGATCACACTGCCCGGATTCAGCTGTGCATTGTGGAGAAAGACGACCAAAATGATGGCCAGGGCCTTGAGTAAATCCAGCCCGACGGCACGCTGTCCGTTTTGTTCCGTATTCATTGCTACCCTTTCCTGTTATAAGCCGCACTGTCACTCCGGCAGGCGCTTTATGTCCATACTACATGGAAAAAAGCCGAAACGCCACAGACACTTTGATTTTGCGGCAGCGCGGGAAATGCGCTATCATGGTATGAATCTATTATTTTGAAGGATAAGAGGAAAACGCTTTGCATGTAGAACACGGCAGACCGAAGGACTGCGCCGAAAGAACAGCGCGGGAACTTGCGGTCTATGATTTGTTGGATCGACTGGACATTCCGTATGCGCGCGCGGATCACGCGCCCGCCGAGACCATGGAGGTCTGTGCGGCCATCGACACAGTGTTAAACTGTCGCATTTGCAAGAACCTATTTCTCTGTAACCGGCAGCAGACCGCTTTTTATCTCTTGATGATGCCGGGGGACAAGCCCTTTAAGACCAAAGAACTCTCGGCGCAGATTGGCTCCGCGCGCCTCAGTTTTGCGCCGCCCGAAAAGATGATTGAATACCGGGGCTTTACCCGGGTTCGGTGAGTGTCATGGGGCTGATGAACGACAGCGAACACAGGGTACAGCTTCTCGTGGATCAGGACCTCTTTCGGGACGAGTACATCGGCTGCCATCCCTGTGTGAATACATCCTCACTCAAATTGCGGCGGTCGGATATCTTGGAGACCTTTTTGACGGCGGTCAAGCACAGTTACCTTTCCGTGGAATTGCGCGGGGAATGAAGTGCAGGGGAGTTAAGAAGATAAGAGAGTTGGTTACACGGTATTGTATCTTTGAAGAGAAGAGAAGGGAGAGGCGGTTGCGGAAGCAGCGGCCTCTTTTTGTGTCCGGAAATTTTGAAAAGGAAGCGTGAGTGAATAATGGAGTCCCGAAATTCGGACAGGTGTTGTGGTAAAGTAAAGATAACAAAGCTGAGTGCGTAAGGAATCACAGTTGAGAACCCGAAACACCGAAATGCATAGAAATGACAGTTCAAAATTTCGGGAGATGATATAACGGCATCAAAATAGATAAAATTTAGGTGAGAATCCAAGTAAAAATATGCAATTATAACTTGAAATCGAGATTATAAGCGCTAAACTGTAAGAGAATGTTAAGAACTCGGGGAGGAGAGCATGAATGTAAGCAAGCTGATGCGCAGTCTCGCGGCAAAAACCAATCCGAACGACAGCGCGCAGTGGCTGCCGCTCTGGATGCACGCGCGTGACACAGCGGGAATCATGAAGAAACTCTGGAAGCATTGGCTTCCAGCTGCCGTACGGCGCGAAATCTGCGGCGGCAGCGAGGAGGCTCTGCAGGAAAACGAAGCGCTGTTTCAGAAGGTATGTGTATTCCTGGGTATGGCGCACGATATCGGCAAGGCTACGGCCGTGTTTCAGGCGCACATTCTGGAAATGTTGCCGGAGGTGCGGGAGCGGCTTGCGGAAGAAGGGCTGGAAATAGCAGATATAAAAACTTTTACCAATCCCTCGGCAGTAGCGCATGCGTTAGCCGGTCAGGTGATTTTACAACAGCGAGGTGTGAACGAAGGAATTTGCGAGATTGTCGGTGCACATCACGGAAAACCCCAGGAGGCGGTGAGTGAGGCCACATTTGACGGGCATCTTGTCAATTTCAGAGGCAAGGATAGTGATGCCCCGCTGTGGGCTGAGATTTGGGATGCCTTTCTTCGATACGCCTTAGAAGTAAGCGGCATTCAAGATGCATCGAATATCCCGGAGCTCTCCGGACCGCAGCGCGTTTTACTGTCTGGGCTTCTCGTCATGGCGGACTGGGTCGCGAGCAATCAATTCTACCATCCGACGATATCGATTGACGAGTTGGGGCAGGAAGACATGTATCCCAAGCGGACTCGCAGTGCTTGGAAAAAGTTAAAGCTTCCGGCTGTCTGGTCGGCCGAACTTGGCGGAATGGATGAGGCAGCCTTTGCGGAGAACTTTGGCTTTCCACCCAATGAACTGCAGAAGGCAGTGCTTGAGATATCAGATGCAGTCAGCTCTCCGGGCATTCTCATTGTCGAGGCGCAGATGGGCGTCGGTAAAACCGAAGCGGCACTCGCTGCCGCCGAGATATATGCGGGGAAGTGCGGAAGCGGCGGGCTCTTTTTCGGCCTGCCGACACAGGCGACGGCGAACGGTATTTTCCCGCGTATAAGGACATGGGCTGAGGAGCAGGTTGCGGTTCAGGGAGAGAGTAAGGAGAAGCTCTCGATACGACTTGCGCACGGCAAAGCAGAGTTAAATCAGGACTATGCCGATTTGTTGGAAGCAGGAAAGGGAGAGTTCACGGGGGAAGCGTGCATCGGTGAGGATGAAGATCAGGCACTGGTGGTACACAGCTTTTTCCGCGGCCGCAAGCAAGTATTGCTCTCCGATTTTGTCATTGCAACGGTCGATCAGATTTTGATGGCCGCACTGAAGCAAAAACACCTGATGCTCAGGCATCTCGGCATGGCGGGAAAAATCGTGATTATCGATGAGGTGCATGCCTACGACGCCTACATGAACGTGTACCTGGAGCGCGCACTCTGCTGGCTCGGTGCCTATCATGTGCCGGTGATTCTTCTCTCGGCCACACTGCCCGCTTCAAGGCGCATCGATTTTGTGGATGCCTATCTGAATACATCCAAGCGAGAAATGCGTGAGCGCGAAAAGCGGTTTACGCAAGGCGAAGAAGCGGATTGGAGATATTCGCGCGCGTATCCGCTGCTTACCTGGACCGACGGAAAAGAGGTTCATCAAAAGGGACTGCAACTACAGAGTGCATCGCGAAGTGTGGCGATTCGACGAGTCAAAGAATCGGAGCGGATTCAAACATTGCGAGAAAAGCTGCAGGATGGCGGCTGCGCAATCGTGATATTAAGCACCATACGGCGAGCGCAAGAGTTTGCGAAGGAAGTAAGAGAGCAGATGCCAGACGCGGATATTGTCCTCTTGCACAGTGCGTTTTTGATGCCGGATCGCGCAGCGCGTGAGCGTGATTTGTTGCAAAAACTGGGAAAGCGCTCCACCAAGGCGGAACGAGATCATTTGATTGTAATCGGAACATCGGTGCTCGAACAAAGCCTGGACATTGACGGAGATGTGATGTTCACCGACCTCTGCCCCATGGATTTACTCCTGCAACGTCTGGGACGCTTACATCGTCATCCGATTCATGACAATATGCGGCCGGAACAGCTGAAAGCGGCACAATGCTATGTCATAGAGCCGGATGAAGGTGCGTTTGAATCAGGAACCAGCTGCATTTATGGGGACTATCTCCTCATGAGAACTAAAAAGCGCTTGCCGGACAAATCACACTGCCGAGGGATATTCCGAATTTGGTGCAGGATTGCTACGACGATCGAGAACCTGGTTGGGAAACCGAAGCTGAGAAGGAAACGTACGGAAAAGCGAAAAAGGAAGAGGAGAATAAGACCGGACATAAAAAGACGAAGGCGGATTCCTATTGCCTCGATAAGCCCAGAAGAAGTCTTGAAAACTGGATCAGCAATGTGGAGACCAAACTGGACGAGGAGGAAGCAGAGGCGCAGGTGAGAGACTCGGAAAACAGCATCGAGGTGCTCTTATTCGTCCAAAAAGGAAATGAAATCTGCTATCTTCCCTGGCAACACGAGGGGCAGAGACTGCCGGTCGAACGTATTCCCTCCCCGGAAGAGAAGCGAGACTTGTTGTGGCAAAGTGTAAAGTTGCCAGGTGCGCTCTGCCGTGAATATCAAATCAAAAAGACTCTCGAAGCACTGAAGCCGATGAATGAGCTTGTGTTATCCGGTGAGTGGAAGCACGATCCGATGTTGCGAGAGGAATCATTTCTCCTGTTGAACGAACAGTTGGAAACTGAACTCGCAGGATTTCACTTGTGGTACTCGGAGGAGGAAGGCCTGTTTTATGAGAAAGGAGCTGCGGATGATAAAACCTGAGTTTAACCTGCTGGATGAGCCATGGATACGGGTTCGAACACGAGATTGCCGTGTCGAAGAGGTATCGCTTAAAGATGTCTTTGTCCATGCGCATGAATATGAGGATTTGGCCGGTGAAACGGCTGCGCAGGATGTGGCTATGCTGCGTCTGCTACTTGCAGTGCTTCACTGCACCTTTTCTCGGGTAGATGAGAACGGAGAAGAGAATCTGTTGTTCGATTTGGAGGACGATGAGTTAGAGGATGAAGTGTTTCGGCGCTGGAAAGCATTGTATGACTTGGGACATTTTCCGGAAGAGCCGATTCGAGACTACCTAGAGCAGTGGCGAGAGCGGTTCTGGTTGTTTCACGAGGAGAGACCGTTTTGGCAGGTGAAAGATGTAAAGGAAGTTTTGCAAGCGAAGGAGTCAAAGCTATATCCGGCGTGTAAATTGAACGGAGAGCTTTCTCAGAGCGGAAATAAAGTAAGACTTTTTCCTGTGTGTAGCGGTGTGTCTCGGGATTCTCTGACATTTGCGGAGGCGAGCAGATGGTTGGTATATCTCAACGCGTTTGATGATAGTGCCGTAAAGCCTGCGGTAAGAGGAAAAAAGACGGAGGAGCAGGATAACGATACAAAGAAAAAGAAAGGTAGTAAGGGGCCGGGACTTGCATGGCTAGGTAAAATGGGTGTTGTTTCCGCGGCCGGAAGAAATCTGTTTGAGACTTTATTGTTAAATTTGACGCTTTTTGAAAGACGGAGATGAATTCTGGAAAGAGGAGAATAAGGCTATTTGGGAGAAAACAGATAATGAGTTGTCCAAAGAAGAACGACAACTTTATCCGCTTCCCGAGAATCAAGCAGAATTGTTGACCTGGCAATCCAGAAGACTGCTTTTAGAGCGTGGAGATAGCAGTCATATCAAAGGATATTGGGTTCTGAGCGGAGACTATTTTTAATCCGGAAAAATGCTTTTACAGAGCAAATGACGGTTTGGAAAATCGATCCGCAGAGTGGGAAAAAGAAGTGGATGATTCCAAAGACACATGAGCCGGATCGTCAGATGTGGAGAGAGTTTGGGAGCATATTCTGTGAGAATGAAGACGGACATATGCCGGGCTTGGTTCGTTGGAATCAGTTACTTTACAGAAAGCTAAAAAGCACCACAGATTTAAAATGCAGATTTAAAATTGTGTCTGTGCAATATGGAGATAAAAATGCGACCGTAAAAGATACATTTTCGGATTCATTGGCGTTTTCATCCGGAATTTTATCCGGAGCAGCTGAGCGTTCCCAAAGAGCTTGGGTTCTTCGGATTAAAGAAGAAATTAAGAAGTGTGAGTTACTAACAGAAACATTCGGAAAGTTCTTTTATAATGTTGCGCTTGCCGGAGGATACAGTACGGATAAGGATCTGCGAAAATTGGTTGTTGACGCGGGGAAAGAGACTTGCTACGCATCGTTGGATGTTCCGTTTAGAAGATGGTTGAATTCTATTGACTCGCATTGTCTTGGAGAGACAATGGAAGAAAAAGTGTTGGAGTGGCAAAAGATTGCGAAGCAAATAGCGCTGGACCTGGGAAGAGAAACCATCCGAAATGCCGGGATGAGAGCACTAACCGGAAAAGAAGTGGATAAAAAGCATTATGCTTCGCCGATTGCATTTGAGGTAATGGTGGGAGAGCTCCATAAGCTATACCCTGCTCTGCGGGGAAGAAACTCATAATTGAGGAGGTATACATGGAAGAGAGGAGTAAGACAGAGTCACGACAGAGTGATATCGCTAAATTTGTAAAGCGCAAGCTTATGAGTTTGCAAAGCAATCCCAACGAAGCGGCAGTACGAGCGATTCTTGCGAAAATGCGGCGCGGTGTCGGGGAACAGCCCGGGTGCAATACCGGAACTCTGGGACATGCTCTTTACAGATTTGCCTGAGTCCTTAGAGGGGCGAGGTAGCAAGCCAAGTCGTGCGGAATGGGCTATTTTCACAGCACTTACATTATTTTCTTTGCACCAGCAGGGAAAGAGAAATCTTGAAAGCGAGTTTATGTTCCAAGAGAAAAACACCTTCGGACGAGCAGTTGCACAGTTAATCAGTCGCAATTCGGATGACAAGGAAGCCATTATAAAGCGATTTAATGTGGCGGTAAGCACAACGGATTTGACAGGGTTTAGTTGGTATTTACGGAGCCTTATTAAGCTTTGCAAACGAGAAGACATTCCGATTGATTATGCTGCTCTCGCAAAGGATCTGTACGATTATCAGAATCCGGATCGGATTGACGGAGTGCGGCTTAAATGGGGACGCGATTTTTACAGAGAGCTATCCTCCTTTGAGCATTCAGAAAATGATGGAGCGACAGGAATGCCGGAGACAGGTAGTAACGAATAAAAAGGTAGAGCGGTAAGCTCCTCTGGGGATTGATATTTGGGAATTCAGTAGAGGATGAATTCAGCTTGTTAAAGGTCAAACAGACCGGAAAGGAAGATAGTATGGATGAGAAGAGATTATTTGTGGATTTTCATGTGATTCAGACAGTGCCGCCGAGCTGCATCAATCGCGATGACACGGGAAGCCCTAAGACCGCAGTCTATGGGGGCAGTATGCGTGCGCGTGTATCTTCACAGGCGTGGAAACATGCGATGCGTGATTATTTCAAGCTGAGTATTCCGCAAGAGGAATTGGGCGTCAGAACAAAGTATGTCCGTGGTAAGATTGCGGATGAAATCGAGAAGTTGAACGGCAAGTTGAGTCGTGAGCAGTGTGAAGATTTGGCCGGAACGATTTGGGCAAAGGAGCAGCGAGACATAAGGAAAAGGACAAGGAAAAAAAGCAGGAAGACAGTTACAACAAAGAGGAATTGGATACGCTTCTTTATATCAGCTGGAAGCAGATAAGAGAGTTGGCAAAGCTGGTAGTGGATTCTATTACAGAGGATGGGAGCTTAGGAAAAGAAGAAGAAAAAAAGTTAAAAGACGATGCGAGAAAGAAGCTGATGGACAATCCAAGCTTTGAAATGGTATTGTTCGGACGTATGGTGGCGACAGATTCTTCTCTTAAGTATGATGCAGCGTCACAGGTTGCCCACAGCATTTCGACGCACACCGTACACAATGAATATGATTACTTTACGGCGGTCGATGACCTTAAAGTGGGAGACAGCTCAGGTGCGGGTCATCTGGGAACGGTTGAATTCAACTCTTCTACCCTCTATCGCTATGCAACTGTCAGCTTAGCTGCATTTAAGGAGTGGGTTGGAAATCCGGCGAAAGTTATCAGGACGTTTGCGGAAGCCTTTATCTATTCAATGCCGACCGGAAAGCTGTCTACATTTGCAAACAGAACTGTTCCGGATGCTGTTTACATTACCATTCGAGAGGATCAGCCGGTGAATTTTAGCGGTGCTTTTGAAGATGCGGTTGTGAGCCGCAATGGCTTCAGTAAACCCTCTGCCGAGCGTCTTGTGGAGTATGTGAAAAAGAGTTATCAGAACTTTGTTGAAGTACCTACATATGCTTTGGGTACCGGAGAGTGCATGGAGAAATTGTGCGATGAGCGACCGATGAAGGAGAATCTTGATTTACTGGAAAAATATGTGCGCGAGCTGCAGGGTAATGCAGGAGAGAATTAATGAGTACACTTTTATTGCGCCTTGCGGCACCGCTGCAGGCGTGGGGTACCGAGTCTAAATTTGAGAGCAGACGAACACAGCGAGAACCATCGAAAAGCGGCGTAATCGGAATGCTTGCGGCGGCATTGGGGCTACGGCGTGATGCTGATTTATCGGAACTCGCAGCATTGCGGTTTGGAGTTCGCGTGGACCGAGAGGGCGAAGTCATAAGGGACTTCCATACCGCACAGGCGGTGAAGGTTGAAAAGAAAGCGAAAAAAGAGAAAGATGAAGAACCCGAAAAAATAGGATATGTAACATCGCGATACTATCTTTCGGATGCCGTTTTTCTGGTGGGATTGGAGTCAGAAGACATTGCATTTCTTAAAAAATTAGAGTCAGCGTTACGGACCCCCTGTTTTCCGCTGTTTCTTGGAAGACGCTCTTGTCCACCAACTTTACCCTTGGTTCTGGGACTTCGAGAAAAAGACTTAGAGACTGCACTCCGGGAAGAAGAAAATCAGAATCAAAATGCGAGGAGCATTAAGTGGACGCGTCGATATATCCGTTTAGACAGCATGCCGGACGAATTGGAAGGTGCTGTCGTGCGGGATTTGCCGATTTCTTTTAGTCCTTATAAACGCGAATTCGGTTATCGACGCGCAAAAGAAATTTGGCTTCGGGATGATGTAAATACAGAAGAATCGGCAGAAGAACATGATGCCATGGCTGAACTGTGAGAGGAGAGAAGGAATGTATCTGACACGTATGGAACTGGATACAGACAGAAGGAGCACAAGGAAACTCCTTACTTCTCGCAGTAAAATTCATGGAATGGTAGAAGGCGCCTTTTCCGGAGGCAGAGAACGGAGACTCTGGCGTTTGGATTCACTCGGTGGTAGGCTCTATATCCTTGTACTCAGCGAAGAAAAGCCAAACTTGGAGGCTGCGGTACGTGAATATGGTAATCTAAAAGAGGGCTTTTTGACGAGAGAGTATGAGCCGCTCTTGGCACGTATCACAGAGCAGAGCCAGTGGCGTTTTCGACTAGTCGCGAATCCCACGCAGAGCATTTCGCGTGCAAGTACCGGGAAACGTGGTGTGATAAAAGCTTGTGAGGGCGTGAAGGAGCAAGAGAAATGGCTTAGGAAACGGGCTGAAAGAAATGGGTTTATGCTGGAGGAAGGAAATTTTCGTGTTGTCGGAAACGACTGGCATATCTTCCGCAAACGAGAAGAAAAAGACCGATCTGTTTCTCTCCGTGAAGTAAGTTACGAAGGCATCTTAACGGTAACGGATGTAGAAAAATTCAAAGAGCTTCTGTGCCGCGGTATGGGCAGAGGAAGAGCTTACGGCATGGGACTGCTCACCATTATGCGTCTGCCCTGAGGTGAAAGATGAAGGGGGATTCCAGGTATCATACGCCCGGAATTACAACAGTTACCACAGGTCAAAGATCGAATGACCTTCTTATATCTGGAGCGTTGTAAATTAAATCGGCGCGACAGTGCGATTGAAGTGATAGATGATGACGGTACGGTAGATATCCCGGCAGCAGCCATCTCAGTACTGATGTTGGGACCGGGCAGTAGCATTACCCACCGTGCGATGGAACTAATCGGAGATGCGGGTGTTACTGTCATTTGGGTTGGAGAGCACGGCGTTCGCTATTATGCGAGCGGACGCCCGCTCACTAAGCGTGCAGGCCTTCTGTTACAGCAAGCGAAATTGGTCAGCAACCAACGCTTACATCTTGCAGTTGTCAGGAAAATGTATGCGATGCGCTTTCCCGGAGAAGATGTAAGCAAATTGACCTTGCAACAACTTCGAGGAAGAGAAGGAAGTCGAGTACGGGAAATATACCGCAAGTGCTCGAAGGAGTACGGAATTCCTTGGAACGGAAGAGCATATCAAATGGGGGATTTTGAGGAGAGTAATGCGATTAACCAGGCACTCAGTGCGGGACATGCGTGCCTTTATGGTCTGGCACATGCAGTGATTGTTGCATTGGGCTGCTCTCCGGGACTTGGTTTTGTTCATGTGGGAGGCGACCTTTCGTTTGTATATGATTTCGCAGATCTCTATAAGGCGGAATTTACGATTCCGATTGCGTTTGAGGCCACTGCTGAAAATCCTCCGGATTTGCCTGCGTATGTAAGACGAAAGGTAAGAGATACAATGTCTCGCAATCATTTGTTAGAACGTATGGTGCGGGAATTACACTATTTACTATCAGAAAGCGAGGAGATTGCAGAAGACGAGGTTATTTATCTCTGGGATAATCGTGAGGGAATGGTTCGCCATGGTATCTCGTATAGCGCGGAGGAGTAGGCATGATAGTGATTACCTTGACGGATTGTCCGCCCAAGGTGCGAGGAGATTTGTCTAAATGGCTGCTTGAAATTTCGACAGGCGTTTATGTTGGGAATCTCAGTGCACGTGTTCGCGATGAACTTTGGGGACGCATTTGTGAGCACGTCAAAGATGGCAGAGCGACCATGGTTTACAGCAGCAACGGAGAGCAGAAACTAGACTTTGCAATTCATAATACCAGTTGGCTGCCGGTAGATTACGACGGCATCAAGCTGGTGAAAAAGCCCGGGATAAAAAAAAGAGAAAAGAATTCCGAACAAGTTGAGACAGAAAAGGCTGCGATGAGCCGTGCGGAGAAGTTCTATCAGGTGCAGCAGATTCAGAAGCATCAGGCACGCAAACGAAGTACGGCTGAATATGTGGTGCTCGATTTGGAAACGACCGGCCTTAATATAACTCGCGACCAAATAATCGAAGTTGCGGCTATCCGAGTAGAGGAAGGTCGCGAAGTTTCCTGTTACAGTAGCTTGATTTACTGCGATGCTGTACCGGAGACAATTGTTGAATTGACCGGAATCACATCGGATAAGCTAAAAAACGAAGGAAAACCGATTGAACAGGTGCTGAAAGAGCTGCTGGAGTTCATCGGAGATACTCGAATTGTGAGTCACAATGCGAGTTTTGATTGGCGTTTCCTGCAGCAGGCCTGCAAGCAAAACAATATCTTGCCGGGACATCCTCACATTACTGATACACTGAATCTTGCACGGCAAAAGATAGAGGAGGTGGAAGATTACAAACTCTTGACCTTATCAAAGTATTTTCATTTTGCTATACTGGAGCCGCACAGGGCGCTCGCTGACTGCCGCTTGACGCATCAGCTTTACGAGAAGTTAAAGAGGATTGAGGCTGAGGACTAGGATCAACCACGGAAATACGCCATTTCCGAAGTGTTTTCCCCGCATGCGCGGGGGTGATCCGGCTTGCGAGGCTTTGTCACGCAGAGCAAGGTAGTTTTCCCCGCATGCGCGGGGGTGATCCGACGGGAGGTGATGGGCGCAAGGTGAGAAATTTGTTTTCCCCGCATGCGCGGGGGTGATCCGTAATCACAAGCTACATGCAAAAACGGGATATTGTTTTCCCCGCATGCGCGGGGGTGATCCGTCACTTGAAACGGCACTATTAACATTTTGTGCGTTTTCCCCGCATGCGCGGGGGTGATCCGCAATATGTGACGCATCGAACTTCAAATTGTGAGTTTTCCCCGCATGCGCGGGGGTGATCCGCCTCTTGCCGAACCGCTTTCCGTCACTGCGAAGTTTTCCCCGCATGCGCGGGGGTGATCCGCCATTCCGCATAGGTAAGTCTGTGATACCCTTGTTTTCCCCGCATGCGCGGGGGTGATCCGCCCGGGGATGCCCTTGAGGCTCGTGTACACGCGTTTTCCCCGCATGCGCGGGGGTGATCCGGCCTTGCCATCCTTGCTCTCCCCGCCGTCGATGTTTTCCCCGCATGCGCGGGGGTGATCCGTTTACCGAGTATTTCGAAAGACACGCAGAGGGGTTTTCCCCGCATGCGCGGGGGTGATCCGTATCCGATTCTGTAGTAGTCGCCATCCATGTAGTTTTCCCCGCATGCGCGGGGGTGATCCGTTGCACGATATTTTCAGATTATATAGCGTATTGTTTTCCCCGCATGCGCGGGGGTGATCCGAAGTACAGTCAAGTCGATAACAGTGACGGCACGTTTTCCCCGCATGCGCGGGGGTGATCCGTACCAAACGGCTTTCTTAATGTCCTCAAGTTCGTTTTCCCCGCATGCGCGGGGGTGATCCGTTCGATTGGGGAACAAAGACACGGTTACCGAAGTTTTCCCCGCATGCGCGGGGGTGATCCGATGAGAATCGAACTGATCGGAAATCTCATTGGGTTTTCCCCGCATGCGCGGGGGTGATCCGAATCGGGGTAACGCCTGGCTATAGTGCTGTTGGTTTTCCCCGCATGCGCGGGGGTGATCCGAGTTCGTAAAGGGAGCAAGATTTACACTGAATGTTTTCCCCGCATGCGCGGGGGTGATCCGTTCGCGAACGATGGCGTCGAGAAAATACTGCGGTTTTCCCCGCATGCGCGGGGGTGATCCGAGTCGAGATCAGTAAAGAGGTTTTTCATAGTGGTTTTCCCCGCATGCGCGGGGGTGATCCGTGGCGGGGAGGGTAGAGGGTAAAACCGAGGTCGTTTTCCTCGCATGCGCGGGGGTGATCCGTACATTTTTAACAGTTAGTGATAATTTACAGGGTTTTCCTCGCATGCGCGGGGGTGATCCGTAAACTTGACGCCGGTTCGCCATCATTAACACGTTTTCCCCGCATGCGCGGGGGTGATCCGCACAAAATCCGAACATCTCATAGTTAAAGCCCGTTTTCCCCGCATGCGCGGGGGTGATCCGCCCTGGTCGGCGCTCGCAAGGGCGCTCGGCCAGTTTTCCCCGCATGCGCGGGGGTGATCCGTGCCGAAGGCGCTGCTGGTTGATGATATAGCCGTTTTCCCCGCATGCGCGGGGGTGATCCGCCCGCCGAGGAGCAGAGGCACAAGCGCGGGGAGTTTTCCCCGCATGCGCGGGGGTGATCCGACCGGTACCAATGAGGCGAAGCTCTTGCGCGAGTTTTCCCCGCATGCGCGGGGGTGATCCGACCTTTTCTTTCAGTACCCGCAGAGCTTTGAGGTTTTCCCCGCATGCGCGGGGGTGATCCGCTATAGAAATCGGAACCGTCCATGCACAGGTGGTTTTCCCCGCATGCGCGGGGGTGATCCGCCATTCTGCCATGCGTGATAGCCTTCAGTGCGGTTTTCTCCGCATGCGCGGGGGTGATCCGGGGTATTTCGACGCGATCAGCGAGACGCTGGGGTTTTCTCCGCATGCGCGGGGGTGATCCGATTACGGTTGACTTTTGTTACAACATAATGTAGTTTTCCCCGCATGCGCGGGGGTGATCCGCTCCCAGCGCTCTGCCGCTGCTTTCTCTGCCGGTTTTCCTCGCATGCGCGGGGGTGATCCGGAATGTGCAGCATGACGAAAAGAGTGGCCTTCGTTTTCCCCGCATGCGCGGGGTGATCCGAACTTGCGTTTCTGTTGCCACATGTGCAAACGTTTTTCCCGCATGCGCGGGGTGATCCGTTCATTTTTTTACTTGAAATAACGCCAAACAACGGTTTTCCCCGCATGCGCGGGGGTGATCCGTCGTCGTATAGTTAGTAAAAAGTGCACTGTTAGTTTTCCCCGCATGCGCGGGGGTGATCCGCACTTGAAGCCGGTAAGCGATATGAAAAACTGGTTTTCCCCGCATGCGCGGGGGTGATCCGCCGGACGCGGGCAATCCGAAGGTTATGACTTGGTTTTTCCCCGCATGCGCGGGGTGATCCGCTGTTCGCAAACCCTGCTTTGCTTGCTCATCGGGTTTTCCCCGCATGCGCGGGGGTGATCCGCTTGCTCTGATAGCATCCAAGCAAAAACGCATGTTTTCTCCGCATGCGCGGGGGTGATCCTATTTTCGCCTAGTGCAATATTTACAAATTCTTGTTTTCCCCGCATGCGCGGGGTGATCCGAACTCGCCTCTGTCGGGAGCGGCTCCGAGAGTTTTTTCGCATGCGCGGGGGTGATCCGGGTGATTCGGCGGTGCTGACAGGTCGCGGGCGTTTTTTCCCCGCATGCGCGGGGGTGATCCGAGCGTGATAGACGGATTTCGCAAGGCATTTTTGTTTTTCCCCGCATGCGCGGGGGTGATCCGTCCGTCAATCGCCTTCTCCATGTCCTCTATGAGTTTTCCCCGCATGCGCGGGGGTGATCCGAGCCACGCGGAGCTTGAAAAGCGCTTCGCCGAGTTTTCCCCGCATGCGCGGGGGTGATCCGTGTACGCGCTTCATGGTAAATCTCCTTTCAGGGTTTTCCCCGCATGCGCGGGGTGATCCCCTTGTCCGAGAGTGCTGTAATACGTTTGTCGAGTTTTTCTCCGCATGCGCGGGGGAGGTGATTCTGAGCTGTGGACACAACGGCGCGGCGTGTGCTACTATATATGAGGAGATAGGAGGGACGGCATGGACGATAGAGCGAGCAGGACGCAGAAGATTAACACATACAAAAAACGCACATACAAGCGCGTGCCGCTAGAGCTAAAAATCGCAGACTATGAGCGCCTACGCGACGCGGCTGACGCGGCGGGCGAGACGGTGAGCGGCTTTATAAAGCGCGTGCTCGCGGAGCATATAGGCGATACGGCGGATCGGGGTAGACCAGAGGGGCGTTAGTTTTTCCCTGCACACGCGGGGGTGATCCTCCGTCGGGGTAGCGCTTCACGAGCTTGTCAACGTTTTCCCCGCACACGCGGGGGTGATCCTATCCGGATAACAAATACTACAAAATGGAGACAGGAGGTGAGAGTGTGCTGTTAGCGAGGGCACGCAAGCGTGCGACATATAAATACATAGCGAAAGCATACGATAGGATTGTACTAAACCCTGCCGCGCGGAGAGCGGGACGGGATAAAAAAAGGCCGCGGAGGAGGCGGGTGAGTCGGTCAACGCTACATAAAAACGCGCAATATCTGCACAGATGCAGAGAGAAAGGAAAAACGAAGGAACGGACGAGGAGCAGAGGGCAAGATTTCTGACTGAGAAAGATTTTATAGATATATGCGGAATTCCACGCACTCGAGGGAGCTTCTAGTACCTCTCAACCTCTATGGATATCCCTGTTGCAGTGACGTCTTCAACCGAAGCATTCAATGAATAGCATTCTCAAAAGAGATCCCTTTTAAGCGCTGCAGTACTTCGTAGTCTCCTTTCTGCGTGTTGTTTCGCAACTTTATGCTACCAGAGGACTGCAAACCATGTCTTCTTTATATGATTTTCGGTTTTTCACAACTTTGCATCTCTTATTGCAGTTAATCTTTCCATAGTTGATATGAATAAGAGTTGGTGTTTGGACACGGGTTCGACTCCCGTCATCTCCATGTGTTGATTGCGCGCCGGTTTACCCGAAAGACTTTTTGCTTTGTTTGGATATGGAGAAAACAGAAGTGCTGATTGAGTCTGAAATTTCGGACAGATGATGTGATAGACTTAGTACATAGAAAAGTTGTGGAATTTCCCCGCACACGCGGGGGTGATCCGCGGGCTCCGTCAAAAGGGACGCAGGTTGCCGCGTTTTCCACGCACACGCGGGGTGATCCCTGAAAAGTGGAGCGGTCGGGTCGGTCTCCCTGTTTTCCCGCATGCGCGGGGGTGATCCTGGCTATAGGAGGGTCAAGAGATGACTGTAGATGAGTTCAAGGCTAAAAAGGCTGGAGTTGGTTATACAATGTTGTGATGAAGAGGCCGCTATAGTCGCCAAGGCAATGAAGAACGGCACATGGAAGCCCGGTCTTGACTCAAATCGGGCTCTTTTCAAATCCCTTGAGGAGACGTATAGGAAAAAAGTTGCCGCGCTTCAGGCGCAGGCGGCTGCAGAGGGTCTTTTAACCGTGTCTGCCGAGGCTAGATGAGGCAGACACGTTTTCCCCGTACACGCGGGGGTGATCCTCGCGGAGCTCTTCGTCTGTGTCCCTTGTCGATGTTTTCCTCGCATGCGCGGGGGTGATGCCGGCGGCAGGGCTGGGAAAAGATGCTGTGAATGGTTTTCCGCACACGCGGGGTGATCCGTCTATGTTGTTTGGCGGAAAAGTCTAGTTGTCTTTTTCTCCGCATGCGCAGGGGTGATCTTTGTAGATTGTCAGAAGTTTCTTGCGCTCTGCCGTTTTCCCCGCATGCACGGGGGATCCCTTGCTTAATAATGCTTTTTACTTTGGGATTCACCACTGCACAGTTTAGTGCGTCTTTAACCGCTCCCTGCACCTCTTTTTTCGCCGTCTGGATTTCCCGGAGGCAATGCCGCCACTTCGCCCTCGCTTCCTTGCTTCATCACTGCTTCGAACCGGGCCCATGTTCTTTTCATTGTTCATCCTCTCACCAGTTCATTTTTCTTTGTTTCCGGGTTATCTGTACCCCATATTTTTCCTCTTTTTCAGATAGCAAAAAGGACCGCATCTCTGCGATCCTTTACGCAAATCCCCGGATTCGCACTGGGCTCCAATGGCATTCCTTCGTATGCTAGTCTTTGCATTTCTAATGTCCCACACTCTTAAAATAGTGTCAAGTGTTTTTTTGCTCCCTCACTGATAGACTTCGCGTCTTTCCATCATGCATATAACCCAAAATGTGTATGTGGTGGAATAACCACATCGCCGATGCGATGCGTTGCCGCTGATATCAATTTGCTTTTCGCTTTTTACCTTGATAGCAGTCTCAAAAGGGGTCTCTTTTGAGCGCTGCACTACTTTGTAGTATTCTTTCTGAGTGTTGTTTCGCAACTTCATTCTTACAAAGGGCCGCAAACCATGTTTTTCTTTTTGTGATTCCCCAATTTGCGCAACTTATCATACCTTATCCGCCTGTTTGCTTGAAAGTTTTTCTTTGCTTGGAATTAAGGAAATCGAAGGTTTAATTGAGTCCAAAAATTTAGGACAGGTAATATGATAAAATCAAAACAAAGAGAGAGTTGAATGGTTTTTCCCCAATCACGCAGGAGTGATCCCAATCTGTACATTGGAGAGTGTAATAAACAAGGGGGCTACAGTAAATTCGCGGAAGGCGGCACTTCTGCAATTAAGTAATGCGTACAACATGACAGGGAAGGAGGATAGATGAGGAAAAGAAGCAAAGTTGTAGAAGTAATTAATGACGATTTCAAACTTCCGGAGTGGATAAAAAAGATGACCCGACAGGAGATGCAGGATGAAATTATAAGAATTTTGCTGGAAGAAGGCAAAATCAAAGAGGGCGAGTATAGCCGAGAAGATTTGTTTTCTGTGCCTTCTGAAGAGGAGTTGAATGATTAAGAGTAGTTTTCCCCGCACACACGAGTGCTTCTGGCCTCGTGGATCCTGGATATAGGGATCTACCGTATGACCGGTGTATAAGTCACGAATAGGGAGCAAAATAATGGAACAGTATCCGCAGTATTCTAAAGTCATTTTGAAAGATGGCAGAACAGCTACAATCGTAGAAATCCTAAAGGAAAATGTCGAGTACATTGTAGACGTGGATCTGGAAGGGCCTGACTGGGAAACGATTGAAGTCAGTGCGGATGAGATTTCAGGACGGAGATAGTACTGATGCGTTAAGAGGGCATGAGGCCTCGCGACGAGTGCAAGAGATGAGGCAGAAGAAAGGAGACGGGGATGCTGATTAGACATACAGAAGAGGAGCTCAAATTAGCAGCTGTTTGAGCCCTACCTGGTAGCCGGAAAGCTACAAGAAAACGCACCACAAGAGGTAAAAGAAGCTTTAGAGCGATACGACGCGTTATTCGAAGAGAGCTACCGAAGAGCATTCGAAGACACGTATGGCTGGAGTTGGAAAGGATAATTTTAGCACAATTTATCGGGTTCTTCTTCTTGAAAAAGCCATAGATTGCGAGGAGCTTGACCGGAGATAATGCTGAAGGGGCTGGGGCTGTTTTCCCCGCACACGCGGGGTGATCCGCGTATGCATTGCATCAATCAGCTGATTAAGCCGTTTTCCCCGCATGCGCGGGGGTGATCCTCGCTTTCTTATGGATATTAAAATCAAACTGAAGTATTCCCCGCACACGCGGGGGTGATCCCATGCTTGCCGTGACATCTTGTATCTCCGCCCGGTTTTCCCCGCACACGCGGAATGAGCTAAAAATGAGTCCTGATGTATTCACACACAAAAATCCGAGAAGTTGAAATAGGCAGGAGCTATTCTTAGGAGAGAATACAAAAGCCTATCGCGTCAGAAATTTGGGACAGGTCCTGTGGTAGACTCTCAATATAGAAACGCGTTGGGATAGTCTAAGGAGGTAGCACTATGGGATATGCGGTAATTATCTATTTAATCGGCTTTTACCTGTTTATCGGCGCCGGGATAAGCTCATACCTTTCGGATATCGAATATAAGCTGACCGGTCACAGAAGGAATCGCAATATCGCGCTCAGAGGGTTGCTTTCGTTTTTCTGCTTTTGGCTGGGGACTTTCATCGTGATGCATCTGTGAGATGTTACTGATGCCGGGAGGGAGCCTGCCTTTACATTTGTTCGGCTCATGAGTAGAATGATAACTGCTAAGGTTACTTGAAATTAATCGATAATTTCAGAACAGGGGGGCAGAGATGAAGAAGAACGTTTTCCTTGCGGCGGCAGTGACACTCGGTACTGTGCTGATGGCTACGCCTGTTTTTGCCGGCAACTACGGCTGGAATCGGGACGGCCGCGGTTGGTGGTATCAGCTCCTGAACGGAAGCTATGTGAAGTCTTCCTGGCTTTCGATCAACGGCACCTGGTACAGTATGGACAGCGCCGGATACATGGAGACCGGCTGGGTGCGGGATGGCGGCGGCTGGTACTTCATGGACACCGAGAGCGGTGCGATGCGTGTCGGCTGGGTTAATGTGAACGGTAACTGGTATTACCTGAATCCCGCAGACGGCGGCCGCATGCTTGCAAACAGCTATACGCCGGACGGTTATTATGTCGATGGCAACGGCGTATATCAGCCGCAGTCAAAGAGGCAGACTACGACTGTCAATCGCACTGTCACCGACAATACCGATACGTCCGCGGATGATGCAGCTACTTGGCAGCGTTCGAATGCGGGAAACGATTCGGCTTCTCCGGAAGAATACGAGGATCAGGTGATTGAGCTTGTGAATCAGGAGAGAGCAAAGCAGGGACTTTCGCCGCTCAAAAAGGACACAGCTCTGATGAGTACGGCAGATGTGCGCGCGGAGGAACTGGAGACGCTGTTCTCGCATGACAGACCGGATGGCACAAAGTGCTATACGGCGTTTCCGGGGGGGGCTACAGTGCTCGGGGCGAGAATATCGCCATGGGCCAGCAGGATCCGGTTTCGGTCATGGATTCGTGGATGCATTCCAGCGGACACAGAGCCAATATTCTGGATCCGAATTATGATTCGATTGGTGTCGGCTATTCGGCACAGGACGGAACGCCGCACTGGGTTCAGAACTTCGGCAGAAAGAACTGAGGCAAGTGTTTGTCTGCCGGTGTGCAGAAAGTAGGATAACAAGGGTCACATATCCCACTGATATTTTTTGAGAGGTACATGTGTTGCGTCGATTAGCGTAACGCCTTCTGCCTGTAAGAGCGTGGCCTGCGCTGCCCAGCCGGGGGCCAGGCGACCTGCTGCATTCACTACACGGTGGCAGGGATAGTCGCCGTAATATTCCGCATGCGAGAGAACGCGCGCCACGAGGCGCGCGTTTTTTGGATACCCGATTAGGTGGGCAGGCTGTCCGTAGGTCGCGACGCATCCCTCCGGAATTTCCGCGACGGCGGAGAGCACGGCATAGGCAAAGTCATCGTTCAGTGCGGCAGTTTCGGACATGGGACTCCTTTCTCTGTCAGAGAAACATGGGAGAGGCTTACATCTCCCGCAAGATGCGCAGCCCGAGTAAGAGGGCGTCTTCGTGCGCATCCCGCCCGAAGTTTCGGGCATCGTAGTCATGGATGCAGGCGAGAGAGTCGGCGGTAAAGAGCAGCTGTCCGAAGGCAGCGCCGCGAAGGCGGGCACAGGCGGCAAGCGCCGCACACTCCATCTCGACGCAGAGACAGCCTTCGCTTCGGCGGTATGCGACCATATCCTTGGTCTCGCGGTAAAAGGCGTCGGTGGTCCAGCTGGTGCAGGGGACAAAGGGGAGGCCTTCTGTCTTCAGTACGCTTTCTATGGTCGCAAGGACTTCGCTGTCAAGTTCGATATAGCGGGAAGCGGGCAGATAGTGGTAGGAGCTGCCCTCGTCGCGAAGCGCACGGGTCGGCACCAGAAAGGCATTTTCCGGGAGCTTTTCCAGTACGCCGCAGGAGCCGAGCGCCAGGATGCTGCGGCAGCCGCTCGCAATCAGCGCATCCAGCATGGAACTTGCGGGCGGCGCACCGACCGGCGCCTGCGCAAGGCAGATTTCTTCGCCGTTCTCCTCCAATACGTAGATGGGATAGGTGGCGGAGACGGTGCGGAAATCGCAGTGTTTTTCCGCATGCTTTGTCTCGGCATAGCGGTGGATGGTATCGCCGAGGAAGGCAAAGAGGCACTTTTTCGGAAAGCGGCAGTCGCCGAATTCATGAGCGGGAGGAATCACTTCGGGAGAAGTCGCATCGTATTCAAAGAGCGGGATTTCGTGTCGTTCTATCATGGCGGCTCCGTTTCTTGCAAGAATTTTTAGCAGTCTAGCAAAGCGCCGATCTGCTGTCAATCCGGACGCGCGAAGGGCTCACTTTATGCTATGATTTCCTTTGAGGAGGCGCGAATATGATTGAGGCAATCAAGGCGCGGCGCAGCATACGGCATTTTTTGCCGACACCGCTTTCGAAAGAGCAGTTGGAAGAAATTGTAAGAGCAGGCATGGCGGCGCCGTCCGCGAAGAACTTGCAGCCCTGGCACTTTGTCGTGACCGAGGGAAAAGCAAAGGAGAGAGTCTGTGCGGCCATGGAGGCGGGAATCGGGCGGGAGCGGCATTCCCCCCCATGCTGCCGGACACGCGCCACTATTTGGATGGGGCGTTTGAGACCCTGCGGGTGATGCGGGAGGCGGCAGCAGTTATCCTGATCACATCGCCGATTGCGCGGCCGCTATCCGCAACCATGACGCTTGACCAGCGGGTCACGGAAATCTGCACGGCGCAGTCGGTCGGTGCGGCCATCGAGAATATGTGTCTGCAGGCGACAGCACTCGGTATCGGCAGTCTCTGGATTTGCGACAGTTTCTTTGCGCAGGCGGAGTTAAGAGCGGAGGCGGGCGGAGACAGCGAGCTCTACGCGCTGTTGGTGCTCGGCTATGCGGCGGAAGAACCGGCTGCCCGGCCGCGGCGCGCCCTTTTGGAGAGTTCGGAGTGGAGAACGGAATAACAGGCCTTCAGGAGACAACTGCTTTGCCGGAACCGCTGTGTTACGGCAAGAAACGAGATTTTTTAGGCATCGGGATAGCCGATTCCATAGATGGATTTGACAGATAAAAGGAGAGAATCATGCGGAAAATCTTAGTGGTCATTGACATGCAGCGCGACTTTATTGACGGCGCACTCGGAACGGCGGAAGCGCGCGCCATTGTCCCTGCGGTTATCGAGAAAATCAAGGGCTATGCGCCGGAGAATGTCTTTGCGACGCGGGATACGCACGGCGAGGACTATCTGAATACGCAGGAGGGGCATTATCTTCCGGTGAAGCACTGTATCCGCGGGACTGCGGGCTGGGAACTGGATGCGGAGATTGCGACACTGATTCCGAAAGATCATATCTTTGACAAGGGTACCTTTGGCTCGACGGAACTCGCGGCGGCTGTGAAAGAGCTCGCGGCGCGGGAGAGCGTGGAACTTGAGCTCATCGGCCTCTGCACGGATATCTGCGTGGTTTCGAACGCGCTGCTCTTGAAGGCATCGCTTCCGGAGGTGAAGATTTCCGTGGATCCCGCTTGCTGCGCCGGCGTCACGCCGGAAAAACATGCGGCGGCGCTGGAGACGCTGCGCTCTTGTCAGGTTCAGTGCGGCTGAGTTCCGGGATTTCGTGTTGTCGCGATGCTTAGCTGCGGAAGCAGTTAAAGAGAGGGAAGAAATGAGAGTCATTGATTTAACCCATACCATCAAAGAGGATATGCCGGTTTATCCCGGCACGGAGACGCCTAAGCTGATTCCGGCGAACACTTACGAGAAGGACGGCTTTAAGGAAACCTTGATGCAGATGTACACGCACACGGGCACACACATGGACCCGCCGTCACATCTCTTTCCGGGGCGCACCACGCTGGACGAATTCCCGGCGTCGCAGTTTATCGGCAAGGCACTTGTGATTGATTGTAGCAGCCTGAAGGAAGGGGAAGAGATTACGCTTGCCCACATCACCCGCTACGGGGAGAAAGCCGAGAAGGCGGACTTTCTGCTCTTTTATCTCGGCTGGGACAAGCGTTGGGGGAGTGAGCGCTATTTTGGTGACTATCCCTGCCTCAATGAAGAGGCGCTCGACTTTGTAATTCGGGGCGCGTATAAGGGCATCGGTTTTGATGTGATCGGCCTCGACCCGATTGCGGATGTCGCACTGCCGCGGCATAAGAAGCTGTTCCGCGAGAAGGATATCGTGAACATCGAGAATCTCAAGAATCTGGGGCTCTGCGGCGAAGAGCTCTTTTCCTTCAGCTGTTTTCCGCTGAAATTGGAACATGGTGACGGTTCGCCGGTGCGAGCGGTCGCTTGGTTTGAGGAGGAAACTTGACAGGAACATATGTTTTGGGTACACTAAAACCAGAACATATATTCGGAGAAATTGGCTGTGCGACTGTCGGAACTCACAAATTATGCGCGGGAGCGCCATCATATCGAAGAGCTGCACAAGTGGCGGGAGATGCCGGAACTTTCGGTCTTAGTCTCCCCGGCAAGCGGAAAGTGGATTGCGCTGCTCATGCGGGAGCGGGATGCGGGCGGAAGAATCAGGGAGCGCTGTGATTTAAAGTACAGCGCGTTTTGCGAGCTGCCCGCGCGGGACTATCTCACGCAGGGCTTTCGCATGCCGGGCTGGCTCGGGGTTCGCTTCGGCGCGGAAACGGAGCGAGCATTCCTGTTACACGTATTCGATCTTGCAGTGGAGGAAGAGGCAGAGAAGGTGGAAGGGTATTACCGTGAGACGGCCATACCGGGGCGGAGTGAGTTTCCGGCGCGGATAGAGGCAATCTACGCCTGCGAGGACTTTCTCTCTGCGGCGCGGGCCATGGAGGACTATGAGGACGATTGCCCCTTTGCGGGGACGGTGCCGCTCTATCAGCCGGAGTATCGCGATTTGACGCCGAACGAGCTCCGCGGTTATTTCACTTGGCGCGCGGCGCTTCGGAGAGGAGAGGTCTCCCCGCACTGCGATGCCTTTGTTTATCTCTATCTCAGCGAGCTCATGCTGGGTGTCGGCGCGGCGACTGCCGCCGAGGCGCTTGATTGCATGGATGCCTTTGCGTCTGCCTATTTTTCCGCGGGCTACGGGAGCGAGGCTCTGCAGCGGAATTTTAAAAATTGGCGCTTTGAATATGCGGTGTTAAACCGTGTTGATGCGGCGCGCGTGTGGGCGTATGAAAACCCCGCGCTGCGTCACTGGGACGAAGCGCTCACCGTTCTGCGGGAGCCGGAGAAGCAGAGCGATGAAGTTGTTTTTGCGGCGCTCGCGGAATTCGGCGGCAAGAAGCTAACGGAAGCGCGGAGCGTTAAGGGACTCGGGGACAAGGCAGCGTTTTACTATGCCGCAATCTGGAGAAGCTGTGCGCCGCTTTTATTTGCGGCCTGCTTCGGAAACATGCGCATGCGCGCGTGGAAGCCCTTTTCGGATGCGCCGCGACTTAGGGCGCTCTGTGAGAACGCGGGACAAGACTTTTCCTATCAACTGAATGAGCTGCGCAGTTTCGCGGCGACGGGAAACGGCTTTACGGAATACAGCTACTTGCGGCAGCAGTTTGACAGCAAGCGCTTCTTTGCCTTTTTGAAAGAAGCGGATACAGCGCTTCGCGTTCGTTTTTTGCGCGGCAAGGCTTCGAAAGATATGTCTGCTACGCAGGATATCGCACTGCAAGAGGCCTTTTCGCGCGCTTTTGCAAGTTGTGAGGCTACGGAGGCGGCGCAAAAGCTTGCGGCGGTTCCCGTGCGGCGGGAAAAGCTCGCGGACATACGCGCGGCAGCCGAGATTACGACGGCGGCCCTGCTCACCGAAGCAGAGACCGGGGCCGAGCGGGAAGAACTGCGGCGGCGGGATGCGCAGAAACTTCCTGCGAAGGAGGACAGTAGTTTAGCCGAGCTTATCAATGGCGCGGATTGCAAACAAGCAGATGGTGCATTTGTGCAAGTCGAGGCGGCGGAATGTAGTGAAGCCGCAGAACATCGCAAGCTCTGTGCGAACGATGTATCTCGGCGTGGTGAGTCTGCTGCATGTGCGGAGGCAGCAGAGAGCAGCTCGTGCGCAGTGGACAAACAGGGTAATCAAGGCGCGTCGAGGCATAGCGAAAAATTTTGCGAGGCGGCTGCCAGTGCAACGCCTGCAGAGCTTGCGAACAGAGGCGAAACGGAGCAAACAGACAAAGCGGGCAGAACAGAAATATTGGATGCGCTCGAATGCCGCTGCCTTGCGGCCTTGCTCCGCGGAGAGAGCGTGCGCGCGGAACTGCGCGCGGCACATTGTTTGACCAGTCTCTTTGCCGAGCGGGTCAACGAGAAGCTGTATGAGCGTTTTCAGGATATTTGCCTTGAGGCCGAGGGAGAGGAACTTTTCCTCGTGCCGGATTACCGGGAAGAGCTGGAGACTTTATTGCGGGAGACAGAGAAATGAGTGAGACGGAACGCGCTGTGCCGCGGCGCATTGCACAGGCAATTTTAAATTCCCTGCAGAGCGGCGTGGTGCCGCGCGTCGGCTTGCCGTACATTGCGGTCGGGAGGAAGGAGGAGATTGCGGCGCTGCTTCGCGACACGGAACTCATTGCGGAGGGCGGCGCTTCCTTTCGTTTTCTGATCGGAAAGTACGGCGCAGGCAAGAGTTTTCTCTTGCAGACCATGCGAAACTATGTCTTTGAGCAGGGTTTTGTGGTCGCGGATGCGGATTTATCGCCGGAGCGGCGTTTGCAGGGCAGCAAGGGGCAGGGTTTGGCCACCTACCGAGAATTGATTGCGAACCTCGCGACCAAGACCAAGCCTGAGGGCGGTGCGCTGCGCCTTATTTTAGATCGCTGGGTTTCGCAGGCGGAGCAGGAAGCCGCAGAGGAACAGGGCGGCTTCCGGGAGGACAGCGCTTTCTTTGCGCTGGTCGAAAAAAAGATTGCGGCCGCGGTCGATGCGCTGCAAGACATGGTGCACGGCTTTGAATTTGCCAAGCTCCTGCGGGGCTATTATCTCGCGGGGGCGGAGGGCGACGATGAGAAAAAAGAGCTGATACTCAAGTGGTTTCGCGGGGAGTATGAGAACAAGCGCGAAGCGCGGGAGGCGCTCGGCATTAACCTCATTGTGAGCGACGAGAACTGGTACGATTACATCAAACTCTTCTCGCAGTTCTTTCGCCACGCGGGCTATGCGGGCACACTGATTCTGCTCGATGAGGCGGCGAATCTCTGCAAGATACCGAATGCGATTGCAAGACAGTATAACTACGAGGTGTTGCTCACCATGTACAACGACATGATGCAGGGCAAGGCGCAGCACATCGGCATATGGATGGGAGCCACGCCGGAGGCGCTTGAGGATAAGCGCCGCGGCCTCTTTAGCTACGAGGCACTTTCTTCGCGGCTTGCGGAGAGCCGCTTTTCCCGGGCGGGCAGCAAGGATTTGTTTTCACCGGTGCTTCGCCTCGAGGCGCTCACGCCGGAGGAGATGCTGGTGCTTACGGAGAAGCTCTCTGCCATACACGCGGCGCTCTACGGGGATGCGAGGTGCTTCCGCGCCGACGAATTGGAGCTCTTTGTGCGGACCTGCTATGCGCGGGTCGGGGCGAGCGCACAGCTTACACCGCGGGAGATGACGCGTGACTTTATTTTTCTTCTGGACGCGCTGCACCGGGAACCGGAGAGCAGCATGGAGCAGTTACTTAAGCCGGAAGCGGGCAGCGCGGCATTGGAGAGTGTTGCGAGCGAGTTAAGGGAAACGGGCGGCGGGGATGATGCGCCCTTTGATTTTTCCTTCTGAGGACAGTGCATGGATATCTTTCGGCGCTATGCGCCCTTCATTCAGGACTTTATTTACCGCGAGCGCTGGCAGTCGCTTCGCGCCGTGCAGAATGCGGCGGGAGATGTGCTCTTTAACAGCGGGGATAACCTGCTGCTTTCAGCGGCCACAGCCTCCGGAAAGACGGAGGCTGCTTTTTTTCCGATTTTAACCCTGCTCTCGGAGGAGCCCTCTGCTTCGGTCGGCGTGCTCTACATTGCGCCCTTGAAGGCGTTAATCAATGACCAGTTTGAGCGCCTCGACAGGCTTTGCGAGCGCGCGGATATACGGGTTACCAAGTGGCACGGAGATGCCTCGCGGAGTGCAAAGGAGAGGCTTATCAAGCACCCGGAGGGGATTTTACAGATTACGCCGGAGTCGCTGGAAGCCCTGCTTCTTCATCGAAAGGCGGCGGTTCCGACTCTCTTTTCGGATTTACGCTTTATCGTGATCGATGAGATTCATGCGCTGCTTCGGCAGGACCGCGGGCGGCAGACCTTTTGTCTGATTGAGCGTCTCATGCGGCTCTCGGGCTGCAGGCCGCGGCGGGTCGGGCTCTCCGCGACCATAGGTAACCCAAAGGAAGTGGGGCGCCTGCTCGCTGCGGGAAGCGGCCGTGCGACCGCGATTCCGCGCATGGAGCCCGGCAAAGAGCATTGGCGCTTATCACTTGAGCACTTTTGGAAGACAGGGCCGCAGTCTGGTTCAGCGGATACGCGCTTTCCCACGCTACCGCTTGACCGGGCGTTAGAGAGCGCGCCGCGGGGGGCGGATCCCGGTCTCGGCTATATTTACGCCCACAGCGCCGGCAAAAAGTGCCTCATCTTTACGAACTCCCGCGAGGAGTGCGAGCTGGTCTGTCAGGAGTTAAGGCAGTACTGCGAGGCCATGCGGGAACAAGATCGCTTTCTCATTCACCATGGGAATCTCTCTGCCTCCTACCGCGAGAGCGCGGAGGAGGAGATGCAACGCGCGGACTCCTTAAAGAGCATCTGCGCGACGGCAACCTTAGAGCTCGGCATTGACGTAGGCAGGCTGGAGCGTGCCTTTCAGCTCGATGCGCCGTTTACGGTATCCGGCTTTTTGCAGAGGCTCGGCAGAACGGGGCGGCGCGGTGCCCCCGCGGAGCTCTGGTTCGTGATGCGGGAAGAGCCCGCCGAAGCGCGGGCTTCGCTCCCCGAGGCCTTTCCCTGGTATCTCTTACAGGGCATTGCCTTGGTGCAGCTCTACGCGGAGGAGCGCTATGTGGAGCCGCCGGACACACGGCGTCTGCCCTACAGTCTCCTCTACCACCAGACCATGAGTACGCTCGCCTCGGAGGGGGAACTCACGCCCCGGGAGCTTGCGCGCCGCGTCTTGACGCTCACGCCTTTTGAACGCATCCGGAAGGAGGAATACGGCCTTCTCTTACAGCATTTACTTCGCATAGACCACATCAACCGCACGGCGGAAGGCGGGCTCATCATCGGCATCGCGGGAGAGCGTGTGGTGAACAATCATAAGTTCTACGCGGTTTTTCAGGAGAATGTGGAGTATACGGTGAGAACCGGGAGCGAGACCCTCGGCACCATTGTGAAGCCGCCGCCTGCGGGCGAAAAAATCGCGATTGCGGGGCGGGTCTGGGCCGTGGATGAGGTGGATCATAAGGCCCACACCGTGCTCTGCACCTTGATCAAGGGCAGGGTCCCGGCCTACTTTGGCGATGTTCCGGGCGCGATTGAAACGCGCATTCTGGAGCGCATGCGGGAGGCGCTTCTCGAAGAGCAGATTTATCCCTATCTACAGAGGAATGCGGCGGGGCGGCTTTTGGAAGCGCGAACGCTGGCGGCGCGCACGCGTCTCAAAAAGACTTCGCTCTTGCCGCTCGGTGAAAAAATATGGGCGCTCTTTCCCTGGCTTGGGAGCTATGCCTTTCTCGCGCTGGAGCGCTTTTTAAAGCTGCGTTGTAAGGAGAGGCTCGGTCTCAGGGGCTTCACCTCCGCGCGGCCGTATTATATGATCTTTTCAATGGAGGTCGGGGAAGAGGAGTTCTTTGAGATTTTGCTCGACGAGGCCGAAAAAGACTTTGCGCCGGAAGAGTTGCTCTACGAGCGCGAGGTCCCGGTTTTTGAAAAGTTTGACTGCTATGTACCGGAGGAACTCGTGCGTCGCGGCTTTGCGCGCGGTGTTTTGGACATCGAGACCATGCTGGAACGCGTGCGGGGGCGGTTCGCATTGCAAGATTGTGATAGACCTGCTATAACAGGCTGAGAGAAGCTCATGTCGGGCGCTCGGAAAGGAAAGGCGTATATGCAGCGGGAATTCAATGCGAAACAGTCGATTATCACGCCGGAGGCCGTATTCATTATCGGAACTTACGATGAGAACGGTGTCCCGAATGCGATGAATGCAGCCTGGGGTATGCAGAGTGACTACGGGGAAATTACGATACAGCTCGCAAAGCATAAGACCACGGATAATTTAAAGAAGACCGGCGGCTTACGGTCGCCTTTGCAACCGAGAGCACGGTGGTCATCTCCGATTACTTCGGCATCGAGAGCGGCAACAAGATCAATAAAATCGAAAAAGCGGGCTGCCATGTGAGGAAGAGCGCGCATGTGAACGCTCCCATTATCGAAGAGTATCCGGTCACCTTAGAGTGCAGGGTGAAAAGTTACAGCGATGAGACCGGCCTTTTGGTCGGCGAGATTGTGGCGATGCAGGCAGATGAAGCGGTCTTGACGGACGGCAAGGTGGACTACGATAAGCTGCGCCCCATCATGTTCGACATTTCGAGCATGAGCTACCGCGTAATCGGGCCGGTGGTCGGAAAGGCCTATCATGACGGCCTGGCGCTGAAAAAGTGAGGAGAGAGATGAATACAGTGAGGGAATGCCATGCGCTTATTTAACGGAACGGATCTCGTGCTGTATTTCTTTTTCTATGCGTTTGCGGCCTGGGTGCTTGAGACCTTGATTTTCAGTCTGCGGCGGCAGCGCTTTGTGAACTGCGGCATTCTGGATTTGCCGTTGTTACTGTCGCACGGTACGGCGATGGTCATTCTGATCATTGTGAGCAGCGGCGACATACCGTACCGTTCGCAGGCTGTGTTTGCGCTTGTCATGACCTTGACAATTGGCTACCTCGGAGAGGGAATTGCGGAGAGAGTGCTTCGCAAAAAGCGAGCGGCGCTCGGCAAGCTCCGGCTGCGCCCCAATTTTAAGCTGCGCTTTCTCTGGGCGGTACTGCTTGCGGCAGTCTACGAGTCACTGGTCATTGTGGTGCAGCCGCTCTTATTTTCACTGATTTCTCTGTTGCCGCCGCTTATCGTGCATGTCACAGCGCTGGTGCTCTCCGGCCTGCTATTTGTGGATCTTTTGCTCGTCTCGGTGCTTGCGCGCCACTTGCCGACGTCTGCGGAACGGCAGTTTCTGCAGCAACATAAGAAAAAGCTCGGCGAACGGCTCAGTGAGCAGCTCTGGGAGCGGGTGTACCGCAGCTATCCGAGCCTCCGGCAGTCGGAGGGGAGCGGCATTGAGGCCGCGGAACAGGAATTAAAGGCGCAGGGCATTGTCTTCGCGCGGGGCATTAACTTCGAGAAGCTGGTATGGATGTTGTTTCTCTGCGCTATGATCGGGGACGGCATTGAGACCTTCTATGTCTTTTTCACGGCTGGTGTCTGGATGCGGCGCTCCAGTCTGGTGCTCGGCCCGTTCAGCATTGTCTGGGGGCTCGGCGCCGTTGTGCTGACGCTGGTGCTGTCCCGCATCGAGAGACAGAATGTGTTCAGTATTTTTTTCTGACCGGCTTTTTTTCTTCGGCGGCGCCTTCGAGTATCTCTGCTCGGTGTTTACCGAGGCGTTTTTTTCGGCATGAAGTTCTGGGATTACAGCCGCATTCCGCTGAACATCGACGGGAGAACCAATGTGCCGTTTATGTGTTTTTTTGGGGCCTGCTTGCGGTGCTTTTGGATTCGCTTCGCCCTATCCGCCGCTCTCGGCGCGAATCGAGCGGATCAACCCGATACTCGGTCTGGTGCTCGGCTGGGGTATCGCGGTGTTTCTCGGCTGTGACATGGCTGTCACAGCCGCCGTCATGGTGCGGGCACACGCGCGCATGGCGAAGCCGAAGGCGGAAAAATGTCATTGAGGCCTTCATTGACCGCTATTATCCGGATGACAGAATCCGGAGGCTCTGGCCGAACATGAAATTTTTTGAATTCGTAAGGGAGGGTAGGACCATGCCGTTTCTTATTTTTTTGTCGTGCTCATGTGGCTCATTATGAAGTGCACGGGACTTTTGTTCCGGGTGATCGGAAAAGCGCTCAGCCTGACATTCGGCGTTTTGGGCTATTTGCTGCTCGGTGTGATTGGTATCGTTGGCTTTGGCGTGAGTATTCTGGCCGGTGCGGTGGTTGTGATCGCCGGAATTCTCGCGTTAATCTTTGTGTTCTTGCTTTAAAATATGACAGCTGGAGGAAGGTAAGGTGCAGGAAAACGGGAAGAAGGCTTTTGAACTGGAGGTTTGCATTGACAGCGTGGAGTCCGGCATTGCGGCGGAGCGGGGCGGCGCCGATCGGATTGAGCTCTGCGGCAGTCTGGAAATCGGCGGCATCACCCCGGGGCTCGGCTTCTTTGAACAGGTGCGGCGGCAGGTGACACTGCCGCTTTTTGTGATGCTGAGACCGCGCTTCGGTGATTTCTGCTACAGCGAGGAGGAATGTCTTGCGCTGCAGGCGGAGGCAGAGCGCTTTGCGGCAGCCGGTGCGGACGGCTTTGTGCTCGGCATATTGAAGCCGGACGGCAGCTTGGACCGCGATCGGATTGCGGCGCTGATGGAGTACTGCGGCGGCAAGCCGGTCACACTGCACCGCTGCTTCGATCTCTGCAAGGATCCGTTTGATGCGCTCCGCACGGCGGAGGAACTCGGCATTGCGCGCATTCTGACTTCGGGACAGGCGAATACGGCGGCGGAGGGCAGAGAGCAGCTCGCCGCATTGCAGCGAGAGGCAAAGACAGTGCGCCTCATGGCGGGCGCCGGCGTCTCGGCGGAGAATATTTCGACACTTTATCGGTCGACCGGAATTCTCGCTTACCATATGTCCGGGAAGGAAACGGTGGACAGCCCGATGGTATACCGGCGGGAAGGGGTCTCGATGGGACTGCCGGGCTTCAGTGAGTACAGCCGGAGCGTGACCTCGGCCGCAAAGGTTGCGCGCGCCCGGGAAGTTTTGGATAACATAGAGCGGGAGAGTTGTCCGTCCGACTGGAGACCGTCACATGAAACGGAGACAGAGATTCAAGCTGCGTTCTTCGCGCGGATGCGGACAAGTGCGGCGCTCCGAAAAGGGTATCGGGAGTCGCTCGCTATGGCAGGCCCGATGACCGCGGGAGAGAAAACGGCACTCCGCTATCTCTATGCCGTGCTGCCGGAGGCGGATCTCTGCGGCTATGATTTTTTTCGCCGGAGACGCTGCCTCTTCCTTTGCCCGGCGCTTACGCTTTACCGCGAGCGGGCAGAGGTACGGGCGCTCCCGGAGAGCTACTCCTCCAGTATGTGCTTCTGCCGCGTGTGAACAACGAGAGCTCCGCCCGGTGCGGGAAAAAGCTCGCGGCGTGCATTGCCGCGCATCTCCGGGAGAACGGCGAGGAAGCACTGACCGGCAACAGCTTGCGCGCGCGGTCAATTATGCCTGCGCGGCAGAGGGCAGCTATGTGTCGAGCGACGGCAGAACCATTTCCGCGGCCGGCTTTTTTGGAGTCCGGTCAGGGGCGCTGCGGCGAGGAATCGGTTTTTTTATGTCAATGCGCTTCGTGCGGTCGGCATTCCGGCGCGCCAGGTCTATGCGCCGTGGTGGGCGCACTGCGAGGACAATCATGCCTCGGGTCGAGTACTGGGTGGACGGCACCTGGCACTTTGCGGGCGCCTGCGAGCCGGGCGAACTGGATGACACGGGCTGGTTTGTCGCGGCGGCAGGTCGCGCCATGCTTGTGCACTCGCGTTTCTATCCGCTGTTGCCGGGCGGAAAGGCAGCGCTCGATGCGGCAGCGCTTCGAAATGAGGAATATATCGGCGAATACAACGGTTTACTCTACTTAAACCAGCTGTCCCGCTACGCGGATGCGGTGAAGCTCCGCATTCAGGCAGACACGGCCGAGCGGGTCACACTCTATCTCTTAAACAGTGCGGGACCCAGGATGATTGCGACCTTTGTGCCGGAACCGGGCAGGGGAAAAGGAGCTCTCGCTCGGACAGGGCAGTGTCTACCTGCGTTTTCAGGGAAAGCAGGGGACGCGCGCCGCAATGTTGGATCTCCGGAGCGGCAGTCAGCGCATTGCGGAGTCCGAATGCGAAACAGAGGCGGCCGAGCAGGCCTTCCGCTTCTTTGCGCCGAACGGCGTGCGCACCGCACCGCGGGCGAGCGCGGAACAGATTTCGCTTGCCGCCCGGAAATTCGCGCATTGCAGTGAACAGTTACAGGCAAAGCGCGCGGCGCGGCGCGATCGCACGGCAGCCTTTTTGCGGCGCGCCGCGACGCCGGAAGAGCGCATGTACCGGCGGGCGTTTCTCGCTTCGCTCTCGGAAAAAGATATGATCGATGTGCGGGAAGAATTGCTGGAGCCCGAGTATCAGGCGGCCATGCGACACCGGAAGCGAGTGCCGGTCTCAGCCTTTCTCGAGGGTATACTGCCGGAGCGTTTCGGCCTGGAGCCGCTCGCAGCATTCCGCGGGGAAAGTACGGCGGCAGCACTTGCGGCGGCACGGCGCAGTCTTACAAAGGGCAGTCGGAGCGAGGCGGAAATTCTCACGGCGCTTCGGACGCTGCGCGGTAGCGGCATTGCGGTGAAGCGCAGGGAAGAGGACGGCGCGCCACTCTACTTTGAGGACGGAACTTTCCATCCCTTCTGCGCGGAAGATGTCGCGCGGAATGTGCTGCTGCTCCGAAAGGGTGATGCCGAGCTCCGATACGAGCAGCACTGGACGCTCTACGGAAACGGAAAAGAGTTGGATCTCGAGAAGAAAGCGTGGGAGGGGAATTGTCTCACCCTGCAGTTGCCGGACGGTGACTATGAGCTTTTTACCGAAAAGCGCTTGCCGAACGGAAACGCCTACGGAAAGCGGGTTGCTTTTACGCTCGCGGGCGGCGCGGAAAAGGAGCTCACGCTCAGCTTTCCGGAAGTTCGCGCGGAGGAGCTGCTCGGTGACATCCGGCTGCCGGCAATCGGCGGGATTGAAGACGAAAGTCCCTTTGCGATGGAATTTCTGCTCGCTCCGGGCGAAGAGCCGAGCGAACACATTGCAAACGAAATTCTGGCGGAGCGGGATGCGCTGCGGGCGCTCTGCGCAGAAAAAAAGCTCTCCCTGCGCTTTTTCCTGAAAGAGGAAGCGGCGGCAGAGAGAGGCAGTTGTAAAGCACTGAAACAGATTTTCCCGGAGGCTTTTTATCGCCTCGCGGAGTTCGATGCCTGCGAGGGAAGCCTCGCGAGAAAGCTTTTCCTCGAGCCCGGGCAGCTGCCCCTCAGCATTCTGAGAAGAGGCAGAGAGAGCGCTGTCTTTTCGGCGGCCGGGTACCGGGTCGGACTCATTGACCTCATGCTGGAGCTCCGCTCGGTCGGCGAGAAGGGCGCGTCTTCTCTTTGAGACGCGTCAGCATGAGAACATCGCCCGCCAGAATTTCGGTCTGACCGTTCGGAATAATACTTTGATTACCGCGTTGGATGAGAAAAATAATCTCTCCGCGCGGTAATTTTATGTCCCGAATGCGGCAGTGGAGATATTCGCTCGACTTGTCAATCTCAATCTCCGAGAGCTGCATGGCGTTTCGCGTTTGAATCGCGGGGGCGCAGAGAATCAGGGAGTCGCCTGCTTCGAGCAGAGTGCTGCCCTTCGGAACCAGCTTTTGCTCGCCGCGCACAATGAGAAGAAACAGGAACTGGAGCGGCAGGGAAAGCTCGAAAATGCGTTTCCCGACCCACTCATTGTCCTCGGCGAGTGTGAGCTGAATGAACTGTACCGGCAGCTCCTCGCTGTAGTCGGTGAAAGTCTTCATGACATCGTTGCTTAAGTCAATCATGTCAAAGCGCTGCGCTGCAAATGGCAGGAGACTGCCCTGTAAGAGAAGCGAGAGCAGAACGACAAAGAAGATGATGTGGAAAAAGCGCGTGTCGCTCCTTAAGGTCTGCACCGCCATAATCGCAAAGACAATCGAGGAGGCTCCGCGGAGCCCCGCAAAGGAAATGAGGCGGCTCTGCCCCTTGCTCGCGCGGAAAGGCAGAAGCAGGAGTTTCACCGCGAGCGGGCGTGCAATCAGGGTGAGGAACAGAAACACCGAGACTGCGGAGACCAGAACACTCGGGAGCAGCGAGGGCGTCGCGAGCAGGCCGAGCAGGAAAAAGACCGCTATCTGCATGAGGCCGGTCAGGCCGTCGAAGAAGTGGACAATGTTCTTCTTGCCGCTCATTTTCACATTTCCGAGGATGATGCCGGTCAGGTAGGTTGAGAGATACCCGTTGCCGCCGAGCGCCGCGGAGAGCGCATAGGAAAAGAGCGCAATGCCCGCGATGAAAATCACATCGAAGCCGTCTACCTCAAAGGAAACGCTCTTTAAAATGCGGTAGGACAGAAGGCCGCAGAGCACGCCGATTGCGATGCCGAAGACAAGCTGCGCGGTCAAGAGGCGGAGTATGCTGCCGACATCGGCCTTGCCGGTCAAAAAGGAGAGGCAGACCAGTGTCAGCATGTAGGCCATGGGGTCGTTACTGCCACTCTCGAGTTCCAGAATCGAGGCGGTATTCTCTTTTAAGTCCAGTTTCCGGGAGCGGAGCACCGAGAAGACGGAGGCCGCGTCCGTGCTGGCGAGGGTTGAGCCGGTCAGAAAGCAGAGCCAGAGTTCGCGCCGAAGCAGAAGGAAGAGGAAGAGCCCGAGAAAGAGAGCGGTCAGAAACACGCCCGCCGTCGACAGCAGTATGGATTGGCGCGCCACCGGGCGCGCCATTTTCCAATTGGTGCCGAAACCGCCGTAAAACATGATGAAGATCAGGGCGACGGAGCACACTGTCTCCGAGAGCGCAAAGTTATCGAAGGAAATGCGCGCAAAGCCGTTGCTTCCGAAGGCCATTCCGAGGAGAATAAAGACAAAGAGAGTCGGAATGCCGAAACGGAACGAGATTTTATTGAAGAAGATACAGGAAAAAATAATCAGTGTAATTAGCAGTAAATTGAAATTCATGAGCACGGTTCCTTTGCGCTCGCGTCAGAGAAAGAGCGAGAGATCCGGCTTTTCAAGGCGAAGCGCATCGCGGAAGTCAGGGTGTGCAATCGCAATCATGGCCTCGCGGCGCTCGGCGAGGCTCTTGCCCGCGAGATGTGCAATGCCGTACTCGGTTGCGACTGCCTCAATCAGCGTGCGCGGTGCGGAGACCGTGCTGCCGCCCGGGATGAAGGGGAGGATGTTCGACTTCCTGACGCCGTCCTTCGTGAGGCGGGAGGAATTGATGCAGATATAGCCGCAGCCGCCCGCCGAGCGGAACGCACCCTCGAGAAAGTCCATCTGGCCGCCGATGCCCGAGAGCTGCATGCCGTTTGCCGATTCGGCGTTCTCCTGCCCCATGAGATCCACCTGTACGCCGCCGTTGATGCTGATGACGCGGCTAAGTTTCCCGATGCGCGACGGGTCGTGGATGTAGTCAATCGAGTCCGGGCGGAACAAGTCCGGATTCTCGCGGAGCCAGTCGTAAAAGTCAGAGCTGCCCATCGCGAGATTAAAGCTGCTGCGCCCGGTGTCGAACTCCTTTCTTGCATTCGTGAGCTTGCCCGCGAGGTAGAGCTTCCGATAAGCATCGCTGATGGTGCCGGTGTGGCAGCCGAGGTCTTTTTTGTCGGAGTCCGCGAGGGCAGAGGCAATCGCAAACGGAACCGTGCCGACGCCGAGCGAGAGTACGGCGCCGTCCGGAATCTCGTTCACCACGAGCTCCGCAATTCTTCGGTCAATCTCCGAAGGCGCGCGGTAAGTGCGCTCGGATAGCGGCGCGTGTGTGCCCTCGACTATCATATCCGCTTCATCGAGGCGGCAGAGGTTGGAGCCGTCCACACCCGGCAGGAAGGGAAGGTGCTCGTTGATCTCAAAGATGACCGTCCTTGCGCAGTCGATGATAGTTTTCCAGAGGTAGCAGCCTGTGCCGAGACTCACATTGCCGTCGGCATCCGGACGGGATACCGGGACAAAGGCGACATCCGAGCGGAATTTTCCCTGCCGATACAAAAAAACGGAACCAGGCGGAGAGCAATCGGCACAAAAGCAATGCGCCCCGCGCGGTACAGTTTCCGCTCGTAGTCGCCGAGGTGAATGCTCTCATAGCGGAAGGACTGTCCCTCCGGATCAGCCTCGAGAACGGCAATTTTCGGAGCGATGACCAAACCGCCGCGCACAGTCACACGGCGGACGGAACCTATGCGCGCGGCAAGCGCGTTGTCCAGAAGTTCGGGAAAACTGCCGCCGAAACCGTAGTCGATATAATCACCGTCCCGCACGGCGGCGACAGCCTGCGCGGGAGAGACATAAGTTGCTGCTCGCGTCATATTGTGAAAATCTCCTTTTTTTATTGTCAGAATAGCGGGAAAGCCGTGGAAAGTCAACGCAGACGGCTTGCGGAAGAGGGAATAAGCTTGACTAAAGTAAATAAAAGTCATAGAATATTAATATGAAACCGACTTAATAGTACAAGATTACGAATGTTTTTCGGGAAATAAACAGAAGAGTGATTGCGCCGTACGAGCAAAACGGGAGAGAAACCGGACCGAAAGGCATATGGTTGAAAGGGGAAACGGAATGGGAAAGAACTGCGCGCAGGGATGGAAGAGAGGCGTCGCCTTGACAATGGCGGCGCTGTTTTTGTGCACAGCGGGAGGCTGCGGTACGGTGAAGCAGCCAAAGGACACAGCTGCGGTACAGACCGATGAGCAGGTTTCGGAGGCACTTGCAGCGGCGAAGGAGCAGACAGCCGAGTATCTGTCCCGGAAATACGCGAAATACGGCGACACACTGACATCTTATTATGAGGCAGAGTATACGCCTAAGACAGCGCCTCATACTGCCCTTTCCGCGACCTTTCAGACAAAGAGGTATGCCGGGACCAATCAGCTGGTCAATGTTTATTACAGTGGGAATCCGTTGCGGGAACAGGATAACTATATGTCCTTTGTGTATCGCGAACGGGTTGAGACAGAGTATCAAAATCTGTTGGCCGAAGTTTACGGTGCGGACCATGTGAAACTGGTTGCAGAGCCGGTTGCCTACATCTGGACCGACGAAGAAATCGACGGCGATACGAGCTTTGAGACCTATATGCAGCTTGTCGACGAGCAGGAAATCATCGCGCTGGTGAGAAAAGACGAAAAGGAAAAGAAGCAGGATATCCAAAAACTCGGGAAACTCCTGAAGGCACGAGACCTCGGTGTGAATCTGCTGCTCTATTATGTCGACGACGAGCACTCGGTGCCGCCGACATGGCAGAAGTGTTAGCGCAGGGACAGTATGACGGCAACTGCCTCTGCAAGGCTGTGGTGACCTGCAATCCGCAGCGCGGGGAAGCGTGCAGGGCCGAGTGGAGAGCCGGAAATTATATGCCGGATCTCTGGGCACTCCAGAGAGAGGCTTATGCGGATCCGGAGAAACAGAAGACGCAGGACGAGATTTATCGCGCGGTGCTGAAATTGCCGCTCAAAAAAAATGGGCGTCAATACCGGTTGGACATTGGACGACATCCTGCGAAAGGCAAATTACCGCAAAGACCGATTTAACCGGGAGGAGCTGTTTGCCTATGAGAGCATTCGCGCGAAGCTTGGGCAAGCCAAATATAAACCGCTTCGAAAAAAAGCTATATTTTGCTGCTCTCGTACTGGCGGGGCACGGAGGCCCGCTTGTCAAAGAGGGAGAGGATAACCGGACGGAATTGTGGAAGGCGAGCAATGAGCACATCCGCATGTATCTCGAATTCTGGCCCGGCAATGATGACGAAGGCGGGTTTCACGAAGGCACAGTGTTTGCATCGTCGGAATCGTAAAAGGAGGGAAGATGGATCTCTATGTGAATTTGCCGCAGCTCGAAGCGGCGCGGGAAAAGACACATGTTCTGCAGCGCCGACTCGCTTGCGCGGCGCGGATATCCGGGCGCTGGAGCGCGGCATGGATCAGAGCGTCTGGAGCGGCAAGGGAAGAGATGGGTTTGTGCGGCTCTTTCGGCTTTTTGAGCAGGCGCTGGACGGCATGCAGGCTACGTTGGATGAGAAGCAGACTTTGCTTGGCGAGGCTGCTCTTGAGGCAGGACAGTGTCTGCAAAGTGAAACCGAAGGCTTTTGTGAGGCGTTTACGGCTGCGGAGAGCTGAGGGGGAAGGCCATGAAAATAGAGTTACGCCATGAGGCTTTGCAATTGCTGCACGATCAGTGGGGCTTACTCGGAGAAGAATTGCGGGAAATTTGGGATGGGGTTCAAGCGGTAGATGAAGACCTCGCGCAGATGTTCACGGGAGACATGCAGAGTGCCTATCGGGCAGCTGCGGAGCGCTCGACCGCGCAGGCTTCACAGCTCTCGGATATTTTTGAATCGCTGCTCGCACAGCTGGACGAAGTCAACCACACGGCAGAGGACTTTGACCGAGCACTCGGGACGATGATTCAGAGAGGAGGAAGGAAAGCATGAGCTGTCGTTGTAGCGATATTCGCGACTGTGAGCGGGATTTGCATGTGCTGCAAAGAGCGCTGCGGGATAACGGACAACTGGGGCAGCGCATCCGTACACTTGCGGCGAGCGGACACGCGGGAGAAGAACAGGATGAAAGAGCCTATCCGGTTGAAGAGAGCCTGCGGGCACGGATGCGACAAAAAACGGAAGAATTCTCTGCGCGGGCATTGGAAGCGCAGCAGAGATACCAGCGCTATCTGGAAAATTGTATTTGGGCGGCAGAAGACGATCTTGCGGCAATGCAGGAGGAAGATGACGCCTACCACGAGGATGATGATGACTGAGAGACAGAAAACAGCCGGAACATCCCGGCAAAATACAGCGGGAGAAACGCAGGATAAGCACTTTTTTCAAAGACCGGCTGCTTGCCGGGAAGCAGAAAGCGGGTGTCGGATTTCACATAATGCAGCGGAAATCCGTCAGCGGGAGATATCAGGTCATGAGATACCGGATTTGCTTCGCTATCTTGCTCTGTACCGGTGGGGGCTTCTATGCGAGGGAAATACGGATGAGAGTTGCCTTCTGATGAGATAAGAGGCATAGGAAGGAGAAAACAGACATGCAACAGGACATGAGAGAACAGACAGAGGCAAGTAGAGAGAAAGCGGCGGAAAAAAAGAGACATCTTTGGCTTCGCTATCTCCCCAAAGTAATCCTTGGCCTGGGCGTTCTTGCGGTCTATTTCAGCTGGCATGACTATCACCGCAAGCTGAGCCAAAAGGAACTGGATACAGCCCTGACCAGATACATGCGGGGAAAGTATGCGATATACGGAGATACCCTGACACCGAAGGGAGAGGGAAGTGTAACGTATCTGGCGAGTGATATTTTCTATTCGACCAGCAATACCTATGAACTCGCGTTTACTTCCGAGAAGTATCCGAAGAAAGAAGAAAAAGAAGAAATCGTCCTTGACTATGATTATGAGAAGAATACGCTGCATGACAACTATATGAGCTTTGTATTGCGCAATCAGGCGGAAGAAAGTTTCGGGAGATATTTGATCGAATCTATGAGCCGGGAACGTATGAATTGGTCATGAAAGTTGAAGCAGCACCTTGGAGGAAGCTAAATCCGACTGCGGTTGAGACAATCAGTCAGCACTTGGAGCATATTCCCCTCAGTGATATCAGTATTTGTGTGGTTCGGAATTCAGAGATGATAGAGGGAGATATGCGAGAATTATTAAGGATGTTAAAGATAGAGCAATACGGAGTTGACGGAATAATATATTACATGGATGAGGAGGAGTATCGAAATCGTAATTTGAAAGGGAATTGGATGGATGAAGACCCCTATTCCTATAAGAAATATATAATTTTTGCCTGGGAAAAGAATAAGAGCGATTTTTCGATTTACACCTTGCGAGAGGAGAAATAGAGTCCTGTGTAGTATGAGACGATGATGTGATTATCAGAGGTAAAGAATGAATACTAAAGAAAATGAGAGCGGAATTAGGGAAAAGGAATATATACAACAGGTAGTATACAATGAAGTTTTGTATCTTCCTGTTCCCAAATTAAAAATTAAAAAGCAAGGTGCAACTATTAGTGATATTGTCAAAGAGGCAAGGATTTCCTATGACAATGGAAATTCCCTATAATATTGATGTAAATGATTTGACACTTCTGGAAGCCTGCCTCAAAGAGGAATCCGGTATCTCCGATATCGGCAATGCGACAATACACTATGCAAGTTTCAACAAAAATACCAATGACCTGATTGCGCACGGAGTCACGCGGCAGGAAGCAGACTCTATCACAGACGCAAAGGCAATTTCAGCTGTGGTTTTTATTTATAAAGGTAGTGAAAAACAGGGAATCAAAGAAGGCGTGAGCATGGTATTTCGCGGGACGCCGAGAGCAGCCTGGAGTGACAATGCGAATATGGAGAGTGACTGTACCGGTCATTTTCAAAAGGACGGATTTACTACGAGCGGATTTCTCCGCTTGACAGAGCAAGTTTATTGAACATGCAGGATACCTTACGGCAAATCGAAGAAGGAGATGATGAGACTGCCCGGGTGTGCAGGCAGTTCATGCAAGAGAATAAACTGGTCCTCAGCGCTCATTCACAGGGAGGGAAACGTGCGGTTACCGCAAAGGGAGTTTTTCCGGAATTGCAGAATACGCGCTGCTATGTGTTTGATGCGCCGGGAATTCCGCCGGAACATTGGGACGAGCTTGTGCAACACTGGGGCGCGGAAAAAGTAGAAGAGATGCGCAATGATATATATAGTATCTATGCCGATAATGATATTGTACACGGAATCGGATATACAGAACAGCGAGGATATTTTGCGCGAAATCAGGTGGCCTTAGATGTGCCGGAAGTAGATAATGACCGGAATGCAAATGTAATGGCATATCACTATGCATTTCGGCTGCTCCATATCGACGGAGACGGGAGCGTGAGGTTACAGGAGAAAGTAGAAAAGGAAGGGAATTGGGCCGAATATGCCAAGGTTGTTTCGGATGAACTGATGAAACTCCCGCCGGACAAGCGGGCTGATCTCATGCACCCCACAATGGCGCTGATACAGGTATTTCACGCAAACTCACTACCGCATAATTATAATTTTATTGAGCACCTCAAACTCGGCGGGAGAACAATGAAATTTCTTCCTGACATTATTCCGCTGTTACATTTTTCTGCCTATCGATTTTATTCTGAAATTTACTCAAAGGAGCACCCATTTGAACGATGGCCGGCAGGAGCCGGGGAAATCGTACTAAAACTGAAAGGGAAGCTTCCCAAAGACATACAGAACGGTTTAAATGAAGCGGGGGATGCCTGGAATAAATCTTTGGATTTTTATCGGGAAGGAATCGGATGCGTTATTGGATTGCCGGGGGTATTGAGTCGATCTATGAGCAAATTCATAGTAGGAAAATTGGAGGCAACGAAGCAACTGGCTGACAATGACGGTATAAGGCCGAACTCATTCTATCGGGACGAAGGCGGATTGCCGATGATACGCCATGATCAGACATTTAATCGCTGTACCATCGGTATGCTTCAGTTTGGAATCAAGGCGTATAGTGAAGCAATTACAGGAGCTTGTGATTGGGTGAAATCCGCATGGATGGATGTCACACAAGCGTATTATTTGGATGATTATAAGGTGTTTTGCAATCTGAATTATCCGTTTAAGCTGGTGTCAGATCCGATTTCGGGGTGTATGCGCAGAGGCAAATATCCCTGTCCCCCGAGATTCCAGGCGCCGCCTTCTCTTGCGCTGAGCAAGAATGTTGCCTATGTCTGCCGAAGTGTAGATCAGACAATCGGAAGCTGTGAGGAGAGTTGCTATCCGCTCTTTTGGATTCCGGCCGGGGCACAGTATCCTTGGAAACTGGCTGAACTTTTGCGGAAACAGCATACGGCGGAAATTCAGGCGGGCGTTGATGGCTTAAAGCGTGACAAGGCAGCACTGGAGTCTTGCATCTTGGAAGCCTGCGGAATTTCCGCACTGGAAGAGCTCAAATCGGATGTGCCGGGTAAGCGTCCGCTGTTTGCGCTTGCCAAGCGAGTTCTTTACGATGCGCGTGAGACCGAAGAGATTCTGCTGCACTATGCGGCACGCCTGGAGAAGGGATTACAGGCGCAGTTTGCGTTTCTTCCCCGCGGGGAGCGCAGCGGGAGAGACAGAAAAGTTGTTTGATACAGAGGGCTTCCTCGCGAAGGAACCGGCAGACAACAGCAGTACTTACCGGGGAGAAGTCGGTATCTCTTATGCGGATGCCGGAGCGTCTATGCAGGACTGTGAAGAGATGGCTTTGCAGTGCAATTACATTCTAAGCGATATCGGCGAACTTCGGCATACGCTTTCCGGGCTTCGTTATGTCTCGGTGTCGCATGACGGGCTTGACGAAATGACGGGGATCATAAACCGCTGGCGGGCACAACAACTGCATCACAGGGAAGCACTCGGGAACCTATATGCGCCGCTGTCAGGAAGCAGAGGCAGCTTTCTGCGAGCGTTGCAACCGAATTGCGGTAAATTAAGCCGAGCGTTCAGAGATGTAAGTCGCAAGGGAGGACGAGGAATGCAGCAAGAGCACAAAAAAAGTCACCGGTGGAAACAACGTCTCCTGCTCGGCTATCTCCCCAAAGTAATCCTTAGCCTGGGCGTTCTTGCGGTCTATTTCAGCTGGCATGACTATCACCGCAAGCCGAGCCAAAAGGAACTGGACATAGCCCTGACCAGATACATGCGGGGAAAGTATGCGATATACGGAGATACCCTGACACCGAAGGGAGAGGGAAGTGTAACGTATCTGGCGAGTGATATTTTCTATTCGACCAGCAATACCTATGAGCTCGCGTTTACTTCCGAGAAGTTTCCCGAAGAAAGAAGAAAAAGAAGAAATCGTCCTTGACTATGATTATGAGAAGAATACGCTGCGTGACAACTATATGAGCTTTGTATTGCGCAATCAGGCGGAAGAAAAGTTCCGGGAGATCTTTGATCGAATCTATGAGCCGGGAACGTACGAGCTTGCCATCGTGATACCCATAGTGCCATATAACGGGCACGAGCAAAATGCAACAGAATTGATTACAGAATACTTGAAAATTATGCCATGGAACCGTGTCAATGTTTGCGTGATACGAGAGCCTGAAAAAAGAGAAAATGACATGCAGTGTCTATTGGATGTGCTAAAAGAATACGGATATGATATGAATGGACGTATTTATTATGTTACGCAGCAGCAATTCGATAGCGAGAAGAGAAAAGAAGAATGGATTGGACCTAGAGAATTTCCACGTCAACTGTCTGTAAATGTTTGCTGGAATCGAGGGGATGACTCATATTATATATACTCTTGGGAGGAGAGTGGAAAGACTTGAAAGGGAATTGGATGGATGAAGATCCCTATTCCTATAAGCAATATATAATATTTGCCTGGGAAAAGAATAAGAGCGATTTTTCGATTTACACCTTGCGAGAGGAGAAATAGAGTCCTGTGTAGTATGAGAAGATGATGTGATTATCAGAGGTAAAGATTGAAGAAGGCTGGAAGAAGGCTGTCTGGATGAGAGAGGAAAATGATTCATGTGCCAAGAGAACCCAAAGAGTCATCGGTGGAAACGACGTCTCCTGCTCGGCTATCTCTCCAAAGTAATCCTTGGACTGGGCGTTCTTGCGGCCTATTTCAGCCGGAATGACTATCACCGCAAGCCGAGCCAAAAGGAATTGGACACAGCCCTGACCGGATACATGCGGGGAAAGTATGCGATTTACGGAGATACATTGACGCCGAAAGGTGGGGGAAGCCCTATGAGCTTTGTATCGCGAACCAATAGGAGGACCATACGAAATGCTTCTTATCAAAAATCTGGAAACGCCAAGATTGAGGCTTCGTTCTTGGCGGAAATCCGACAAAGACTTTACCTTATCTCTGTGGGGTGACAGAGAAAACGGAAAGTACATGAGTGATCCTGTTCGTGAGAATATGGACGAAGCGTATCTCAAATGTGTCGATGAGATGGAGGACAATCCGGAGGGATATTATCTGCTTGCCGAACGGAAAGCGGATGCGATGCCTGTCGGAACTTGCTGTATATTCCCCGAAAACGGGAATTATGATATTGGGTATTGCATTGCAAAGGAATACTGGAGAGAAGGTCTCGGAACCGAGATGGTCGATGCCATCCTTCGCTGGGTGAAAGCAAAAGGCGGGAAGTCCGTTACGGGAGAAGTGGCCGATGCGAATCTCCCTTCGATTGCGCTTCTTCGCAAATTTGGATTTGCGGAGGACAGAAAGACGCGCTATAAAAAGTGGGGCGAAGAGACCTATTTTGACGCCCATTATTATAAGTTGAACTTAGACAGCGCTGCCGATTCCGTTACAGTGTAGACTCTGCCGTTATCAGGGACGAAAGCCTCTTTTCCTTGGCGCGGTAACGCGTTTGCGGAATAAAACCGGTAGCGCTCAGAGCCCTGTTCGTCTGCCGCTCATGCAACAGGCAAAGGAGTGGCGGGAGCCGAAAAGCGCTGCGTCGAACCTAAGCGGATGAAATTTCAGCTTTTGTTGCCGTAATCACGGTTTTTTGCGGGAGATATGCTATAGTGGAACGGTAAGGATGAACAAACCACTTTGGAGGCATATCCATGGATAAAATCATAGATTTCAGAAAAACAGTGTACGAGCTCGCAACGGAGTACCCGGAATTCAAGGAGATTATGGCGAGTGTCGGCTTCAAGGAGATCACGGAGCCGGAGATTCTGGCTTCGGCGGGTAAGGTGATGACGGTGCCGAAGGGCTCCCGCATGAAGGGCATCCCGATGGAGAAGATTGTGAAGGCCTTTGAGGCGAAGGGCTTTCAGGTGAGCGGAGCAGACGGCGCGCCGGTGCCGCCGACCAAGCCGACGCCTCCCACGCCGCCGACTGCCCCTGTCAAGCCGCCGGTGCCGCCGACTGCGCAGTACAATTTTCCGAATGCAAAGCCGGAGAGAGCGGAGGCATTGAAGAGCTATCTCACGCGTCTCAGTCAGGGTGAGTCGCTCGACACGGTGCGGGAGGATTTCCGGAAAGAGTTCCACTCGGTCGAGGCGTCCGAAATCATGCAGGCGGAGCAGCAGCTCATGAAGGACGGCATGCCGCTCGAGGAAGTGCAGAAGCTCTGCGACATTCACTCGGCACTGTTCCACGGGGCAACCAAGGAAGAGCGGATTGCGAATGCCGAGCGCGAAGTCGCGGCGTCGATGATTCGCATTGCCGACCATGAGAAGGCGGAACAGCAGGCGCAGTACGGCGACAAGAATGCGCTCGCTGCAAAGTTGATTGCGATTCCGGGACATCCGCTCGAGACCCTGACGCGGGAAAACCAGGCGCTCTCACAGCGCATCGAGAGTTTCCGCGATGCGGCAAAACTCGGCGTCTCCTTAAAGGATGCGGTGCACGCAATCCGCGAGGTCACGGTGCACTACGCAAAGAAGGGCGACTTGCTCTATCCGCTTTTAAAGGTAAAATATGATGTGACGGGTCCGTCCTCCGTGATGTGGACGGTGGACGATGAAATCCGCGATGAGTTGGGGCGCCTTGATAAGGCAGAGGTCGAGGACGACGCCTGGAAGGCGGCGGCAGAGGCTGTCGTGCAGCGCGCGGACGAGATGATTTACAAGGAGACCAACATTCTCTTCCCGATTTGTGCCGTGAATTTCACGGAGGATGAGTGGAAGCAGATTTACCGCGATTCCAAGGACTATGAGAACTGCCTCGGCGTCGTGAGCAAGGTCTATGAGGCGGCTGAGGAAGATAAGCCGGCGGCAAAGGAGAAGGAGGTACAGGTTGCGGTCGATACGACCGAGACAAGCGCCGCAGCTCGTCCTTTGTCGGTGAAATCGTGATGCCGGGCGGCCACCTGAAGTTGGATCAGCTCGAGTGGCTGTTGAATACGATTCCGATGGAAATCACCTTTGTCGATGCCGATAACATCAACCGCTATTTCAACGAGAACGAGGGGCAGAAGGCGTTTAAGCGCCCGAAGATGGCGTTGGATCGCGAAGTGTTCTCCTGCCATCCGCCGAAGGTAGAGCCGCTGGTGCGCCAGATTATCGGAGAGTTCCGCGCGGGACGGCAGAGCAGTGTCTCGATTTGGGCCGAGAAGGGCGGAAAGACCATGCTGGTCAATTACCGCGCCGTGCGGGATGCGGAGGGCAACTATCTCGGCACCGCCGAGTTTGTGCAGGATATGGAATTTGCAAAGAGACATTTTCAGCAGGGAGGAGAGAAGCAGAATGATTAAGGTGTACGGGATGCCGAGTTGTCCGGATTGCGCGGAAGTTGCGGAAAAGATCAAGGCGAGCGGCAGAGAGAGCGAGTTTGAAATCATCAATATCGGCGAGCATGTGGCCTATCTGAAGGCATTTTTACAGCTGCGCGACCGCGAGGAGGCATTCCGGCCGGTCAGAGAGGGCGGCTATGTCGGCATTCCCTGCTTTGTCCGGGAAAACGGAACGGTGACGCTTGATCCGGCGGAATTCGGTCTCTGAGAAGGCTTGACATCTGGCACTGACTCTGGCAAAATAGGAGTAGTTATTGATTTTATGCACAAAATCAAACCCTAAGGAGGTAGTGCGATGGAATATCGTTTCACAAAAGATAGTTTTGAGAAGGAAGTTCTGGAGTCCAAGGAGCCGGTGCTCATTGACTTCTACGCGGATTGGTGCGGCCCCTGCAAGATGATGGCGCCGGTGGTTGAGAAGCTCGCGGAGAAGTACGAGGGCAAGGTCAAGGTCGGCAAGGTCAACTCGGACGATGAGCCGGAGCTTGCACAGATGTTTCAGGTCATGAGTATCCCGAACTTTGTCATCATCAAGGACGGCAAGGTTGTGGATCGCGTGATCGGTGCAGTGTGCCGCAGCAGGCACTGGAGGAGAAGCTGGACGCACAGCTTTGAGACGAAAGCGGACAGAGAGCGCCGCACTGTGGGATATCACCACAGTGCGGCGCTTTTTCCGTTCCGGAAGAGACAGAATCTGAATTGTGTGCAAATTCCTGATAAGTTGGGGGTATTTTCTGTGCAAAATTCGGCATCTGTTAAAATGGGGTGGTAAGTTTATGTTGTCCTTGCTATAATGAGGACACTAAAAATCACAAAGGGGGTAACTTAGCATGAATATACGCGACATTATCCTCCCGAGAGAGAAGACAAAAAACCTCAGATGGTTTGATGTCATCATCATCACCCTGATTCTCTTCGGGAAGTTTATTGTCATCTCCACGCAGATGTACCTCGCGACCCTGAAACCGGCCGTTGAGGCGGCTGCGACAGCGGTCACGGAAGCTGCAACGGAGGTCGCGGAGACAACAACAGATGTGGCAACCGAGGGTGCCGCCTACTCCAGTAACCTGAGGTATCAGGCGACCATGCTGGCGATTGTCTTCATCTACCTCTTTATCCGGAACTTTGACTTCAAGCAGGTCAAGTTCAAGCTGAACTGGAAGATTATCCCGCAGTACCTGGTGCTCTTCATCATCATGGGTCTCAGCGCGGACATTCTGTATCTGATCTTCGACAACGGCTACAACTACTTCTCGGCGGAGAGCCTGAGCCACATCAACCTGCTCTCGGTATTCCCGAAGTTTGCGGCGCTCTCCAAGGTAGCGATTATTTACGCGCTGCTGAACGCGTTCTATGAGGAGTTCTACTTCCTCGGTTTGCTCGGCACCGTGCAGGAGAAGTACAAGTGGGGCACGCTGGTATTCTCGACGATTATCCGCGCTTCGTTCCACACCTACCAGGGCATGGCTTCGGCGCTCATCATCGGTATCTTCTTCGGTCTGCTCTACTATGTGTCCTACCACAAGTTCATCAAGAACCTGCTCCCGATTGTACTGGTTCACTCGATGGCGGACATGTTCGGATCGGGTCTCATTTACCTGATTTCCCAGTGGTAATTGTTTTTGGCAAAGAAAAGCGCTCTGCATCGCTGCAGAGCGCTTTTTGTATGTGCTGTTTTGGGGGACACTCAGTCGGAGAGTAAATCCGCCGGATTTCTGCCCTGAATACCGGGCTTCGTCATGGTGTAGGGATCGAGGATGGTCTTTAACTGTTCCTCGGAGAGCAGCTTCTTCTGCAGAATCAGCTCGCGGACGGACTGATTGGTGCGGAGCGCTTCCTTTGCGATATTCGCCGCGGTCTCGTAGCCGACATAGGGGCAGATGGCGGTGATGATGCCGATGGAGCTCTCCACCATCTCGCGGCAGTGCTCTTCGTTTGCCGTGATACCGACGATGCAGTTGTCGACAAGGGTCTGGACTGCGTTGCTGAGGGTCTGAATCGACTCGAAGAGGTTATAGAAGATAATCGGCTCAAACGCGTTCAGCTCGAGCTGACCGGCCTCGGCCGCCATGGTAATCGTGACATCGTTGCCGATGATGTTGAACGCGACCTGGTTCACGACCTCGGGGATGACGGGGTTAATCTTACCCGGCATAATCGAGGAGCCGTTCTGCTTTGCGGGCAGATTAATCTCGCAGAAGCCGGTGCGCGGTCCGGAGGACATGAGGCGAAGGTCGTTACACATCTTCGAGAGGTTCACAGCGCAGCTCTTCACGATACCCGAGACCATCGCATAGCTGTCGAGGTTCTGGGTCGCGTCGATGGTGTCGTAGCTCTGCACGAGTTCCTCGCCGGTAATCGTCGACATGTTCTTGACGACGCGGTGGAAGTAGGTCGTATCTGCGTTTAAGCCGGTGCCGATTGCGGTGCCGCCCATGTTGAGGGAGCGGATTTCTTCTTTTGCGTTGTCAAAGCGGCGAATGTCGCGGCCGATGGCGCTCGCATAGGCGTGGAACTCCTGGCCGAGACGAATCGGCACGGCGTCCTGGAGCTGCGTGCGGCCCATTTTGATGACAGCGTCGAACTCATCGGACTTCTCGAGCAGGGCCTTTTCGAGGCGCTTCAGCTGAATCTGCGCGCGGCGGAGCAGCGTGAGAGCCGCCATTTTGCCGCAGGACGGGAATACATCGTTGGTCGACTGTCCGAAGTTTACATGGTCATTCGGGTTCACAATGCTGTAGTCGCCCTTGGTGCCGCCGAGAATCTCGATGGCGCGGTTTGCGATGACTTCATTGGCATTCATGTTGAGAGAGGTGCCGGCGCCGCCCTGAATCGGGTCGACAATGAACTGGTCGTGCAGCTTGCCGTCGATGATTTCGTCGCAGGCTTTGACGATTGCGCTTGCGCGCTCCTTCGAGAGCTCGCCGACCTCAAAGTTCGTGATCGCAGCGGCCTTCTTGATCTGGGCAACGCTGACAATGAGCTCCGGATGCATCTTGAGCCCGGTGATGTTGAAATTCTCATGCGCGCGGAGCGTCTGCACGCCGTAATAGGCGTCAATCGGGACTTCTTTTTCGCCGATCGAATCGTGCCCAGTGCGATACCCTTCTCTTACTTCCGTCATAGTAAAACCTCCCTAAATAGGTTTTTTTGAAGTGCTTGTCTCCAGTCTAACAGAGCGCTATACTATTCACAAATATCAATAAAGTGATATAAGATATTCGAAAAAAGAAATGTAACCGTCGACAGATAAAAAGTATAAAAAGGAGAAAAATGTCAGGCGAAGATATGTTTCAGGGCATGCGCTATGTCTATGAAGTATACCGGGAGATGAGTTTTTCGCGTGCGGCAAAAAAACTCTTTATCTCCCAGCCATCGCTCAGCAATGCGGTCCGAAAGACCGAACAGCGGCTCGGCGCGCCGCTCTTTGACCGAAGCACGAATCCGATCGGCCTCACCGATCTCGGGCGGGAATATATCCGTGCGGTCGAACTGATTCTCGACGTGGAAAACGGCTTTGCGACCTATGTGCACGACCGGAATGCTCTGCAAAACGGAGCGGTTTCGATCGGCGGGACCAATGTCTTCACCTCGTATGCGCTGCCGCCGTTGGTCTCCCAGTTTACCGAGCAGTTTCCGCAGATTCACATTGAGCTCGTGGAGGCCGTGACCTCGGAACTGAAGGAGAGGCTCTCGGACGGCTCGCTGGATTTGCTGATTGACAACACCGAGTTGAATGCCGCGGCCTATGAAAAAAAGTTCTTCCGCGAAGAGCATCTCCTTCTCACGGTGCCGAAGGCGCTTGCGGTCAATGAGAGAGTGCGGAACTACGCGCTGACCGCAGAGGATATCAAGCGCAACGCGCACCTAAATTCCGCATCCCCCCGGTGCCGCTGCAGGAATTCCGGGAGGAGCGCTTTCTTTTGCTCCGCGAGGGCAATGACACGAGAGAGCGGGCGGACCGGCTCTGCCATGAGGCCGGATTTTCGCCGAAACTGCGGCTTGAGCCGGAGCAGCAGGTGACAGCGTATAACTTCTCCTGCTACGGCATGGGCATCTCATTCAACGGCGATGTTTTGATTAAACACGTCCCCGATGATACCAACCTTTGCTTCTACAAGCTGAACGCGCGGGAGGCCGTGCGTGAAGTCAATTTCTATTTCCGCCGGAATCGCTACATGTCCCGCGCAGTGCGAGAGTTTCTCAAACTTGTGTAAGCATAAGTCTATAAGAGGTATAGCTTTCAAGTGATAACGAGTGATTTCGAATTAGAACTGGCGGGAGAATCGAGGTTTATGCTATTCTGAAGCAATTCAAGAAAGCCTTGGGAGGTGAATATTTGAATCCGAATACACAACTTCTGATTCTGCACGGCATTCAGCTGTTTTCGGTGCTGCTGATCGGAATCTTTATCTATGTGATGGTAAAAGAGCCGCGCACGCTCTGGAGCGGCGTGAGCTTTCTGTTCGCGCTTGCGGGGGTCGGCATCCTGCTCCTGTTGCTGCTGTTCCGCTATTCGGACTGGCTGCAGGCGCATACGCCGATCTGGTTTTTGCTCGTGTTGCTCATGATTCTTTTCATGCTGACAGTCCTGCTGTTTCCGTTACTTCTGGTGCTCACCTTTTTCATTCAGGGCATACAGGTATTGCGGCGCGAAGGACTGCGTCCGCAGAACGTGCTGTCCCTGCTCTTTGCAATCTTACTCTTTGCCTATCTGATTTTCTGGCCGCAGCTCGGCGACTGGCAGAGTAACTTCGCGGGCCGTATGGTCTATGGGGTGGTGGGACTCTGGATTACGTACGGACTGCTGCTCTTTGCAATCTATGCCATCTCCGCGCTGCTGAACCTGATTCACCGGCGGGACAATCAGAACTTCGATTATATTGTCGTGCTGGGGGCGGGCATCCGGGGGGAGCGCATCACGCCGCTGCTCGCGGCGAGACTGGACCGCGGCATTGCCCTCTTAAAAAAGAATAAGAAGGCGCTGCTCGTTCTTTCGGGCGGACAGGGACCGGGGGAAGATATCACAGAGGGCGAGGCTATGGCGCGTTATGCGCTGTCAAGGAGGGTTCCGCCGGAAAAAATACTGGTCGAAAAACAATCGAGAAATACGAGACAAAATCTGGAATATTCCAGAGAACTGATGGAGCGGACCCATCCGCGCGTCGCCGTGGTGACGACAAGTTATCATGTGTTTCGGGCATTGCTGATCGCGCGGCGAATGCACCTTCCGTGCAAGGGGTTCGGGGCAAAAACCAAGTGGTACTACACGCTGAACGCCCTGATTCGCGAATATGTGGGTTATGTTAGTTTGAGCTATCGTTTGCATATATTCGTCTTAGTGCTTTTGTCCGGTCTGTTTCTTCTTGCGAATATTTTGCCGCGATATTTGCACTAAGCGCTGTTAGAGATTTCAAAATAAGTTTATTTTGCACTTTCCGGAAAAGACGCTAAACTATAGATAATGAATTTCAACCTAGGAGGTAAGAATGATGTTTGGTACAAAGCAGCTGTTTAAGCTTGGTCTGTTTGTCGGTGGTACGGTGTTCGGTACGGCAGGTATCACGATTCTGAAGTCGAGAGACGCAAAGTGCGCTTACACGCATGCAATCGCAGCGGTGCTCCGCGGCAAGGACTGCGTGATGAAGACTGTCTCCACGCTTCGCGAGAACTGCGATGACATCTATGAGGATGCAAAGGATCTGAACGAGCGCCGTTATGCAGCGGATGCGGAGAGAGCTTACCAGGAGGCAAAGGCTCTGGTTGAGGAGCACGAGGCAGCGACGGAAGCATGAGATATACGATACGCCACGAATCCAGACGCGTAATGCGTATCCACCTCGCGGGGACGCGTATGTCCCTCGGTGAGGCGGATATTCTGGAGTACTACCTGCGTGACCTGCCCTTTGTGGAAGATGTTAAGATCTTCGAGCGGACAGGCGACGCAATTGTGAAGTACAATCGGGAGGCGGACCACAGAGAGCGGCTTTTAGACGCTCTCTGTGGTTTTTCATACCAGGATGAATACGCGCTCTCGTTAGTGCCCGAAGACAGCGGACGCGCCCTGACGCGCCACTACCAGGACAAACTGTTCTGGAAGGTTGTGGGACGTGCGGCGACCATGTTGCTCCTGCCGGCGCCGGTGCGCGCGGTCTGGACAACGGTCAAGAGTCTCCGCTATGTGGTGCACGGCCTCGGCTGCCTGCTGACGCGCGGTCTCGAAGTGCCGGTGCTGGATGCGACCGCAATCACGGCGTCCATTCTCCGCAGTGACTTTGACACGGCTTCTTCGGTCATGTTCCTCTTAGAGCTCGGTGAGATTCTCGAGGAGTGGACGCACAAGAAGTCGGTCGGCGATCTGGCGCGCGCCATGAGCCTCCAGGTCGAGAAGGTCTGGATGAAGACCGAGGGCGCCGATGTCCTGATCGATGTGAAGGACGTGCAGGTCGGCGACCGCATTGTGGTTCGCACTTCGAACGTGATTCCGCTCGACGGCACGGTACTCGAAGGCGAGATGACCGTGAACCAGGCTTCGATGACAGGCGAATCCGTGCCGGTCGAGAAGCACGCGGGTGCCTATGTCTATGCCGGCACCGTCGTCGAAGAAGGCGAGTGCGTGATTCAGGTCGCAAAGGCAAAGGGCAGCGGTCACTACGACAAGATTGTCAAGATGATCGAGGAGTCCGAGAAGTTAAAGTCCAACACCGAGGCGAGAGCCTACCATCTTGCGGACAGCCTGGTGCCGTACTCACTCGGCGGCGCGGCGCTGACCTTCCTGCTCACGAGAAATGTGGCAAAGGGTCTGGCGTTCCTGATGGTTGACTTCTCCTGCGCGCTGAAGCTCTCGATGCCGCTCTCGGTGCTCTCCGCAATCCGCGAGGCGGGTGACCGGAAGATCTCCGTGAAGGGCGGAAAGTTCATGGAGGCGATTGCCGAGGCCGATACGATTGTCTTTGATAAGACCGGCACGCTGACCCGTGCGACGCCGACCGTCATGCACATTGAGACCTTCGGCGACATGGAGGAATCCGAGGCGCTGAAGATCGCAGCCTGCTTAGAGGAGCATTATCCGCACTCGATTGCCAATGCGGTCGTCGCAGAGGCGAAGAAGCGCGGTATTCGCCACAAGGAGATGCATTCCAAGGTGCAGTACGTGGTCGCACATGGCATTGCCTCCGAGATTGACGGAAAGAAAGCCTTCATCGGCTCCTATCACTTTGTCTTTGAGGATGAGAAGTGCAAACTCTTAAAGCGCGATGAGAAGAAGCTCGAAGCGTTGCCGGACGAGTACTCGAAACTCTACCTCGCAATCGACGGCAAGCTCTGCGCGGTCATCTGCATCTTTGACCCGATTCGCGAAGAGGCACCGGAGATTATCGACGGTCTGCGGAAACTCGGCATTTCGAAGATCTGCATGATGACCGGTGATGCGGAGAAGACAGCGGCGGCCGTGGCCGCACAGCTGCACCTCGACGAATTCCACGCGGAAGTTCTGCCGGGCACCAAGGCAGAGTTCGTGCGGAAGGAACACGCGGCGGGCCGCAAAGTCATCATGATCGGCGACGGCGTGAACGATACCCCGGCGCTTTCCGAGGCGGATGTCGGCATTGCGATTTCGGACGGCGCAGCGATTGCGCGCGAGGTCGCGGATGTCACGATTGCGGCCGATAATCTGCGCGAGCTGGTCTTCCTCCGGAAGCTCAGCATGGCATTGATGCGCCGCATTCACTCGAACTACAACTTCATCATCGGCTTCAACGCGCTGCTCATAGCGCTCGGTGTCGGCGGTGTCCTGCCGCCCGCGACCGGCGCACTCCTGCACAACGGCTCCACCATTGTGACAGGCTTAAAGAGCATGACCAACCTGCTCGACGAGGAAGAGAGCGCGTAAGGCGAAGCGTTATAAAACAGAAGAAGTGTGAAAAGAGTCCGCCGGACAACATGAGAGTGTTGTCCGGCGGACTCTTTTGTTACAGCTGCGGCAGGTTTGATGTCGTCGTTACGAAAACTGTGGGAACATCTTGCAAATACCGGTTACGCCCATAATCGGAGAGAGGCCGTATAGCGGCGATACCATTTTGGCAGGATGGGGCGTAGGTACCGACTATTCGATGAGAAAGGGGGGCCTGAGAATCGAAAGATTAGTGGGGAATCTTTGCTTGGTAGACGAAAGTAGAATGACAAGTGTCCGAAAGTAGAATAATAGGTGTCCGAAAGTAGAATATTCAGACTTATTCATTGACTTTCACTTAAAAATATATTAATAACTGAATAAAGAGGTGGCATATCGACACTATATACAATATATTTACAGTTTTGTGCTGCTTTTTTTGGGGAGAGGCATCACAATGAGAAAACTAGTGCGTATTCTGTCAGTGATTCTGACGGCTTGCAGCTTATTCGCTATGGCGACGACCGATGCGCATGCAGAAGTGTATTACATGTATGAGCGGATTACACCGGAGACCTTTGACTATGAGCGCTATGCCAATGACAATCCGGATCTTCTGGCAGTATATGGCTATGACAAGGGCAAGCTCTACCGGCATTATCAGAACGCCGGAAAGGCAGAGGGCAGATTAGCTCACACATTGCCCGATAAGCCGGAGCGAATTGTAGTCTTCGATTATCAGGGAGATGAGTCCTATTATTTTGATGCGAAGCGCTATGCGGATGATAATCCGGACTTAAAGGCAGCCTTTGGATATAACAAGGCAGCACTTTGGAATCACTATAAGACGCGCGGCCTTCAGGAAGGACGCACTGCCTATGGGATCTCCTATAATGTGGACGCAAAGCTTAAAGTATTTGATACGGCAGCGAGCATTACAAATGACAAGATGAGTGACCGGGATAAGATCAAAGCGGTACACGACTGGATTGTGAATCACACCAGATATGACAAAGAGAATTTTGACAACGACACGATACCGGAAGACTCGTATAGCATTGCGGGCGTCATGCTGAACGGGAAAGCTGTGTGTTTGGGATACGCAGTGACCTTCGACTATTTTATGTATGTGCTTGGAATTGAGCATGAGCACATCAGCGGAAAAACGACAGATTCATCCGGTAGGACAGGAAATCATAGTTGGAACCGGGTGCTGCTCGATAACCGGTGGTACTATGTGGACTGCACTTGGGATGATCCCGTCAGAAGTGATGGGAAAGACGTGTTGCGATATACTTATTTCTGATTTCCGATGAGCAGATATCCAAGGATCATGTGGCAGAGAAAATTTATAAGACATATTAACAATTGTAGTAGTGGGAAATAGAACATTGAAAAAAGAGTTGTTGTCGATTCCTTATGATGAGATGACAGCTCTTTTTATAAACAGAGTAAGAATTGAAGGAGGCCTAGAAATGAGGAAAAAGGTAAGAAAAATCAAGTCTCTGCTTGGATTCGCGTTGGGTTTGGGAATCTTAATGAATGCTCCGTTGAATGCATTTGCAGGCGTTTGGAAATTTGACGGACCAAGGATTTGGGAATGGTGGTATGTCAATGATGATGGAAGCTATCCGCGCGATACATGGTCAAAAATTGACGGGAAATGGTATCACTTTGATTTCGAAGGTTATTTAGATATCGGATATCGAGAATTTGACGGAAAGAACTATTTACTTGATGAAGAGCTGGGAAGCACTTTAGGACAAATGCGCGAAAATGAAATCCATAGAACTTACCGCGTGGGGAGTGATGGAGAAGTGCATAACTACGAGATTATGTTCCGACACCCGGAGGCAGACAACGAAAGCTATTACTTCAAGGAAACAGGAGCATCTTTGGTTGATGTAGCAAAAGGACTGGGACTATGTGGTTCGAATCCGGCCAGAGGGTATGAAGGATTATTTGAACTGGCAAACCTTGAGTATAGGGCTGGATTCGACAACAGAGCCGAAGATATCGAACTTCTAAACAAGATATTCAGCAATCCGCCTACACATTATGAAACATTAACATTTAATGTGAAGGAAGGAGAGGATTTCTATGACTATTTAAATTTTGCCAAAATATATGTTTCCGACTGCGGAAGGAATATGGACTATTATTATACAGATGTGACAGGTGGATATATAGGACAGAATCGCTTGAAGGTCATCGTCTACTGGCCGAATTGGAAATGATGTTTGCTCTATAGTGGTAACTGTTTTTGTAACACCAGAAAGAGTACTTTGTATACCGGAGCAGGCTACGTGGATTTGGAAATCTGGAGCTCGGTAAAGTGCGCAACAGCAAGCTCTACATTAATAGACAAATACGATATCACCCAGAGCATGAATAGCTATGATGGTCGATGTCATGACAATGCTCACTGTAACGCGTGCGGGCAATAATGGAATCAGAACTGTTATATGGCCGTTACAAGATAGAAGTAATGTCTGTCGAGGAATTTAAAGTTCTAATCTGGAGACCTTCATTAGCTACTGGAACAACCGGAGAATCTGCTTCGCTAATGCAGGATTTCCGCCCATAATAAAATGGCAACAATGCGATGATTTCCTGAAGAAGGCTGTAAAAGAATTCACTGCTTTGAGGAAAAGCTGTCAACCATTATTGACAATATAAGAGGAGAGAAGAATGGAGCAACAAAGAAATCTATTTAAGTGGATAGTTGGTGGTGTAACCAAAGCAAAGCGGTATTTGTACCAGCCGTTTATGGGGGATGAACGAGATAAAACCGATGTTGAAAATGTTATTCCGGAGAATGCAGAAGTTAATCAGACAATAACTGGGGACAATGAAGAAGCAGTAGCGAATGCCCCCCAAAATGAGGAAGAAGGAAGAAAGAGGGTTTGTGAAGATTTGAGAAGTTATTATGATACTCAGTTAGATGAGCTGCAAAAAGGCTTATCAAATGGGGATTATAAGCAAATCGTTACGGCGTGGGAGGCTGGCTATGAGGATTGGCATTTCTCGAAAATTCGGAGAATAGTATATTGCTTAAAGACAGATGGAACATTAAGCGCATTTGGAACGTATCGAGAAGAAAATCCGGACGTATCGGTTATCGAAGCTTCGAGTTGGTCAGACTTGAGGTCTATTATACCGTTAAGGTACGGCGGGATTGCGGGAATCAAAAATGATGGAACAGTTCTTGCATATGGATTTCCTAATTTTAGGCATAAAGATATAGACGTTACTGGATGGAGGGATATCATACAGATTGATAATGGAAATTCTGAAGCCTTGCTAGGCCTTACTTCTTCTGGAGAAGTACTTTACACCCTTTATCTGAGGAGATGGATCTGAGAATATCGGATATAAAAAGGAGGAACAAAAAAATACTGTCCACAGAGGGAAAAAGATGTTAAACTATTTGCTTTTATCTCAAGATGGAAGAGTCCTCCAGGATCATAAGTATGAGCCGATGACTGACTGGTCTAATCTAGCTGACTTTTGCAATGACAGATGAAGGTGAATTTATAGGATTAACTAAAGAAGGTAAAAATCCTCTATGGGGGAGCAATTCTAGGTGGTGTTCACCCTAGACGAGAGTATCATCTCTAGTTGGAGTAATATTGTAGCTATTTCTGCCGGAAAGGAGCATTTAGTTGCACTTAAAAATGATGGCACTGTACTTGCAAGTGGGTCTAACAAAAAGGGAGAGTGCGATATTGATAATTGGAGTGATATCACAAAAATTGAGGCACAGAACTATATGACGATAGGATACAGGGCAGATGGTAGTATTGTTATCGCAGGAGAGAACCCGGTTGCTGAGTTGGCGGAAACTCCACTTACGTACAAATACATAAGATAATATCAGATGTCTGTAATGGTACAGCGTGTAGTGCTCAACTCTTTTGGTAACAGCACTCCTTAATTGTAGATTCTTCTTTCTGGTAATGCCCCTATAATGGTGTAAGTTCAAAAAGCGAAAAGAGCCAGCGGCTCGTCCTTCAGGTATAATGTAAATCCCCACAATGTATTGAGGGTGGACAAACCGATTGCTCAACTCGACGGACAGACACACCTGCCAGATACATCTCGATAAGAGCCTCCTCAACACTACTTTCACGACAGCGATAGCGTTCAATGATAGCAGTCTCAAAAGGAACTCCCTTTAAACGTGGCATATGTAGCGTAACATCGTCATTCTACCAGAGGACTGCAAACCATGTCTTCTTTATGTGATTCTCAATTTGCGCAATTTAGCATACCTTATCATGTTCTAAAAGCAATGTATGTGTCTGGGCGTCAAATCAAATAGCGAAATAATAACTGACGGGCATACAAGCTCTTCCAGCATTATCGAAACACCGGGAAGTCAGAGGCAGGATGGCACATACGCTGCTCTATAAGCCGGAGCGGAGCGCGGTATTCGATTACCGGGGGGATGGGCTTATTATTTTGTTGCAAAGCACTATGCGGATAACAATCCCGACTTAAAGGCAGCTTTTGGTTATAACAAAGTAGAGTTGTGGAATCATTATAAGACACATGGCATACAGGAAGGACGCCCCGCCCATGGCGCTTCCTATAACGCGGATGCAAAGCTCAAAGTGTTCGATACGGCATCAAATATTACGAACGACAGTATGAGCGAGCGAGATAAGATTAAAGCGATTCATGACTGGATTGTAAATCATACCAAATATGACAAAGAGAATTTTTTTAATAATACAATTCCTGAAGACTCTTACAGCATCGCAGGAGCCATGCTAAACGGTAAGGCTGTTTATTCCGGATATGCAGTGACATTTGACTATTTTATGTATGTTCTTGGAATCGAACATGAGCATGTCAGTGGAAATGCGACGAATTCAAGTGGTTTGACGGGTGGTTTGACGGGAGGGCATGCCTGGAATCGGGTACTTCTCGATAATCAGTGGTATTATGTGGACTGCACTTGGGATGATCCCGTTAGAAGTGATGGGAAAGATGAGTTGCGATATACTTATTATCTGATTTCCAATGAGCAGATATCCAAGGATCATGTGGCAGAAGAAATTTATAAGACATATTAACAATTGTAGTGGTGGGAAATAGAACCTTGAAAAAAGAGTTGTTGTCGATTCCTTATGATGAGATGACAGCTCTTTTTACAACTGGAGTAAGGAGGAGAATATGAAAAAAACATCAAGAAGTATCGCGATTGCCTTTATGCTCAGTGTTATAGCCAGCTCTCTGGTGGCATGCTCTCCAGCCAAGGGAAAAGCCGGGTCATCCAGTCAAGGGACAACGGCAACACAGGTAAAAGTTGCGGAAAACTTTGCCAAGTCGGCGCAGAGTACAGATAGTACAACATCGGTAATGAATGAATTAAAAGAGAACGGACATTGTGTTTATCGCAATGAGAATGGGAATATAACAGAGGGAACAAGGGTAAATGGAGAGTGGGAAGGGCAGTTTAAAAAAAGCTTTCCAGATGGAAGTTACTTTGAAGGAACATACATAAATGGAGAGGTGGATGGACAAGTTCGTTATGTAGATACTGATGGAACAATAACAACTGGTTATTGGAAAGATGAAAACTGGAATGGGCGGTGCAAAGAAGAAGGAACGAATAAAGACAAGAAGAAATATGTAATACTCGGGCAAAAAGTAAATGGAAAATGGGAAGGAATATGTACAACTGTTTATGAAGAAGGCGGCTATTTTCAGAGAGTTTATAAAAATGGGATAGAAAGCGGAGCTGCGACTTATGTAGACAGCGATGGTGTGATTTTCACAGGTACTCGAGAAAATGGTACTTGGACTGGTGAGTTTAAAGAAGAGGGAGTGAACGATAATAATCATCATTATGTAAAAGAGGGAGGAACGATGGTCAATGGGAAGTTGGAAGGTTTGGTAAGAACTACTTTTGACAACGGAGAATATTGGGAAAACAACTACAAGGAAGGCAATATCATTGGAGAATCAACATATAGATTTGAAGATGGTAAAATTACAGTTGGTACCTGGGAAAACGGGAAGTGGAATGGGGCATTCACATCAACATTTCCGGACGGCTCTCATTATACAGGAGTTTATAAGGATGGGAAGATTATCGGTAATGTAATTTACACGGACGAAGCGGGGAATACCTCTACCTGTGATCCGCACTCAATCAAAAAATAAAACTTGGCTTGTTTCTTATGTATCTGCTTGCATTGCAAAAGCAAGGTTAACATGAGATTCGACAGCATAGTTTTAGAAACACATAAGCACATTAAGGAGGCAGGAGGCTATTTAAGAGTGGCTACTCCTGTGTTGAATATGGAGATTAGAAAAAAGCGTTCAAACAGAAAAGCGGGAGTACTTGAGGTTATTTGTATAATTATTTCAGTTTTAGGAGCAGGAGGTGGGATTCTCTTTCTACTAAATCTAGAAAATTTCTATAAAACTGGTCAGGCAAATGAAACTCTAGTCAAAGCAATAACAATCATACCCATTGTACTAGTCTTTTTGGCGTGGTTGATGATTCAATTTCTAACAGGATCATTCCATCGGTTGGTTGGAACATGGCTTATGACAGAGCTGGCTATTTCAATAGAAATTATACTTTTGATTCTTGGGGTTATCGAGGGATCGGTGGCAATTATTCTTTGGTTGGTATTAATATGTGCAGCCTTGTTGGGGACTGCGTTGATTACTGACCAAACGGAGGGGTACTATATTAATATCTATACTAATCATATAGTCAACTGGGAGATTAATGTGCTTCAGACATTTATTCTGATTGCTACATTTGCATTGGGGACATATGTTGATCTAAGAATATGGAAACATGGGTTGGAGGCGATAGATACACAACTCCGTTTCTTTCTTGTAGTTCCAGCGTTGGCAGATTTTATCATTGCCGTGGCATATTCGGTGGAAGAAGTGCTTTAAGTATTGAAGAGTAGTGGACTAGGAAAACAATGACTTATTTTGCTGCTTTATAGCAGAGCTAAATAAGGATTAGGTTGCTTTGTGGTTTGCATACAAAGGTGAGTTTACGTGCGTTCCATAACCAATGCCCGGCTCTGCTTAAGGTGATTAACATAGACTTACAGAAAGGAGGTGAAAAAAACTATGACATGGACTTGCAAACACTGCGGATGGCCGAATTTCATGGAGGATGAATATTGCCATCATTGCGGATACCACAGACCCTGCAGACGCATACCGGAAGATAATTGCGATTTGCTCGAGCCGAATAAGCAAAAACTGAGACTCACCTGAAGATGACTGATTGATTATCAGTCGAAACAAGGGTATGTCTTATGAAGATATGCCCTTGTAGTGAGAAATCAAGAGTTATGTTTTGTAAGGTATAAGGAATATGGTATAAAGAAAGCTGCGAAGTAATGTTGCAAGCTGTTTTTTTATCAGCACATTATTGCCATTCAGTGTTGCTGTATCTATGATGAATAATGTAAGGGCGGCGGTAAGGAGTGAATTAAATGGTGACAGACAAAGAGAGGAGGATTGAGAGGAACAAAATTACAAGTAAGCTGATATTAGCGGAAGAAATATTTGCGTGAGAGAAGAAAGTGGAGATCTTTTTCCCTATTTAATTGATATAGATTCTCTGCTTTTGCCCGGGGTTAAGCATCCGCTGGGAACTTATGATAGTCCTAATTACATTACGCCAGAATTTATAAAAAAAGGAGATAAGAGTTCTGACATATATAAATTTTGTCTGATTGTGCTTCGAATATTCTCTTCTCCCAAAAAGTATTACGAACGAGTAGATCTGGAATGTGATGAAGAAGATGATATTGTGAATAAGAGCTTTGAACGCATAGGTCGTGTGTTTGGAGAAGAGTATCGTGACAGTATAAAGAAAGGACTTTCGGAGCACTACGTATCTGGACTAACAATTGATTTTTCTACTAATATCAATACCGGAAAGGCCAATAACAAGATTGCTGTAGCTACTGCTTCTGAACCCACAACTACTTACTCTACCATTTATTCATCTACCTATACAACTGATAATCATAATCAAGGAAAGGATGCAGACAGTTCAAGAGGATATGTCAAGATTATTAGAAATCGACTGATATTAAAAATATTGGCTTCGGTTGCGCTGATTTTAGCAATTGTGAATAGCAAATTTTTGATTTTATGGAAATCATCTATAATATTTGCCTGCCATGATAGCAGTGTTATTTGTGGTTGAGATAGTTTTGCTTGTTTTACCTCCGGAAGTGGAGCCAGAAGATATTAAAAAAACCAATGAAATGATTGCTCGTAAAACTAAACTCCCCTGGCTTCATATTTGCGCATTTGAGTATGGAATATTTCTTCTGTTAATGATCTTAAGACAATTGTTTCAAAACCGTATTTTTGATAATCATATAAACTTGCTCATTGATGCGATTTCCGCGGGAATATTTAACCTGGAAGTGGTGCTATTCTTGCTATGGTACACACCAAAAAAAGTAAAGCAAATAGGATCGATTACACTTAAAAATGGTGATCAAATCATACTCTGGATTTATCTGTAATGAATTATTTGGCTATAGTGGGGTTGGCTGTATTAATGATTGCAGGAGGTGCATCTTTGATAAAGGGAATATAGTGGACTAAAACAGAATTCCTTCTCCTACAACCCGCTTCTGTAAACAGGGTTTTCTCATCACTTTTGGCGATATTCCGGATGGAGAGAGTCTCCGGTGACGGTACATCTCAGGTACCGGCGAGCTATTTTCTGATATCGCCGTGAGAGTTAGGCTGATTACTACAAAAATTAGGCTGATTGCTACAAAACAAGAGGGCGGCGACACATCTGTCGCTGCCCTCTTTTTGCACTCTCTCAAAAACGAACCACCGTACTATACAGAAATTATGAAGTGATGTCAATCAAAAATAAGTTTATTTTTCTGATACATGTAAGAATTGTCTGATTTTACGGTGAAAATTTGTGGAAGCATACCTGATACATATCGAAAATGGGAGATTAGACCAAAAAAGATATGTAAAATTTGACAAATGTGGGAATTGCATTCTGTGGAAAATTGAAGCAGAATGGATGTATACCGAAGAGAAGGAGGTACAACAGATTGAGTAAAAAGAAGCCATCGAAACCAGCACTTGTGAATCGGCAGGTCTTCAAAGACCAGCTGAAACAGACGCCGGTTGAGGAGCGGCAGCGCATTCTGAAGCAATTCTTTGAGAGCGCGGGCTGTACGCTGCCGGGCTACTCGTTGAAACGGGCACATTTGATGCCGCTGCCGATTATCTATCAGCAGATAGACCGATCGCCCGAGTTTGAGGCTGCGTTACAGGAGCTGTATTACAAGGAGGTGAAGGCGGATGTCTCCGGTGCGATATTGACGGATCAAAAGAAATCAGACAGCACAGGACAGACAATAGACACAGAAACAAGAAAGCAGGAGGAAGACGTGGACGAAACGACTTTACAGGGAAAGATAGAGGTGCTCCAACAGCAACTGGCAGCGTTACAGCAGGAGTTCCAGGCTTATAAGAAGCAGAGCAAAGAGGCCAAGCAGGAGTTTCGCATACAGCTCGACAATGAGCAGGGAGAAAAGCGAAATCTCGAAAAGCAGGTGCGGCGCCTTGAGGCAGAAAAAGAGGAGCTTAGGTCCGACTTCGAAAAGGAGCTCGCAGTGCGGGAAGAAAAGGTCCGCGAGGCGATGGACAAAGTAAAGGCTGCGGAAGATGAGAAACAGGAGCTGCAAAAGCGACTGGAATTACTGAAAAAGTACGAGGAAAGCAGCTCCGGGAAAAGAGCAAGCTCCCGAAAATTTTAATCTTCTCACGCGTGGATATCAGCGAGGAGGCAGAGGATTTAAACTGTGATCTTCGCTCGGATCTGACGGGGTTAGAGAAACTGCCCTGGAAAGAATACGAAGAAATCTGGAATGTGAGCGGAACCATGAGCTACGCGGACAAGCTGAAACTCAAACCCTACACAAGCCTTAAGGTACTTAGCATCGGTAACTTGAAAAATGCAATCGAGGAGATGAAACGGAAATGAACAAGAATTATCGGGAATACATCGGACGTCTGGCGCGGTATGATCAGTCGGGGCGCAGCTCTATCTTCATTAACCGCATGAATATCATTCAGTATAATGTAAAGACATTGCTCCTGCCGGATGCCGCGACTTCGTTTGTCACGGGATTCGGAAATCTGCTGCCGGATTTTTCGGATGACATCTACGCGGGAGATGATGCGCGCATCGACAATTTCGAGGCGTTCATGGAGAATCAGCTCTTTATCTTTAAGGTTCAGACCAAAAATGTCAACGGCATGGAAGTGCGCAGCATGACGGATGTGCATCTGGTGCCGGTGCCGAAGTCTTTCGACCAGAGTACGGAATTCTATGCGGTGCCGGTCTTCTGTAGCAAGAACGATGAAGAAGTGCGCGACTGGGAGTACAACAAAAGCTGGAACCTGTACCGGAATTATGATACCCGCGCGGAGTTTCTCGCGGATATCAAGGTCGGGGAGCAGCTCGGCAGTCTCTACGGCTATGACATTGAGAGCTCGGCCCCCGCGTTTGTGCTCTGGCGGGATGCGGACGGAAAGCTCTTTGCCGCCGGCAGCATTGAGAGCGCAGAGACGGATCCGGTCGGTGCCTGCGTGCTGCAGGGAAAATATCTGTTCACGATTGATATGAGCGAGTACATCGAGAACTTTGTCTACGATGACAGCTATAATCCCTGCGTGAGCTATGTGCCGGCCGACATCTACCGCAAGATTGACAACCAGTTAAAGAGCGCCGTGCTGCAGGCCGAGAAGGACGAGGAAGAGGCGCGGCAGAAGGCTGCCGCGGAGCGCGCGGCGGCGGAGGCGGCGCTGCGGGCAGCGGAAGCCGCGGGCAGGAGAGAAGAGAGCGCGGCAGAGGAGACAGAGGATACGGCTGGTCAGCCCGCTGCGGGGCAGGAGCTGAAGGAACAGCTCGACGAAACGGAGCTCGAGAAGATTGCGACGACGGAAAAGAACGAGGCGCTGATTTTCGACATGATGGAGTACTACGCACAGAAGAGCCGCTGCTACTATAAGCGGAGCGATTTTGTGAACTTCCACACGGCGGTGAAGTGCAGCGATCTCGTGATTCTCTCGGGTCTCAGCGGCACCGGAAAGTCCTCTCTCGTCAATGTCTATGCAAAAGCGCTCGGCCTCAATGCGAGCGCAGACCTCGAGGACAGCCAGATGCTCATGGTGCCGGTGCGCCCGTCCTGGAGCGATGACGCGGATCTTCTCGGCTATGTGGACCTCGCGCATATGGTTTACCACGCGGCGGATTCGGGCTTTGTGGACTTTCTGGTGCGCGCACAGCGGGAGGAGAATAAGAATAAGCTCTTCCTGGTCTGCTTTGAGGAGATGAATCTCGCGCGGGTCGAGCACTACTTCAGCCAGTTCCTCTCGATTCTGGAGCGTCCGGCGGGGCAGCGGGAGTTACAGCTCTATGACAAGCAGTACATGGGCAAGCTCTATAACGCGGCGGACTATCCGTTCCAGATTGAAATCGGCAACAATGTGAAATTCATCGGCACCGTCAATATCGATGAGACGACGCATCACTTCTCGGACAAGGTGCTGGACCGCGCGAATGTGATTGAGCTCGAAGTCCTGAATTATGCGACCGAGTGGCAGGAGAAGACCTTTGCGGCGGTCGGTAAGACACAGATCTGGAGCACCCAGGACTATGAGAAGCTGATTGTGAAGGAGCAGATTCCGGATGCACGGGAGGTGCGAAGCCTGCTCTGGGAGGTGCACTGCGCACTGCAGAGCCTGAGCCCGAAGTACGGCGCGGGGCCGCGTGTCGTAAAGAATGTCTTAAAGTACCTGAGTAACCTGCCGAAGGAAGAGGCGCTGGATTTTGACCGCGCGCTCGATCTGCAGCTGGTTCAGCGTGTGCTGACCAAGCTCCGCGGTGTGGAGAGTGTGGTGGGACCGGCGCTGCAGGAGAACGGCGAGAGCAGTCTTCTTGCGGTACTGGACAAGTATGAGACACTCTCGCAGTTTGCGAAGAGCCGGGCACTGCTCGCGCAGAAGAAGAAGGAAGTCGAGAGCTATGGTTACTGCAACTAAACTTCCCTTTTCGCTGTCGGTGATCCGCACGTTCGCGTACGAGCCGGGCGGACAGGCTGTGACAGCAGAGAAAGAAGCCACGAAATTTGTTCTTTTTCCGGGGGCAAACAGCCTGACGGGCGCTGCGACTGTTTATCCGGGAGAACGAGGGCGTGGAGCTCGTATTCAAGTCGGCGGATGCGGGGGCAAGGCTCTATCTCCCCTGTCTGGATGTCGCGGAAGATGCGGGCCGTGTGTTGCATGACGACGCGGGCGACTATATCGCGCCTTCGGCAGAGCCGTTCCGGCTCTGCGGCGCCGGCAAAGAGGGACTTCTGGTGGAGCGCATGGCATTTTTTGTCCTCGCGGAGGGCACGCGCTACTACGGCAGTTTTGAGGTGGCACCGCGGCAACTCGATCACAGCGAGTGGAAGATTATGCAGCAGGAGCTCGAGGCAGAGTTCGAGGGGCTCAGCAGAAGCTGGAAAAAGGGACAGGCGGGGCGCGGTATCGGCGGTGAGCAGGCGCTCCCGCTTCGCGCATTCCGGGATCTCGAGCGCCTCGAGACCGAAGAGAGCCAGCTCTTTGCCGCACTTCTTGAAATCAGAGAGCAACCGCGCTACGAGATTAAGACTGTCTACGAGAAGGAGCCCATAGAAGCGGGAGGTCGCTTGGATGAGAAGAGTTTGCGCGCCGATCTGGCGCGCGGCGGCGTGTCGCATGTGCAGCTGATTCCGAAAAAGCGCCTCGACTATGACATTCCCGAGAATCGGATGCTCCGCATTATGGCGGATGCCTTTGCCGCGAAGCTGACGGAATTTTCGCGGTATACCGAGGACCCGCAGCTCAGTGGCGGTCGCATGTATGCGTTCACGAAAACCGTGCGGCGCTACCGGCACATGCTGGAAGAGCTTCGAAGCAGCCATTGGTATCAGACGGTATCTATGACTGAGCTGTATACCGTGCCGCAGGGGATTTTGGCGGACAGCCGCTACTACATGGTTTACCGGCTGCATCTCGCGCTGAAACGGGATCATCTCGGCGTGACCATGCAGGAGCTGTACCGCCTGAGTTATCAAAAGAGCAGTCTGCTCTATGAGCTCTGGTGCTACTTTAAACTTCAGCATGTGCTGGAGGAATTCGCGACCGAGACCATCCGCGAGGAGAGCTATGCGGTCGGTGAGGGCGGCGGGCTTTCCCTGCGGGACGGCAGTCGGGTCGGCTTTGAAAACGACACGGCGCGCTTTACGCTGGTTTATAACCAGACGCTGGAGCAGCGGAATCGGGACACCGAGCGGGATCCGCTCTACTTTGCGGCGGATCACAACGGCAGCAGCCACAACCACCCGGATTTGCTGTTGCACATTTTCAGCAAGCGGACGGGCTGGTATGTCGGCAGCATCATCCTCGAGTGCAAGTACCGGAAGATTTCGCAGATTTGGAGCGGAAAGCGCTCGAGTCTCGGCCAGCTTGAGACCTACTATAAAAATGCGTGCAGCGATGAGATTTACGGCGGCAGAGGAAAGGTGCTGAGAACCCATCCGGTGCGCCGCGTGATGGCCCTGACACCCGATACGGTCACCTTGCCGCTCACTTCGGACAGTTTCCCGCTTGAAACCTTTGCGCTGCGCCCCGGCAAAACAAACCGCACGCAGGCCGCGCTCTCCGAACACATCCGGCAGCAGATTGCGGAGGCGCTGGAGGCAGAGAAAGTTTTCGCACCGGCGGCACAGTCGAAGTAGTATACTGAAAAGACAGTTGATTGATGCAGAGAGGAGATATCTGGTATGAAGAAAGCAATTGCAA
>BNJU01001200.1_pt1 | contig 111993 bp, 122 predicted proteins | sample 8539281 | NCBI WGS metagenome assembly BNJU01 (sample SAMD00202456, study PRJDB9452) | human saliva metagenome | isolation source: human saliva | place: Japan
CTGCGTCGATCGTGTACTGCTGCTGCAGGCGTCGGCGTGGAGCGCCTGGCGGATCTGGAATCTGGCGCGGCCGCAGCGCGGGCCCAGGGGTTGTCGCTCGTGATGTCCGCGGTGTTGGTGCAGTGCGTCCAGGTCCAGCCACCGTTGTCGGTGGAGGAGGACCTCGGCACTGGATGACGTTGCGGTCACTCGGGTCGGTGCCGGCCCTCGAGCCGCCCAGCAGCCTGATCGAAGGACTTGAGCGTGGAGATTGAAGATCGCACCCGTCTGGTTTGTCGACGGCGTAGCTCGGGTCGGAGTGGCCGACCTTCTGGCCCCGGGCCTGTGCGCTGGTGGATGGCATGTGGGCGCCGACCAGAGTCTTGCCGCCGTCGGTGGGCGGCGCTGGACGATGGTTGGGTTGGGCGCGTCCTCTTGCTGCCGTTGTCACCCAGGGCGCTCGTCATGGGGACCAGCAGGTCCCCGTCTGGGAGCGGTGGTGATCGCTGGGATGCGGGTATTGTTGCTCGCCGTGTTGGCGGCAGGTGCTGGGCCTGGCTCATCGAGGCGGAAGCTCCGGTGCTGGCGTCGGGCGCCGGGGCGGGCTCGGCCTGCAGGTGCTGGCCGACGACGCTGATCGGATCACCGGCGGCGGTGAGCGTCTGGAGGGCGGCGCCGTCGGTGCCGGTCGCAGTCAGCGTGATCGACGGCGTCCACCGACCCGGCGTCGACGTCGGCCTGCGTGATCGTGATGGGTGAGCGGCTTGCGGTTGTAGACCGCGCCTTGCCCGGCAGGATCGTCCCGTGGCACTGGCGGTCCAGGTTGTCGAAGGAGGAATCGGTGGCGGCGACGTTGATCGTCTTGTCGGTGACTGAGCGCACGCGCACCGTGTAGCTGACGGTGTCTCCCAGCTTGTGAGGTCTCTGGCTCGCCGACGGCCTGAAGGACTCGACCCGCAGTGAGGCGGGTTTGATCGAGCTTGTACGCCGCTGATCGTCTCCGGGTGTGAGGCCTGGCCGGCGTACTCAGCTGCCTTGACCTCATAGGCGATCTGCGGAGTGAAACCGCCGGCCTTGAGGTCCTCTGCGGTCACCGTGTGCGTGGCCAGGCCAGCGCAGTCGGTCTTGGTCACCCCGGCGGGGACGTTGCGCCAGCGGCATGGTGACGTTGCCGGACAGGTTCCGTCGAGGCCGGGGCGTAGGGAGTGAGCCTCGCCCGCTGGTGTTGGTCAGAGGTGAGGTTGAAGGTCATGACGTCGCCGACGGCGTAGAGGCCGTCCTCGGGAGCGTTCACCTGAGCGATGGTGACGTCCATCAGGCCATCGGCTGTGGGAGTGGCGTGCGCAGGGGGCGCGGCGGCGATCATGCCGGTGACGGCGAGGGCCATCGAGCTCAGGAGGGCCGAAAGGCGCCTCAGGGCGGAGGGGTGGGGTTTTCTCATATGGGTTCCGTTCGGGGTGACGAGGCGGCGCTTGCCTCTCTGGGTGGGAACGCCGACGAAGGATGTCTGACGTCTTACGATAAGGTAACGGATTGTTGCGATTCTGCAAACTCGGGCGGGTCGCCGACGGCGCGCGTGACCTGCTCGTTCGTATCGTGATGCCTCGGCGGGTTGGGTGTGAGCGGGCGTCGCGTACACATCGACGTTTTCTTCATAAACGACGGTGGGGTCTGGTGGTGGATGCACCGCTCGTGGGAGGGTGTTTTGTGTCTGGGGCTTGGTTTGGTCAGGGTGTGCGTCGTGATGCGGTGGCGCGGGTGGTGGCTGGTGGAGTCGGCTCGGCGGTGGCTCGGGATCTGGGAGTGCTGTCGTGGGTCGGTGAGTCTGTGGTGCCAGGCGGCGGGGGGTGGAGCTGGTAGGCGGACGACGGGGTGGGACGGTCCAGTCCGACCAGGCGAGACGTGTCAAGGTCGCCCAGGCGGTCCTGGCCGGAGCAACGCTGACCCGGGCGGGAGCCGCGGCCGGGAGTGAGCCGGGACAGCGCGAGGCGGTACTGGCACGATCAGGCCGTGGAGAGTGCAGCAACGGCATCAAGAGCGCTCATCAAGACACTCGTTGGGGCGGCGGGGGCGTGGGGGCTGGTCGGTGTCGGCCTGCTCGGGGCGGGTCGGGCGCGGGCAGCGCGTCAGCGACGCCGAGCGGGTCCTGATCGCTCAGGGCCGGGCGCGCGGGAGTCGGCCGCCGCCATCGCCCGCTCCTTGGGGCGGTGCCGTCCAGACCGTCTCACGGAGATCGCCCGCAACACCGGCCTGACGGGGTCTACCGGGCCCCGAGGGGCCTCGGTGGCAGGCCAGGAGCGTCTGGCCCGCCCCCAAGGCCAGGAGGCTCGAGGCTGATCCGCTCTGCGTGCCGAGGTGGTGGCCCTGCTCGAGGACGGGGCCAGCCCCGCCAGATCAGCGCGCGCCTGCGCTGGGCCCACCCGACAATGAGTCCATGCGCCTGTCTCGCGAGCAGATCTACCAGGCCCTCTACGTCCAGGGCGCCGGGAGCCTGCGCCAGCAGCTGCGGGTGGACAAGGCCCTGCGCTCAGGGCGCGCCGACGCCTGCCCCGCTCACCGCTGGCCCGGCCTGCCCGCAGGTCAGGCGCCCCTGGATCGAGGGCCCAGATCGAGTGTGCGCCCGCCCCAGGCCGCTGACCGGGCCGTGCCGGGCCACTGGGAGGGCGACCTGGTCATCGGCGCCGGCGGGCGCAGCGCCCTGATCACCCTGGTGGAGCACGCAGCCGCTTCGATGCTCGATACACCGCCTGGGCGCGGGGCACGACTCCCAGACCATCACCACTGCCTTGCAGACCATGGTCGCTGACCTGCCCCGGGCCGTGAGGGCCTCGATCACCTGGGACCAGGGAAGCGAGATGGCCCAGCACGCCGCCTTCACCGCCGTCACCGACATCCCGGTCTGCTTCGCCGCCCACAGCCCCTGGCAGCACCCGCAACGAGGGACACCAACCGCCTGATCCGCGAGTACCTCCCCAAAGGGCACCCAGCTACCACCATCACCGACACCCAGATCCAAGACATCCAGGACCGCCTCAACCGCCGACCCCGCATCGTCTTGAACGGACAGACCCCAACTGAGAAACTCAACGACATCATCAACGGTGCAAACACCACCTGACTCCACCGACGCGGCTCCGGGTCATTTATGAAGAAACTGTCGATGTGAAGGTTGGCTCGGGCTCGGCGCCGACTCAAAAAGTGAACTAGGTCACTAATCTGTCTGTCTAATGCCCGCTGCGACGGACGGAAATCGCACCTGCCTATAGTCTTTCCGCCACTGGACATCAGATGTCAATGAGGACGTCGGCCGTGGCGCATGTCAACGAAGAAGGTGCACCACCTCATGACCACCACAGCCTCCCCAGGCCACAAGGTCTCCTCCCCGGGCAAGCAACCCAGCCCGCAGGCCCGCGCCGCCGCCCGGCGCTATGCCACGGTCCTGGCCCTCATCGCCACCCTCGGCCCATTCTTCTACGGCTTCGAGGGCATGGTCCTCAACGGCGCCATCAAGGCCGTCGGCAGCGAGTTCCACCTGGGCGAGCTCGCCAAGGGCGTCGCCGGCAGCGCAGGTATCATCGGAGGCCTCGTCGGCGCGGTCCTGGCCGGCCGCATCTCCGACAAGATCGGCCGCAAGACCACCCTCATGTGGGTCGGCCCGTTCCTCGCCTTCGAGGCGATCTGCGGTGTCTTCAGCCCCATGCTCGGCTCTTACGGCTACCCCTTCCTGCTCCTGTGCCGCGTCATCGGCGGCATCGGTTTCGGCGCCGCCACCACCGTGGCCCCCGGATACGTCGCCGAGATCGCCCCGGCCGACATCCGCGGCCGCCTCATCGGCTTCCGCCAGCTGTCCATCATCCTGGGCCTGTTCTTCGCCGGCCTCATCAACGTGGCTGTTACCCGCCGCCGCCGGCGGTGCCAGGCAAGGAGCCTGGCCCTGGGCCTGCAGGCATGGCAGTGGATGTTCGCCTGCCTCATCATCCCGGCCGTCTTCTACATCGTCTTCACCTCCTTCATTCCCGAGTCGCCCCGCTACCTGGTCTCGGTGGGCCGCCGTGAGGAGGCCGAGAAGATCCTTGTCAAGGTGACGCCGACCAGACCCCGCCGCCCGCGTCGAAGCCATCGCCGCCACCACGGCGCCGACGGCACCGCCAAGATGAGGTCGGGCCATGATCTGGGCATCCCAGTGGCGCGGCCTGGTCCTGGTCGGTATGGCGATCGCCGCCTTCCAGCAGCTCACCGGCATCAACGGCGTCTTCTTCTACTCCAACACCCTCTTCGGCGCCGTCGGCTTCACCGAGGCCATGGCCCTCCAGCAGACCCTCATCATCACCGCCTTCAAGATCGTCGGCGTCGTCAGCGGCATCCTCCTGGTGGACAAGGTGGGCCGCAAGCGCATAGCTCATTCACGGCGGACCCTCATCTTCCTGTCCCCGGCCGTCGTCGCCACCGTCTTCACCGTCGCCCCTGATCGTCGACGGCAAGCCCGACATCTCCTCCAACCCCACCCTCGGCTTCATCGCCGTGGCCGCCCTGTGCACCTTCATCCTCGGCTTCACCTCCTCCTGGGGCCCCATCTTCTCCATCGTCATGGGCGAGATGTTCCCCAACCAGATCCGCGGCGGCGCCATGTCGCTGGCCTCGGGAGCCGACTTCCTCGTCAACTTCCTCGTCGTCCTGTTCTTCCCCTACCTCATCGCCTGGTCGCCGGCCGGCACCTACTGGATCTACTGCAGCCTTCGGCGTCCTGGCCGTCATCTTCACCGCCCGCTACCCACGAGCACCACCGGCACCCAGCTCGAGGACGTCGACAAGGTCGTCTCCAGCGACCCCGCGGTCACGTGAGCCCCAGAGACAGAAAAGGAACTCTCATGACGACGACGTCGAACCCCCGAATCAGCAGAGTCCGCTGAACCCCGCCGAGCCGGCTGAGGCCGCCCAGCCGCCCGGGACATCCTGACAACGTCCGCAACGTCCTGGTCATCATGACCGACCAGCACCGCACCGACACCATCGGCTGCCTGGGCAATCCCCACGCCCGGACCCCGGTCATCGACGCCATGGGCGAGACCGGGTTCGCCTTCACCAACTGCTTCACCCCCACGGCCATCTGCACCCCGGCGCGCGCCTCCCTGCTGACCGGCAAGCTCCCGCGCAAGCACCAGGTCCTGGCCAACCCCGGAGTGGAACATCGCCTACCAGACCGCCATCCCCCTGGGCACCTGGACCTACACGCAGGCCCTGCGCGACCACGGGTACAACGTCGGCATCGTCGGCAGCACCACTGCGGCTCCCCAACCTGCCTGACAAGTTCGGCATGGACGACGACCCTACTGGGGCGCTGAGAACCCCGTGGGCAACGAGAAGTACGTGGCCTGGCTGGAGAAGAACGACCTCCCCCCGGTCAAGGCCCACGACCTGTGGCGCGGCAAGCTCCCCGGCAACCGCGACGGGCACATCATCGCCGCCCGCCTCGACCAGCCCGAGGAGGCCACCTTCGAGCGCTTCCTGGCCGATCGCGCCATCGAGAAGCTGCGCGAGTACGCCGCCGACTGGAAGAAGGACTCCAAGCCCTTCAGCCTCGACGTGCACTTCTTCGGGCCGCACCTGCCCTACTTCCTGCCCGACGAGTGGTTCGACCTCATCGACCCCGAGACCGTCACCCTGCCGGAGAACTTCGGGGACTCCCTCATCGGCAAGCCCCCGATCCAGCAGAACTACGCCACCTACTGGTCGACGTCGTCGTTCACCAACGAGCAGTGGAAGAAGCTCATCGCCGTGTACTGGGGCTACGTGGCCATGATCGACTTCGAGATCGGCCGCATCATGGACGTGGCCCGTGAGCTCGGCGTCCTGGACGACACCGCCGTCTTCTTCTGCGCCGACCACGGCGAGTTCACCGGCTCCCACCGGATGAACGACAAGGGCCCGGCCATGTACGACGACATCTACAACGTCCCCTTCATCGCCCACATCCCGGGTGTGTCCACGGTGGGGCGCTCGGACGCCTTCACCTCGCTCATCGACCTTCCGGCCACCGTCCTGGACATCGCGGGACTCGACCCTACCCTGGTGGAGGACGGCCGCTCGATCGTTGACCTCACCCGGGGCCGGAGGTGCCTGGCTGGCGCGAGAACATCGTCTGCGAGTTCCACGGCCACCACTTCCCCTCCAGCAGCGCATGCTGCGCACCCGTGAGTTCAAGCTCGTGGTCAACCACGAGTCCATCAACGAGGCTCTACGACCTGCGCGTGGACCCCGCCGAGATGAACAACGTCTACACGGTGCCCGTCTACGACCAGATCCGCCGCGAGCTGGCCACCGAGCTCTACCGACAGCTCCGCGAACGCGGAGACCACTCCTTCGCCAAGTGGATGGCGGCGATGACGGACTTCGACATCCCGCTGGTCAACACCGCGCGAAGTGACCTGGACAAGGTGCTCAGCGACCGACGCCCCGCCCTGACGACGTCTCCCGGTGGGCCTCGCCGCATCGGGCCCACTGGGAGTACTCCGCCCAGCGGACCGCGATGCGCCGGTCCGATCGCGCGCTTCCATGACCGCCCATGCACTGTCTCCCAGACGCGAGGAGGACACGATATGGACTACCTGGCCACTCTGGCCCCCTCCAGCCTGGAGGAACGGATCGTCCAGGTCCTCGCCTCCGGTCCGGCCACGCGCAGCGAGCTGTGCGCCCGCCTGGACGTCTCGCGCACCGTCCTGGGGCGGGCCCTGGCCGAGCTGCGTCAGGACGGGGCGGTCCGCGTCGTGGCCTATCGCTCCCGTCGGGAGGGCCGGGGGCGACCCGTTGAGCAGCTGGGCCTGGCCGAGCGCATCGCCTGCGCCGTCGGCCTCGATGTCTCCCGCAGCAGCGCCAGCGGCATCATCCTGGACCGCAAGGGCGAGGTGCTTGCCTCGGTGCTGACTCCGCTGTCCTTCGACGGATGGCGCCAACCGCTGGATGAGCTGTGCCGGGCCCTCAAGGACCGGGCCGATGACGACGGGGTGGACATGTCCTACGTCTCGCGGATCGGTGTCGGGCTGCCCGTGCCGGTGGGGCAGGGGACCGGGCCGGGAACCGCGCTCGGCGAGGACCTGTTCAGCACCGTGGAGCAGATCGTGGCCCCTCACTGGAGCGGATCGTTGCTCGTGGACAACACGATCCGCATGACAGCTCTGGCCGAGGCCCGATGGGCGCCGGGCAGGCGCCCTGAACAGATCTACGTCCACCTCGGGGAGGGGTGGGCGCCTGCGTCATCGTCGCCGACCGTATTGGTGGCGGCAGCACCGGCACGCCGGCGGCTCTGGGCACATCACCGTCCCCGGCGGAGACGCGCCTCTGCCAGTGCGGCAAGGTCGGCTGCCCTAGGAGACTCTGGCCTCGGCCCCGCCGTCACCGAGATCGCCGGAGTGGCGGACCTTGAGGAGCTGCGGCGCATGCTCGACGTCCACGCACCCGGCGCCGTCTCCGCCCTGGCCGAGGCGAGCCGGGCCGTTGCCCAGGCCTGCGCGATGGCGGTCCTGCTCATGAGCCCCAGTCGCATCGTGCTGGGTGGCGAGCTCGTGCTCGCCTGTCCCGAGCTCGTCTCGCAGATCGCAGGCGATATCGCCGGTCGCCTCGTGCCGGGGACCAGCTGGGGCGTCGAGGTCGTCGCCGCCCGCCTCGACGGGCTCGGGCGCGCCAAGGGGGCGGCAGCCGCCGCGGACTCCTACGTGACGGCCTGCCTGGAGGAGGCCAAGCGCAGCCAGAGGAGCTTCGACGAGCACCGTGATCCCTGCCGATGCCCACGATCCGCCCGGTTGACAGGGAAGGGGCCGCGCCGTCGTCGGATCCGGGGCTCGCCTCGACCCCGCACCTGGACGCGACGGCGCTACCTGAGACGGGCCCCGCTGCCGGGCCGCTGACCCGGAGCCGCCTGCCCCTGTCCGTCGTCGCCAAGCCGACCGGTGCCGCCTGCAACCTGGACTGTCAGTACCGCTTCTTCCCTGTCCAAGCGAGCTGCCTCACAACATCCCCCGCCAGCTCATGAGCGAGGAGACCCTGGAGCGCTATGTCGCCGAGTACCTGGCCGCCAGCGCCGACGGCGAGGTCACCATGCTCTGGCAGGGCGGCGAGCCGACCCTGCGCGGCCTGCCGTCCTTCCGCCGACTCGTCGAGCTGTGCGAGACCTACCGGCGCCCCGGCCAGAGAGTGGTCCACGCCCTCCAGACCAACGGCACCCTCATCGATGAGGAGTGGGCCGCTTTCCTCGCCGACAACGACGTGCTCGTGGGCGTGTCCATGGACGGGCCTCCCGTCCATGCACGACGCCTACCGGCTCAACCGCGGTGGGCCGCGGCACCCACTCCATGGTGCTGCGCGGATGGAATCACCTGGTGGCCGCCGGCGTGCGCCGCAACATCCTGTGCACCGTCCACGCCGCCAACCAGGATCAGGGCGCCGAGGTCTACCGCTACTTCCGCGACGAGCTGGGCGCCACCCACCTGCAGTTCATCCCGATCGTCGAGCGGGTCGAGCCCGAGCAGCTGGCCGCGGCCGAGGCCGGCTGGCGCACCGACACCGGACCCCGCGATCCTCTATCGCCAGGCCGGCAGCTCGGGTGACCTCCCGCAGCGTCGATCCGCAGGCCTACGGGAGGTTCCTCTCCGACATCTTCGACGAGTGGGTGGCCCACGACGTCGGACGCGTGTTCGTCCAAGACGTCGACTCGGCGCTCTCGGCGATGTTCGGCATCCACCCCACCTGCGTCCACGCTCCCGAGTGCGGCAACAACATGGCCATGGAGTTCAACGGGGACGTCTACGCCTGCGACCACTGGGTGGAGCCGGAGTGGAGGCTCGGCAACATCACCGACCAGCCCTTCGCGGCGCTGGCCCAGACCCCGACGATGCAGCGCTTCGCCACCAAGAAGAGCGCCCAGCTGACCGACCAGTGCCGGCGCTGCCCCGTGGTGCAGCTGTGCTGGGGAGGGTGCCCCAAGGACCGCTTCACCCGCTCGGTCGACGGCCAGGAGGGCCACAACTACCTGTGCGCCGGGTACGGAGCCTTCTACTCCCACATCACGCCCGACCTGCTCGCCATGGTCCGGCTCCTGAGGGAGGGGCGCGCACCGGCCGACATCATGGACCCGGGCACCAGGCGCACCCTGCAGCCCGAGAGGGAGTAGAGGAACGTGGCTGTACTCACCGCCCTGGGAGTCGGGGTGCTGGTTGGCGTCGTCGTTGGAGCCCTGGGGGCGGGTGGCGGCATTCTGTCGGTCCCGGCCCTGGTCTACCTGCTTGGACAGGACCCCCACGACGCCGCCGCAGGGTCCCTCGTGGTGGTGGGGCTGACCGCGATCGTCTCCCTCGTCGCCCCGGCCCGGGCCGGGAGGGTGCGCTGGCGCGACGGGCTGACCTTCGGCCTCATGAGCGTGCTCGGAGCCCTGGTGGGGCTCTGCCTCGACGGCCGTTGACGGCACCCTCCTCCTGACGCTGTTCTGCGCGATGCTCGCCGTGGTCGGCGTGGTCATGCTCGTGCGCGGGCTGCGCTCGTGGCGGGGCTCCGACGACGGCGGTGACGGTGAGGGCGAGGCGTCGGCCCGGCGTGGCCTGCTGGTCATCGCGGCGGCCGCGACCTTCACCGGATTCCTCACCGGCTTCTTCGGGTGGGGCGGGTTCATCGTCGTGCCGATGCTCGTGCTCGCCCTGGGCTTCCCTGATGAGGAGAGGCCTCCCGGGACCCGACTGCTGGTCATGATCATCGCCTCGTCAGGCCGGGCTGGCGGCGCGGTGGGGACCCACTCGAACGTGGACTGGCTCGTGGTAAATTGACTTTCGCGGCGGCCTCGATGGTGGGAGGGTTCCTCGGTGGGCCGCTGACGAAGCGCGCCTCAGCATCGACCCTGACGACCGCCTTCGGTCTTCTGCTCCTGGGCGTGTGCGTCGCGACCACCTACGACCTCCTGGCCGCCTGAGTGACCGGCGGGTACCGCTGTGCCGCGCCCGCCTCCCCCGCCTTCGGCGACATGAGGCTGCGACTCATCGACTCCCTCACGAGCGAGGTCTTCCGCAACACTAAAGAATTTGATTGTCAGTATCGACATCTGTGGCGCTGTCTCCTAGGGTGGGACCATGATCGATGCGGGAGTTCAGGAGACTCTTTTCTTCCCACTTCTGGGGAGGGCTCGTGCGGTGCGAAGCTGGCCGAGCTGCTTCCAGGACTCCTGGTCCGAGCGCCTGGTCTCGATGGTCTCCGCCGTCCGCCCTGGCATCGAGGGCATGGATATGGGTGAGATGCCCGCCGCCGTCTACGCCTTGCGCCACCTTGCCGCAGTGACGGAGATCCGTGCGCACCTGACACCCGCCCCGAAGCCGCCGTCGCCGATCTCGGCTGCGGGACTGGATCGTCTCGTTGACGAGGCCGATAACGGTCGGGCACTGATCTACAACCTGACTTCCCTGACGTTCTCGAGTCCTGACGCGCCTGGGTCGAAACCCCATGAGCGAGAGCGGGAGCTTCCCTCTCCTTCACCGATCACCGCTGGATGGATGAGGTCGACGCCAGTGGCGGACTGATTGCCGTGGCCTCCGGGCTCTTCTACTCCTGGAGAGCGGCTCGGTTCAGAATCTTGTCGACGCGATGGCTCGGCCGCTTTCCTGGTGGCCGTCTGGTCTACGACGCCGAGTCCCCGGAGATGGTCGCGATGAGCGAGCAGGCCGTGCGGGATCGAGGAATCGATGCGGCCCCCATGCCCTTCCGGGTCGCCGACCCCTGTGCCGCACACACCTGGAGCTCCCGCGTCTCCCAGATCAGGGTGAACTTCGACCTGTCCTCCTACGCCACCGATCCTTCGGCCCTTCCTGGGCAGGTACTCGATGGCTTCGCCCAGATGAGGGAGAGCAGGGCTCTCTATGAGGTCATCGCCGATTTTGCTGTCGCAGGGGAGCCCCGCTGACACGTTGATCGAGGCGTGCTCGCCTTCTGAGGTGAGGTCTGAGAGACTGAAGGCATGCGAATCGCCATCGGTGCTCCAGGCAACGGAGCCCTCCTGAAGGACGCCATCGAAGAGCGGTTGGCCGAGGACGAGCGTGTGAGCGACGTCGTCGACCTGTCCGCACCGGAGATCACCTACCCGGATGTCTCCTTCCAGGTCGCCCGGGCGGTTGCCGAGGGGCGGGCCGACCGCGGTGTTCTCATCTGCGGTACCGGCGTGGGAACCGCCATCGCCGCCAACAAGGTCCCGGGAGTGCGCGCGGCGACCGCGCACGACCTGCTCACCGTGCGCGGCTCAGTGGAGAACTACGATGCCCAGATCCTGTGCATGGGGCAGAACGTCATCGCGGCCCCCGCCGCCTGGGCGCTCATCGACATCTGGCTCGACCTGCGCCACGACCCCACCAGCAGCTACGGCCCCAAGGTCGGCGAGATCGCCGCCTACGAGACGCGTCTCCACTCCTGACGGCGGCCCCGTCGAGCGGACGGGTGCCCAGGGCACTATCCGCAGCCTCTACGTGCGCGACCCTGACCAGAACCTCATCGACGTCGCTGTCGACGAGAGTGCCTGAGTCTCGCCCGGCTCCTGGAAGGGAAGCTCGTGTCCAAATCGGATACAAAGGAGCCTGAAGTCCGATGTGGCCGCTGCCTGAACCGCGGAATCATGCGGTTCCTTTCTGTTGTCCGAACTGGGGACGAGTCTTTGTATCCGAATTGGACACCGTTCAGCACATCTTGGCCGGTCTTGATGTGAATGGGACCGCGGTGCCCGGTTCGCGACCTTCGTGAGAAACCTCGCGTGCACCTGCATTGAGTGCAATGATGCACTGAGTGCAAGATGGTCGCGTGACCGGAATCGACCTGCGCGCCACTCAGGCACGACGCACCCGCACCGCCATCCGCGCCGCCGCACTCACCCTGACCAAGGAACGCGGCTACGCGGCCATGACGGTCGACGACGTCGCCGCCCTCGTCGGCGTCTCCCGGCGCACCGTCTTCAACCACTTCTCCTCCAAAGCCGACCTCCTCGTCCTCGGCCCCGAGGCTCCCGAGCCGCAGGCCCTCGAAGCCTTCGTCAACGGCACCGGAACCCTCCTGGAGGACCTGGGGGCCCTGCTCACCTCCGGTGCTGAGGCCGTCGAGTCCGAGCGCGGCTGGCTCCTGTCATTCCCTGAGATCGTGCGGGACAACCCCGAGGTCGAGCGCGCCATCCACGAGCGCCTGCGTGCCGTCGCCCTGTCCTTGATCGACGCCGCCGGCCGCCGGCTGGGAACCGCTCCCGACGACCCGCGCACCCGGCGCCGTCGTCGCCCTGGCCCATGGGCATCCAGCGCAGCCCTGGACCTGTGGTCCGGCGCGCCCACCCTGGAGCAGGGCGGCCCCGGAGCCCTCCGCCGATGCCGAGGCCCCCACTGTGCGGAACGAGTGCCCTGAGGTCCGGCTGGCCGAGGCCATCCACGTCATGACCGGGGCCATCGCCGACGTCGTCGCCCAGCCTCATACCGGAGGGAGACCTGACGGCACCCCCGGCGGGCCGCCGACGGACCCGCCCAGATGACCTCGTGCCCCGCACCTCAAGTTTTTCCTTTCCATCCTTACCCACCTATCTCGTCCGCAAAGGTTCTAGCCGTGACTCAAACCGCCTCGACACCGGCACCCACCGGTACCGCCCATCACGAGCCGGGGGCGGATTTCCATCCCGACCGCCGCTTCTGGGCGGTCTACGCCTCGCTCCTGGTCGTCATGTTCCTGTCCGCCATGGATCAGACCATCGTCGGCACCGCCCTGCCCACCATCGTGGGCGACCTCGGCGGCGCCGCCCACATGGCCTGGATCCTGACCGCCTGACACCCTGGCCATCACGGTCGCCATGCCCGTCTACGGCAAGCTCGGCGACCTCGTGGGCCGCAAGAACCTCTTCCTGGTGGCCATCGCCCTGTTCCTGGCCGGCTCGGCCCTGTGCGGCACCGCCGACACCATGACCCAGCTCATCATCTCACCGCTTCATCCAGGGCCTGGGCATGGGTGGCGGCCTCTGCAGTCTCCCTCCCAGGCGATCACCGGCGACCTCATCCCGCCGCGCGTACGCGGCACCCACACTGCCCCCTATGGGAGCCATGTCTCGGCATCGCTTCCATCCTGCGAGGCTCATCATCGGCGGCTGGCTGACCGACCCGGTCTCCTGGCGCTGGACCCTTCGGGATCAACCCGCCGCTGGGCGTTCTCGCCTCATCGCCATCGCCCTGGTCCTGCGCCTGCCCAGCAGCCGCCTGACCAGCCCCATCGACTGGTGGGGCTCCTCCTGCTGAACGCCGGTGCTGTCGTCACCGTCCTCATGGCCACCTGGGTGGCAACCAGTACGAGTGGACCAGCCCCGTCATCATCGGCCTGGGCGCCGCCGGCCTGGCCTGCTGGGGACTGTTCGCCCTCGCCGAGACCCGTGCCGCCGACCCCATCCTGCCCTGGTCGATCCTCACCAGCCGCACCTTCATCGTCTCCACGGTCGTCGGCATGCTCGCGATGGGCGGCATGATCGGTGTCCTGAGTTACCTGCCCACCTACCTCCAGATGGTCTACGGGTACTCGGCCACCGCCTCCGGCCTGCTGCTGGTGCCTATCACGGTCGGGATGCTCGTGTCCTCGATCCTCTCCGGCGTCCTCGTCTCACGCACGGACCGCTACCGGATCTACCCGATCCTCGGCCCGCTCATGGCAGCCGGCGCGTCCTTCTGGCTCTCCCGCCTGACGACGTCGTCCCCCGTCTGGCAGATCTCCGCGGCCACCTTCATCATGGGGGCGGGCGTCGGGCTGTTCTTCCAGCTCCTGGTCACCGTGGTTCAGAACGCGCTCCCGGCTCGCACCTGGGCACGGGCCACCAGCGGCAACAACTTCTTCCGCGAGGTCGGTGTCTCCCCTGGGCGCCCTCGCCGTCGGCGCGGCCTCCTCCGGCCTCACCTCCAACCTCACTGATCGGATCGGGGCGCTGGCCCGCAGCGCGGACCCGGCCGTCCTGGGGTCGCTGGCCCAGTTCAAGGACGCCGACACCTCCTCGCTCACCCCTGCCCTGGTCAACAAGCTGCCCACCGCCCTGCACGACGCCGTCGCGAGCTCCTACGCCGACGCCCTCCTGCCGATCTTCGGCTGGATGATCCCGCTGTTTGTGGCGACCTCCGTCATCGCGCTCTTCCTGCCCGAGGTGCCCCTGTCCCAGAAGACCGCGATGGAGCAGATCGCCGAGGCCGAGAACGAGGCTGAGTCCGAGGTCAACGAGCCGACGCCGCGGGAGCCGGATCGTGCGGAGGAGCCGACGGAGCAGGAACCGGACATGGAGACGGCGGAGCCGGAGTCGGCGGCCGACGCAGAACGATGAGACCGTAGGCTGGGGTCAGCATGGGCACGAAGGCGAAGAGGAAGTAGTCCTTGAGGAAGGCCAGCGACAGCCCCGTGGCGATCATGTAGATCAATCCGGTGCCTGCGCCTGCCACGACTCGCAGGACCATGCGTGCGGGGAGCCAGGTGAACACTGTCCAGGCGAGCGCCGCACCACCGCACAGAATGGAGACCTCCACGACCGGGAACACCTCTCGCAGCGACGGCCACCAGGCGCTCACCGCAAAACCGGCCATGGATGCCCAGGCCAGAGCGGCAGCCCCCCATGTAGTCACAGCCGATGAGGGGTACCTTCCCGAGACCCACAGGGCGAGCGCGGTCAGGAGGGGGATGAAGGCGAGGTGCATGCCCGCAGCACCGGCCGCCCGGTTTGGGACTGCCGAGGCGATTGCTTCTACTCCGAGCACGACGGCGCTCACCGCCAGGAGTCGTATCCACGTGATTCTGCGTCCGGAGAGCATGCTCACTGTTCTGGATCCTGACCGGGGCGTGGTCGATGGAACCGCCGGATACGGGGCAGGCGCGGGCCTGCTGACGGCGCTGATGACGATGAGCCCGATGATGCCGGGAAGATTCCCCCATCCAGGAAACAGGAGGAGGCTCCAGAGCGGGGGAGAAGTCAGTGCTCCCACGAGCAGCCCGACGGCGGCACGCAGCCCGGGATCCATCCTCCGACAGGCGGACAGGCCGTCAATGAGGACTCCCACAGCAGCCGCCCCCAGGCTCCAGGAGACGAAGAAAAGTGCCATCGAGACGTGATCGTTCCACTGGCTCCAGGTACCCGATCCCGCGTTGATCGCGCTGACCAGGCCCAGTATGGCGAAGGTGGCACTGGAGATCAGCACAAGCACCAAGATGCCTGCGGCGTACGCGGTGTGCTGCGCGGTCGCCGCGGCCCGCTCGCGCAGAAGGCTGATGACGCCGATTGCCAGGAGAAACCCGATCAGGCAGGACAGTGCGGTCTGGATGAAGAATGGAGGGTCCTCCCTCCTCCCTGGCAAGAGGTCGGCAGTCAACGTGAGGGCCGTCAAGCCCATGTAGGTCACGAGCGCCAGGATCCCGCATGCCAGGGCCATCCTGCGGCCGAGCCGGGCTCCGATGCGATGGCTCACGGGTGTGCTTCATGAACGAAGGCATCCTGGGCACGGGTGTCAGGAAGGCCACCGAGTGTCCCGGTCTTCTCTGAATGGACGTGTGATCCCGGGTGTTTTGGAATGTCCGCGTGAAGGGCGTACTGGGAGGGCTGCGATGTCGGCGTCGTTGGTGATGCCGATGGTGCCGGTGGCTGCTGGTGCCCTGGCCGTTTGAGGACGAGCGACAGAATGACGAGGACCAGGGAAGGACCGAAGACCCAGAACGGAATCAGGGCCGTGATGGCCATCATCGCCGCGACGGGAATCCCTACCATGATGGCGACCGAAGTGCGCAGCGCCGCGTGCATCCGGGTCCCAATACTCAGGGTGCCGGTGACGATGACCGCCACGGCGAGCACTCCCATGACGCCGTAGGTCACCATCAGAGGTATACGCAGACGACCTAGGAGTGGGACGGGAGCACCAGTGTCGATGGCCGCGAAAGCGATCATCCATGCGATATTCGACACCGTTGCCACTATGCAGGTCAGCACCGTCACCGCGGCGGCGACGAATGCGTGGGGCGCCGGCAGCAATCCGCGCTCACGCACCAGCCCCAGGTATCCGGGGACCACGACGGCCCCGGAGAGGGGCGTCATGGCCGAATAGGCCCAACTGAAAATCGTATCGTCGCCCTGGCCTTCCATGATGACTGCGATGCCGAAGAGGGCAAAACTTATCAGACACAGTATGAGGCCGGTCACTGCGCACCGCAGGGCCGCCTGCATTCCCAATCTGGTCCCCATCCCGTGGAGGAAGACCGACCACCGTTGCCCAACCGTCGGGCGACTGCGCCCCAGTGCCTCGGCCTCGTCGAGCATGATGCCGAGCAGGACCTCGCCGTGGTGAGCCCGCCAGCTCCTCGGGTACCACCGGAGGAGCTGGCGGTAGTACTGCTCCTCCACCATCTCAGGCCACCCCCAACGTGCGGTCTGCGGCCGAGGGCGCGCGGCGCTCAGGCCGGCCCGAGCGGCTCTTACGGAACGCTCCAGCGCCTGCGTCTCGGCGGCCAGCAGGTCGATGCCGGTCTCGGTGATGCGGTAGTAGCGCCTCGCCCTCCCGTCGACGACCTCCTGACCGTCGGAGCGGATGAGGTCCTTGCCCTCCAGGCGCTCGAGGGTCGCGTACAGGGTGGTGGGCTTCAGACGGGCCGCGCCGTCGGAGAGCAGCGCCGTCTCCCGCAGGATCTGGTAGCCGTGCCGGCGCCCGTTGGCGAGCGAGGTGAGAATCCAGAAGGCCGAGGAGGACAGTGACATGGGTATGAGTATATGACCGAATCGGTAATATGTCAGAGGAGGGTTGGTGGGGATTGGGGGCGTCCCGTTCTCGAAGTGGTCCCAGGTCCGTGCCGAGGCTCTCTCGCGCCTGGTGCGCATGGGCTGCGCGGTTAAGTGTGCCGACGCCCGCATCCAGGTCGAGGACCGGGTGGCCCAGTACTTCCACGTCGGCTGAGGCTGCGTCGCCTGGTCCCGTCGTGCAGTACAGTCGCCATCGAGCGGTAGCCGGAGGAAGGATGAGATGGTGGTTGAACGGAAGCTCAAGCGGCTCCCGCCGGTGGTGGTCCTGGCGGCGGCCGGGCTGGCACAGAGGACCCAGCGGCACGCGGCCGGAGAGTGACGCCGTCGTCGATGGCGGTGGCTGCTCCCGTACCGGGATCTCGATATGCGCGCTCGCCGAGTGCGGGCAAAATTTTCGGCACCGCACAACGGTCGATCCGGTGAGGGTCGAGCGCGCGCAGCACCTTGTTGTGGACGGTCCCAACCGGCTGACGCGCAATCCCATGTACCTTGGCCTGGCAGGAACGCTGCTCGCGCACGCGATCGCGCGCAGGAGCCCGTCCGCCGTAATCCCGCTGATCGGCTTCGTCTGGCTGATCGACCGCTATCAGATCCCGGCCGAGGAGAAGGCCCTGGAGGCGAGGTTCGGACGGACTATCGCGACTACAAGGAGGCCGTTCCTCGTTGGCTGAACGTCCCTGGCTCATCGCCGGGCGACCTCGGCCGCGAGTCGAGGGGGAGTGGCCCGAGCCGGGTGACGCGGCTCGCACGACCGGGCGGAATGACCCGACCATTCTCGTAGTTGAAGGTTGCATGAAATCATTCGGGTTCCTCAGCTTCGGACACTACGGACACGGTCGCGGCCCTGGCGACCCCGACGCCGCTCAGGCGCTCAAGGACGCCGTCGAGATCGCGGTCGGCGCCGACGAGATCGGCGTCAACGGCGCCTACTGGCGCGTCCACCACTACGCCCGCCAGGCCGCTGCGCCCATCCCGCTGCTCTCGGCGGCCGGCGCTCGCACCAAGCGCATCGAGGTCGGCACCGGCGTCATCGATATGCGCTACGAGAACCCGCTCTACCTGGCTGAGGAGGTCGCCGCCCTCGACCTGCTCACCGACCAGCGCATCGCCATCGGCATCTCCCGCGGATCGCCGGAGCAGGCGCGGCGCGGCTGGGAGACCTTCGGCTACACCGGCAGCGCCGACCCGCGCGGGGCTGACGTCGCCCGCGCTCACACCGCCCAGTTCCTCGATCGCCGTCCGGGGCGTCCCGCAGGCAGACCTCGACACCAGTGGCGGCTGGGCCCCCGGCGCCAGTGCCCGCCTGCGCATCGAGCCGCACGCCCCGGCGTGGACCGCCGCACTCTGGTGGGGCGCCGGCTCACGCGAGACCGCTGAGTGGACCGCTCGCCAGGGCCTGAACCTCATGAGCTCGACCCTCCTGACCGAGGCCACCGGCGAGGGCTTCTCCCACCTCCAGGCCGAGCAGATCCGCCGCTACCGTGAGACCTGGAAGGAAGTCGGCCACGACTGGACCCCGCGCGTGAGCGTCTCGCGCTCGATCTTCCCGATCGTCTCCGACGTCGACCGTAGGTTCTTCGCCCTGCGCGGCGAGGACTCCCACGACCAGATCGGCGTCATCGACGGCCTGCAGTCGACCTTCGGGCGCACTTACGCCGCCGAGCCCGACGTCCTCATCGAGCAGCTGGCACAGGACGAGGCGCTCCACGCCGCCGACACCGTCATGCTCACCATCCCCAGCCAGCTCGGTGTCGACTTCAACCTCCACATCCTCCAGGCCTTCGCCGAGGACGTCGCCCCCTGCCCTGGGCTGGCAGCCCAACACGGCCGGTCCTCAGACGGATACGCCCTGGAGGGCTAGCGACCCGACGGCGCCCTCCGCTCAGGACCACGTCACCTTGGCGTTCCCCTCAGCCGCCTGCGGGCCGCCTTCTTCCGACGCCAGGTTCATGACGGCGCTCCCGGTGGTCAGCTTTCTCGCGGTGCCGGCAGTGGTGCCGGGGGCTCCTCCGCGGTGGCGCGGTGCTCCCGTGCACCGGCCGCAGCGGCGACGTCATCGGCCGCCTGGCCCGCCAGGGGCGCGGGGAGCGTCTTCTTGCCTTCCGGGCTCACCCGCACCCCTGGTAGTTCTCCCCACTTGCTTTGTCTCTGTCCGATTCTGCGAAGTTTATACCGATTGTCGTGGTTACTCAGACGCTGGTGGAACTGATTGTCATGGTGATTGATGTCCGCTTGCTTCCTCGTCTGATTCGTTAGCCGGAGGAGCCGATGTGCGGATGTGTGAGACATGGGCTCCGTGCGGAGTGATGTACAGGTGCGGGCGCGGCGGGAAGCGCTATTGGTGTTGAGGGCGCGCCGATACTCGTGGGACACGGCAGGGACCGGCTTTGGCGAGAGATCCTGCGAAGGCTTAGCGAATAAATCGGCGCAACAATGACGAGACCTGTGGGTCCGGGGTGATCCCGGGACCCACAGGCCCGTGTCATTGAGGATGGCATCGCCCTGGATTCCCATAACTCCAGGGGGACGCATCCTCCTTCGCCAGAGCGGTCCGTGCCGGGCTCCCTATCAACCCGAGCGGCCTCGAAATCCGATCGGTCGTCGGGCTCCCCAACCCTCGCGACCGGTTCCGTCCGGCGGCAGTCACTATGTAACCCGCCGCTCCTGTGGGAGCACTTCAATGCACCTGAAAGTCTTCTGGGAAGTCTCTCTGTGTTTTTGATCTGTTTTCATCAGGTTCCTTGCTGAGGTTTCAGTGCTATGCAGTCGAGTGCGCCCCTGCTATCGACTTTAAAACTCATAGGCATTCATTGTCGCCTCGCTATGGGTTCTGTTGCCAACGTTTTGCGGCTCCTGTTGTGACGGGTGGAAGGGATTGCTGAGTCGGCGTGGCGGCAACTCGACAAGAAGTCGTTACGGCGACGTTAAATGATCTTGCGATGATGGGTGGAAAGATGCACATCCCGCCCTGAACGCGCTGGGATAGCCGTGCGACCGGTCAAATATGGTGAATGATCAGGTCACATCTCGGAAACAGGGGTGTATTGTTCAGCCGTCCAACAGGAAATCAGTGGGCGGAAGGCGAAGGTCACCCGTCTCGCCGCGCCAGACGCCGTCGCGCCCCGATCTCTCCAAGGAGCACTTGACTATGCCACAGGTCACCGGAGCCACCCACGAGGTGGGCGTGGACCAGCTGTTCTTCTCCACCACAGACGCGCGCGGCGTCATCCGCCACTCGAACAACGTGTTCATCGAGCTCTCCCGCTACCGACGCGACGAGCTCTCCGGTGCCCCGCACAACATCATCCGCCACCCGGAGATGCCCGGCGGAGCCTTCAAGGCCATGTGGGACACCCTGAAGACCGGCAGCCCCTTCGCCGCCTACGTACGCAACCTCGCCGCCGACGGCAGTGAGTACGACGTCTTCGCCACCGTCACTCCGCTGTCCGACGGCGGCTACCTCTCGGTGCGTACTCGACCGGTGTGCACTGACCTGTTCGACACCGCCAGCGCCATCTACCGCGAGGCCCGTGCCGTCGAGGACCAGGCCATCACCAACGGCGCTAACCGCCGTGCGGCGGCTGAGCAGGGGCTCGGCCGCATCGCCGAGCTGCTGGCCGGGGCGGGACTGTCCTCCTATGAGGAGTTCCAGAACGCGGCCCTGCCGGCGGAGGTGACGCGACGCGAAGAGCTCTCCGACGGCATCCCGGTGCGCCCCGGCGCCACCGGGGACCTGCGCGTCATGCTCGACTCGGTCACCACCATCGCCACCGGGCTCGACTCCTGGATGTCCGGCCAGCAGCAGCTCGCAGAGCTCTCCGCCTCGCTCAAGGCCGCCGGCAAGGGGTTGACTCAGACCCTGGAGGACCCGCGCCTGCGGCCTGAGCGGATCGCCGCCCTGGACCGCACCGACCCCAGGGTCAAGCCTCTCGCCGACCTGCTGGACCTGTGGACCCAGATGCAGGGCCTGGTCAGCCCTCTGGTCGCCCGGCTCGTCGACACCCTGGCCCAGCTCGACACCAACGGTGCCCGGACCGGGTTCCGTATCGCTCTGGCCCGCCTGCACGCCACCATCACGTCACTGTTCACCGTTGAGCTCATCGACGGCGTCGGCGACCCGCAGTACTCGGCCGAGGCCATCCCTGACCTCATCGAGTCCCTCAACGACGGCGTGGCCGAGATGGAGCGTCAGGCCCAGGCCCACAGGGCGCTCGCAGCCCAGGCGGTCGCCTACATCGGCGAGGCCAGCCGCATGATGACGATTCCCAACCAGCTCCTCATGCTGTGGACCGGGTCCCCGGCCTCGGCCGACCCGGCCCTGCCCGCCACGGCCGCCGAGCTGTCCGCGGCCGCCTCCGGTGTGGTCGAGTCCGTCGGCCATCGCCTTGCCGAGCTCGACGATCTCGCTGCCCGCTGCCAGGCCATCAACGTCGTCGACGGCGCCGCCGACCTGAGAGGTGCCCTGAGGTCCTTCACGACGGCGGCCAGCGCAGTCGCCCCGAGCTGAGTCCTCCGGCACTCCCGGAGCGGGGACATGCACGGGCAGGGCGAACGCCGCCCAGGTACAACGGCGCCGGTTGGTGAACGCTTCCGTTCACCAACCGGCGCCACTGTGCTGAGCGAGCGCCGGCGCAGGCTCGCCGTCCCCGGCCCTGAGCTCAGTGCTGGTCGGTCTCGGAGTGCGGATCCTCCGGGCTCGTTGCGTCAGTGGAGGCCGTCCCCGGGGCATCCATGCCTTGCTCCTGCACGGGGCTGCTGGTGGGGTGTACCCGTACGCCCCTGGCTGCTGCGGCTCGGAAGAACCCGTCGTACTCGAGTCACCCCCGAAGGCCGCCTGCGCGACCGGCTCGGTGCGAACCGGGACCGGGGAGGCCCAGCGCAGCTCGTTGCGGGCAGTCTCGTAGGTCAGGCCCGGGTAGCGGCCGAACTGCTCCTCGCTGGGCACGCTCGTGGTGGTGGAGTCCAGCACCGAGAGCATCTGATCCGGCGTCGGCCAGGAATCGGAGCGCTGGTAGCCACTGGGAGCCGAGGGCGGGAACCAGGCGGTCGACTCCGGCGGGCGGACCATGATCCGCCCGGGGCGGCTGCGGTCGCGCAGGGCGTGGGCGCGCCAGGTGTTGATCGGGTGGGTGGAGAGCCAGTTGCTCATGTGGAGCCAGAACCCCTTCTCACGCGTGGCACGGTCGGCCAGGGCGTGGGTGTTGACCTCGGCCCCCAGGTACTTGCCGCCGGAGAGGACCCCCATGGCCCCTGCCACGCCCTGCGGCGCGTAGGCGTAGCCGTGGTTGTCCGCCGTGTACTCCTGGGCGCGCGAGAACGCCTGGCCCAGGAAGGGGACGTAGCTGACCAGCTGGGAGAAGGCGAGACGGAAGTAGGAGACGTGACCGGCGGCGAGGTGGCCGACCTCATGGCCGATGACGAAGCGCAGCGCCTCGCGGTCGCGGGCCTGGCCGCCGATCTCGAACAGGTCGGAGTTGACGGCCACGAAGCGCCGGTAGCCGTGACCGGAGGCGAAGGCGTTGAGCTGACCGTTGTCCCAGTACCACGTAGGCGTCGGGGACCCGCCGCAGGCCGAACTCCCGGGCCGCCTCGACCACCATCCGGTACCCCTCGGGGAACTGGGTGGGGGACATCTGCACCGAGCTCGCCCGCAGCTGGGCGTACAGGAAAGCACGGATGATCCACGACGAGGAGGGAAGAGGGGATGACCAGCAACACCTGAGACAGGGTGCCGCCGTCCAGGAAGAGGCTGCGGGCCTCGGCCTCCACGCCCGTGGCGTCGGAGGAGGAGGCCAGCCAGCTGACGAGGATGAACCAGGAGCCGTAGCCCATCAGCGTGGTGAGGACCGAGGCGATGAGCAGAGGGATCTCAGCGGGGTGGCGCAGGCCGCGGATTCCGGGGATGCCATGAACGGTTGCGCCGTTGAACAACCGGGGGCGGGAGGGGTCTGCCGGCGTCGTGACGCCTGAGGATCCGGGGCTGCAGACGGAACAGGTGGTTGCATGGTGGCAACATAAACGACCTGAGCTGGGATCCTCTCCTGCCCCAGGAGGATCTTCGCAGCAATCTTATCCGCCACATGGTGGGTGATAGTCGTGGTCTCTCCTCCCCATAGGACGGGGCCGTCCGCAGGGTCGTGGGCGGAGTCGGAACCTGCCACTCCGGGGGCGACCCCTGTAGGCTCCTGCCCGTGCCTCAGTCCTTCGTCGCCCCTTCGCCATCCTCGTTCTCGCCGCAGCCGCCCTCCCTGTCCGGGCACCCGGACCACGTGGTGACCTGGGGCATGCAGATCGCCGTGCGCTATGACAAGGTTCACCCGCCACGGCGGATCGATGTCGCCGAGGCCGCCGCCCGCGCCGTCGTCGCCCTCCTGGCGGCGCCCGCCTCCGCCCCCGGCGGGCCGTGGAACCAGGCCGTCAACTACTGGCGCGATGGGCGCATCCGTAAGCTCGTGCGTCGCGCTCGCGGCAAGCGCTGGGAGGAGATCCAGGACATCGACGGCGTCACCGTCACCCAGGACGGCCCGGTGGGCTGGGGGCGGGCGGCGGCGCGGGCCTTCGTGCCCGGACCGGTGCGTCCCCTGCCAGGGGCCCTGGCCAAGACCCAGGTGGAGGGCACTCACTTCCCGGACGGCAGCGAGCTTCCTCCTCCGCCGGCTGCGATCACCGCGCGCGTCGCGAAGGATCCGGCCGCAGCAGACGGGATCGTGCTTGGGTCGGCGTCGGCCTCCACCGGGGCTCTCGTGACGATTGAGGCCACGCCCCTGCATGAGATGACCTCGGGCAAGCTCGCCGCCCAGTGCGGCCATGCCGCCCAGCTCGCCTGGGAGAGTCCGGCGATGGAGCCCGCCTTCCGGCAGGCCTGGGCCGACGACGGCTTCCGGGTGCGCGTCGTCGTGCCCAGCCGCGAGCAGTGGGAGACCACCACTCGGCCCGTCCGCGTCACCGACGCCGGATTCACCGAGCTCGACGGTCCCACGGAGACGACTCGCGCCTACTGGTGAGCGCCCGGCCCTTCACTGGCTGTGCGCTCAGGCGTCGGCGGGGGAGTCCGAGGGCGCAGCCTCCTTCTGAGACTCCGGCGTGCTGCGGAACACCCACAGCCGGATGAACACGTAGAGGTAGATGCCCTCGCAGCAGGCCGAGATGACGCGTGCCAGCGTGGCGTTCATCCCGAGCCAGTGCAGCAGCGAGGACAGGCCCAGGATGAAGACCACGTACTGGCTGATGAGCCCCACCGAGTAGCCGGCCCCCTGCTCGACGACGTGCCCGTGGGACTGGAAGTTCAGCCAGCGGTTGAGCAGGAAGGAGTAGATGCCCGCGATGGCGTAGCCGACCGTGACGGCCATGGGGAACCACCAGTGGAGGTGGTTGCTGAAGATCCTCAGGCAGATGATGTCCAGGATGAAGGCCGAGCCGTTGATGATCGCGTAGCCGATGAAGGTCACCGGCAGCCGGCTGCGCACGAAGCCCGGCAGGACGGAGTGGATCGCGGTGATGAGGCGGGAAGACCTCGGGGCGCGGCGGGCGCTGGAGGCGGGCGAGTCTGCCGAGGGCGCGGCGGCGCGAGGACACCGCCGAGGCGGGGAGGCAGTAGCGATGGGGGTCTTTGGGGGCCTGGTCGTCCGCCGTCGTTCCCTGCCATGAGCCGTCCTTCCTGATAGCTCGGTGTTAGGGGAGTCTTCCCCGCGCGCGCCTGGTCGGGCAAGTTCCGAAAGAATGAGATGGGCCCGCCGGGCTCATCCTCGTGGGGAGACGCGACCCTGCGCCAACGCTTGGGACACCTCACGGCGCAGGAGCTCGCCGCCGGCGTCGGCCGGGTGGTGGATGGTGCGCAAGCCCACCTCGCGGGCCGCGGCGATGTTGGTGGCGCTGTCGTCGACGAACAGGGCCTGATCGGCGGCCATCCCCGCCATCTCCAGCAGCCGAAGGAAGTAGGCGGCATCCGGTTTGGCCACCCCCAACGTGCAGGAGTAGCCGTCGATGTCACACAGGCCGTCATAGCCCAGCTGCTCACGCATCCAGGCCCGAGCGCTCCCCACTGCTGGTTGGTGGCCAGGACCGTTGTGTAGCCCGCCCGGCGCAGGTCACCCACCAGCTGCCAGGCCAGCGGGTCGGGTGTGGCCTGTGCCACATCTCAAGCAGGTCCGATGCGTTCAGCTCCAGCCTCAGATTGCCCACTACCCGCTCCAGCAGCTCGGTGAGGGTCTCCCGGCCGGCCAGGGCGTCGGTCCTCGTCCATCAACGGCCCGGGCGAAGGCGGGCCGCCGCCGCGGGTGAGCGCCTCGTCCCACGGGGTGCCGATGAGCTGAGGACGCCGTCGGCATCGAGCAGGACGGCGCGCACGGGCGTGGACGAGGCGGACGGAATGACGGGCTGCGAGGTGGTCACACCCCGATCCTGCCCTACTTCGTCCGACCGCGTGGCAGGTGTCGGCCAGGACGTGGGGTGCACCGGTGGAAGACTGGGGCCATGACTGATGCCGCCAGCACGCCTGCCAGCGCCTCGTCCGGCCTCCGCTCCGGCGCTCCCTCCGACGACGCCGTCGCCGGCGAGATCCTGCGGGACGATGACGCCTACACCGACTCTCTCATCGACTTCGTCACCGTCTCGCCCAGCTCCTACCACGCCGCCGCCGAGGCCGCCCGGCGCCTGGAGGCGGCCGGCTTCACCCGCGTCGACGAGACCGTCTCCTGGGAGGATGGCCTGCCGCGCCGCGGCTACGTCATCCGTGATGGCGCGCTCGCCGCCTGGGTCCTGCCCGAGGCGCTCGGCCGGGAGCCGGGTCTGCGCGTCGTCGGCGCCCACACCGACTCCCCGGCCCTCAAGCTCAAGCCCCGCCGCCGGCCTCGTCCGCTCCGGCTGGCAGCTCATCAACGCCGAGGTCTACGGCGGCCCCCTGCTCGCCTCCTTCCTCGACCGCGAGCTGGGCCTGGCCAGGCGCCTGACCACCCGCGACGGCGCCGTCCACCTCGTACGCACCGGCCCCCATCGCCCGCGTCGCCCAGATCGCCCCGCACCTGGACCGCGGCGTCAACGACACTCTGCACCTGGACCGCCAGACCCACCTGCTGCCCCTGTGGTCGCTGGCCGGGCCCGACAGCGCCCCCGACGCCGTCGAGACCTACCTGTGTGAGATCGCTGGCATCGACCCGGCCGAGCTCGCCGGACACGACGTCCCTCACCTACCCCCACCCAGGCCCCCGCCCGCTTCGGCCGGGAGGGTGAGTTCCTGGCCTCCTCGCGCCTGGACAACCTCTCCTCCGTCCACGCCGGTCTCGTGGCCCTCGAGGCGCTCGCGGTCGCCGGGGCCGAGCCCGCCGAGCCCGTCGTCCTGGTCGCCTTCGACCACGAGGAGATCGGCTCAGCCACCCGCTCCGGCGCGGCCGGCCCCTTCCTCGAGACCCTGCTGCGGCGCCTGGCCGCCGCCCTCGGGATCAGGGGCGATGACGTCGAGGCCCTCCTGGCGCGCTCGACCTGCGTGAGCGCCGACGCCGGACACTCCGTCCACCCCGCCTACGCCCACCTGCACGACCCGGCCGTCCATCCGCTCATCAACCACGGCCCCCTGCTCAAGATCAACGCCCAGCAACGCTACGCCACTGACGCCGTGGGAGCCGCGATCTGGGCGCGGGCCTGCGCCGCCGCCGGTGCGCCGAGCCAGGACTTCGTCTCCAACAATGCCGTGCCCTGCGGCTCCACCATCGGCCCCATCACCGCTACCCGGCTCGGGATCACCACCGTCGACGTCGGCGTGCCCCTGCTGAGCATGCACTCGGCTCGCGAGATGGGCGGAGTCAGGACGGCCCCTGGCTCGCCCAGGCCCTGCACGCCCTACTGGCTGGGGGCCTGAGCATGGCGGGACGGCAGGCGGGCCGCCGCGAGCAGCAGGACTCATCGATCCGCGCCGCGGGCGTGCGCGGCACCGCCCCCTGCCCCTGCGGTGCCGGGATCACCTACGCCCAGTGCTGCGAGCCCCTTCACGACGGCGCCCCGGCGCCCACCGCCGAGGCCCCTCATGCGCTCGCGCTACACGGCCTTCGTCGTCGGCGACGAGGACTACCTCTTCCGCACCTGGCACCCGCGCACCCGGCCGGAGGGGCCCTACTGCCACCCCGGCACGCAGTGGACGGGCCTGACCATCCACGAGACCGTCGGCGGCGGGGAGGACGACGAGACCGGCCTCGTGGAGTTCACCGCCTCCTACCGCACCGGCGACGGGCGCGGGGCAGTGGTGGCCGATGCCCTGAGCGAGCGCTCCCGCTTCACCCTGCCGTGCCGGCCGCTGGCTCTACCTCGACGCCGTCGGATAGCTCCGCAGCGTGGTGCGGCCGAGCCCCGGCGCGGTGAGGTCCGGCCGATTCAGCGCCAGGTGCCGCGCCAGTACTGAATGGGCCATGGGGCCTCGTCCCAGGAGCGCGCTCCCAGGTCCGCCGCCCAGCGCAGCGGCAGGTACGGATCGCGCAGAGCGGCCCGGCCCACGGCGATCGCGTCGACCTGGCCGGTCACCAGCGCCTGCTCGGCCTGCGCCGCCTCCTCGATGAGACCCACGCCCACCACCGGGACGCCGGTGCCGGCCACGGCCTGCCTGACCTGCTGGGCCAGCGGCAGCTGGTAGCCGGGCCCCAGCGGGATCTGGGCGGGAACGTTGCCGCCGCTGGAGACGTGCAGAACGTCGATGCCGGCCTCCACCAGCTCGCGACCGAAGGCGGCGGTCTCCTCACCGGTCACCCCGCCCTCGGCCCAGTCGGAGGCCGACAGCCGGATGTCGAGAACCGCGTTCTGCCCGATGGCCTCGCGCACGGCCCGCACCACCTGCAGCGGGAAGCGCTGACGGTTCTCGGCGCTGCCGCCGTAGGAGTCGGTGCGCCGGTTGGACAGGGGGGAGCGGAACTCGTGAATGAGGTAGCCGTGGGCGCCGTGGATCTCGACGAGGTCGTACCCGGCCTCGACGGCGCGGCGTGCAGCCGCCGCGAAGGCCTCCACCAGCCGATTGATCCCGGCCTCGTCCAGCTCGGTGGGAACCGCGTGCTCGGGGAAGGGGATCGCGCTGGGTGCCAGCAGCTCCCAGCCCTCCAGGGTGCCCGGTGCGCGCGCCTCCACCTGGGGCGCCACGGGCGGTCCCCTGACTTGCGGCCGCCGTGCCCGATCTGGATACCGGCGATCGCTCCGCCGGCGTGGATCGCCTCGACCAGGCGGCGCTGGCCGGCTACCTGCTCATCGGACCACAGCCCCAGGTCGTTGGGGGACAGGCGTCCCTCGGGCGACACCGCCGTCGCCTCCACGATGACCGTGCCGAAGCCGCCCACCGCGCGGCTCGCGTAGTGAGTCACGTGCCAGTCGGTGACGACGCCGTCCTGCGCCTCGACCGTGTACATGCACATGGGCGGCAGCCACAGGCGGTTGCGGGCGGTCAGCCCGCGCAGGGATCATCGGCTCAAGAATGCGCGGCGTGCTCGAGGTGCTCATGGCCTCACGCTACTCTCCCGACCGCCCGGCAGACATGGGTCGGGAATCACCCGTGCGATCGCCGTCGACCCCCATAGGCTCCCGGCTGTGAGCTCGCGTCCCCTGTCCCCGCCGCACCCCGTCACCGACTCCGTTCAACGGCCCGTCCCCGTCACCGACTCCGCTCAACGGCCCGTCCCCGTCACCGACCCTGACCACCGGCCCGGCACCCGTCACCCACGGTCCCTGACGACGTCGCCCTCGTCTTCGAGAGCGGCGGCATGCGCGGTGCCTATACGGCCGGCCTCGTGCGCGTCATGCTGGAGGCCGGGCTCTCCTTCCCCTGGGTCGGCGGCATCTCCGCGGGCTGCACGAACACCTGCAACTTCGCCTCCCGTGACATCTGGCGCACCCGCGAGGCCTACCTGGGCCTGACCACCGACCCGAAGGCCGGTGGATGGGGCAGCTTCGTGACCGGCAAGGGCTACTTCAACTCCGAGCACATCTACCTGCACACCTCCGCGCCGGATGAGTCCATCCCCTTCGACTGGGAGACCTTCGCCGCCTCCCCGGCCACGGTGCGCCTGGGCGCCTTCCGCTGTGACATCGGCGAGGAGGTCTACTGGGGGCTGGAGGACATGCCCACCATGGACGACCTGCTGGTGCGGGCCCGGGCGTCGTCGTCGATGCCGGTGCTCATGCCCATGGTCGAGGTCGACGGCGCCCCCTACGTGGACGGAGCCGTCGGTCCCACCGGTGGGTTCGCCGTCGACGCCGCCCGCGCCGACGGCTACGACAAGCTCCTCGTCGTCATGACCCGCCCCGAGGGCTACCGCAAGCCGCCCATGCGGCGTCACGAGATCGAGGTCCTCCAGCGCCTCTACTCGCGCTACCCGGCCCTCGTCCAGGCCGTCATCGACCGCCCCGAGAACTACAACCGCACCGTCGACGAGCTGGAGCGGTTGCGCAGCCAGGGACGCGTCTACCTCTTCCGTCCCGAGCGCATGCCCATCGCCAACGGCGAGCTGCGCTACGACCGCATCGTCACCGCCTTCGAGGCCGGCCTGGCCCAGGCCCGCCGCGAGCTGCCCGCCATCGAGGCCTTCCTCGCGAGCTGAGCTCAGTGCGGCAGGGGCGACGCCGTAGCGGGCGATGTCCTGGCCGGCGTCGAAACCGAAGGTGGTGATCGGGGGCACCGGCCTCCCACCGTCGAGGGCGCCGGCCAGAAGGGTCAGGACGTACCGCTCGTGCGGCGGGACCGGTTCGGGCAGATCCACCAGGGAGAACCAGCGCAGTCCGCGTTCTTGGCCGGCTCGCGCACGGCCGGTGCGCTCGTCCAGGCGCGCAGCGTGAAGAACATGTCGACGCGCTGCTCCAGGGCTGCGCCGCCGAGGTCGTTGGTGCGGTGCATGGCCGTCAGCGGGCTCAGTTCCGCGGCGGACACGGAGACGCCCAGCTCCTCACGGGTCTCGCGCAGGGCCGTCTCGACGACGCTCTCCGGCGGCCCTCGACGTGCCCCGAGGCCCGCAGGCCCAGTGCCCGTCCATGTAGCCCGGTGTTCCGCCGCAGCTGGAGGAGCACCTGGGTCGCTGCGCTCACCGATCGCTCCGGTCACCCGTCGCCCTCAGTCCCGACCGGCGGGGCGTCGGGGTCGGGGCGCAGGAGGTAGACGTAGGCGGCGGGAACGAGGGTGAAGGATGGGACGGCCATGGCCGACACCGTAGACCAGGGCGCTGCCAGGCGCGGGCGGGGAGCAAGCCCGGGGAGAAGTACTGGGATAACCGGGGGCGAGGATTCATGAAACCCATCAGGAAAGTTAGGCAATGCTCACACACAGTCAGTCATCAATGGCCGTCCGTGGAAACCCCACAGCGTGTTCACCGTGGGATCTGCGTGATTCACTCGCGGTAACGCTGCCGGCTCGAGCGTCGGGCAACTAGGCTTCTACCTGGGACGACAGGGTGAGCCTGGGCCCATCCCGTGAGCCTGCGCCACTGCTGATCGTCAGCCGTCGACACGATCAATGATGACCGATGCCGACCTGATCATGACCGCCGCCCCACTGATGACGCTGCCTGAGGAGGACTCGATGCAGACCAGCCTTACTCGGCTCACGGCCGATGACGGAACGCGTCTGGTGGTGCACATCTGGCTCCCCGAGTGGCTCATCGACGGCTCCCCTGCTGGTGGCCGACGCTCCCGACGACGCCGCCGGGGGCCGCACCACGGTGACGCCGCCCCCGCGGATGACCGGCGCGCCCGCCCCACGGGCATCATCCTCATCTCCCACGGCATGGCCGAGCACGCCTCGCGCTACGCCCGCTTCGCCGCCTCCGCGGTGGAGGAGGGTACGCGGTCCTGCCCAGGACCACCGCGGTCACAGGGCCACCGCAGCCCCTCGACGGCTTCGGCTTCGTCGCCGAGCAGGACGGCTGGGACACGGTCGTGGCCGACATGAGCACCGTCCTGGACGCGGCCCGGCGGGCCCTGGCCCGATGTCCCGTCTTCTCCTGGGCCACTCGTGGGGCTCCTTCCTGGCCCGTGACCTGGCCGCTCGCCGTGGTGGCGAGCTGGCCGGTCTCATCCTGCTGGGGACCGGCTCGGGAACCGGCGCGCTCACGAGACCCGCCACCGCCGTCTGCACCGGGGAGTCCCGGCTGCGCGGCCCGCGCCACCCCTCCCGGCTTCTCAACGCGCTCGCTTTCGGCCCCTACCAGCGCCACTTCGCCCCCAACCGCACCGAGGCCGACTGGATCAGTCGGGATGCCCAAGGAGGTCGACCGCTACGTCGCCGACCCCTGGTGCGGATTCGTGTGCAGCTCCAGCTTCTTCCACGACCTCGTGGCCGGACAGGGTGCCGTCAACACACCCTCCCACGCCGAGTCGGTGCCCGCGGGGCTGCCCATGCTCCTGGCCTCCGGCGACCGGGACCCGGTCGGCGCCATGGGGAGGGGCGTCCAGCGGGCCGCCACCCTCTACCGCCGTGCCGGTGTGCGTGAGGTCGCCGTCATCCTCTACCCGGGTGGGCGCCACGAGCTCCTCAACGAGACCAATCGGGACCGGGTGACCGGTGACATCCTCACCTGGATCGACGGTCACCTGTGAGAACTGTGAAAACCACCTATCTTGTGCGGTCGGGAGGGGGAGTCATCCTGCATTCTTTGTAGGTTTCCTCCAAATGATGGTGTGGTGCTTCGGCATGATCCGGTCGTTCGCGACGCCGCGTCTGCCCGTAATGTTGAGGCATGATCAACAAACCCTCCACCCCGGCCGCCGGCTCCGCGGCCCGCTCAGAATCCGTTACCAGCGCCGCCAACCCCGCTCTTGTCCGCGTTCGTGAGGTCGGGCTGATCCTGGCCGGCACCGTCGCCCTGATCCTCATCGGTCAGATCGCGATCCCCCTGCCCTTCACCCCCGTGCCGATCTCCATGGGCACCTTCGCCGCCCTCGGTGTCGGCGCCGTCCTCGGCTCGCGCCGCGGCGCCATGTCCGCACTGCTGCTCGGCGCCCTGGCCGCCGTCGGCGCCCCGGTCCTGGCCGGCTGGAACGGTGGCGTGGGCGTCACCTTCGGCTACGTCATCGGATACGTCCTCATCGCCGCCATCGCCGGACGTGCCGCGAGCGTCTGGTCGAACCACTCCGGCTCGACCGCCCGCCGGGTCGCCACCGGCGTCGCCCTCATGCTGCTGGCCTCCGCCTCGGTGTACGTTCCCGGCCTCGTCTGGCTCAAGATCGCCACCGGCGCCAGCTGGGGCGCCACCCTGAGCCTGGGCCTGGTCCCCTTCATCATTGGCGACGTCCTCAAGTCCCTGGTCGCCACCGGGCCTGCTGCCCGCACGCGGCCGGCTGCACTGACGGCCCCTGCACCCGCCCCGGCCTCAGGTCCGGTCGTTCGCGCGCCCCGCCGAGCCCCTCGCTCCGCGGGGCACGCAGGTCTCAAAAGGCTCCGATCGAGGCCGGTCGGCGCAGGTTAGAGTGCCTGTATGGAGTCAGCCCGAAAGGCGGGCCGTACCTGTTTTGTCCGTCATGGACGATGGTGCCCCGTCAGCGCCGGTCGCACCCGCTCCGACGCCCTCAACGACATGATCGCCCTCGCTCGAGCCGCCGACGCCGCCGGCTACGAGCGCTACTGGCTGCCGAGCACCACGGCTCCACCACCCTACCTGTCCTCGGCGACCGTCGTCCTCATGGGACAGGTCCTGGCCGCCACCGACCGCCTGGGCGTTGCCTCCGGCGGCATTATGCTGCCCAACCACGCCCCGCTCGTCGTTGCCGAGCAGATCGGCACCCTGGCCACGCTGTACCCCGGCCGGGTCGACCTGGGTCTGGGGCGCGCCCCGGGCACGGACCGGCTCACAGCCGCCGCACTGCGCCGCGGGGCCTCCGATCCGCGCCACTTCGCCGAGGAGATCGTCGAGATCCTCACCTACCTCGGCGACGCACCCGCTCCGGGGCCTCGTGTGACTCCCGGATCCCTCCTCCTGGGCGCTTCTGGCACGCCCGACAACGACGCAGCCCAGGGTGCCGAGCCCGGCAGCCCCCGGGTCCGGGCGATCCCGGGCGAGGGCACCCGCCCGAGCGTCTGGGTGCTCGGCTCCTCCGTCAACGGTGCGCGAGTCGCCGGGCAACTCGGCCTGCCCTTCGCCGTCGCCTCGCACTTCGCCCCGGTCCAGGCCGAGGCGGCGATCGCCACCTACCGCTCCGTCTTCGAGGCCCAGAGCGAGAATCGCCCGCAGACCGGGCCCCGGGTCGCCGCCGTCGTCAACGTCATGGTGGCCTGAGCGATGAGGCCCGTCTCCTGTTCAGCACCGCCATGGCCGCTGCCGCCCGCATCGTCGGCAACCGCCCCGGTCCCCTCGACCCGCCCACGGCGGACCTGCAGGCCTGGCGTACCTGCGCGCCGGGCAGGAGGCGGCCGTCGAGTCCGCGATGTCCCTGTCCTTCGTCGGAACGGCCGACGACGTCGCCGCCCGCCTGCGCGAGCAGGCCGACCGCTGGGACCTCGATGAGATCCTCATCGTCACCTATGCCCACGATCCTGCTCTGCGGCGCCGCTCCTACGAGCTGCTGGCCCAGGCCTGGTACGCCTGAGCGCCCCTTTCTTACATGACGTACACGTGACCTACGTGTCGAATCTGTTTCCTTGTTGGACGTAGGATCTCCGCTCATGGACGGCGCCTGAGTGCTTCGCGCCCCCGTGTCCCAGTGACAATCCCAGTCAGTCCCATGCCCAATGGAGGTCGCATGAACCACGCCCTGACAGTGTCGCGCCGCGGCTTCGGACTTGGTGCGGCGGCCTTCGGCCTGCTCCTGGTCTCAGGATGCTCGCGCGGATCGAGCTCGGGTGGAGGGGGCCTGGGCAGCGGCAGCGGCAAGCTGACCCTGGCCTACAACTCCGACGGCCCCCACAAGACCTGGGCCGAGGCCGTGTGCCACTCGGTGTCCAACGTCCTGGGCATCACCATGGAGCCCCTGCCGGTGGCCCAGTTCTCCGAGATGCGCGCCGCCATCACCAAGCACACCCTCCTGGGCGCTTTCCGCAGCGGTTGGTCGGCCGACTACCCGTCCCTCGAGAACTTCCTCAACGCCACCTTCCAGACCGGTGCCAGCGCCAACGACTACCAGTACTCCTCGAAGACCTTCGATGACCTCCTGGCCCAGGCGGCGGCCGCCACCGACCCCCAGACCGCATACGGCTACTTCCGCCAGGCTCAGTCCCAGCTCTTCGCCGACCTGCCCGGCATCCCGCTGTGGTACCAGAACGGGTTCGGCGGCTACTCCCGCAACGCCTCCAACGTCGACTTCAACTGGACCGGCGTCCCGGTCTACGAGGAGATCAGCTCCAGCGCCAACGACGGCGTCGTCCTGGCAAACCTTTCCGAGCCTCAGAACTCCCTGCTGCCGACCAACACCAATGAGTCCAACGGTGGACGGATCCTTGACCTGGTCTTCGCCGGCCTGGTCCGCTACGACAAGGACGGCAACGTCATCAACGAGGTGGCCTCCTCCATCGAGACCGAGGACAACCAGCACTACACGATCACCCTCAAGCCGGGCTGGACCTTCTCCGACGGGAGCCCGGTGACATCCGACTCCTTCATCAAGGCCTGGAAGTTCGGGGCGCTGCTGTCCAACGCGCAGCTCGGCTCCTCCTTCTTCGAGCGGATCAGGGGCTTTTCCTACGACGAGGACTCCGAGCTGACCGGGCTGACCAAGGTGGACGACCTCACCTTCACGGTCGAGCTGACCGCCCCGGCGTCGGACTTCAAGATCAGCCTGGGCCACTACGCCTACTACCCGATGCCCGAGTCGGCCTTCTCCGACACCAAGGCCTACGGCGCCAAGCCGGTGGGCAACGGCCCCTACCGGCTCGTCTCCTGGGACCACGACAGCCGGATCGTCCTGGAACCCAACCCCGCCTACGCCGGTGGGCGCACGGTGGCGAACCGGGGCATCACCTTCAAGCTGTACACGAGCACGGACTCGGTCTACAACGACCTGCTGGCCAGCTCCCTCGATGTCACTGACTCCATCCCCGACGCCTTCCTGCCCATCTTCCGCGAGCAGCTCAAGGCGCGCCATCAACAAAGCCGGCCGCCTACTTCCAGGGGCTCGCCATCGACGTCACCCACGAGCACTGGAGGATGGACGAGGAGGGGCGCGCCCGCCGCGCCGCCATCTGCCGGGCCATCGACCGCAACCTCATCTGCGAGAAGCTCTACTACGGCACCCGCACGCCCGCCAAGGACTTCACCGCCCCCCACTGTTGCGGGCTGGACCGCCGAGGTGCCGGGCAACGAGGTCCTCACCTACGACCCGGACGAGGCCAGACGCCTGTGGGCGCAGGCCGAGGCCATCTCCACGTTCTGATCGGGAGGAAGAAGGAGACATGCTTCGTTACGTCTCACGCAGGCTGCTGCAGATGGTCCCGGTGTTCTTCGGGGCCACGCTGCTCATCTACGCGATGGTCTTCGCCCTTCCGGGCGACCCGATCGCCGCGCTCGAGGGCCAGCGCTCGCTCAGCCCTGAGGTGATCGAGCAGATCAAGGCCAGCTACCACCTCGACAAGCCCCTTCATTGTGCAGTACCTGCTCTACCTCAAGGGACTGTTCACCCTGGACCTGGGCCAGTCGCTGCGAGGAACCGAGTCCGTCCTCGAGGTGCTGGTGCGGGCCTACCCGATCACTATCAAGCTCTCCCTCTTGGCACTGGCCTTCGAGGCCGTCGCGGGCATCGGCTTCGGCCTCATCGCCGGGGTGAGGAAGGGCGGCTGGTTCGACGCCACCGTCCTGGTGCTCTCCCTGGTGGTCATCGCCGTGCCCACCTTCGTCATCGGCTTCGTCCTGCAGTTCATCATCGGGGTCCGCCTGGGATGGCTGCCCGTGACCGCCGGAGAGAGCCCCGGCTTCACCGAGCTCCTCATGCCGGCCATGGTGCTGGGCGCCGTCTCCTTCGCCTACGTGCTGCGCCTGACCCGCACCGAGGTGGCTGAGAACCTCACCGCCGACCACGTGCGCACCGCCCGGGCCAAGGGCCTGAGCGGGGCCCGCGTCATGATCGTCCACGTCCTGCGCAACTCCCTGGTCCCGGTCGTCACCTTCCTGGGCGCGGACCTGGGAGCCCTCATGGGCGGCGCCATCGTCACCGAGGGGATCTTCAACATCAAGGGCGTGGGAGGCACCCTCTACTCCGCCATCATCCGCGGCGACGGCCCCATGGTCGTGTCCTTCACGACCGTGCTCGTGCTCGTCTTCATCGTCTCCAACCTCCTGGTGGACCTGCTCTACGCCGCCCTGGACCCGAGGATCCGCTATGCCTGACAAGATCACGTCCCCCACGTCGTCGCCCGCCGTGCGCCCGGGCCAGGAGCGCTTCGTCATCGCCGACGACGAGATCGGCCTGGGAGCCGTCGACGCCGTCGCCGACGAGTCCGCGCCGGCCTCCGTCTGGCTCGACGCCTGGAGACAGCTGCGCCGTCGCCCCATCTTCTGGGCGGCCTCGGTGCTCATCGCCGTCGCCGTGCTCTTCTCCCTGGTCCCCGGCCTCATCGCCCCGCGCGATCCCGGATACTGCACGCTGGTCAACTCCTACCAGGGGCCCTCCTGGGCGCACCCCTTCGGGTTCGACATCCAGGGCTGTGACATCTTCGCCCGCACCGTCCACGGCGCCCGGGCCTCAGTGAGCGTGGGCATCTTCACCACCCTCATCGTGGTCCTCGTCGGCTCGGCCGTCGGAGCACTGGCCGGGTTCTTCGGCGGGTTCTTCGATGCCCTGCTCTCACGCTTCACCGACATCTTCTTCGCCGTGCCCTTCGTCCTGGCCGCCATCGTCGTCATGCAGATGTTCCGTAACGACCGCTCGATCCTCACCGTCATCCTGGTCCTGGCCCTGTTCGGCTGGCCCCAGATCGCCCGCATCACGCGCGGCTCGGTCATGAGCGTCAAGAACGAGGACTACGTGACCGCCTCACGGGCACTGGGCTCGGGGCGCGTGGCCATGCTGCTGCGCCACGTCATGCCCAACGCCGCGGCCCCCATCATCGTGACCGCCACCGTCGAGCTCGGCGTCTTCATCGTCTCGGAGGCCACCTTGAGCTTCCTGGGCATCGGGCTGCCCTCGTCGGTCGTCTCCTGGGGCGCGGACATCGCGGCCGCCAAGGACGCCCTCAACAGCCACCCGAGCGTCCTGCTCTTCCCCGCCGGAGCGCTGGCCCTGACCGTGCTCGGCTTCATCATGCTCGGCGACGTCGTCCGCGACGCCCTGGACCCGAAGGCCCGCAAGTGACACCCTCCAACGCATCCACCACCGCCACAGCCTCAGGCGCCTCGGACAAGACCTTCGCCCCCGCGGCCTCCTGGGACGCTGAGACCGCCCCACTCCTGGAGATCACCGATCTCGAGGTCGCCTTCCGCTCCTCGACCGGGCTCGTGCCCGCCGTGCGCAAGGCGAACCTGACCCTCTACCCCGGCCAGTCCGTGGCCATCGTGGGGGAGTCGGGCTCCGGCAAGTCCACCCTGGCCCACGCCGTCATCGGGCTGCTGCCCGGGACCGGCCGCGTCACCGGCGGCACGATCCGCTTCCAGGGGCGCGACATCACCCACCCGAGCACCCAGGAGCTCACCGCCCTGCGCGGCTCCTCCATCGGCCTGGTGCCCCAGGACCCCATGTCCAACCTCAACCCCGTGTGGTCCATCGGCTTCCAGGTCAAGGAGGCGCTGCGGGCCAACGGCCTGGCCGGCGTCGCCGACGACCGCCTCGCCCACCTCATCGCCGAGCACACCGACGACGCCGAGAAGCCGACGGTCGGTGGAAGCATCGACGTCGACGAGCAGGTGGCCCTCCTGCTGGAGCAGGCCGGCCTGCCCGAGGCCTCCCGACGGGCCAAGCAGTACCCGCACGAGTTCTCCGGCGGCATGCGCCAGCGCGCCCTCATCGCCATCGGCCTGGCCGCCCGCCCCGACCTGCTCATCGCCGACGAGCCCACCAGCGCCCTGGACGTCACCGTTCAGCGACGCATCCTCGACCACCTCCAGACCCTCGTGCGCGAGCTGGGCACCGCGATGCTCTTCATCACCCACGACCTGGGTCTGGCCGCCGAGCGCGCCGAGCACATCGTCGTCATGCACCGCGGCCGGGTCGTCGAGTCCGGGCCCAGCCTCGAGGTACTCCAGGACCCCTGCCACCCCTACACCCAGCGCCTGGTCAAGGCCGCCCCTCCCTGGCCTCCCGCCGGATCGAGTCCGCACACGCCCGCGGCATCCAGGTCACCGACGACGAGCTCCTGGGAGCGAGCCTCGGGCGAGCTCCACCGAGGAGATCCTGCGCGTCGAGCACCTCACCAAGATCTTCGAGGTGCGCGGCGCCAGGGGCGACGACAAGACCCTCACCGCCGTCGACGACGTCACCTTCGGTATCCGCAAGGGCACGACGACGGCTCTCGTGGGCGAGTCCGGGTCCGGCAAGTCCACGGTCGCCAACATCATCCTCAACCTCATCGACCCCACCTCCGGCAAGGTCTTCCACAACGGGGTCGACCTGTCCACCCTGGGGCCCAAGGAGCTCTTCGCCCTACGGCGCATCATGCAGCCGGTCTTCCAGAACCCCTATGGCTCCCTGGACCCGATGTACTCGATCTTCCGCGTCGTCGAGGAGCCGCTGCGGGTTCATGGGATCGGTACCGCCAAGGAGCGCGAGGCGCGCGTCGCCGAGCTGCTCGACATGGTCTCCCTGCCGCGCTCGGTCATGCGTCGCTACCCCCACGAGCTCTCCGGCGGGCAGCGCCAGCGCGTCGCCATCGCGCGCGCCCTGGCCCTCAAGCCGGAGATCGTCGTCCTCGATGAGGCGGTCTCCGCCCTGGACGTGCTGGTCCAGGCCCAGATCCTGCGCCTGCTGTCCGACCTGCAGGCCGAGCTGGAGCTGACCTACCTGTTCATCACCCACGACCTGGCCGTCGTGCGTCAGATCGCCGACGACGTCGTCGTCATGGAGCACGGAAGGATCGTGGAGGCCGGCGCCGCCGACGAGCTCTTCGCCGAGCCGTGCCAGGACTACACGCGCGAGCTCCTCCGGGCCGTGCCCGGGGCAGGCATCGACCTCTACAGCGACGAGGCGACGGGCAAGGCAGACGACAAGGCAGAGGAGGTGTGAGCGTCGGGCATGACGCGCTCGGCGTCGCGATCGCCGCGGCCGCCGTGCTCCTGTGACGTGATCAACTTGTGACGTGATCGTGAGTGGGCGCACAGGCGAGGTGTTGGCCCAGACATGGCAGGCCAGGACCGGCGTCCTCTAATCTTTCCCATGTTTCATGCCCCTGTGGTCGATGCCGTGAACGGCATCCGGCCCACGGCGTCCCCCACCGGAAGAAGTGTGTCCCCCTATGAGCGTGCGCCAGGACCTGCGTAACGTCGCCATCGTCGCCCACGTCGACCACGGCAAGACCACCCTCGTCGACGCCATGCTCTGGGAGGCGGGCGCCTTCGGGGCCCGGGCCACCGAGGCGACCACCGGTGAGCGCGTCATGGACTCCGGCGAGCTGGAGCGCGAGAAGGGCATCACGATCCTCGCCAAGAACACCGCGGTCCACTACTCCGGACCCGCCGCCGTGGACGCCGGCTGCCCCGAGGGCATCACCATCAACGTCATCGACACCCCCGGGCACGCCGACTTCGGCGGTGAGGTTGAGCGCGGGCTGTCCATGGTCGACGGCGTCGTCCTCCTCGTCGACGCCTCCGAGGGGCCCCTGCCCCAGACCCGCTTCGTGCTGCGCAAGGCCCTGGCCGCGAACCTGCCGGTCATCCTCGTGGTCAACAAGGTGGACCGCCCTGACTCCCGACTCGACGAGGTCGTCGCCGAGTCCACCGACCTGCTGCTGTCCCTGGCCAGCGACCTGGCCGACGAGCACCCCGACATCGACCTCGACGCCGTCCTGGACGTCCCCGTCATCTACGCCTCCCGCCAAGGCGCGCCGCGCCGACACCGAGGCCCCGGCCGACGGCGAGCTGCCGGCCAGTGAGAACCTCGAGCCGCTCTTCCGCACCATCATCGAGCGGATCCCCGGCCCCTCCCTACGATGAGGGGTCGCCCTGCAGGCCCACGTCACCAACCTGGACGCCTCGCCCTTCCTGGGGCGCCTGGCGCTGCTGCGCATCCACAACGGCACCCTGCGCAAGGGCCAGACGGTGGCCTGGGCCCGCCACGACGGCTCGCTGACCTCGGCCCGCGTCTCCGAGCTCCTCGTCACCGAGGGCCTGGACCGCAAGCCCGCCGAGGAGGCGCACGCCGGTGACATCGTCGCCGTCGCCGGGATCGAGGACATCACGATCGGTGAGTCCCTCGTGGACCCCGAGGACCCGCGCCCCCTGCCGCTCATCACCGTGGACGACCCGGCCATCGCCATGACCATCGGCATCAACACCTCACCGATGGCCGGGCGCACCAAGGGCGCCAAGATCACCGCCCGCCAGGTCAAGGACCGCCTGGACCGCGAGCTCATCGGCAACGTGTCCCTGCGGGTCCTGCCCACCTCCCGGCCCGACGCCTGGGAGGTCCAGGGGCGCGGGGAGCTGGCGCTGGCGATCCTCGTGGAGCAGATGCGCCGCGAGGGCTTCGAGCTGACCGTCGGCAAGCCGCAGGTCGTCACCCGCACCATCGACGGCAAGCGCCACGAGCCCATCGAGCGCATGACCATCGACGTCCCCGAGGAGTACCTGGGTGCCGTCACCCAGCTCATGGCCGCCCGCAAGGGCCAGATGGAGACCATGACCAACCACGGCACCGGCTGGATCCGTATGGAGTTCCTCGTGCCGGCCCGCGGCCCTCATCGGCTTCCGCACCCAGTTCCTCACCGACACCCGCGGCACCGGCATCGCCTCCTCCATCGCCGAGGGCTACGCCCCGTGGGCCGGGCAGATCGTCTCGCGCACCACCGGCTCCCTGGTCTCCGACCGCGCCGGCGCCGTGACCGCCTACGCCCTCATCCGCCTGCAGGACCGCGGCAGCTTCTTCGTGGAACCCACCCAGGAGACCTATGAGGGTCAGGTCGTGGGAGAGAACCCCCGCGGCGAGGACATGGACGTCAACGTGGTCCGTGAGAAGCAGCAGACGAACATGCGCTCCTCGACCGCAGACACCTTCGAGGCCCTCGTGCCTCCGCGCCGCCTCACCCTGGAGGAGGCCCTCGAGTTCGCCGCCGACGACGAGTGCGTCGAGGTCACCCCCGGACGCCGTGCGCATTCGCAAGGTCATCCTGAACTCCCAGGAGCGTTTCCGCGAGAACGCCCGTCGTCGCCGTGCCGAGGCCTGAGAGGAACCATCACCCATGAGCCAGTCCCTCGAACCGCGAGGGGAAGTCTGTCTCCGCTGCCGCTACCGACGCCGCTGAGCCCGTCGAGTCCGTCGATTCGGTTCAGCCGCCCAGCACCGACCCGGCTGAGGAGCAGGCCAAGCAGCACCACGGCGCCACTGCCTCTCCCACCGAGGCCGAGGAGCCCGGCGGCACCCCGGCCCTCAACCTCGAGGGTGACGACGACGGCACGGAAGACCCGGCCGAGGAGCCTCAGGGCGCCTCCGAGTCCCTTGCCGGGACCACCGCCGAGGCTGCCGGCCAGAGCTCGAGTGCGGTCCCTGCCGATGAGTCGGCCGGTTTCGGCGACGTTGATCCGGCCGTCGCTGAACCAGTGGTCGTGGAGCCGGTGGCGACGCCCGCAACGGTGCGCGCCCTCGACGAGGGCGCCACCCCGGCTGAGGCCCTCTCGCCATACGACCTGGCCGGCGCTGATGCCGCCGCCGACACCTCGGGCGCCGCCGAGCCCGGTGGGCGCACGGCATGGAGCCCCGACGCCGACACTATGCCGCCGTCGATCGCGCCGAGGAGCCCGGCCACTGAGCAGTCCCCCTCCGCGCCTCAGCAGGGCGCCGCCGGAGCAGCAGCGTCCGCAGCCGTGGACGAGGAGACCGCGGGAGCATCGACCGAGCCCACCGGCGTCCACCACGAGCCGGTGGCTGCGGCGGCCTTCCCGGATGTCTCTCCGAGCCCGTCGCCGCCGGGGCTGCTCAGGCCGGGAGGGCCGACACGAGAACCGACAAGGCGGCCGGCGGACCGACCGCCGCACAGGGCGACCTCACGCCGTCGGCGTCTCATCCCCGCCGCCTGCGCCGCCGGTGCCGCGGCCCTGCTGCTGGCCTGGGGCGGCATCGCCTGGTGGACCACCCAGCACATCGCCTCGGGAACCAGTGTCTCCGGCGTCGACGTCTCCGGCCTGAGCCCGAAGGAGGCTCAGGACCGCATCAGCAAGGGCGTCGGCGACCAGCTCGCCCAGCCGGTGACCCTCACCGTGGGGCAGGGCAGCTCCGAGCTCGTGCCCGCCAGCTCGGGCGTCTCGGTCGACACCGACGCCTCGGTCAAGCGGCTCACCGGCTTCACTCTCAACCCCTCACCCTGGCCCAGCGCCTGGGCGGCCAGCGCACCGACGCCGTCATCCGGGTCGATGCCAACGCTATGCGCGGTGCCCTGGAGGACCGGGTCGACACGATGGCCAACGGCGCGGTCTCCGCCACCGTGACCCTGGAGGGCACCAAGCCGGTCACCACGCCCGCGAGCAACGGCGTCGGCCTCGACGTCGACGCCTCCCTCAAGCAGCTCACCGGCTCCTGGCCTCTGGGCAAGCAGAACATCGCCATGCCCGAGGGCACCGCGGTCCCCGCCATCACCGACGAGGAGGCCACGACGTTCGTGGACGGCACGCTCACGCCGCTGTCTCCAGCGGGCTGACGGTCGACAGCGCCGGTGCCAACACGCAGGGTAAGGCCACCGGTGCTGCCGCGGCCTTCTCGCCCCAGGACACCGCCGGCATGCTGCGGATCTCCTCGGAGGGCGGCACGCTGAGCGCCGTCTTCGACCCGACCGTGCTGCACGACGCCGTCGTCGCCAGGATCGGCCAGGTCGAGACCCCCTGCCCAGAACGCCACCTGGAAGATCGACGGCTCCGCCGACGGAGCCCCCGAGGGCCCGCCCGCAGTACGTCCCCTCCGCTCAGGGCAACGTCATCGACACCGCGGCCCTGTCCGCGAGCCTGCTCAAGGCGGGCACCTCCGCCACCGACGCCGCCGGGCGCACCGTGGCCCTGCCGATGGTCGTCGCCGAGCCGACGGTGACCACCCCGCAGAACGAATGGGGCATCGGTGAGCCGATCGGCGAGTACGCCACTCCCCTACAACAGCGGGGATGCGCCGCACCCAGAACCCTCACCCGCGGCGCCGAGCTCGTCAACGGCACCGTGGTCAAGCCCGGTGAGGTCTTCTCCCTGGAGCAGACCCTCGGCGAGGTCGACTACGCTCACGGGTTCGCCGACGCCGGCGTCATCTCCAACGGCCAGCACGTCGACTCCCTGGGCGGCGGACTGAGCCAGGTGGCCACCACCGTCTTCAACGCCGGTTTCGAGGCCGGCATGGACGACACCGAGCACCACGCCCACCAGTACTACTTCGACCGCTACCCGGCCGGGCGCGAGGCGACCCTGTGGACCGGCAGGCTCGACGTGAAGTTCACGAACTCCACCTCCAACGCGGTGCTGGTCCAGGCGTGGTTGGACGGTGAGCAGATCCACGTGCGGATGTGGTCAACCAAGTACTACGACGTCTCGATTACGTCCTCGGACCGATTCAACTTCCGACCGGTGACCACCGAGCGCAAATCGGGCCCCGGCTGCGAGCCGTACTCGGGCGGTAACCCCGGCTTCGACATCACCGTCACCCGCACCCGCAAGCACGATGGCAAGGCCCTGCCCGACGACGTCCTCACCACTCAGTACGCCGCGGACAACAACATCGTCTGCTCCTGACGCGGACGTCCGAGTCGTTCCCTGAACGCCTTCCGGCAAAGTGGGTGCGCTTGGTCGCTCTGGTGGCGCTGGACGGGCCGGCGTCCAGGATTGGTGTTACCTACGACATTCGTGCCGGGGCAGTGACGTAATCGCGGCGCGACAACCCCGAGTTTTCCGCGTGCTGACGGCCACTCTTCTACCGCTTGGGTCGATGGGCCCTGGAGGACGATACTTGCTCCGACCCCGCCCACCCGCGCGGGAGGTTCCCCGAGAAGAAAGGACACTGCTGCTATGACGTACGTCATTGCCCAGCCCTGCGTCGACGTCAAGGACCGTGCCTGCGTCGATGAGTGTCCCGTCGACTGCATCTACGAGGGCGAACGCAGCCTCTACATCAACGCCGACGAATGCGTCGACTGCGGAGCCTGCGAGCCCGTCTGCCCCACCGAGGCGATCTTCTACGAGGACGATGTTCCCGAGGAGTGGGAGGACTACACCCGCGCCAACATCGACTTCTTCGAGCTCAAGGGGCTGGGGGTCGCCCGGTGGTGCCCAGAGGACCGGTGCCCTGGACCACGACGATCCCATGATCGCCGCCCCTGCCCCCGCAGAACGAGGAGTGGAAAGAGGCCAACGGCTACTGAGCCAGTGGACGGGGCCGGGAGGGTGGAGTCGCGCCCGGCGCGTGAGGAAGAATCGGCGCCGTGAGCACCAGCGCGACACCCTGAGACCTTCTCCAGCCCCTCCCTGCCCCGCCGCCTCGCCCCTGCCCGACTTCCCCTGGGACTCGCTGCGCCCTACCGGAGCGCGCCGCCGAGCACCCCGACGGCGTCGTCGACCTCGCCGTGGGCACGCCCGTCGACCCCACCCCCGAGATCGCCCGGACCGCTCTGTCCGCGGCCGCCAACGCCCCCGGCTACCCGACGGCGGTCAGCGCCCCCGTGGTGCGCGCCGCCATCATCGAGTGGATGGAGCGCCGCCGGGGCGTGGCCGGCCTGAGCGACGACGAGGTCATCCCCACGATCGGCTCCAGGAGTCCGTGGCCCTCCTGCCGCTGTACCTGGGCGTGGGCCCGGGCGACCTCGTCCTGCACCCGCGGGCCGCCTACCCCACCTACGACGTCGGAGCTCGCCTCGTGGGTGCGACCCCGGTCCCCTGTGGACACCGACGCCGACCCCGCCACCTGGGCCGTCGCCGACGACGCGCGGGTGGCCATCGTCTGGCTCAACAGCCCCGGCAATCCTGACGGCCACGTCCTGGACGCCGAGCAGCTGGCCCGGATCGTCGCCTGGGCCAGGGGGCGCGGCGCGATCGTCATCTCCGACGAGTGCTATGCCGAGCTCGCCTGGGAAGCGCCGTGGGACGCCGAGCCGATCCCGAGCCTCCTGGACCCTCGGGTCAGGGGGATCAGCGGGCCGGACCGGTCTGCTCGCCCTGTACTCCCTGTCCAAGCAGTCCAACCTCGCCGGCTACCGGGCGGCCTTCCTCGCCGGGGACGCCGGGCTCGTGGGCGCGGTCACCGAGGTGCGCAAGCACACCGGGATGCTTGTGCCGACGCCGGTCCAGGCCGCCCTCGTGGCCGCCCTCGGGGACGAAGCGCATACGGAGGTGCAGAAGGAGGTCTACCGGGAGCGCCGTGAGGCACTCATCGAGGCGACCGCCGCCGCCGGGCTCGTCAACGACCCGGCCTCCGTGGCCGGCCTGTACCTGTGGCTCAAGGGACCCGAGTCGATGAGCGCCCTACGACCTCGTGGGGGCCTTCGCCGAGCTGGGGATTGTCGTGGCCCCCGGCGACTTCTACGGCGAGGCCGGGGCCGGGCGGGTGCGCATGAGCCTGACCGACACCGACGAGCGCGTGGAGGCCGCCGCCGCGCGCCTGCGCTCACCTGAGGCCGCCGCCCTCTTCGCCGGCTGAGATCGGAACAGTTAGCCGGATCAGCGGCGACCAGCGATTCGATGAGTTCATCGGCCGACGTTGGGATTGATGAATTGATCGAGAAGCATCGGGAGACAGGGTGCCGGCTGGGGCGGGTGACCTTGGTGAGCTGTGAGTCGGGCCAATGAGACGACGCCGTGACAGCGCACCCTGTACAGTGTGCGCAGGATCCACAGGACCGCCCTCGTGGACCCAGGCCTCGCCGTCGCGATGCGCGCGGCCCCTGAGCCCCAGGAGATGATGACGAGCACCCCACCCCGCCGCGGCCCCAGCCGAGCAGCCGGAGCGGAGCCAGCCCGGCCTCGTCGGCGGCCCCGGTCTGCTGAGTGTTGACGGCAAGAACCTGAGCTGCCGCGCGCCCAGGCGACCGATGGCGCTGACGGCCTGGGCGTGTCCAAGCTGCTGGGCGCCACCGGCGTGGTGACGCTCGACCCGGGCTTCACCAATACGGCGTCGTGCACCTCGCAGATCACCTACATCGACGGCGCGGCCGGGATCCTGCGCTACCGCGGCTACCCGATCGAGGAGCTGGCCAAGTCCTCGACCTTCCTGGAGGTCGCCTACCTCCTCATCAACGGCGAGCTGCCCGACCGCGAGTCCTTCGAGCGCATGGAGCGGCGCATCTCGCGTCACCGCCTCCTGCACGAGGACTTCCCGCAGCTTCTTCACCTCCTTCCCTCCTCAGGGTCACCCGATGGCGATCCTCCAGGCGGGGATCGCGGGTCTGGCCACCTACTACGAGGACACCCTCAACCCGCACGACCCCTACGAGCGCGAGCTCGCCACCGTGCTTCTGCTGGCCAAGATGCCCACGATGATCAGCTACATCGCTCGGCGCGCCATCGGCCTGCCGCTGCTCTACCCGGACCCGCAGCGCTCCTACGTCGAGGACTTCATCCGCATGTCCTTCGGGATGCCCTACCAGTCCCTACGAGATCGACCCGGCCGTGGTGCGGGCTCTGGACATGCTCCTCATCCTGCACGCCGACCACGAGCAGAACTGCTCGACCTCCACCGTGCGCCTCGTGGGCTCGGCCGACGCCAACATGTACGCCTCGGTGGCCGCGGGCGTGGGCGCGCTGTCCGGCCCGCTGCACGGCGGCGCGAACGAGGCCGTCCTGCGCATGCTGGACACGATCCAGAGCTCGGGGATGAGTACGGCCGAGTTCGTCCGCAAGGTCAAGAACAAGGAGGACGGCGTCCGGCTCATGGGCTTCGGCCACCGGGTCTACAAGAACTACGACCCGCGCGCCGCGATCGTCAAGGAGACCGCCCACGACGTCCTGACCCGTCTGGGCTCCGACGACGGCGACCGCAAGCTCGAGATCGCCATGGAGCTGGAGGAGACGGCGCTGCGCGACGAGTACTTCGTCTCGCGCAGCCTGTACCCGAACGTCGACTTCTACACCGGCCTCATCTACCAGGCGATGGGCTTCCCCACGAAGATGTTCACGCCCCTGTTCGCCCTCGGGCGGCTGCCGGGCTGGATCGCCCAGTACCGCGAGATGATCGCCGACCCCGCCAAGCGCATCGGGCGGCCCCGCCAGGTCTACGACGGCTCCACCGAGCGCCACTACGTGGCCATGCACCGCCGCAAGCACGATGACGGCCAGTACCCGGCCACCCGCGCCGGCGTTCCCAGCCTCGACCGCGTCACCAGGGTCTGAAAGGCGATCTATCGAATCGGGGGTGTCCGTTCCAGAGCTGGAGCGGACACCCCTGGTCGGTTAGGCATCAGTCGATCAGATCAAGGAGATGCCGACGCGTCCTCATCGCATGGATGAGTCACTGGTTGCCGCCGATGCCGCCGAGAGCCCCTGCGGCTGTTTGAGGGAAGCGTCCGGGCTACCTGAGGTAGTCATCCAGGGCGACCAGTATCGTCGGGGTGACGTGCTCAGCCCGCTCGTTGAGAATCAGGTGGTGACTGGCGGGCAACTCGATCAGCCGCTTCTGGGGCGCCACCAGTCGCTCGTAGACCAAGCGGCTGTAGCCGAGGGTGAACAGGGGGTCACCCGTCGACACGAACGCCACCACCGGGCAGGCGATGCTGCCGTCGACGAGGACCGACATATCGGTCGCGAACAGGCTGGACAGGAAGCTCACTGGGTAGGCAGTGCGTCCCAGGGGTCCCGGTAGAACTCATCGCGCCACTCCCGCTCCGAGAAGACCTTGTTGACGTCGAGGTAGAAACTCATCGGCACCTGCAGTCCGGGCAGCACTCGGCCGGCGACGGCGATGATCCGCCGGATCGCCGGGTACGCCACGCCGAGCGCGTTGGGGAAGCGGGTGACCGACAGGGATTCTCGCAAGGGCGTGAACAGGACGTTGTGCGGAAAGGCGGCTCGGATGCGGTGCTCGCCGCCGGCGGCCAGCAGGGTGAGGATGCCGCCCTGGCTCGACCCCATCAGCCCGACGGCGCCGCGGAAACGGGCGCAGGCATAGTCCACCGCGTCCCGGACGTTTCCGATCATGTCGTCGAGGGTGAACCGGTGGATGACCCGGGGGGCTGCGCCCATGAGACAGCGGGTGGACGCCGACCACGTGGTAGCCGTGCCGGCTGACCGCGTCCAGGAAGGGGCTGTAGAACAGGGGGTGGGTCATGGTTCCCGGGACGAACACAACCGTCGGCGCCGCGTCCTGCTCCGCCTCCCAGATGGACAGCGTGATGGGAGCCCGGCCCGATTCGATCGAGACCTCCGAGTAGCTGGGCAGGTCGATTGAGTGCTCGTTCAGCAGCGTTGCGATGTCCACGCCAGCCACGCCCTCTCAAGGTTGTCAACGCCTCCAGCCGGTCATCCTGTGGACGCTCACGCGACGACGGCTCGTACGGCTGAGCGGATGACCTCGGACCGGCTGGTGCCGTCCATGTTGGCTCACTGGTCGACCCCAGCCACCAGACTATCGCCTCGACGGCATGATGAGTGCGGCGGTCTACAGGCCGGCCAGGTCGATCTTGCCCATCTGCAGGATCTTCTCGCGCGTGGCGGCGTCGGCCATGAGCTCGGCGATGTTGTGGGGGACGACCTGCCAGGACACGCCCCAGCGGTCGACGCACCAGCCGCAGCGCTCGGCCTCGGGCACGGCCGACAGCCCAGCCCAGTAATGGTCGATCTCCTCCTGGTCCCGGCAGGAGACGATCATGGAGACCCCGGGAGTGAAGGTGAGGTCGTGGGAGGGGCCCGAGTCCCTGGCCGTCATCCAGGTGCCGCGCAGCGTGAAGTCGGTGAACATGATGGTGCCCGCCTCCATCGGCCCACCCTCCTCATAGCGGCGCAGGGCCCCGCGGCGGGCGTCGTCGAACAGGGCGATCCAGCTGTCAGTGGCCTCCTCGGCGTTGGCGTGGTTGGTTCCGCCAAACATGAAGGAGGGCAGGATGAAGGGACGCGGCTCGCCGGCCGGGTCGGTGAGCATGAGCTGCCAGGTCATGCCGAAGCGGTCACGGACCCAGGCGTAGCGCGGCGAGAAGGGGTACTCGCCCAGCTCCATGAGAACACCGCCGGTGGAGAGCCGCTCGTAGAGCTCATCGAGGTAGGCCCGGGCCTGCTCCTCGCCGCCGAACAGGAGCGGGTCGAAGTTCAGGATGCAGCTGATCGACGGGTTAGGGGCGTACTGGTCTCCGCCGTTGATGAGTGAGAGGCGGAAGCCATGGATGCTGACTGTGGCGGCAAGCTCGGGCACCTGCTCGACGATAGAGCCCTCGCGGAAGACGTCGGCGTAGAACCGGGCCGCTTCGTCGGCGGTGCCGTCGCACCAGATGGCGGGGGGTGATGTGCTGATCCATGCGGACACCGTACTGCGAACGACGGTCACTGTGCTAGGACCGCTGAAGTGTTGCGGTGCCAGTCCCTAGTGGCGCGCCCTCCAGTGAGGACTGTGCATGATGCCGACCGTGTTCCCGAAAGGATCAACGATGGACGCAGTTATGAAACCGCCCCCGCGTTCGGTGGTGGGCGTGTGACTGTATGCCCCGTGCGCAACGAGGGTGGTGAACGTCGTGTGAATATCGTCGGTGTGCCAGTAGGTGATGGGTGATGCTGTCGGAGTCGGGGATGGTGACATGAAGGAGCGATCCATTATTCCCAGTTCGTCCTCGTCCGGGCCGATGCGGAACTCGGTGTAGACGCAAGGGCCGGTTTGCGGACTGCGGTAATACGGAGTGATGCCCAGTAGGTCTGCGTACCAGCGAGAGGCGGCGTCGACGTCGTCGGCGGTAAGAACCATTGTGGTGAGTCCTTGCAGGATAGTCATGGCATGTCCTTTCGGTGAGGTGCCTTGTGGCTCTCAACCTAGAGCTGAAAGTGCTCATCCGGTGCACACATTGTTTGAGATGATCTGACTGTGCGTGCAGACCGCCTGATCGCCCTACTGTTGCTCCTCCAGTCGCGTGGGAGGATGACTGCCTCTCAGGTGGCAGCAGAGCTCGAGGTCTCACCGGCTACTGCCCGACGAGATCTCGAGGCCCTCTCGATGGCGGGTATCCCGGTCTATGCGCGGCCAGGGCGAGGTGGTGGTTGGGCTCTCGTCGGAGGTGCTCGAACTGATCTGACTGGTATGTCGGCGGGTGAAGTGTGGGTGCTGTCTCGGATGCTGGGTACGGCGGCGCTGAACGATTCGGAAACTCGGGTGCCCACGATGAAGTTCCTCCAGGCATTGCCGTCTTCTCTGCGCGATGAGGCTGAACGGTTGATGGCATCGGTTCATGATGACCGTGTTGCTTGGGGAAAATCGACGGATGTTGTGACGTCGAGCCTGAGTCGGCTATGTGACGTTGTCGCTCGGTGCCGAGTAATGACGGCTTCCTATAAGTCGAGAAATGCGGAGCGTAGTGTTAAGCGTCTGCTTCCTCTGGGGTTGGTGAATAAAGCTGGTGTGTGGTATCTCGTCGCTGATGGTGAGCATGGAGTGCGGACGTATCGAGTGTCGAGGCTTGAGGATATTGTCGTTACCGATGAGGGATTCGATCCTCCGTTAGGTTTTGATGTCGCGACCTATTGGAGTGCTCAAGCTGAGGTTATTGAAAAGAAGAGGTCTGGCATTGCTGCGGTGCTGAGAGTGCACTCATCGATCGTTCCTGCGCTGCGTTATCAGTTCGGAAGGTATTTCAGCCTCATTGAGGAGGGTGACGTGAGTATTGTCGAAGTTCGCGCCCACATGCTGGTCGGACTGGCTGAGAGACTTGCGGGGTGGGGTGACCGCGTCGATGTCTTGTCGCCGCCTTGTCTGCGGTCTGAACTCGCCCGTATCGGATCAGAGCTGGTTGCGCATTACGGTTCCCCGAGACGATGAGTCGGTGTCAGATCATCGACCTCAAGCTCTGAGGGGGGCTTGGACGAATCATCAGTGCGCTGATGGTACTCAGGAGGAACGCGGTGATGCCGATAGCAGCGAAGTTGCTGGTGAGAGTGAGCAGTGGGCCTCCGATAAGCCCGGCCACCGTTGTGCCGAGGTACATCACCGCACTGGCGAGGGTGGAGATGGTGCCGCGTGCTGTGCTGTCGAGCTGCTGCAGGTGGAGCATGCGGACGCTGAGCATTGCGCCTCCGCAGGCGAAGAGAGGTAGGAACACCAACCCCACAACGATTGGAGGTGGGGAGACGGCGAGCACCAGGTAGGGCGATGCTCATCACCGTGGCACTCAGGTAGATGGCTCGGACAGGGGGCATACGGCCGGTCAGCCGGACACCGAAAAGGCTGCCGATCGTGTTACCGATCCCGCCGGCCAGGATGATGAGTGCCACGGTGACCTTCGACGTGCCCAGGCCGTCCTCCAACCAGGTCGGTGCGTAGGTGAACACGGTGAAGAATGCCAGGGTGTACACGAGGTAGGATAGGAATCGTGTGAACGCCTGTGGGCGTGGAGCAGGGTCAGGTACGGCACTTTCTTGGCTGCCGCGGTGGGGTGGAGATCAGGAATCTGGTACCAGAGCGTGACTGTTAGCGCCAACGAGCACACCCCGATAATGGGGAAGATGATGCGCCAGTCGATGATTGCGAGGAGACTTCCGAGAGGGAACCCCGACAACCTGAGCGATTGATAGCCCGGCGGTCGTATATCCCATGACGCGTAGAATGCGCTTTCTGATCCGGGCCGACGAGGGCGGGAATCATTGCCCATACTTGCGGTGCAGCTACGGCCGCGGCACCGCCAGTGATAAAACGGAAGGTGAACATTGTCCAGAATCCTGGGGAAACTGCGCAGGCTGCTGTTGCCAACGCGAAAGACCACCATCCCAAGCGTAAGGATGATCCGGCGGTTACCTCGGTCCGAGATCGGCCCGGACACCAGTCCGGTGAGCGCGTATCCGATCGCATAGACGCTGACCAGCCAGCCACTCTGCGTCGTCGACACGTCGAATGCCTTGGCCAGCGATGGCAGCAGAGGTGCGACGACGAAGGTGTCCGAGCCGATCAGGAACATGACCGCGAACCCGAGTAGTGAAAGTTTTCGGTCCATAGCTTCTCCAGTCCGTTGAGAGCGCCTCAACGCTAAGCCTTGACAGTGCTGTCAATGTCAAGAGATGCTGACGCGGTCCAGTAAAATTGATCGAGGAGGGCGCATGCGCATCACCGAAGCTGCCCGGCACGCTGGTACCAGCCCGCGGATGCTGCGCTACTACGAGGATGAGGGGCTGCTGGCGCCCACACGCCGTGACAATGGCTATCGTGACTACGGTGCTGAAGAGGTTCTAGCCGCCCGCCAGATCGTCGCGCTGTCCCACGCCGGATTCCCGCTCTCACTTATCAGGACGGTGCTGCCCTGTGCCACGGAAAGCGGTGCGCTGAGAGCCTGCCCTCCGTTGCGCCCGAGTTGCGCCGTCGGCTCCGCGACGTCGAAGAACAGATTGACACGCTCGCGAGCGGTGCCGAGGTCATCAGGAGCTTCCTCGACAACCTCCAAGACGTTGCATCTGCCCAGCCCACCCTATAGTCGCGGTAGTGGTGTCGTACTCAACGGGCGCGCGCCGAACTCGGCTGCCGCGTCGACAGTCACCTCCTGAGACCTGAGCCTTCCAGGAGCCTTACTGGCGTCATCAAGTCATCGACGTCGGACTCTGCCCGCGGTGGAACCACTATGGTTAGGCTGACCTCATGAGTGAGAAGCCCGCAGACTCCACCACCTCCGCCGACCTGCCGCTGCCCCTACGCCGATCGCCCCATCGCCTCCGCACCCGGCCACTGGGTCCTGGCCCGCGCCGGCAAGCGCGTCCTGCGCCCCGGCGGAGCAGCCCTGTCCGCCGCCATGCTCGGCCACGCCCACCTGCCCGGCGCCGACGTCGTCGAACTCGCCCCGGGCCTGGGGCGCACCGCCGCCGAGATCGTCAAGGCACATCCCGCCTCCTACACCGCCATCGACCGCGACCCCGACGCCGCCCGGCGCGTGGCCGCCGTCGTCGGGGACCTCGGCACCGTCCGCCAGGGCGAGGCCGCCGACACCGGCCTGGATGATGCCAGCGCCGACGTCGTCGTCGGTGAGGCCATGCTCACCATGCAGGGGGACAAGGGTAAGGCCGCCATCGTCGCCGAGGCCGCCCGCGTCCTGCGCCCGGGCGGGCGCTACGCCATCCACGAGCTCGGCGTCACCCCCGACGATATCGACGAGGAGTACTACACCGAGCTGCGCCGCGACCTGGCCCGCTCCATCCACGTCAACGCCCGCCCCATGACCGCGGCCGCCTGGAAGGAGCTCATGGAGGACGCCGGGCTCGTCGTCGACTGGGTCGACACCGCACCCATGGCCCTGCTCAGGTCGGGCGCAACATCCGCGACGAGGGAGTAGGAGGCTTCCTGCGGATCGCACGCAACGTCGCCGCGGACAGGGCGCTGCGCCGACGCGTGCAGGCGATGGCCCGCACCTTCAAGCGCTACGAGAAGGACATGGTCGGCATCGTCCCTCGTCGCCCACAAAGCCCGCATCCTGAGCCCCGCCCTCCCAGTGAGGCCTGGGGCCGGCTATCGGCCCTGATGGCGAGGCCGGCCGTCAGTCGTCGTGGGTCGCTCCGCGCAGACCGGCGCGCAGCACCTCCCGGTTGAGCAGCGCGATCGCCTCGATCAGGGATCCCCGCCGGGCACGCGGGCACGCACTCGCCGTACACCGAGCACGGCCCGAAGAGCTCATCGAGCTCCCGTGTCATCGCCCGGGCCCGGCGCCCCCGCTCGATGCGCCCGGCCGGCATGAGCGACAGGTGCGCCAGCTTCGCCCCTGCGAAGAGCGCCGCCGCCCCGTTCGGGCAGGCCGCCACGCAGGCCCCGCAGCCGATGCAGGCGGCGAAGTCCAGAGCCCGCTCTGCCTGCAGGTGCCCCTGGGCGACGTCGTCGGCGTCCGGTGCGGTCCCTGCGGCCACGTCGACGGTCCCACCCACCCGGATGAGCTCGTCGAGCGCCGTCCGGTCCACCGCCAGGTCCCGGATGACCGGGAGGCCGCCGACCTCCACGGCTCCAGCCGGAAGCGCGTCACCCCCGGGAAGGCCCGCAGGTGCTGACGGCACGCCGGCGTCGTGTCCAGCGGCCCGTGCGGCACCCCGTTGACGAGGAAGCCACAGGCCCCACACACCCCTCCCGGCAGTCCGACTCGAAGACCACCGGCTCACCGCCGGCCTCGATGATCTGGTCGTTGAGGCGGTCGAGCAGCTCCAGCAGACTCATCTGCGGCTCGGCGTCCTCCACCACGTGGCTCTCGAAGAAGCCTTGCGCCTGCGGCCCGTCCTGCCGCCAGATCTCCAGTTCGACCCTCATCGGTAATCCCTCACCTGCATGGGCACCAGCGAGAAGCCCAGCGGCTCGGACCGGCGCGTGTGCCCGCCGTCGGGCCCCCGTCTGCCAGGCCGACACGGAGCACCAGGCATCGTCATTGCGCTGGGCCTCGCCGCCCCTGCGTCGCGTACTCCTCGCGGAAGTGGGCGCCGGCGGACTCGCGCCGGTCCAGGGCGTCGAGGATCATGACCTCCGCCAGCTCCAGGAAGTCGGCGACCCGCAGTGCCTTCTCCAGCTCCTGATTGAGTCGCGCCTGGCCCCCGACCACGGTGACGTCGGCCCAGAACTCCTCGCGCAGGGCGCGCACCTCCTCCAGCGCACGCAGCAGCCCCGTCTCGGAGCGGCTGACCCCGCAGCCGGCGTAGAGGACCTCACCCAGACGGCGGTGGAACCACACGGGACGGTGGGTTCCGCCCACCGCCATCAGTGACTCGATGCGCTCACGGGTTGCGGCCACGGTCTGGATCGCCTCCGGTGCGTCGGGGCTCAGGGGCTTGCTGCCCACCAGTCCCGGCCAGGTAGTTCGGCACGGCCAGCGGCAGCACGAACCAGCCGTCCACGCTGGCGCTCAGCAGCGAGTTCGCCCCCAGGCGGTTGGCGCCGTGGTAGTTGTTCGAGGCCTCCCCGCCCACGAACAGTCCCGGGATGGTGGACATCTGGTCGAAGTCCACCCACAGCCCACCCATCGTGAAGTGGGCGCCCGGGGCGATGCGCATGGGCACCTCGTAGGGGTCCTCACCGGTGGCGTCGAGGTACATCTCGAACAGGTTGCCGTAGCGCGAGGCGATGGTCTCCTTGCCCAGCCGCTCCAGCGCGTCGCGGAAGTCGAGGTAGACCGAGTTGCGCAGCGGCCCGACGCCGCGGCCGGACTCGATCTGCTCACGGGCGTTGCGTGAGGCCACGTCGCGCGGGGTGAGGTTGCCGAAGGCCGGGTACTTGCGCTCCAGGTAGTAGTCGCGCTCGTCCTCGGGATGTCGTTCGGGGCCGCTCGTCCCCGGGGCGCACCGGCACCCAGATACGCCCGTCGTTGCGCAGGGACTCGCTCATGAGGGTGGTCTTGGACTGCCAGTGCGAGCTCACCGGCAGCGCCGTGGGGTGGAACTGCACCATGCAGGCGGAGGCGAAGGCCGCCCCGCGCCGGTGGGCGCGCCAGGTGGCGGTGGCGTTGGAGGCCATGGCCAGGGTCGAGTAGTGGTAGATGCTGCCGTAGCCGCCGGTGGCGAGTACGACGGCGTGGGCCGTGTGGGCGCTCACCTCCCCGGTGAGCAGATCCCGGGTGACGATGCCCTGGGCACGGGAGTCGGCCACGATGAGGTCGAGCATCTCGGTGCGGGTGTGCATGTGGACGCTCCCGGCGGCGATCTGCTCCTGGAGGGCCTGGGCGCAGGCGATCTCCAGCTGCTGCCCGGTCTGCCCGCGCGTGTAGTAGGTGCGCGAGACCTGCACCCCGCCGAAGGAGCGGGTGGCGAGCTGGCCGCCGTACTCGCGGGCGAAGGGCGCCCCTGATCGCCTCCATATGATCGATGACCCGGCCGGACTCCAGCCCCAGGCGCACGACGTCGGCCTCCCGCCCTCGGTAGTCGCCGCCCTTGACGGTGTCCTTGACGAAGCGCGCCAGCGAGTCGCCGTCGACCTTGCGGGCCCGGGCGGCGTTGATCCCGCCCTGCGCGGCCACCGAGTGGGCACGGCGCGGGGCGTCGTGCAGGCTGAAGCACTCCACCCGGTAGCCCAGGCGCCCCAGGGTCGCAGCCGCCCCGGAACCGGCCAGCCCGGCGCCCACCACGATGACGGTCAGTTTGCGGCGATTGGAGGGTTGACCAGACGGTACTCGTCGCGCCGACGCTCCCAGGCCTGCTCGGGAGGGCAGTCCGGCAGGCGCGCGTCGAGGTCCTCACCGACGTCGTACAGGCCGCCGACGGCCGGTTGCGCGCTCGCACTCATCCGATCACCCCCGTGCAGATGAGTACCGGCAGCAGACCATTGACGACCGCGATGGCCAGGGCCACGGCCAGGGCGACGGCACGGCACGCCTGGCGCAGCCGGGGACCGGTGCCGCCCAGGTCGATGACCACGTTCCACAGGCCCTGCGCCAGATGGAGGGACAGTGCCAGCATGACCAGGCTGTAGAAGACCGCCATGCCGGGACGCGACAGGCTCGCCACGAGGTTGTGGTAGGCGCTGACCTGCAGCTCGCCGTTCGACGTCGTCGGCGCCTGGAAGCTCTCAGGGGCGATGAGGCGGCCGATGGTCAGGTTGAGGATGTGGACGAGGACGAAGACCCCGATGAGGGCGCCGGTGACGAGCATGGAGCGAGCGCCGATGGTGCGGGCGGGCAGAGCCCGACGTCGGAAGGGCCCGCGCGCAACCCTCGCGCGCCGCCACAGCGTGATTCCCGCAGCCACGTGCAGCACGATGCACGCGCCCAGCGCCAGGCGCATCGCCCACAGGAGGCCCTCATGCGGTAGGAGCGGGTAGGCGACCTCCCGCAGCCAGGCGGCGTAGCCGTTGAAGGCCCCAGGACCCGCGAGAACCTTGAGGTTGCCGATCATGTGGACCACGACGAACAGGGCCATGATCGTGCCCGTGACCGCCATGGTCGCCTTGAGGACTCGCTGCGAGGCCCACACGGGGTGCGGCGCCTGCGCCGGGGCGGCAACGCGTCACCGACGGGTCGGGCGGCCCTCAGGGGCATGGGCGGTCGTGGGCGTCATCGTCACCCTGCCTCCCTCGCTGGCGCAGAAAAACTCATCACTATGATAACGAAAACCTCGATGCTGGCATAGAGTGTGAACGTTGTATTTCACAGCCCCGGCTCGGGCATGCGCCCGGACATTCCGCGCTCGTCGTCCTCCTGAGGCGCGGTGTCCTCGCCAGCGGCCTCTGTGCCCAGGGTGAACGGCCCGGCAGCGCGATAACCTCGCCCGGCAAGTAGGAACTCCCTGGACGAAAGGACCAGCCGTGCCCACCGAGGTCTCACCCCGCTGGCCAGGACCGTCCCGCCGCCGGGTCCTGGCCGGAGGCGCCGGCGGAGCCCCTCGCGTCCTCCTGGCCGCCTCCGGGTGCTCCAAGAGCTCCAGCGGCCCGCGCCTGCTGACGATCCCGCGCGAGGACATGGGTACCTTCACCCGCAACTTCAACCCCTTCACCACCAACAGCGCCCCCATGACCGGGCAGGCCGTCTACGAGCCCCTCCTCATCGTCAATCCCCTCAGCGGCGAGATCACCCCCTGGCTCGCCGAGTCCTGGGCCATGTCCGACGACGCCGCCTCCCTCACCTTCCACCTGCGCCCCGGCGTGACCTGGTCCGACGGCAGGGCCCTGGTCGCCAGGACGTCGTCACCACCTTCGCCGTCCACCGCGCCGTCACCGGCGGCTACGACTACCTCGACTCCGTCACCGCCAACAACGCCACCGCAGTCACCCTCACCTTCACCCGCCCCTGCTCCGTCGCCCTGCAGGAGCTCGGCAGCCAGCTCATCGCCCCGACCACGTGTGGTCCGCCATCTCCGAGCCCGCCAAGTACCCCAACCCCGACCCCGTCGCCACCGGCCCCTTCACCAAGGTCACCAGCTTCCAGGCCCAATCCTTCGACCTCATGCCCAACCCCACCTACTGGGGCAGCAAGCGCCAGGACGACGACGTCGGTGACTCCACCTCGAGCTCAGCCACCGCCAGCACGGCCGAACACGCCTCGGTCCCCGGCATCCGCATGCTGGCCTTCGCCGGCAACGACAGTGCCAACCTGGCCGCCGTCAGCGGCGACGTCGACTGGGCGCCCCAGTACATGGCCGACATCCAGACCGCCTACATCGACAAGGACCCCACCCACCGCCACTACTGGTTTCCCTCGGCGCCGACTCCACCATCCAGTGGACCCTCAACACCACCAAGGCCCCCTACAACGACCCCGCCTTCCGCAAGGCCCTCAGCCAGGCCGTCGACCGCACGACCATCTGCGCCACCGGCATGTCCGGCTACGCCCAGCCCGCCGACCCCACCGGCCTGGGGACAGCTTCCGGGCCTGGAAGGACCCGGCCGTGGCCGCCGCACCCTGTGCACCTACGACAAGGCCGCCGCGGCCGCCGCCCTCGACGCCGCCGGATACCCTCGGGGCCGACTCCCAGCGCCTGGGCCTGGACGGCAAGCCGCTCGCCCTGACGATCTCGGTGGGCTCGACGTCGTCGGACTGGGTCAGCGTGGCCCAGATCATCGTCCAGAACCTCGCCGACGTCGGCATCAGCGCCACCATCGACTCACCGGACTGGAGCGAGGTCACCGCCGCCCTGGAGACCGGCACCTTCGAGACCGCCGTGTGCTGGTCCTCGCTGGGCGCCACCCCGTACACCTACTACGAGGCGACCATGAGCACCCAGAAGGTCAAGCCGATCGGCACCCACGCCCTGGAGAACTACCACCGCTTCGGCGACGAGCAGGCCACCGCCCTGCTCAGCCAGTTCGCCGCCACCACCGACCAGGCCCGCCAGATCGAGATCTGCCACCAGATCCAGCAGCGCTACGCCGACCAACTCCCCGTCATCCCCCTGTTCCCCGGGCCGATCTGGGGTGCCTACACCGACGAGCACTTCACCGGATGGCCCAGCCAGGACAACCCCTACGCCTCACTGAGCACCCGCGCCGCCACCACCGTCCTGATCCTCAACTCCCTCAGACCCCGCGCCTGAGCCGTCGCCTCAGGGCGGCCTCCCCACGCCGGCGGGTCCGAGCGCGACTACCGGGCTCTCAGCCAGAGCGGGAGACACTGTCCCGGGCGACGGATCGAGTCGCCCGCAGTTGCTCGCCACCTCAGGACCGGGAGGAGGGATACGCCGGTGGCCTACATCCTCAAGCGCCTGGGTTACTACCTCCTGGCCTTCTGGGCCTCGATCACCCTCAACTTCCTCCTGCCCCGGCTCATGCCCGGCGACCCCGTCTCACGCATGTTCGCCCGCTCCGGTGCCCGTCTCACCGAGACGCAGGCCCTCCAGCTGCGCCGGCTGTTCGGGCTGGACGACGCACCCCTGTGGCAGCAGTACCTCAGGTACCTCCGGTCCGTCCTCACCGGGGACCTGGGAGTGTCCATCTCCCGCTTCCCGGCCCCCGTCAGCGAGGTCATCGGCAGCCAGATCGGCTGGACCGTCCTGCTGGGCGGAGTCGCCCTGGTCATCGCGGCCGGCGCCGGCAGCCTGCTGGGGATCCTGGCGGCCTGGCGGCGCGGGGGAGCGGCCGACTCGATCCTCGTGCCCCTCCTGGTCCTCCTCGGCTCCTTCCCCTACTTCTGGCTGGCCATGGGCGCCCTCTACGTTCTGGGCGTGTGGCTGGGCTGGTTCCCGCTGCGCCACGCCTACACCGCCGGGACCGTCGTGGACTGGACCAGCCCGACCTTCCTGGCCGATGTCGCCCAGCACCTCGCACTGCCGGCCCTCACCATCGTCGCGGTCTCCCTGGGCGGCTGGGCCCTGGGGATGCGCAACACGATGATCTCCACCGCCTCTCAGGACTACATCCTCCTGGCCGAGGCCAAGGGGCTCACGCGCTCGCGGATCATGCTGCGCTACGCCGCCCGCAACGCCATGCTGCCCACAGTGACCAACATCGGCACGTCACTCGGTTTCGTCGTCGGCGGCTCCATGCTCACCGAGGTCGTCTTCGCCTACCCAGGCATCGGCTACCAGCTCTTCAGCGCCGTGAGCGCCTTGGACTACCCGCTCATGCAGGGCATCTTCCTGACCATCACCGCCGCCGTCCTGGCCGCGAACCTCCTGGTCGACCTCGTCTACGTCCGCCTCGACCCCGCGTGCGCGCCAGCGGTCAGGGGGAGTCATGAGCCCGGCCCGACGGCGCAGGGGGCCCCCTGGCCGGACTGCTCGCCTCCCCTGACCCGCTCCCGCCGGGCCCGGGCCGGGACGACGATCCTCGCCCTGCTCGCCGTCGCCGCGCTCCTGGCCCCCGTCATCAGTCCCGGCGACCCCGCCCGCATCACGGACGCACCGGCCTCCGGCCCGAGCCCCGGCCCACTGGCTCGGCGTGACTCCCAAGGGGCAGGACGTACTCGCCATGACCCCTGTGGGGTGCCCGATCCTCCCTGGCCGTGGGCCTGGGCGCCGGCGTGCTGGCGACCCTCGTGGCCCTCGTCGTCGGCCTCACCTCGGCATACCTGGGGCGGGCGGTCGACGGCCTGCTGTCCGTGGTCACCAACGTCTTCCTCCTGCTGCCGGGCTGCCGCTGCTCGTCGTCCCTGGCCGCCTACATGCCCTCGGGGTGGGCCAGCACCCTCATCGTCCTCGTCGTCACCGGCTGGGCTGGGGCCGCCCGCGTCCTGCGTGCCCAGGCCATGAGCCTGCGCGGCACCGACTTCGTGGAGGCCGCCGTCGTCGCTGGGGAAGGACCCGTGCGGATCATGGCGGGGGAGATGCTGCCCAACATGGCCTCCGTCGTCATGTCGACGCTGCTGGGCTGCGTCAACGCCGCCATCGGGGCCCAGGCCGGGCTCGAGTTCCTGGGGCTCGGCCCGTCCGGCTCCGTGTCCTGGGGCACCAACCTCCACTGGGCCGCCACCGACGGCGCCCTCATGACCGGCCGCTGGTGGACCTTCGTGCCCTCGGGCCTGGCCATCGCGCTGGTCGCATACGCCCTGGCCCTCATCAACGCCGGCGTCGACGAGGCCACCAACCCCCGCCTGCGCCGGCCGACTTGGGGAGGCCCTGACGTGGAGCGCCCCGTCACCCTTCCGGCACACTCGGCCGGCCCGATCGTCGAAGACGGCGGGGACCACGAGCCGCTTCTGCGATTGAGGACCTGAGCGTCGAGTACGGAGCCGACGGCGGTGAACGCGCAGACGGCGGCCGTCGCGTCGTCGGCGTCGACCGGTTCAGCCTCACCGTCGGGCCAGGCGAGGTGGTGGGCCTGGCCGGTCCCTCCGGCTGCGGCAAGACGACGGCTGCAGCCGCGATCATGCGGTTGCTGGGCCCCACGGCGCGCGTGACCTCCGGCCGTGTCACGGTGGGCGGGCGTGACGTCCTGGCCCTGGATCCGGGTGAGCTGCGCCGCCTGCGCTGGCGGGAGGTCGCCCTCGTCCCCAGTCCGCCATGAACGCCCTCAACCCTGTCATCGACGATCGGCGAGCAGATCGCCGATGTCCTGACCACCCATGAGGGCCTACGACGACGCGCCGCCCGCGAGCGCGCCGCCGAGCTCCTGAGTCCGTCGGCATTCCGGTTGGCCGGCTGCGTGCCTACCCCCACCAGCTCTCCGGTGGGCAGCGCCAGCGCGTCGTCATCGCCATGGCCCTGGCGCTCGGGCCCCGCCTGCTCATCCTGGATGAGCCGACCACGGCACTCGACGTCGTCGTCCAGCGGGAGGTCATGGCACTGGTGCTCAGTCTGAAAGCCCGTTTGGGCTTCTCCGTCCTGCTCATCACCCACGACCCTGTCCCTCGCGGCCGGGGTGTGCGACCGCATCGGCGTCATGAGGCGGGTCGCCTCGTGGAGGAAGGGCCGACCGCCAGCATCCTGACCGCTCCCACGCACCCGGCCACGAAGGTGCTCATGGCCGGCCTGCCGGTGCGGCCCGACCCCGGCCGCCCGCCGGAGGCGCCGACGGAGCCGGTCCTCGAGGTGAAAGGCCCTGTCAAGGACTTTCCCGCCGGCGGCCCTGCTTTCGCGACGCACCATCCACGCCCTGGCCGGCGTCGACCTGACCCTGCACCGCGGCGAGATCCTCGCCCCTGGTAGGGCGGACCGGCTCGGGCAAGTCGACCCTCGCCCGCATCATCGCGCGCCTGGAGGCCCCACCGCGGGGCGCCTCCCTCTGGAGGGGCGCGACGTCCTGGCCCGCGGGCCGCGCCGTGCCTCCCGCCAGTACCGCAACCGGGTCCAGATGGTCTTCCAGGATCCCTTCGCCTCCCTCAACCCGGCCCACAGCGTCGAGCGCACGCTGGGACGGGCCCTCGCCCTGCACCGGAGCGCGCCGAAATCCGGCGGGGGAACCGACGACCAGACCGACGCCGTGGCCGAGGCTGCCCGGCTGTTGGACGCCGTCGCCTGAGCCCGGCCTCCTGGGGGCGCGTCCCCACGAGCTCTCCGGCGGGCAGCGCCAGCGCGTGGCCATCGCCCGGGCCCTGGCCTGCGACCCGGAGGTGCTGGTGGCCGACGAACCCACCTCGATGCTGGACGCCCCCACTGCGCGCCGGCATCCTCGACCTGCTGGCGCGGCTGCGCCGGGAGCGAGGCCTGTCCATCCTCTACATCACCCACGACCTGGCCTCGGCCCGCTACCTCGCCGACACGACGGCGGTGCTCCAGGCCGGCCGCCTCGTGGAGAACGGCCCCACGGCCGAGCTCATGAAGCACCCCGCCCACCCCTCACCCGGCTCCTCCTGAGCGCGCTGCCTGCCCCGAAGCCACCGGCCGCCTCCCGCGGCTGAGGGCGGAAGACGGCCGGTCCAAGGCGCTGTAGCAGCGGACGTGAGCAGCCCTACTGGTTGGCGTGCAGCGCTGAGTCCAGTTCGATGCCCTTGCCGCCGCGAGCCAGCGCCTCGACGGCACCGGACTGGGAGTTGCGGCGGAACAGGACGTTGGAGGCACCGGCCAGCTCGCGGGCCGAGACCACGCGCGGCTCCACGAACAGGCCGTGGCTGCCGGGCACCACGCCGCCCTGCGGCATGAGGGACACCTTCGTTCCGGCCGTCAGGTACAGGCCCGCCTCGACGACGCAGTCGTCACCCAGCGGGATCCCGAGCCCCGAGTTGGCTCCCAGCAGGCAGCGCTCACCCAGGGCCACACGCTGACGGCCGCCGCCCGAGAGCATGCCCATCGTGGAGGCGCCGCCGCCGACGTCAGAGCCGTCACCGATGATGACGCCCTGGGAGATGCGGCCCTCAACCATGGAGCGGCCCAGCGTCCCGGCGTTGTAGTTGACGAAGCCGGCGTGCATGACCGTGGTGCCCTCGGACAGGTAGGCGCCCAGGCGCACGTTCGCGGCGTTGCCGATACGCACCCCCGAGGGCAGGACGTAGTCGGTCATGCGCGGGAACTTGTCCACCGAGTGGACCTGGACCGGGCGGCCCAGGGCGGCGCGCAGACGGGTGCGGGTGGTCTCGAAGTCCTCGGCGCGGCAGGGGCCGGCGGAGGTCCACACCACGTTGGGCAGGCGGGAGAAGATCCCGTCCAGGTTGATGGTGTTGGGCTTAGCCAGGCGGTGGGACAGGGCGTGCAGGCGCAGGTAGCCGCCGGCCACGGTCTGGGGGGCGTCGTCGAGGTCGGCCCAGGTGCGCACCACGGTGGTGTGCACGCCCCGGGCCTCGTCGCGACGCTCCATGGCGCTCAGGGTCGCCAGGAGGTCGGCGTGCCCGTCCTCGGGCTCGTCGCCGAGGACCGGGCGGGGATACCACACGTCAAGGGTGTTGCCGTCGTCGGTCACGGTCGCCAGGCCGAGACCCCATGCACTGCGAGTCGTCATGCGTAACACCCTACGGGACCCGGTGGCTGACCGTTGTCGGCGAGCGTGCGAGAATCACCGCATGGCGCGCACGACGATCCACCTCATGCGGCACGGCGAGGTGCTAAACCCCGGGGGCATCCTCACGGCCGCCTGCCCGGCTACCACCCTGTCGACCCTGGGCACCAGATGGCCCAACAGGTCGCTGACGTCCCTGTCCGCCTCCGGGCACGACATCACCCAGGTCATCACCTCGCCCCTGGAGCGCGCGCGAGAGTCCGGAGCCCGCGGCCGCCTTCGGGCTGGCGCCGACGACGGAGGCCCGGCTCATCGAGGCCGGCAGCAGCCTCGAGGGCATCGCCGTCAACCGCAACCGCTGGATCCTGGCCCACCCCAGCCACTGGAGCAGCTACGTCAACCCGCTGCGCCCCTCCTGGGGCGAGCCCTACCGCGAGATCGTCGAGCGCATGCGCGGCGCCGTCGTCTCCGCGCTCGACGTCGCCGAGGGCCATGAGGCGCTCCTCGTCTCCCACCAGCTGCCCATCTGGTCGCTGCGCCTCTTCCTGGAAGGACGCCCCCTGGCCCACGACCCGCGTCGGCGCCAGTGCGCCCTGGCCTCCCTGACTTCCCTGACATTCGAAGACCGCACCCTGGTGGGGCTGGCCTGCCCGGGAGCCGGCCGGGGACCTTCTGCGTCAGGCCCGCGACATGGTGCCCGGTACCTCCGCCGCCCGGGCAGCCACTGGCCGGGCCGACCACGGCGAACGTGCTGACAGTACTGACCGCGCCGGCCGTGGTGAGGCGACGCGGTGACCCAGCAGCCGCCCTCGCGCCCGATCGGCAGCGAGGTCGTGCGCGCAGGCAGCCGGCCCGCCGCGTCCAATGAGGTGCTGCGCCCCGGTGCCCGAAGGCGCCGCCCCACGGCGACCCTGGACCGGGCAGGACTTCGTGTGGTGGCACACCGCCGCCGTCCTGACCGCCACCCGCCAGGGCCGGCGTCCCAACCCGGTCTCACCCATCATCGACCCCGTGCGCCCGGCCCTGGGCTCGGGCGAGGTCATGCTGGCCACCTGCGACGCCGAGCTGCTCATGTGGCGGCGCGGGGACGCCACCTACAACCCCTCGCGTGGCTTCTTCCTGGCCGGAGGACCCGTCGGCCTGGCTCTGACGGCCGCCTTCTCGGCGGCCAGGCCTACCTCAACCACCGGCGCCGTCGCGCCGCCGAGGCCGACGCCGTCGAGAAGTGGCGACACCTGGCCCGCGCCCGCCTCACCATCTCGACCCACGGCATCTACCTGGGTACCGGGGAGGGCGTCATGCCCATCTCCTACGCCGACGTCCAGGAGGTCCGGCTCACCACCACCGGGAGATCGTCATCGCCGCCGCCAACGCCTCCGGCTCGGTGCGCCTCAAGATCCGTGCCCAGTGGGCCGAGCTCGTCCTCATCCTGTGGTCGGTGCGATACATGCCCGACCACCCCCAGGTCGTGGGGCGCACCTGGATCCCGGGCGACTGGCTCATCCACGCCTCCGCCCACGGCTACGACGTCGATACCGGCCCCTGGCCCACGGCCCAGGCCGCCCTGCCCTGAGACCGCCCGCGGCCGGGCGCCTCGGTCTCAGTCCTACCCAGCTGCTCAGCGCTGGTCAGTACCGGAACGGTCGGAGTCGCCCGCCTCTCCGGCGTCGGGCTTCTCATCCCTGCCGGCACCACCGCTGCTACCTGACTCCTTCGGATGGTGCTTACGACGGCGGATGTCCTGCTCCAGGTCCCGCAGGAACGGGTCGTCGTCGGGCGCCATGGGCCGGGCCCGTTCCGGGCGACGGAAGGTCGTGCCCTCCTTGGAGGACCACAGTGGGCTCCACGTAGCCGCCGCGCTCCTCAGCGGCCTTGACCCGCGAGACGATGATCCAGGCGATCGGACCGATGGTCGGGAACAGCACGATGAGGGTGATCCACAGGAACTTCGGCATCCGCGCCGGCATGCTCTCCGGCGTGCGGCGCGCAGTCCAGCAGGGCGTACAGCGTCAGGGGCGAACACCAGGATGATGAGGACGATACGCATGGGCCAGCTAACCGAGCCGACCGGGCCCCTGCAGACCCCTGCACCTGCATACCCCTCCTCCGAAGGCGTGGCACGATCATCGTGCCCACCCGCCGACCTTCCGCCTCCTGACCGGTGGAACCGCCCCGACGACGTCGCCGCCCTGCGCGTCGCCCTCGCCGAGCGCCTGGCCCGGCGCGGCCTGCTCACAGCCCACAGGGACCAGGCGGTAGTGGCTGCCGCAGGTGGGACGGGCGAGGCAGCCCAGCTCCTCTCCGCTGCTGGTGCCCATCGGCCCGGGCGAGAATCCCGCCGAGTCCAGGCGGATCTGGCCCGCCGCGTCTGCCGGGTCCCTTCGCGCACGGACCTGGTCCTGCGCACCTCAGGCTCCACCACCGGCACCGGCAGGCTCATCGCCATGAGTGCCGCCGCCCTGAGTGGCCTCCCGCCCGCGCCACCCACGATCACCTGGGCGGCCCGGGCACGTGGGTCCTGCCGCTGCCCGCCCACCACGTCGCCGGCCTGCAGATCCTCATCCGCTCGCTCCTGGCCGGAATCGCTCCAGTCATGGTCGACACGAGCACGGGATTCAGCCCGACGGCGCTCGCGGACGCCCTGCGCTCGGCCCGGTCGAGTCACCGGCCCCACTGCCGGCTCCACCACCCGCCTCTACGCCTCCCTGGTCCCCACCCAGCTAGTGCGCGTCCTGCGGGACCCAGACGCGGGCCGGGCCCTGGCAGAAGCCGACGCCGTCCTCCTGGGAGGCGCTGCCGCTGATCCCTCTTTGCTGGCCCGGGCCCGGCGGGCCGGTATCACCGTGGTCACCACCTACGGCATGAGCGGACCGGCGGGGGCTGCGTCTGACGACGGTCGGCCCCTGGACGGCGTCGAGCTCGCCATCCAGGACCCCGACGCCGACGGCGCCGGCCGCATCCTCCTATCCGGGCCGGTCCTGGCCGAGGGCTACCTGCAGGACCCCGACGAAGCCGACCCGGATCCCGACGGCACGGGCCGGGCCCGTGAGGGTTTTCGGCACACCGGGGCCGGGCGCGTCCTGGTCACCTCCGACCGCGGCCGACTGCGGCCCGACGGGCGCTTGGAGGTCCTGGGTCGCCTGGATGACGTCATCGTCACCGGCGGCGTCAAGGTCGAGCCCCGCTACGTGGAGGAGGCCCTCACCGGCCTGGAGACGGTGGCCGAGGCCTGCGTCGTCGGCCCTGCCCGATGAGCAGTGGGGCAGCGTCGTCGTTGCTGCTGTCGTGTGCGAGCTCGCCACCGGGCAGGAGGACTCGGGAAGCTCCGACGGCCGGAGCCGCCCCGACGGCGCCGCTCTGCGTGAGGCGATCCGCGACCGGCTGGACGGTGCCCACACCCCCAAACGGGTTGTCATCCTGGAGGCCCTGCCGCTGCGCCCCAGCGGGAAGGTCGACCGGCGCGCCGTCGCCCGGCTCCTCGCCGCAGCCACAGCTGACGAGGCCACGGAGTCTCCTACGCCAGGGCCCTGATCTCCGCCTCGCTCGGGCAGGTGGCCGGGCCGAAGCGCGTCGTCGTCACGGCGCCGGCCACATTCGCCCAGCGCAGCGCCGTCGTCAGGTCCATGGAGCGGGCCAGGGCCGCGGCAAGAACACCCGAGTGCGCGTCTCCGGCTCCGTTGGTGTCCACCGGTGTCACCGGGATGCTCGGGGTGTGGACCGCCGCGTCGCCGTTGGAGAACCAGGAGCCCTGCGCCCCGGCCCGCACCAGCACCGTCCCGAGCCCGGCCGACAGCGCCTCGCAGGCGCCGCCGTGGTCACCCGCCTCAACGGCCAGCCCCAGGCGACCCGCGAGCAGCCCGGCCTCGCGCTCATTGAGCGACCAGATCGGACCCAGCTCACCGAGGCGCTCCAGCGAGCTCATGGGAACCGAGCCCACCATGGGGGAGACGTCGAACAGCGCCGCGCAACCCGCCCGAGCCTCGGCCAGACGGCCGGCCATGCGCTCAAGCGCGGCAGTGGAGGCCTCATCCGCCAGGGAGTAGCCGCTGATGTACAGGACGTCGTCGTCGCGCACGTCCAGGTGGTCGAAGGCGTCGACCGGACCCCGGGTCTCGGCCCCGCGCGTGGAGACGAAGGTGCGCTCGGCGCGGGCGTCGGTCATGGCGACGCAGTACCCCAGGTCGCCCGGTGCGAGCGGCCCGACATGGGGCACCCCGATCTCCTCCAGGGCCTTGGCGGCGGCCTCGGAGAAGGGGCCCTCGCCGAGCGGACCGGCGTACAGGGTCTCGACGTCGAGCCTGCGGGCGGCAACCAGCACGTTGAAGCCCCCGCCGACGGCCATCCCCGCCTCGTCGGCGAACACGTCACCGCCCGGCTCAGGAATCGCCTCGATGCGCAGGGTCAGGTCAATGACGACCTGACCGATGTGAATGACTCGTCCCGTCACGACCGCCTCCCGAGGTGTGCGTGCTCCGAGCGGATCGCGAGCAGGGCCTCGCAGACGGGTGCGAGCTCCAAACCGGAGCGCTCCAGCACCTGCCGGACCTGCTCGGCGGGAAGGAGACGGGGCGCGCTCGCTCCCAGGATCGCGCCGGCCATCGCGGCGATGGTGTCGGTGTCGCCCCCGAGCTCGGCGGCGAAGCACAGACCGGCAAGGGGCCGCCGCGCGAACTCGCGCACGATGACCAGGGCGCAGGGGACTGACTCGGCCGACTCCACCGAGGTTCCGACGTACTCGCGCACATGGTCGGCCAGGGCGTCGCCCTGCAGGCCCCGGGTCGTCTCCAGGGCCAGGCGGGTGCGGGCGGTGACGGAGGCCTTCTCCGTCCAGTGGCCCTCCTGGGGGTGGGCGACCACGAAGTCCAGCGCCGCCTCCAGGGCGGAGCCGGCGTCGGCGCCGTCGATGGCCGCACTGACCGCCGCGGCGATGAGACCGGCGGCCTCGAAGCCCTGCCGGGTGTCGTGGGTGACCAGGCAGGAGGCGTGAACGGCGCGGGCCAGGGCGTCGTCCGCGGTATTCAGGGAGAAGGCGATGCCCACTGGGGACACCCGCATCGCGGCGCCGTTGAGTGGTGCCCTCCCGACCGGTGCGGCGAGGGTCGGCGCCGGCGCGCACCTGCTCGAGGGCATGCTTGGTGGAGGGCCCCAGCAGGTCGAGCGAGCCGCGGGCGCGCATGTCGTCCTCCCAGGTCAGGAGGGCCTCGGCGAGGTGGTGAGGATCGACGTGGCCGCCGCCGTCAATGAGGAGGCCGGCCAGGATGAGGGCCTGCTCGGTGTCGTCCGTGACGCTGCCCGCCAGCATCGAGGGGGCGATGGGCTGCTCGGCGACGGCGTCGCGCAGGCCGGTGATGGTGCCGTAGTGCCGGCGGATCTGCTCCGGGCTCATGGACTGGGTGGGCATGCCCAGCGCGTCGCCGAGGGCCAGGCCGGTCAGCGCCCCCAGAGCACGCTCGCGCACCGAGGACCACGCGCTGAGCGACCGGGCGCAGGCTCGCCCGAGGGATCGTGGGGCAAAGGTCTGGGTGTCTCACAGAGGCCTTTCTGACGATGAGGCGTCCTGGCTGCGGTGCCGTTCCTGGACCGGCTCCTGTGCCGGCACCGGCCACGGCGCTGGTAGGGTCACTGCCGCTTACCCTAGAGGATTGGAGAGAGTCGTGAGCGGCGAGAGCGTCGAGAGCGCACAGGACGGCGGACCTCGCGCCACCAGCTGGGCGGAGGTGGTGCGCCTGCGCACCCTGCCGGCCGCTGTCGCCCCCGTCATCCTGGGCGCCGGGGCAGCCGCCGCGATGGGGGACTTCTCCGTGGTGCGTACGTTGCTGGCCGCGGGCATCGCCCTGGCGCTGCAGATCGGCTGCAACCTGGCCAACGACTACTCCGACGGCGTGCGCGGCACCGACGACGAGCGCACCGGGCCACCGCGCCTGACCGCCTCCGGGCAGGTCGCCCCCCGCACCGTCAAGCTCGCCGCCTTCGGCTGCTTCGGCCTGGGAGCCCTCCTGGGGCTGGCGCTACTGGCCCTGAGCGGCCAGTGGTGGCTGCTGATCGTCGGCGCCGCCGCGATCGCCGCCGCCTGGTTCTACACCGGCGGATCCCACCCCTACGGCTACGCGGGCCTGGGCGAGGTCTTCGTCTTCGTCTTCTTCGGTCTGGTGGCCACCGTGGGGACCACCCACGTCCAGGTCGGCACGGTCCCGGGCTGGCTGTGGCCCTCGGCCTGCGGGATCGGCCTGCTCGCCTGCTCCCTGCTCATGGTTAACAACCTGCGCGACATCGACACCGACCCCGCACACGGCAAGATGACTCTGGCTGTTCGTCTGGGGGAGCGAGGTACTCGCCGCGCCTTCTCAGGCATGGTCCACCTGCCGTTGCTGTTGGGTGCGGTCGGGCTCCTATGGGCGCGTGAGACCGGGTCCGCCAGTCCCGCCGACGGCGGAGGCAGCATCAGCCCGCTGCTGAGCCTGCTGATCGCAGTGGGTGTTCCGCTCCTGCTGCTTCCGCTGGTCCGGAGAGCCACCGCCCCGGTACGCGCCGGTGCCCGGGGACGCTCCCTCATCAGCTCCCTGCGCGACGCCGGACTCCTCGAGCTCGCCTACGGCCTCGCCGTCGCAGCCGCCACCGTCATCATCACTCTGTGAGGTCTTCCTCGACTCTGTCGACCTGTCGCGATCCCGTGTGAGACCGGCGTGTCGGATCGAAGTGCACGTTATGATCCTGTGATCTGAACCACGGAAATGTGATTGACGATCGGCATTCTCGATCGAGAGGGGGCGTGATGTCTCTTGATGGTGCGCTAAATGGTGAGTTGCAGGCTCGCATTCCTCGCAGGTGGCGTTCTCGGGATCGTCTGTACCTGACGGCTCTGCGCACTCCGGGAATGATGGGGATCGCATTGTTTCTCATCCTGGTGTTTGGTGGAGTGGGGTACAGCTCTTTTTCTGATGTGTTGGCGAAAGGACTCCCATTATTTGACCTGTCGACATCTGATGGATGGTTTCAGGTCCTGCTCGCGGCGGTTGTCCTTCTTTTCTTCTTCATATCTTTCTTCCTGCTCTTCAGCTATTCGGTAGTGGATTCTGAAGGGCTGCACTTGCGCCGTTTCATAGTCTTCTGGTGGTGGTCTCGAGACCTCTCGTGGGTTGACTTCAGGTGGGGAAGTTTTTTGAAGTGCACTGAATCGAATGCTGTAGTCACGGCGACTCTGTGCGTGTCTTCCGACTGGAGATCATGGGAGTCGGAGGAAGGTGATGAGGAAGAATTCTTGAATACCTACTACCCTCCGATCATGACTGCTAGGGGTTATCAGATTCCGGGTTTGCGAAGTGTTGGTGTGTCTGGGCTCGCAGGCGCAAGGCGCGTGGCACTGGCTTGGCGCCAGATTGTGGACTGGGCGGAGTACAAGGGATATCTCCGGCAAGGTGATACCCGTCCTGGAGTCGCTTAACGATACTGTCGAACAATGTGGGTTGCACCGTAATAACGGTGCAGCCCACACTATGGGGGTCGCGGGAAACCGCTGCGGCTCAGCGGGCCGACTCGGCGTCGAGCCGAACCCACGGGTCGGGCTGGTGGGTGATGCGGTTGCGCAGGTCGCGGCGCACCAGCTCGATGGACCACAGCCAGATGACATGCCCCAGCGCCTCGGAGAAGTGCTCCGCCCAGGTCTGCCCGCCGGCGACCCACGGGAAGGGCGAGGGAACCGTGCCCGTCAGCGGCATGAGCACCAGGTGCGCCCCCACCCACACGAGTAGACCGAAGGCGGCCCCCTGCCATAGCGTGATCGATCTGTAGTACTCGGCCATGACGCAGTAGAAGACGGCGAAGACGATCGCGAAGCTGAAGTGGATGATGAAGGAGTAGATCGGCAGGCCCTCGTTGCCGTTGAAGGTGACGCTGGTGTGCGACTGCTCCGGAGTCATGCCCAGCTGCTCCAGGAGCCTCTGAGGCGGGTTCGTCGCGTTGCGCTCCGGGGTGCGGGGCGGGAAGGGACCTCCAGCCGAACTTGACGATGGCGGAGAAGAACCCTCCGATGATGCCGACGATGATCGCGGTCCCGATCCGTCGTCGTGAGGGCTCAGTCTTCTCCAGCAGGGTGGACAGCATGGGTGCCTCCAGGTGTCGGGGAACGAACAGTGCGGTGGCCGGGCCGGCGGACGGCTTGCAGTTCGAACGGTGTCCTGGTCGTCCGTTGTCCACCGGCCCGGCCTTCGGAAGCCTGGCATGAGAGGCGGTTCGGTCGCAACGCTTTCGTTACCGGTGCTCGTCGCGCTCCTCGCGTCGGGCGGAGGAACCGGAGGAAAACCGGTGAAGGTGAGTATGCGAGGGCCTCGCCACGCTGACACTGTGACGAGGCCCTCGCCGAATGGGTAAGCGGGTCTACCGGTTCAGTTGCCGCCGCCCTGCTCGGAGCCGCCGGTGGAGCCACCACCCTGCTGGCTGTCGGCGCTGCTGTCGGCACCACCCTGGTGGCCCTCGGGTTGTCGCCCTGAACGGGCCGGAGCCTCCCTGGCTGCCAGAGCCACCCTGACTGTCGGAACCGCCCTGGGTGTCCGCGCTGCTGTCGGAGCCGCCCTGCTGGCTGCTACCACCGGGCTTCGCGGAGCCCTCGCCTGCGCCGCCCGTGCTGCCGGCACCATCAGACACCTTGCTGTCAGCGCCGGGGGTGGCGGAGCCGCCGTCGCTGGTTTTGCCGGCCGTCTTCTCGGTGGCGGGGGTGGTCGAGTCGCTCGAGCCGGAGCCGGAGCAGGCGGCCAGACCGAGTCCGGCGGTGACGATGAGGAGTGAGGCGGCGAGGGTCTTGGCACGATGTGGCGGTGGATCGCATGAGTTCTCCTTATGCGGTTGCTGGTGCAGTGTCAGTACGAGCCAGTGCGGGATGTCCCGCACATGCGGATCCGGAGTCGCCGTCGTCCGTGCTGTTCACGGAAGTTTCATGTGGGAGTCCGACGGCGCCCGTCGTGAGTGACGATCGTCACAGACGGCTATGTGTTGTTCGGCAATCCCCGTTGCCGATGGCTCCGAACCTCTTTCGAGACTAGCAACAACAAACGGACCGAAAGGATGAATTATCGTGACAACCATCTCTAGTCTGGTGGTCGTCGGACTGCTAGGAGGGTTCGTCGCGGGTATCTCCCCGTGCGTTCTGCCCGTACTCCCCGTCGTCCTCCTCTCCGCGGGAGCGCAGGGCGCACGCGGTGACGCCGAGGAGCCTGGAGGCGGCCTCGCCTCCGGCTTTCATCCTTACCTCGAGGTGGGCGGCCTTGTGGTCAGTTTCACGGTGTTCACGCGGCTGGGGACGACCCTGCTGGGCCTGCTCCACCTGCCGTAGGACCTCATCCGGCGTATCGGCATCTCCATGCCCGCTCTCATCGGCGTGGGCATGCTGCTACCGCGGGGTGTGGAGTTTTGGGGCGTTTCTTCGCGCGCTTCCATGTTTCGGCAGCTCGAGGAATCCCTCGAACGGGTTCCTGCTCGGCCTGGTGCTGTAGGCGGCCCACGTACCTTGCGCCGGCCCGGTCCTCACAGCCGTTGCTGTGGCGGGTGTCACTGGATGAATCGGTGCTGACACGGTGGTGCTGGGGTCGTTTGATCGCGTCGTCGAAGGGGTGCGTGCACAGTCGCCCTGGCGGTGCTGGGCGTGTACTGCACGAGGGTGGGGTGCTACTGGCCGACAGGTGGGGGCACTCCACGAAGGTCGGGGTCTCGTGCAGTACGGACAACCCCTGGCCAGTACACCCCCACCCTCGTGCAGTAGCCGACCTGAAGGGGTCCCGGCAGTGGGGTCGAGTCTCGGTCACGTCTGCGCCCCCGCAGCCCACCTGCCGGCGCTCGGTGCCCGGTATCGAGAAGCTGCCGGGCCTCCGGCCTCGCACGGGGCGCCTTGTCCAAGGGGTGGCGCGGGGCCTGGCTAGTGATCCTGGCTGGGTGCCGAGCCATCGACAGGGTTCGTTCCTCCCAGTCCTCCCGGGGCTGGGAGAGGCAAGACAGAGCTCATCATGTGTGATGCAGATAACAAGAAAGTCGCCTTCGGAGGTCTAGCCTCGGTGCTGACGAATGTCAGTGCCTGTGGGGTAGTCGCCCGTCCTGCCGCAGTTTCCCAAGCATTTGTCCCTAGGCTTGGGGAATCGCGAACAGCTGCAGTCGTGGTGAGGAGAAAATGGTGAGTGCTTTTTCTCTTGTTGCATGGAAAAATGCTGGGAACTCTTGTCCCGCTATTCGCCCCTATCCGTTGTGGCGCTCACCTGGATTCGGCTTTTCGAGGCCATCTCCAGCATGAGGAATCCGGTCCCATGGTTGATGGCCGGTCTTGGCGCGTGCGGTGACTGGTGGTCATCGCGAACCGGGGATGAAGAATGGATGTCGTCTCTGCGTTAGAAGTAGTAAGGGAAAGGCGACCAGTCGGGGGTACGGCGTTGGAGGAATGCGTCGCGCCCCTCGACCGCCTCATCGGTCATGTAGGCCAGGCGCGTGGCCTCGCCTGCGAAGACCTGCTGCCGGCCAGGCCGTCGTCGGCCAGGTTGAAGGCGAGCTTGGGCATGCGGATGGCCTGCGGGACTTGCCCGCCACCGTGGCGCGTACTCCAGGGCCCGCTCCTCGAGCTCGGCGTGGGGGACCGCCTCGTTGACGACTCCCCAGCGCTCGGCGGTGACGGCGTCGTAGGTGCGGGCCAGGAAGAAGATCTCGCGGGCGCGCTTGTCCCCGACCTGGCGGGCCAGGAGCGCTGAGCCGTAGCCGGCGTCGAAGCTGCCGACGTCGGCGTCGGTCTGCTTGAAGCGCGCGTGCTCGATGGAGGCCAGGGACAGGTCGCATACGACGTTGAGGCTGTGTCCGCCGCCTGCCGCCCAGCCCGGCACGGCGGCGATGACGGCCTTGGGCATGGTGCGGATGAGGCGCTGGACCTCCAGGATGTGGAGGCGCCCGGCCCTTGCGGTGTCGAGCCGGGCCTGGGCGGCTGCGACGTCGGCCTCGTGGCTATAGGCTCCGGCATCCGCATCGCCGATGGTCGTAGCCGGCGCGTCGGGGGCATCGGGCGCCTGGTCCCGCTCGTAGCGGTAGCCGTCCCGGCCGCGGATGCGCTGGTCGCCTCCGGAGGAGAAGGCCCAGCCGCCGTCGCGCGGGGAGGGCCCGTTGCCGGTGAGGATGACAGCGCCGACGTCGCCCGCTCATGCGAGCGTGGTCCAGGACCCGGTAGAGCTCATCGACGGTCCGGGGACGGAAGGCGTTGCGTACCTCGGGGCGATTGAAGGCCACCCGGACCACCGGCAGGTCCTTGAGCCAGGTTCCGTTCTCGTCGCGGACGCAGCCCCGGTGGTAGGTGACGTCCGTGAGGGCTTCCGCCCGGGGTGCCTCGGCGGCCTGAGTGCTGGACTCGGTGTGGTCGAAGCCGGGCACCTCACGCCAGCGAGCGGGGTCGAAGATCTTTGAGACGCGGCGCGGCAGCGGGTGGGCCGGGGTGGGGGTGGCGTTCATGGCCCCAGCGTAGGGCGTGGGATTCGCTTCGCCCCAGGCCACCGGTGCTGACCGCTGCGGCGTTCTAGTTCCCCAGGGCGGCGGCGATGAGCTCGGTGCGCGAGGTGTGGCCGAGGCGGTGGAGGACCTCGGAGACGTAGATGCGCACGGTGTTCTCCGAGATGCCGAGCTTCCGGGCGATGCGCCGGTTGGTCAGGCCCTCCAGGAGACAGGTGTAGACCTCCTGGAGCCGGGGCGGCAGCTCATTGACCAGCTCCTGAATGCGGGCCTCCCGCGGAGGCGCGTTTCTGCTCGGACTGGTAGGCGTTGACGAGCATCTTCGTGGGGCGCGAGGACATGACCGGCTCGCCGCGGCTGGCGCGCAGCAGGGCGGCGGCGACGTTCTCCGTGCTCTCATCCTTGGTGATGAATCCGTTGACGCCCTCGGCCAGCGCGTCGGTGAGCATCTCGTCGCGGCTGAAGACGGTGAACATGACAATGGGCATCCTGGGGAAGCGTTCATAGATCGCTCTGGCGGTCTGGGCGCCGTCCATATCCGGCATGTCGCTGTCCAGCAGGACGACGTCGATGGGCTGCTGCCCGGTCGCTGAGCAGACTGATGGCCTGCCGTCCGCCGGAGGCGGCGGCGACGACGGTAATGGCCCGCTGCGCATCGAGCTGCTCGGCGAAGGTGGTGCGGATCAGAGGATCGTCATCGACGATGAGAACTCGCAGGGAACGCAGGGTGTGATTAGGCATAAGCGACTCCGTCCGGCGATGACATGATGGATCTCGCACTGGTAGCTGGTATGGCAGCCTCACTCCAGGGAGACTGGCGAGAACGGTCCAGGAGGTTCCAATCCGGTTGGAGCTCAGCGACCCTCCGGCGTTCTCGAACCGGTCCTGGAGCGCCAGTAAACCGTACCCTCCGCGCATCTCCTCGGGGACCTTCTGCTCCCGCCAGGGCGAGCTGCAGCTGATGAAGAGGGTGTCCTGCTCCTGTTCCACGAAGAGAGAGACCAGATCGCGCGGGGAGTTGTACCTGAGGGCGTTGAGGTGTTCTCGCGGATGAAGGCGACCAGGAGCCGGCCGAGCTCGGGCGGTGCAGCGCCGGGATTCTCTCGATGCCGTCGAGGTCCGCGTCCAGGATGATCTCGCGCTGCGCCAGCGTGGAGGCGCTGGAGTCGACGATCTCCTGGAGGGTGGGCTCCTCCTTGGGCGGTCCCTGGGAAATGGCGAGGTTGTGGATGAGCAAGCGCAGGTGGGCGAGGGCCTGCTGGGTGCGGTCCTGGAGGTCGAGCATGCGGTCGCGGTCGTCGCCGTTGGGGAGCCTGATGGAGCGGGAGATGATGAGCATGCGGGTGAGGTCAGCGGCCAGGTCGTCGTGGAGGCTGTCAGCGATGTCGCGCCGCAGCTGCTGAATGAGCTCGGCGGCGACCTCCTTGGAACGTTCCGCCTCCCGTTGCATCTTCTCGAGACGCTCTCTGGCGTCACGGATGAGGATGCTGATGGATGAACAAACCAGCACAGCGAAAAATATGGTGATAGCGGTAAAAAGCGGTTTGTATCCAGCCGAAACTTGCGCAATATACAGTATAATAAACTGAATGAGGGCTAGTTTTGTGTGCTTAGAGACGAGGAGGTCGATGGCAATAACAAAAGCGAGGCACAAGCTCCATCCAGGGCTCAATGTGGGATGGATGAAAGTGAATAGTAGTACTGTCGAAAAAGCGAGCGTCCCGACACTTCGCTTTTTTAAGGCGCAATACACGAAAAAAGCGGAGAGTTGAAGAGATTCTGCAACCAAAAAAGATCGATCGCTGTAGTTGGTTAAGATAACTAAATCCAAAGAAAGTATCGGTAGTACGGCCGATAAAAGAATAGCTATTCTCAGGTGCGGCAAGAACTTACTGAATCGCACCCAAACTGTATAGAATAAACTATTGCTCTGCATTCTGTGGTAAAATGATCTTGTGTTGCCGGGGAGCTAGATGCGTGAATGTTGAGTGACATGGATGCCGATCACCTCTGGGCTTACCTGCTTGTGATGTCAGGTAAGCCCAGAAGGTGTCAACAGCCATGTCACCAGTTACGCCACGCCTTTCCCCACGGTTCGTAGCAGACTGCTTGGTTGATGAGGCAGAAGCCCGGGTACAGTTTGGCTCTACCGAACGCCGTTGGTGAGTCATCCTGGGTTGCAGGGGGTGGTGGTTGGCTGCAGCTGGCCGGTGCGGCGAGGCCCGCCAGGAGGAGGGCGACGAGAGAGAGACGGACTGCGGTTTTCATCAGGGGAACTCCTGTCTAGGAAGAGGTGTCTAAGGGCAATTTATCCTACCATTCTCGTGGTTTACGACAAGTATGCATCTTTGATGCCTTAGTTGATTCGTTGCTCAACAAAAGTCGTTGAAGATGTGAGTGACTGTTCTGTGGGCCGCTCGGCAGGGAGGCGGGCGAATCATCCACCTCCCGCTACCCTGTCATCATGACGCAGACCGGCGAGACCGCCAGCCGCCCCTTCATCCCCGTAGCCGATGGCGGGGGACGAGTCGACTCCGAGACCGGCGCTCTACGCGAGGTGATCGTCCACCGCCCCGGCGGGAGATCGCCCGCCTGACCCCCATCAACGCCGACTCCCTACTCTTCGACGACGCCCTCAACATCCCCCGGGCGCAGGCCGAGCACGACGCCTTCACCGCGATCCTTCGCTCCGAAGGCGTCGTCGTCCACGACTTCCGTGAGCTGTTCACCGAGGTCCTGGCCGTGCCCGAGGCCCGCAGCCTGGTGCTGGACGAGGCGGTCGGCCCCGACGTCGTCGGCGTCTCGGCCTCCGAGCTCCTCATCGACTACTTCCAGTCCCTGCCCGACGCCGAGCTCGCCGAGGCGCTCCTGGCAGGCATCACCCGCACCGAGCTGCGCGAGCGACTCAGCTCGGCCGACGGACGCGACCTGTTCTCCTCCACCCACCTGTCCACCCTGGAGGGCAGTTCGTCGTCACCCCTGCCCAACCTGCTCTTCACCCGCGACACCTCCGCCTGGCTCTACGGCGGGGTCTCGGTCAACTCCATGGCCCTGGAGCCCCGCCGGCGCGAGGCCATCGGCTACGAGGCCGTCTACCGCTACCACCCCGCCTTCGCCCCCGCCTGGCCGAGCTCGGCGGCTCCACCGACCCGGCCGCCCGCCTGTGGCGCGAGCAGGGCGGGTATCAGCAGCCTCCACCATCGAGGGCGGCGACTTCCAGATCCTGGGCAACCGGACCCTCGTCATGGGACTCACCCACCGTTCCACCGCCGCCGGCGTGAGCGCCTGGCCTCCCAGCTCTTCGAGGCCGGCGTGGCCGACCGGGTCATCGGCGTCCACATGCCCGACGCCGCCTTCTACACCCAGCTCGAGGCCGTCATGCACCTGGACACCCTCATGACCAAGGTCAGCCCCGACACCTACCTGCGCTTCCCCGGTTTCACGGAGGTCACCACCGTGGAGATCGAGCCCGGAGCAGCGGGCCGGGCCCTCAAGGTGACGGTCCACGACGGCTCCGAGATGGACGCGGTCCTGGCGCGCGCCGCCGGCATCGACTCCTTCCGCGTTATCAGCCCCGGCGCCTCCGACGAGGCCGAGGCCCTGCGTGAGCTCGCCCGCGACTCCTGCAACGTCGTCGCCCTGGCTCCCGGGCGGGTCATCGGCTACGCCCACAACCAGCGTGCCAACGACGCCCTGCGCAAGGCCGGCATCGAGGTCGTCGAGACCCCCGGCGTCGAGCTCGTGCGTGGACGCGGCGGCTCGCACTGCATGACCTGCCCCGTTACCCGCGACGCGGTGTGAACGCGGCCGCCGATCAAAGTACTCAGAGCAGCCGGCAGGCCCCCGACCCCGGCCTGGTCACGATCGCGGCGGCCCGCTCGGCCTTCTGCTCGCGGTCCCGATAGGACTGGAGCCACTGGGAGGCGAAGTCCTGGGCATCATCGGCCGGAACGAGGGCGTACACCGACCCACCCCACCCGGCACCGAAGGAGGAGGCGCCGATGGCCCCATGTCACGGGCGAGGGACACCATGAGCCGGGTCTGCGGCACCTGGTTGCGCAGCCCCCGGTCGGCCAGCTCCTGGGAGCGATCGAGAACCTCGCCGACGCCGGGATCGGCCGCGGCGATCAGCCGGGCGCCGGCCGGCACCAGCACGAGGGACTCGATGAGGAACTGCTCGATCCTCTCCTGCTCGTAGCCGGGCTCGCACAGCTCCAGCAGGTCCCGCAGCGCGGGGTCTCCGGCCGCCTGATCGCCGGTGGCGTCCCCGACCAGGTGCCTGACCGCGCCGGCCAGGGATGCGTCGGCGCGTCCAGTGGCCTTGTTCCACCTGGCCAGTACCGACTGGACGGTGCTCGGCCCGCGGTTGTAGTCCTCCAGGGCCGCGCCGGTCTTGTGCGCCAGCACCCCGCTCACTGCGATGACGAAGGCCCAGTGCGAGGGGAAGGAGAGGCTCCGGTCGATGCGCATCGGGTCGAAGCCGGCCAGGAGCAGCCGGTCCTGAACGCCGCACAGCATGCCCGTGTGATCCTCGCTGCCGCCGCGGGTGCCCACCCCGCTGGTCCCCGGCAGGTCGCGCCAGCTCCTCCCGCCCTCCACGGAGGCGAGGTATCCGGCCAGGGACAGCCGGTCGGGCATCGCCTCGATCCACCGGGGATCCCGGTCCCAGCCGTTGAGGGAGGCCAGGGCCAGGGCCGTGGCGCACACGAGCGCGGAGGACGAGCTCATCCCGGAGGCCGGTGGCAGGTCCGAGGAGATGGACAGGTGGGCCGACACTCCGGCCCCCGAAGTTGAGGTGAGGCGGTCCAGCACCGTCTGAGGTAGCGTCCCCCAGTGGCCCGGCTCCAGAACGGGATCCACCCCGGCACGCAGGGTGATGGGATCGCCACCGCCAGTGGTGGCGGTCAGGGACGACTGCGGTCCTTCGACGCGGCGCGCACGCGCCGTGATCGCCCGGTCGACGGCACCGACCAGGACCGAGCCGCCGGCGTAGTCGGTGTGCTTGCCCAGGACCTCGATGCGACCGGGTACCCTCCACTCGACCTCCTCAGGGGCCCCTGACTCGTTTCCTGGCTCATAGGGACACCTCCACCTCAGCCAGGCGTGCCTCGACCTCGCCGATGTCCTCGCGGCGCGACAGGTCCAGGACCGCCCCGGTGGCGGGCAGGACCGACACCGGGCTGTGCAGAGCGCGCACGGCGTCGACGATCTCCAGCTCGCCGCGCGGCGAGGGGGTGATCCGGCGGCAGGCGGTGAAGATCTCAGCCGTGAAGTCGAAGGCGTTCATCGACACCAGGGCGTGGGCGCCTGCGTCCTGGACGGCCTGGGGGAGGGTTTCTCGACGATCTCTCCAGCAGTCCGTCGCGGGCGCGCACGAGCGCGAAGGCGGCGATCCGCTCCGCGGGGATGTTGGAGTCGGCCACGAGCGTGGCGCGGTCGAAGCCGGCCAGGGCGTTGCCCCGGTGGCGGGCCAGGTCGCGCAGCGCCCGGCGGGGGTAGTAGTTGTCCCCGTTGACCATGAGGAAGGGCTCCCCGTCCACGGCCGACTCGGCGGACAGCACGGCGTCGGCCGTTCCCAGGGGCTCGGTTTGGACGGCCAGGTCGATCGTGAGCCGCTTGAGCTCCAAGGAGTCGAGGTGACGGCGGAAGTCCTCGTGCTCGGGTCCGACGACCAGGACGGCCCGCTCGATCCCGGCATCGGCCAGGGCCGCCAGGCCGTAGTCGATGAGCCGGTGCCCGCCGATGGGCATGAGGGCCTTGTATCCGCTGGCGGCGGCAGCGGCCTGCTGGGAGGTCAGGCCGGAGCCGGCCGAGCCCTCCGCCCGCATGCGGGTCCCCAGGCCCCGGGCCAGGATGACGGCGGTGCGGGTCCGGTCCGCTGCGTCAGTCATCGCGTCAGTCATGTGGATCCTCTCCTCCTGCTCGTCTCAGGCGTTCAGGCCGTAGTGGCTCGCGACGACGGCCGCGATCGAGCGGGCCTCGTCACCGGTGGGCATCTCGGCGAAGACCCGCAGGAGCGGCTCGGTGCCCGAGAAGCGGATCGTCACCCAGCCGCCGCCTGTGAAGTAGACCTTGCAGCCGTCGTCCCAGGAGACGCGCTCCACGTCATGAGCGAAGGCGGGAAGATCATGGGCGCAGAAAATGCGCTCCTCCAGCTCGGCGCGCCGCTCGGAGGTGAAGCCGTAGGCGCCCTCGACCATGACGAGCTCGCCGTACCTGGCCACGATATCGGCGTAGAGCTCGGAGAGCTTCTTGCCCGAGGCCGCCACCGCCTCGACCAGCAGGGAGCCGGCGTAGACCCCGTCCTTGCCGGGGATGTGACCGCGCACGGTCAGACCGCCGGAGGACTCGCCTCCGATGACGGCGCCGGTCTCGGCCATCTTGGCGCTGATCCACTTGAAGCCGACGGGCACCTCGTAGCAGACCTGCCCGTGGGCGGCCGCGACCCGGTCCAGCAGGTGGGTGGTGGACATGTTGCGCACGGCCGGGCCCGTCCACCCCTTTCGGGTCAGTAGGTAGTCGTAGAGCAGGACCAGGACCTGGTTGGGGGTGAGGTAGGCGCCGGTGTCGTCGATGATGCCCAGACGGTCCGCGTCGCCGTCGGTGGCGATGCCCAGGTCTGCGCCGGACTCGACGACGGCGTTGCGCAAGGTGGTCACGGTTCCCTCGGTGGGTGAGGGCATGCGGCCCCCGAACAGCGGGTCGTGGCGGTCGTGGATGACGTCCACCTGGCAGCGGGCGGTCAGCAGGATCGTCTGCAGGCTCGTCTCGGAGACCCCGAACATCGGGTCCAGCACGATGTGCATGATGGGCGTGGCGGATGGTCTCGGTGTCGAGCTTGTCGATGATCGCGTCCAGGTACCAGTTGATGGAGCGCTGGATGGTGACGAGCTCGCAGGAGCGGGCCTCATGGGGCTCGACGCTGCGCACGTCCGCATCCGTCAGGAGTCCCAGGAGGCGGCGAGCTCGTCGGTGAACTCCAGATCGGCGTCGCGGCCACCGGGCAGGAAGATCTTGATGCCGTTGTACAGGGCCGGGTTGTGGGAGGCGGTCACGGCCATCCCGTAGGCGGCCTTGAGACGACGCACGGTCCACATGGTGGTGGGTGTGGGGAGGGGCGGTCGATGAGGGTGACCCGGATACCGTTTCCGACGAGCACCTCGACGGCCCACCAGGCTGCGGTGTCCGACAGGAAGCGGCGGTCGTAGCCGATGACGACGCCCTGCTCGGCCGTGTCCTCAGCGAGGATGCGGTTGGCCAGCCCCTGGGTCAGGAGCCTGACGTGGGCGCGGGTGAACTCATCGCCGATCACGGCTCTCCAGCCGCCGGTGCCGAAGTGGATCATGGTTGTTCCTCTGGTGAGGCGCCGTTGCCCGGGACAGGGCGGCGGGACGGATGCGGGTGCGGATACAGGGATGGCGCTGGGGATGGGGCGGGGACTCAGCCCCTTGACGGCGCCGGCGCAGGCCGGACTGCCAGAAGCGCTGCAGGCCCAGGAACAGCACGATCAGGGGATGACACCCAGAAGGGCTCCTTGGAGGAGCGCACCGTACTGGGGGTTGAAGTAGGACGACATCCCATAGAGCCCCAGGGTGACGGGCTTGAGCGAGGCGGAGTTGATCGTCATCAGGGGCAGGAAGAAGTTGTTCCAGGTCGCCACGAAGATGAACAGGAAGATGGTCACCATCGCCGGGGCGAGCAGCCGCAGGACGATCGTGAAGAAGATGCGGATCTCGCCGGCCCCGTCGATGCGGGCCGAGTCGATGATCTCGTTGGGCACCGAGGAATCGGCGTAGACGCGGCCCAGGAAGACCCCGAAGGGGCTGACCGAGCACGGCAGGATGACCGACCAGATGGTGTTGGTGAGGTTCACGGCGTCGAGGACCAGGTACAGGGGGATGGTCAGCAGGGTGATGGGCATGAGGAGACCGGAGAGGATGGCGACCTGCACGGCGCCCCGACCGGCGAACTCGAACTTCGCCAGGCCGTAGCCCGCGGCGACCGATAGAAGCGTTCCCAGCACCCCGGCGAGGGTCGAGTAGAGCAGGGAGTTGAGGATCCAGCGCCAGAAGAGTCCCTGGGTCCAGCTCATCAGCGCGGTGTAGTTGGCGGAGAAGCTGTTGCGCTGGGAGAACCACCACCCGGAGGTGGTCAGCAGATCGGAGTTGGACTTGGTGGAGGAGACGATGAGCCAGTAGACCGGGCCGAGCATGTAGGCCAGGACGATGACCAGGACCGCGATCGTCAGGACCCGCGTGGGGATCGACGGACGCAGCGAACGAGGGGTGTCGGTGGGCTTCACTTGTCGATCCTGTTCTGCACCAGGGCGTAGAGGGCGGCCAGGACGCCGGCCACCAGGGCGATGAGGACGGAGACCGCGGACGCCGGGCCCGAGCCGGATGGTGAGAGCGCGCCGGTCATCGAGTTGTAGGCCATCATCATCGGGGTGTAGTCCAGCCCCATCCACTGGTTCTGGTTGTACAGAACGGTGGGCTCGTTGAACAGCTGCACGGTTCCGATGATGGACAGCAGCACCGCCAGCAGGGAGGCGGAGCGGACCATGGGGATCTTGATGCGCCGGACGATCTGCCACCCGGTGGCGCCGTCGATGCGGGCCGCCTCGTAGAGCTCGTGGGGAACGGACTGGAGCGCCGCCAGGAAGATGAGCATGTTGCAACCCGGTGAAGGTCCACGTCGTGATGTTCGCCATCGACCACAGGATGATGTTCCTGCCGAAGAAGTCCACGTTGAGCCCCACGAGTCCCAGCAGCTCGTTGATCGGGGAGAAGCTGGGGTTGTACATGTAGAGCCACACGATCGCGGCCACGATCCCGGGGATCGCGTAGGGCAGGAAGAAGCCCAGGCGGAAGACCGTCACCCGCTTGACCAGGAGGGAGTCGAGCACCAGCGCCAGGGCGAGCGCCGCCACGATCATGACCGGGACCTGGACGACGCCGAACAGCAGGACCCGCCCCATTCCCTTCCAGAAGGCGGGCTGCCCCGCGGCCTGGGCGTAGTTGTCCAGGCCGACGAAGGTGCTGACCTTGTCCCCGCCGCCATAAAGGTCTCCGCCCGCGGCGACGTCCCGGAAGAAGGATCGGTAGACCGACACCACGATCGGAATGAGGAAGACGACCGAGAACATGGTCATGAACGGTGCCACGAACCCGATACCCGCCCGGGCCTGCCTGCGCTTGCGCAGCGAGGTGGTGCGGATGGCCGGGGAGCGCCCCACCGTCGTTGTCGTCGTGCTCGTCGTCGTGCTCATGGTGTTCTCACTTCGATCGTGGTGCCGGTAGCTGCCTACTGCCTATTCGGCGACGGGCAGGTTGGCGTCCTTCAGGGAGCTGACAGAGCTCTTCTGGGCCGCCTGGAAGATGTCATCGACCTTGCCGGTTCCCTTCCCGGCCGCCTCGGCGGCCTGGGTCATGGGGTCCGCCAGGGAGGGCCAGGTCGGCATGAAGCCGAACTTGGAGTTCACGGTCGCGTTGGCCTTGGTGAACTCGGCGTAGACGTCCTGGCCTCCGGAAGAAGGTGGAGATGGACTCGGGGTCTTCACCGGTGCCTTCGCGGTCAGGACCAGTCCCTGGGTGGCCAGGTCGTCGACCTGCGTGTTGAACCAGTCGTTGAAGGCCATGGCCCCCTCAGGGTTGGAGCAGCCCTTGAGGACGGCCACACCGGAACCGCCGTCGGGACCGGACATGGGCGTGTCACCGAAGGCGGGAAGCTGGGCGACCGCCCAGGAGCCGGCGTTGGGGGAGTCCTTCATCGTGTCGGCCAGGAGCGCGCCCTCCCAGGCGGCGCCGATGGTGCCGATGAGCTGCTGGTCGACCAGCGCCTTGCCGAAGGCGTCGTCCCAGCGGTTGGCCACGAGGGCCGTCTTGGAGTCCAGGACGCCCTGCCAGAAGGTGGAGACCTTGGCTGTCTCCGGGCTGGTGACGTTGACCTTCCACTTGTCGTTGTCGGCGGTGAACCACTGGGCGCCGGCTGCGGCCGACTGTCCCGCCAGGGTGTTGGGGGCCTCATCGGGCTCGAAGGCCAGCGCGTACTGCCCTGGGCCGCCGCCTTCGCGACGTCGGTCAGCTCGGCGCTCGTGTGGGCACGCTCAGCCCTAGCTGGTCGAAGGCGGCCTTGTTGTAGAAGTAGACCAGCGGGCCGGAGTCCTGCGGCAGGCCGACGGTGGTCTTGCCGACGGTCATCAGCGACATGGACCCCTCGGAGAAGTGGCTCTGTACTTTCCGCCTCACTGGACACATCGGCCAGCAGTCCGGAGGAGTAGAGCTTGGGGATCTCGGCGTAGCCGACCTGCGCCAGGCACGCGGTTCCGGCCTTGACGTCGTTCTCCAGCTTGACGTTCATGTCCGGGCCTTGCCGTCGAACTTGGTGGCCCTCGACCTTCATGTCAGGGTGCTCGGCGTTCCACCGGGCCACGATGTCGTTGACCTTCGCTCATGCCCTCACCGTCAGGAAGGCGGTGCAGGTAGCGGATCACGCCGTCGGATCCGGACGAGCCGGACGAGCCGGATGTGGCCGAGCAGCCTGAGGCGAGCAGCGCGCGAGGGCGAGCATCGAGGCGGCCAGTGCGTGTTTCTTCATGGGATTGTCCTTCTTCGTCATTGAAAAGGGGACCGGCGGGTGCCGGAGGGAGTGGGCGAGTCACAGGACTGGCGACATGACGCTGTCAACGCGCATCCGCCCTGCAGAACATGGAACAGGGTTGCTCACTGCGCTGGAGCGGTGAGCCACTGATACCCTCCTTCCTCCAGACGCACCGTCCGGGGCCCTGAGGCGTCGGAACCGTCGTCGTGACGGGTTCTGGCGCGTTGTTGATGACGAGGGTGGTGCGCTCCATCGGGGTAGGCGGCCACCTCCACCCTGGGGTCGAGGGCCGCCCAGCGGAGAAGTCCTCCTCCTGGCCCGGCTGCCCCAGAAGACGGCCCGTGCAGGAGTGCGGGAGTTCTGGGCGCAGTAGGGCAGCCCCTGTGGCGTACACCGCTCTGCCCCGGCCCGGCTCATTGACCGCGAGGCGGACCTGGCCGTCTGCGGCGTCGAGCACCCGGGTGGTGGGGCTGGTGACGATGACGTCGGGGTGCCCTCGCCGTCGTCGAGAGCCGCCGGTCAGGTCCTGGCTGATGAAGTGCTCCTGCACGTCAGGGCGGGGGCCGGCGGGTGCTCAGATCCCCAGCCGATCTCGCGGTCGACGCCCAGGACGTCGGCGAGCTGGAAGGTGACTCCCGGGCGGGTGGGCGCTGGGAGCTCCTACCTCGATGAGGCCGCCGCCTGCGGCGACGAAGGAGCTGACCGCGGCGACCAGGTCCGCCTCCGCCCACTGCTCGCCTCCGGAGAAGGCGGTGCCCTCGGCGCCCCGCGCAGATGAGGACCTTCACGTCCTGGGGGATGCCGTGCGCACGTCGTCGAAGGAGAGGAACTCCACGTCCAGGGGCAGGCCCGACAGCGCCTCCAGAGACCCCCAGGTAGGTGTAGGCCTGGCGGTACCACAGCGCGTGCGCCACCATGTGCGACATCCAGGAGCGCAGGCGGCCCCACGAGCTGATGACGGCAACCTTGAAACTGGGGGTCAGCGGCCGGCGGCCTCCGGAGCGCTCGTGTATGGAGCGGAACCCGCGATGATCTGCTCGATGCGGTCAATGAAGTCGGGGTGCTCGACGGCCAGGGACAGGTAACCGCCGTAGCCGATCCGGTCCAGGGGAGCGCACGATGGCGCGGCTGGGCCTCCAGCCAGTGCGGTTCGCCTCGTGCGACCGGGTCACCGCCCGGATGGAAGACGTCGGGGAAGAAGTAGGCAGGAACCGGCCCTCGGTGTACCGGACATGGGGGATGTCGGCGATCATCCTGCAGGTCGCCCCCGAGCCCACAGAGCCGACGACGGCGTCGATTCCGGATCGTGGCGGCAAAGTGCTTCCCGTAGGGCTCGGCGCCGATCCAGTTGTCCCCAGGGAACATCATCGCCTCCTTGCCCCGGGCGTGCACGGCCTCGATCAGCTCGCGTACCCGGGAGGAGACGAATCGCTGCTGGAAGTCGATCCAGTCGCGGAAGGCGCGGGTGGGAACCCGGAAGGGGGAGTTGTAGTACCCGGCGTCGACGAAGTCCTCGGCGGTGAGACGGTAGCCGTACTCCTCCTCGAAGGCCTCCAGGGCGGGGACGCTCACCGAGGCGGAGTAGCCGAACCAGTCGACGTAGCGCTCGGTGGCGTCGGAGCCGTAGACGAGGGTGAAGTGGTAGAAGAAGGTGGTGAAGCGGACCACGTCCACCTCGGGATGCTCGGCGAGCCAGGTACTCAGGTGGGAGCGCACGTGAGCCCACGTGGCCGTCATGGCGCACGTCGAAGGGCTTCTCCCTCGCACGCGAGGGGTCGTCAGTCCAGCCGTTGGTGAGGTAGTTGTACATCTGGGTCGGATCCCAGATCTGGGTCGCCAGGAAGCTGATGGTGTAGACGTGTCCGGCGAGCGCGTCGTGCACGGTGACCGTGCGTCCGTCGGCCCCGATGCTCCAAGCCTGCGCTGGCAGCTCCTGGCCGGTGGTGCGGTCGTGGACCTGCCACCACCGCGAGACGTCACAGCCGGTGTCCGGTCGGACCTGGTCGGCGAACCAGGGGGCCAGCAGGTCGATGCTCACAGGGCCGTCGGTGGTGACCGTGACTCGGTCGGACATGAGGAAGATCCTGGTGGCCTCCTCGGGGTGAGCGTCCGCCCAGGCGTTGTCTCCACGTCCGACGAAGTAGGTGGAGTAGACCTTGGTGGCCAGCTCCGAGACGATGCCGGGCAGCTCGGTGCCGTCGGAGTTCCGCACGGCGTCGGCGCCCAGACGGGCGACGAGGGCCCGGATGTCCTCGTCCATGCCGGTCTGGATCGGCAGGGTGAGACGTCCCCCCTCCTGGGCGGTGACCTGCGGCGCGGGCTGGGTCTGGGAGACATCAGCGCTCCTTTCGAGCTGAATAGTCTGAACTCCGAACAAAATACAGCATGCGCTGCCCGCCTGCTACTGGCGAGGCGGTCGATATGTCCGATGACGGCTAGGTGCTGTGCCCGAGGTCCACCAGGGAGGGGTTGTCGAGCACGGATTCCAGCGCCACCAGAGCCGCTCCGTGCGATGAAGCCCACTTTCCTAGGTGGGAGACCTCCACCTTCACCCGGGCGCGCGTGTCCAGGAGCCGCGCCTCCAGGGCGGTGGTGGTGGGGGAGAGGAACACGTCCGCGAAGGCGCCAGGTATCCCGACAGCACGATCACCTGGGGGTTGAGGACGTCCGCCAGGATCGCCAGCGCCTGCGTGAGTGCCTGCTGAGATAGCCTCAGCCGGTGCGCGAGCTCGGCGTCCCCGGCGTCGAAGCGTCGGCGCAGGATCTCGATGCGATCCTCCAGGGAGGTGGTCTCGTCACGCACCTCGTCGTCCGCGGGATAGGCCGACGTCAGTGCCTGCAGCCCGGAGCGGGTCTCCCAGCACCCTCGTCGCCCGCATCGGCACGGCAGGCCCTCGGGTTCTACGGGCATGCCCTGACCTCGCCGGTCAGACCCAGCCAGCCCCGCAGGAGGTATCCGTCGGCGATGATGCCGGCACCGATTCCCTCTCCGCCCGACAGGTAGAGCAGGTTGCGCACCCCGGCGTCCGCGTAGCGTTCGTAGGTGGCCAGTGCGGCGAGCTTGGCGTCGTTCTCCAGCGTGATGATGGGGACGTCCTGACGCTGGTCGCACGACGGGCGACCGCGTCGCGGACCCTGTCCGCGACGGCGACGTCGTGCCACCCCAGGATGGAGGAGTAGCGCACGGTGTTGCCGACGTAGTCGATGATCCCGGGCTGGGCCAGGACGATTCCCGGAACGTTCGCCCCCTGCTCGGCCAGTCGGTCCAGGGCGTGAGACAGCATGGTGCCGATGCGTTCGATCATCTTCTCCGGGTGGTGTCCGGTGTCGCCGACCAGCTCGGAGCTGCGCAGGACAACCTCCCCCGTGAGGTCCACGATGGACAGGAGCAGTGAGCTGCCGCTGATCTCCAGGCCTATTCCCGCAGCCGCGCGCGGAGCCGTGCGCAAAGCCTGTGCTCGGTCTGCCGACGTTGCCGGACAGGTCGGGCCCCTCCTCGACGAGCAGCCCCGTGAGCACAGCTCGGCCACCAGGGTCGACACTGTCGCCTTCGACAGTCCCGTCTCGCGGGCCAGGCGTGCGCGACAGTGCGGGGGCTCGTCTGGAGGTGGCGCAGGATGAGTGACATGTTCGAGATACGCACGTCGGTATGGGCCTTGGGTCCTTGCGTTCCCGGGCCTCCGAGGAATCCTCGAGGACTCGGCCCGTCCGGCGGGGTCCATCCTGCAGCCGGCACGCCGGTCTCCTCCTCGTTGGTTCTCCAGTCGGCCCTGAGCCGTGATCGTGTCCCCTCAGCCTAGTGATTCGGGGAGATGACGGACCCCGCTTCGGGTGGGCGGTCTGTGGCGTCGGTGACGGTCCGCCTCTCCGGCAGGCCGGTCGGGCGGGTAGGCGCCCCTCGTGCCTTCCGCCGTCCCAAAGTCGGGCGCGATCGAGGCTCGGAACAAAATGTGATTATAATCACTTACGGTCGCCTTGAAGAGCTCCGGTTGCAGATGTTCGAGCTTTTGGTTATGTCCCGCGCCTGAGGTTCTGATGAGTGCGGGCTATGCGAGTCCTCATTATCCGTGATCGTTTCAATCATTTCTGGCACTGCGGGGCGGCGGGGGCCGCCCTGCGCGCGAGGCGATCCCGGTCCCGCTTCCCGGGCGTGTCCCCGACCACGCCCTTGGGCGTGTCAAGGCCTGAGGCCCGGCAAATCGACGAATTTGGACATATCGTCAAATTGACCACATGAGTGCTCCGCAGCACCATAAAACCGGCTTGCGGCCGTCTTGGGGCCTCGGAAGCGGTTTTCGCAGTTCGTCGTTCGAGTCCCGAAGCGGGCAGGCCCAGGAGCTAGATCTTGAGGAGTACTGTGAAAGTCATAGAGGCCAACCATGTCTACAAGGTCTTCGGTCGACGACCGTCCGACGGTGTCAAGAGACTCAAGGCCGGCAAAACGCGGGACGACCTGAGGAAGTCGGGGCAGACCGCTGCCGTCATCGATACCTCCTTCGACGTCGACAAGGGTGAGATCTTCGTCGTCATGGGCTTGTCGGGCTCCGGCAAGTCCACGCTCATCCGCATGGTCAACGGCCTGCTGCCCATCACCGCGGGAAGCATGACCCTCTACGGGGAGGACCTGGCCCACATCTCCAAGCCGAAGCTGCGCGACCTGCGCCGCGAGCGGGTCTCCATGGTCTTTCAGAACTTCGCTCTCCTGCCGCACCGCACAGTGGGGGAGAACGCCGCCTACGGCCTGGAGATCCAAGGGATCAGCCGTTCCGAGCGCGAGCGCCGGGCCGAGGAGGCGCTGTCGATGGTCGGCCTCGATGGGGTGGGGCGGCTACAAGCCCGGCGAGCTCTCCGGCGGGATGCGGCAGAGGTCGGGCCTGGCCCGGGCTCTGGCCGCCGAGACCGACATCCTGCTCATGGACGAGGCCTTCTCGCCCTCGACCCATTGATCCGTCGCGAGATGCAGGACCAGCTCATCGACCTCCAGGGCAAGCTCGGCAAGACGATCCTGTTCATCACCCACGACCTCAACGAGGCCATGCGGCTGGGGGACCGGATCGCCATGATGCGCGACGGACGCGTCGAGCAGGTCGGCACGGCCGAGGAGATCCTCCGAGACCCCGCCTCCGACTACGTCTCACGGTTCGTGGCCGACGTCGACCGAACTCGGGTCCTGACAGCCGGCTCCATCGCGGAGCCGCCCTACGCGGTCCTGGGCTCGGACCGCAGCCCCCGCGCCGCCCACAAGCTCCTCCGGGAGAACCAGCCGCCGTGGCTGCTGGTGCAGAACCGCGACCGCACGCCATTCGGCTACGTCTGGGAGGACGACGTCGCCCGTGCGGTCACCGAGGGCTCCAACGTCCTCCCGCTGTCCACGATCCACGAGATGCCAGTCGTGTCCCACTCGACCCCCGTCAACGAGCTGTTCGCCCACGCCGCGCAGCACGCCGCCCCCATCGTCGTGGTCGACGACGAGGGACGGATCTCCGGCGTCATCCCGCGAGTCACCCTGCTGGCGGCCATCAGCGACCAGAATCAGGGCCTGAGTGCCGGATCCCCTGAGTCCGCCATGTCCGACGACGTCAAGCAGGGCGTCGAGGCCGTGCGGGCCGCCGCGCGGGCCGATGCATCCGCATCGAAACAGGCCGGAGAGGCCAGTGAGACCACCGAGGCCGAAGGAGCCGACGCCTGATGATTCCCGCGCAGACCTTCATTCCCAAGATTCCTCTGGGCAAGCTGGTCGAGGTCCTCATTGACTGGATCCAGAACCATCTTCACGGCTTCCTCACCGTGATCTCCCAGGCCGGGACCGCTGTCAACGACACCCTCGTGGACCTGCTCCTGGCCGTGCCGCCGCTGCTCATGGTGATCATCTTCGCACTCATCGCGTGGATGGCGAAGTCGTGGAGGCTGGCTGTGGGGACCGCCATCACCTTCCTGCTCGTCATCTCCCTGGGGCAGTGGGAGAACGCCATGGAGACGCTGGTGCTGGTCACCATCGCCACCCTGACCGCCCTCATCTTCGCGATCCCCCTGGGGATCTGGGCGGCCCGGAACAAGTACGTCTCCGCGCTGATCCGGCCGGTCCTCGACCTCATGCAGACCATGCCGGCCTTCGTCTACCTCATCCCCTCGGTCCTGTTCTTCTCCATCGGCGTGGTTCCCGGCATGTTCGCCACGCTCATCTTCTCCATGCCTCCCGGGGTGAGGATGACCGAGCTGGGCATCAAGCAGGTGGACAAGGAGACCGTTGAGGCGGGGCGCTCCTTCGGTGCGACCGACTGGCAGATCCTGCGGGGCATCCAGCTGCCCCTGGCCATTCCCACCATCATGGCCGGCGTCAACCAGGTCATCATGCTGGCCCTGTCGATGGCCGTCATCGCGGGCATGGTCGGAGCTGACGGCCTGGGTAAGGAGGTCGTCAACGCGCTGTCCACCATCGACATCGCCAAGGGCACCGAGGCGGGACTGTCCATCGTGTTCCTGGCGATCTTCCTGGACTGGGTGACCGCGGCCCTCGGGGCGCCATGCGGGAAGAGGGCTCGCTGCTCTCGCTCATCAAGAAGCGGTGACTCATGACTCGACGACGCTTTTCCGCCCCGCCCTCACCGGCGCCGGGCGCGCACCGAAGGAACGCCATGCAGACCTCCCGCCGCACGTTCACCACCGCCCTCGCCGCTCTGGCGAGTGGGGGCGCGCTCACCGCCTGCGGGCGAGGGGCGGGTGCAGGCAAGCGGATCCGTCTGGGCTTCGTCCTGTCGTGGAGTGACGGTCTGTCCATGACCCATCTGCTCAAGACCCAGCTCGAGAAGGCCGGGTACCAGATCAAGCTGACTGACCTGAGTGAGGCCGGCCCCTTGTACGCCGGGCTCAGCCAGGGTGCGGTTGATCTCTATCCCTCCGCGTGGCCCGACATCACCCACAAGGACTACATGGACAAGTACCGCAAGTACATCGAGGACCTGGGGACCTACTACGACTCGGCGAAGCTGTGCTGGTCCGTCCCGGACTACTCCTCGCTGACCTCGATCGAGGACATCAAGCCCCACGCCTCGCAGATCGACAACCGGATCGTCGGCATCGAGTCGGGGTCCGGTCTGGTCAAGACCTCCGAGGAGGAGGTGATCCCGGCCTACGGACTGCAGGACATGAAGTTCCTGACCTCCTCGACCGCCAGCATGCTCACCGAGCTCAAGAAGGCTGTCAGCGCCAAGCATGAGATCGTCGTGACCCTCTGGCACCCCTTCTGGGCGAACACCACCTTCAACATGCGTGACCTGGAGGATCCCAAGGGGGCCTTCGGCGAGGGGGAGGGTCTCCACTTCCTGGGTCGAGAGGGGTTTGCGCAGGAGTATCCCGAGATCGCCACGTGGCTCGGATCCATCAAGATGGACGAGGCCACCTATGGAAGTCTCGAGGACCTCGTCGTCAATACCTATGGTGAGGGCAGGGAGGATGAGGCGGCCATCGCCTGGTCCCAGAAGAACCCGCAGTACGACTTCAAGAAGTCCTGATACAGCCGGATCGTCTGTGCCGTCCTCCTGAAGGGGCGAGGCCATACGTCGTGATCCCGCCGTCGGCATGCTCGACGGCGGGATCACTGATGGGTAACCGAGCCCATCGAAAGACGTGCCCCACCCGCGTAGCGTCGACGCTGAGGAGGAAGGAGCTCTCCATGAGTGCAGACGCCATGTCCTATGGCGGTCAGGGATTCAGCGTCGAGCCGAGTCCGTTGGTTTTTCCCGACGACGCAGCTCGAAGCGAGGTTACGGACCTCCCTGCGCTCTGGGCATCGGGGCACTCATCGTCCCTTGTCGGAGGCTTCATTCTCACGGAGGTTGTCGCCGCCGGCGTGGGGGCGCACCACGGCGCCGACGGCGGACTGGGAATGCTCGCCGGTCTTCTCCTCACCCCTGTGCCCCTGGCCATGTACTCGCTCATCCTGTCCGTCCGTTCTCTGCGCAGCAGGTTCGGCATGCGCGTGGACGCCGGCGGGATCCACCTGATCACGGAACGAGGGGAGAGAACGCTGGGGTGGGGAAGCGTGCGCGGGCGCTTCGACGTCGTTGTCACCGACCGCCCCTCGCGCCGCAGCAGAGCGGCGACCTTCATCCGTACCGCGGTGGTGGTCGGCGGCAACCGGATCGAGCTGCCCTGGCTGGATGTCGCAGGGGCCGATGAGCGCCAGGCGCAGCACCGAGTGCGTGAGCACGCCGTCGAGGTCGTGGCACGCGATCCACGGCCGGAGGAACCTGTGCGACCCGAGGGGGCGGATCCGGAGCGCCCCGCCGTCCTGCTCATGGAGCAGTTCAGCGCCAACGGGGGCGCACTGGTCTCAGCCGTGCGCTGCTTCTCCTTCATCCCCCTTCTCGCGTTGGTCGCTGAGCTCGCGTCCCTCCTGTGGGACGGATCGGGGTACGTTCTTCCCTACCTCGTTATTCCGGCGGTCGTCGGCGTGATCGACGTCTGTGCGCTGGTGTACCTGCTGGTGCTGTTCGCCTGGCTGTATGCGCCCACCTACGTCGTCGTCGAGCCCTCAGGTGTGACGGTCCGGGGACGTCAGGGAAACGGGAAGGGCAGTACGTGCCATGGGACCAGGTGCGTGGCCGCCTGGAGGCGAGGGCCGTCAAGGCGACCACGGGCTGGGAGGCGCGGGTCGTGTGCCGCACTGGCGGGCGCGACGTGGTTCTGACCGGGGCCTCGCTCATGGCTGAGGACGAGTGGTCGGCCAGGCTCATGGCGCATGAGCGGATCGCGCTCATCGCCTCCTACGACCCGGGGGCTCCGCTGACCGACGAGGATTCCCACTCCTCGATCTCCTCGATGCGCTTGCCGTCCTCGTCGAGGTAGTAGCCCTCATCGTCGATGGGACGGAAGGTCATCCGGCCATCGGAGCTCTCCTCGGCGAAGTGCTCCCGGGTCATGAGGCGGGTCCGGCGGCTGCGCTCCTCGATCTCCTCATGCGACATCGGTGTCTTCCACGTCCGGTCCAGCGCGCAGACCGAGACGATGGAGGTGACCCACGAGTGCGGTGAGGAGACGAGCGCCGGAGCGAAGAGCATGGCCGCAGCCGCCGCGCCGACGGCGGGAAGGTGAAGCGGCGACGGTTCGCTCCGCGCGGTTCATGTCGTTGCAGCGTTGAAGACGCATGGTCAGACGCATCGAGGAGGCGTCGAGGGCCTCACGCACCACGGTGGCCAGGATGGAGAATCCCGTGACCTGGTCGGAGGTGAGGCCGGCGCGGGTGAGAGCGGACCAGAGGGCGACCGTGACCCCCACGATGAACACCTCAAGGATCCCCAGGAGGACTCGCCCGGACACCACTCCTGACAGGGGGACCGCCGGCTTCCAGTGCTGGTGGTCCGGCGTGTGCGCGATGCTGTGCGCGCTCATGTGCTCCTCCTACCGCCTCACAGCCCACGACTGTCGCAAACTCACCCTACTGAGGGTGTGACTGCCATCGCAGTTGATGTTCGTCGAGGGGATGGCGGAGCGCTTTCAGCGCGTATCGATGAAACCGGAGAGCTGGAACATCCAGGGCGATGGCTGAGACTCTCCGCCGTTTGGTGTGCTGCGCAGGCAGAGAGACAACCATCTCCTTGCCGCTGATCGATCAGATCGGATGCGCGGAGCCGTGGCACCGCCCATGCGCATCGACTCCAGGCCCAGTGCACATCCAGTTCGCGGACTGGATCGCTGCGTGCGTGACTCACGCTATCGATCATCAGCCGGTGAGGACCTCCCGTCACCAGGGTCACTGACGACCAGCTCTTTTCAAGCTCGGGTGGCGCTTTCACATGCGAGTCGAAGCTGCATGTCGACAATCGCTCCCTGACTGATATTCATCACTCGCGCCTGCTTGACCGGAGTAGGCCCCTTGAGCCCTCGGCCGGCCGCTGACGTGATCGATGACCGGCGGCTCGGAGCCTACGGGGCTGTCCGAGTCAGTGCTGCCTGGCGGGCTCGGGCACGTACCGGCGGCCGTCGCGGAAGTCGGCGGTGACGTACTCCGACGGGAACGGCTGGGGCTGGTGAATGCGCTCCTGGAGGGCGTCATAGCTGAGCAGGTGTCCCACGGTCTCTCAATGACGGCGACGAAGGCCATGAACGGCAGCCACGTGAGAACCGTCAGAGCCGCCGTCGATACCGGGATAAGGAGCCGGGCCGCCAGGAATCCGGCGACCGCCGGGCACAGCACGGCGATGAGGGTCAGCAGCAGGCCGTGAGCGTCCCGGGAGCGCCAGGCCCGCATGATGAGCCGGTGGGCAGAGGCGTCGATGAGCCTCGCGCGAGCCACCGCCACCAGGGAGAACAGAGCTGCCCGACCGAATCCCACGCCGGCTCCGGTGATCGCGGACCATACGCACACGATCACCGTCAGCCCAATCGCCCCGGGTACCCCGAGCACCAGGCGCCCCACCACCATCGCGGAGATGGGCGTGACAGGCCTCCAGCGACCACGTCCTGTGCTGCGCTGTTCCATGCTGCTCTCGCTCATGGCTCCTCCCCGGCTGGCCGGATGGGTGTGTTCAGCCGCTTGAATCATTCTACAAAGCCTGTTCAGGGCGTATCGCGTCGGTGCGCAACGTGCTTTACCATCATCCCGGCTCACCGCACTGAAAGGATCCCCATGACTGCGCTCGCCGCCCCCGACTCCACCGTCCTCGCCGGCCTCAAGGGCCGCAGCTTCCTCAAGGAGCTCGACTTCGCCCCCGCCGAGTGGATGGCGCTCATCGAGCTGGCGGCTCAGCTCAAGGAGGACAAGAAGGCCGGTCGTGAGGTGAAGCGGCTGACCGGCAAGAACATCGCGCTCATCTTTGAGAAGACCTCGACTCGTACGCGCTGCTCCTTCGAGGTGGCCGCCTACGACCAGGGCGCCCAGGTCACCTACCTGGACCCCTCGGGCTCGCAGATGGGTCACAAGGAGTCGGTGGCGGACACCGCCCGGGTCCTGGGCCGCTTCTACGACGGCATCGAGTTCCGCGGTAAGAAGCAGGAGCACGTCGAGGCCCTGGCCGAGCTCTCGGGGGTGCCGGTGTGGAACGGGCTGACCGACGAGTGGCACCCCACCCAGATGCTCGCCGACCAGTTGACCATGCTGGAGCACGCGGGCAAGCCCGCCGGTGACATCTCCTACGCCTACGTCGGCGACGCCCGCTTCAACATGGGGCGCTCCCTGCTCGTCAATGGCGCGCTCCTGGGCGCCGACGTGCGCATCGTGGCCCCCGGGAGCTGTGGCCCGACGAGGAGTGCATCGAGGCGGCCCGGCAGGTCGCCCGGTCCACCGGAGCGCGCGTCACCCTGACCGAGTCGGTCGAGGAGGGCGTCGCCGGCGTCGACTTCATCCACACCGACATCTGGGTCTCCATGGGAGAGCCCAAGGAGGTCTGGGACGAGCGGATCGCCCTGCTGCGCCCCTACCAGGTCAACGCCTCACTGATGGGGATCGCCGGTCCGCAGGCCAGGTTCATGCACTGCCTGCCCGCCTACCACGACCGCAATACGACCGTGGGTGAGGAGATCTTCCAGGCCACCGGCATGGACGGCGTCGAGGTCACCAACGACGTCTTCGAGTCCGAGGCCTCCATCGTCTTCGACCAGGCCGAGAACCGCATGCACACCATCAAGGCGGTCATGGTCGCCACCCTGGGCGACTGACCGGCGGAACAACCGGGGCGGGGCGAGGGCCCCGATCGACGACCTCGGACGGTGGTCGTGGGGTGTTTGTTGAGGTGGGGCCCGCCACCCTTGTCCCGGTTTCATCATGTTGGTTGAAGATCGTGCGTATTCTGTGCCCGTGAGTCCGGACCATCAGCATGCCAGCGGCGAGATCGACATCGCCTCTCTTCATGCGCAGGACTCCACCGGGCTGCTGGACCGGATCGACCGCGCCGTGGTCTGGGACATTCCCCTGACAACGCCGTTCCGCGGCATCACCCGTCGCGACGGCGTCCTGCTCCACGGTCCCGGCGGCTGGGGCGAGGTCGCGCCGTTCTGGGACTATGGGTCGGAGGCCAGTGCTCCCTGGCTCGCCGCCGGCCTGTCCCAGGCCCTGGGAGGCGTTTTCCTGCCCCGCTACCGCGAGACCATTGTCGTTAACGTGACGGTCCCCGAGGTCAGCGCCGAGGAGGCGGCCGGATTGGTGAGTTCCTCCGGGGCCAGGACCGCCAAGGTCAAGGTCTCCGGCCGACGCGACCGGCGTTCCGCCGACCTGGAGCGGCTCGAGGCGGTCCGCTCGGCCATCGGCCGCTCCGGAAAGGTGCGCATCGACGTCAACGGGGCCTGGGACGTGGATACCGCCCGCGAGAACCTGCCGCAGATGGACCGGGCCGCCGGCGGGCTGGAGTACGTCGAGCAGCCCTGCGCCACCGTCTACGACCTGGCCGACCTGCGCCGCGCCGTCGACGTCCCCATCGCCGCGGACGAGTCCATCCGGCTGTCGGCCCACCCGCTGGAGGTCGTGCACCGGCGCGCCGCCGACGTCGCCATCCTCAAGATCGCCCCGCTGGGTGGCGTGCGCCGGGCCCTGGACATGGCCGAGCGCCTCGGGCTGCCCGCCGTTGTCTCCTCCGCTCTGGATACCTCGGTGGGCATCATGGCCGGGGCCACTCTCGCCTTCAGCCTGCCGACCCTGAGCCATGCCTGCGGCCTGGGGACCGTGCGCCTGCTGAGCCAGGACGTCGCCGAGCCCAGCGTCGTTCCCCACGACAGGGGTCCTGCGCGTCGAAGCCGGCGCCCCTGTCTCCGAGCGCCTCCTGGACGAGGTGAAGGCGGGCCCCACTCACCAAGCACTGGCAGACTCGCCTGCTGCACCTGGCCGGCGCCCTGCACGCCCGCCGTCAGCGAGAGGCCCGCGACCCGAGCCGGGCCGTGGCCGGGCTGCCGCTGAGGCCCCCTGCTGGCCCGTGCGGGGGCCCAGCGAACTGTGATCACATCGCAGCGGAACGGAGGCCGGGGCCTCGTATCCTCGCCCCTGTGACCGACTCACCCGGAGTGCCCGCAGCTCCCGCCCGCCCTGGCCGACGCCCGCAGCCTCGTGGCCGCTTCTGGCCGAAGGCGTCCGTGAGGTCGTCCTGTGCCCGGGATCGCGCAGCGCGCCGCTGGCGGATGCCCTCGCCGACGCCGCCGACACCGGGACCCTGAGGCTGCGGGTCGTTCTGGACGAGCGCAGTGCCGGCTTCATCGCCCTCGGCGTCGCCCGAGCTCACGCCCCTGGCCGGGCGCAGCCGGTGCGCCGCTGTCGTCACCACCTCGGGGACGGCTGTCTCCAACCTCCACCCCGCTGTCAGCGAGGCCGACGCCGCCGGGACCCCTCTGCTCGTCATCAGCGCCGACCGGCCCCACGAGCTGGTGGGCACCGGCGCCAGCCAGACCACCGAGCAGACCGGGCTGCTCTCACCGGCTCTGCGCCTGGCCGTCGACCTGCCAGCGGACCTGTCCGCCGACCTCGGGGCCGGTGCCGCCCAGGCCGCCATCGCCGGACAGGTGCGCCGCGCCGTCGTCGCCGCCACCGGTGCCTTGAGCAGGGACCCGGGGCCGGTGCAGATCAGACGCCCGCTTCCGTCCGCCCCTGGCGCTCCGAGCGGCGAGGCGACTCCGCCATCCGTGCCGGCACCCGCTCATCCGACCTCGTCCGAGGACGGCACGGAGCCGAGGACACCGACCCCGCCGGCTGTCGGGATGGACTGCGACGAGCAGGCCAGTGAGTCGCCCTCCCCGGAGGGCAGTGAGGGGATCATTGTCGCGGGCGACACCGCCCATCCTTCCGTCGGGCTTCCGGCGCGGGGCCTGGCCGAGCACCTCGGTGGCCGCTCCTGGCCGAGCCCACCTCCCAGGCCCCGCGGCGGCCCCCAGGCCCTGATCCGCTACGCCGAGCTCCTGGCCACCGGGCCGGGGCGCAGGCTCGCCGCGCACGCCGAGCCGCCCTCATCGTCGTCGGCCACCCCAGCCTCAGCCGCTCGGTCACCGCGCTCCTGGGGCGCGAGGACCTTGACATCACGTCCTGACCGAGCGCGCCCGGTGGGCTGACGTGTCCGGGCGGGCTCGGCGCGTCATCCCCATCGACGGCCCCGGTCTCCTGTCAGCCGACGACATCGCCCTTCCGAACGGCCCGGCTGGCCGACTCCCTCGGCCTGGTGCGGGCCGGCGCCCAGCTGGACCGGCTCCTGGCGCCGAGCCGTGCGGACCTGCCCTGAGCCGGCCCGGTCCGGCAGCGCCGACGCCGTCGCGAACGCCGTGGTGGAGGCCGTGTGGGAGGCAAGTCTGATCGCCGGCGCTCCCACTCTCCTGGTCGGCTCCTCCATGACGGTGCGGCGGCTCGACCGCCTTGCCCGCCCCTGCCGGCCCCGGCCGTACCGCACCCAAAGCTGTGGCCAACCGCGGCCTGGCGGGCATCGACGGCACCATCGCCACCGGCATCGGGCTGTGGATGGCGTCCGGCGAGCCGTGCGTGCCATCATGGGGACCCTCGCCTTCCTCACGATGCCATGTCAATGGGTAGAGGACTCCGTGAGGAGGAGGCGGACCTTCAGGTTATCGTCGTCGACGATGGCGGAGGAGCGATCTTCTCCCGCCTCGAGTATGCCCACACCACAGCGCCCAGTCGGTCTCGAAAGGCTCTTCACCACCCCACAGTGTGCGAATATTTCCGAGCTGGCCGCCGCCCTGGGCGCTCGCGTCCACGTCCCCGAGGACGTCGCGGCTCTCCAGGCGCTCCTGGCCGAGCCGGTCGCGGCCTCAGCGTCGTGCTGGAGGCGGAGGAGCATGCGGGGAGCATGCGGGATGAGCAGATCAGATGACAGACGCACGCCTAACGCCCGGACAACATGACCCGACGATAGAGATAGACGATCACGTGCGCGAGATCATAAACCGGAGGAGAGCCGGCTCACCCCGAGCCGGCCACCTCCCTCCTGTCAGAGCGCAGTATCACAACGGTTACATGATCCACAGCAGAGCCTCAGGCAAAAGTCGGAAACAGTCCAGAGCCCTGATGTTGTCTACCTGCTGACCTGGACAGGGCCGACGGCCCGAGGAGGAACACACGTATGAGCGGCTACGACGAGACGAACCCGGAGACCTACTCGGCCTGCGAGCCCGAGCCAGGCGGCGGACGGTAGTCACCCTGGTGTCGAGTCCCCGGCCCGCCAGCACGTCAGGGGCGTCGGCCGCGTCTCCTGCAGTGAAGCCCCTGAGCGAGTCCCCGGGTGTGCCCCCGAACCAGGCCGGATACGAGGATCTCTCCCAGGCCTACGGTGCCGACGCCTCCCAGCCCGAGCCGGTCCTGCCCGGTACCGCCCGGGCGGAAGACGCGCAGTACACCCAGCAGCTGTCCGCGGACTGCCCACCTCGCAGTGCCCGCCGACCAGCCCACGTCGGTTCCACGCACAGTCCGCGGGCCGTCCGTCGTCTACGGGACCAGCAGCCAGTCAGTACCAACCGGCACAGGGGCAGTACGAGTCCCAGGTCCAGCAGCAGAGCCAGTACCTGCCCACGTCCCGAGGCAGCCGGCCGCGCCTCACGACCAGACGCTGCCCAGCAGCCCTCCTAGGGGCAGCAGGCGCACCTCGGTTCGCTACACGAGCGTCCTGACGACGCCCGGGCATGACGTCGCGGCGCCCGGAGCGCGGGTGCGGCGGTCGGGACGAGCGCTGCACCCATGCGCCGCGGACCGCGGTACGGAGCTCCTTCCCGGCCTCGGACGCCGCGGTGCAGAGCGGCCGAAACGTCGCCAGGGTCCTGGGTGGTTCGCCCTCGTGGCTCCGCGTGTCGGTCGCTCCCTGCTGGGGCCGGCGGCGCTATCGGAGCAGTCAAGGCCTCGACGTCCGGCAGCGGGAGCGCCTCATCGCGTTCGTCGTCCGCGCCCTACCGCGATCGCCACCGGTGACACGACCAAGACCGTCTGACAGCTCCGGCCATGCCCCCTGACTGGGAGGCAGGTCTCGGCCGCGGTGTCCAACGCGTCGTAGTCCATCGCCATCGCCACGGAGAACGGGACCGCTCTGGGCCGGGCGTCATCTACGACAAGGAGGGGCACATCATCACCAACAACCACGTGGTGGCGGGCGCCTCGCAGATCCAGGTGACCTGGCCGACGGTCGCGTCTACGACGCCGAGACCACCGGCACCGACTCCGGCCACCGACCTGGCGGTCATCCAGCTCAAGGACGCCCCCTCGACAACCCTGCCACCGTCGCCCAGCTCGGCGACTCTGACCAGCTGACCACCGGCCAGGACGTCATGGCGATCGGCAACCTGCTGGGCCTGTCCTCCACGGTCACCACCGGCATCATCTCGGCGTCGACCGTCCCCGTCGTCAACGCCCAGGGCGAGGCGGCGAGGGCGGCTCGTCAGCGTCGGCGGTCTACACCAACGCCGTCCAGATCGACGCCGCCATCAACCCCGGAAACTCCGGCGGCCCCCTGTTCGACGAGAAGGGCCGGGTCATCGGCATCACCAGCTCGATCGCCACGATGGGACGGTCCAGCTCCGGCGAGAGCGGCGGTCGGGCAGCATCGGCATCGGCTTCGCCATCCCCGTCAGCTGGCCGAGAGCGGTCGCCGCAGCCATCGAGTCGGGGTCGGCCACCCACGCCCTACCTGGGCGTCACCCTGGAGACCGGTGCCGCAGAGGCCGACGGCGAGCAGCGCGCCGGCGCCAAGATCACCTCGGTCGAGAGCGGATCGCCCGCCGACAAGGCCGGCCTGAAGAAGGATGACGTCGTCACCACCATCGACGGCAAGACCACCGCCCAGGGCTCGGCACTGACCGGCTACGTGCGCCAGTACCCGCCAACGACAAGGTCAAGCTCACGGTCATCCGCGACTCCAAGAAGCAGGACATCGACGTCACCCTGGCCGAGCGCAAGGACTCCTGAACAGGGGACTGGTCAGCCATGCGCGCCCAGCGCTCCCAGCACGGGGCGCATCTTGGCGGTGGTCTCGGCCAGCTCGTCGACCGGATCGGAGTCCGGCATGATGCCGCCGCCCCCGAAGACCAACGCGGGGGAGTGGGGGCCCTCTCCCGCCAGGGGTAGCTGGGCGCTGCGCAGCGCGATGCACCACTCGCCCTCGCCATGCCAGTCGACCCAGCCCACGGGGCCGGCGTAGCGCCCCCTGTCCATGGACTCGGCCTCCTCAATGAGACGCGCCGCCGCCTGAGTCGGCGTCCCGCACACGGCCGCCGTCGGGTGCAGCGCATCCACCAGCGCCAGGGCGCCGGTGTCCCCGGCGACGATCCCGGTGACGTCACTGGCCAGGTGCAGGACGTTGGGCAGCGTCAGGACGAAGCGCCGGAGCCTCCACCACCGAGCACAACGGCCCAGCGCAGCGATCGCCGAGGCTCGGGCCAGCTCGTGCTCCCCGGTTGTTCTTCTCCGAGCCCTCCAACCAGGCCGCCAGACGGGCGTGCTGCCGCGGGTCCTCGCCGGTGCGCCGTCGGGCCGTGGCCAGCACCCCGGCTGATGAGACGTCGATCGCGCAGGCGCAGCAGCAGCTCGGGGCTGGCCCCACCATCCGGTCGACGGCGAAGGTCCAGGTGGAGGGATAGTCGGCAGCCAGGCGCCGCAGCACCGTGCCGGTGGCCAGTGGCGCTGGCGGGCATGGTCGGACGTCGCGGGCCAGGACCACCTTTGCGGGCCTGTCCTGCGCGCATCCCGTTCCTGCGTGCCCGCCACCGCCCGGCACCACTGCTCCTCGCTGAGCGCCCCGGACCTCGACGGTGGCGCCGCCGCCGCACGCTCTCGCTGCGACTGCGGCCCTGCGCCATCAGCGTGCCCCGGCCGATGGCGCGCGCGAGCCTCAGCCACAAGCTTCTTGACGAGCGCCTCGGGATCCGGGTGCTCCGGCTCGGCCCTGACCTGCCGGGGCGGGCACCGCGGTCGTCAGCCAGGCGCCGTCGTCGTCGAGCCCGATGAGGACCTTAGGGACCAGCAGCACCGAGGACTGCTCGGAGGCGGGGGAGAAGGTGACGTGCCCAGAGCCACGGGGCCCGGTCCTGGGCGCGACCAGCGCGGCCACCAGGCGGCGCCCGATCACGGCCCGCCAGGCCGCCCCGCAGCGCCTCGATGCGCTCCTCGCCGTGGGCCGTGATCGTCAGGACGCGCCCCAGGCTCGATGAGCCCGCGTCCTCGTGGACCCAGAGAACATACCTCGCGGCCTGCCAGCGGTCGATGATGAGCTCCAGTCCCGCGACGCGCGTCATCGGGCAGCTCGTGTGGCGTGAAGGACAGCCTGGCGGCGCGGCCGGCAGTGGTCAGCCTCAGAGCGGCTTTCAGAGCAGCGCCTCGGCGCCTCACTGCTCCTCATGCGCGGGACGAGCGGCCCGGAGGGCGCTGGTGGACGGCGACGATCCTGCCGGAGAGGTTCTTGAGCCCACGCCCCGCCAACCGGCTCCGTGCATGGAGCCCGGCTAACTCCCTCTGGTCCGGCCAGGCCAGGATCGACTCGCCCAGGTAGTCAGTAAGCCTCGGTGTCTGGACGAGATCACGCGTGCCGTGGTGGGCAGGGCGCTGCCCAGATAGAAGCGGCACAGGCGGCGGAAGACGGGCCAGACCGGGTGGAGAACTCCGCGATGACGATCCTCCCGCCTGGGACCGTCACCGGTGCATCTCCGCCAGTGCCCGCGCCGTGTCCCTGCACAGTTGCGCAGCCCGTAGGAGATGGTGACGACGTCGAAGGTCCTCATCGGCGAAGCGGCAGAGCCGTGGCGTCCCCGGCCACGAAGGCGATCTCGGGGTGGCGGCGTCGTCTCCGCGACCATGCCGGTGGAGAAGTCGCAAGCACGACTCTCGGCGCCGTCGGCGGCGTACTCCACCGAGGAGGTCCTGGTCCCGCAGCCAGGTCCAGGACACGCATCCCTCGGTCTGCGGTTACGGCGGCGCGCGTCACCCGGCGCCACATGTGCACCTGGAACAGGCTCGACGACGCTGACAGGTCGACCGGCGCGCGACGGCGTCGAACATCCCTGGCGACCTCGCGCGGGTCCTTGGCGAGGGTGGCTCGAAGAGGGGATTGGCTCATGGGGATCATCATCGCAACCGGTCGCGGCAGCTCGTGGAGCCCCGTCGCGTGCGGCGGTGAGCTCCCTGACGGAGTGGACCCAGGTCCGTCCGACGATGTTGGAAATTCGTCACCCTCGCAGCTGTAATCTGAACGGCGCGGCATGCCGCCGCTTCGTCGCCTCGCCGAATCATTGCCGTCACAGCAACGAAAACCCCTGGTCAGCGCCTCCGGGGGCGGTCTCGTCAGAGGCGAGCGCCCCTGGGTACAGGTCGGCACAGGCCCCGACCGCGCTCGGGGCTGCATTACGGTGCCAACTGTGATGCCTATGACAACACCTGCCGTACCAGACGCACCGAGGAGGGGGAGCCTCGAGTGACTCAGGCAGCCGCCCAGTCCAGCGCCTACAACGCAGCCGACGTCATCGTCGTCGGCGCCGGCCCCGCTGGCTCCTCGGCAGCCTTCCACATGGCCACCCTTGGCCTCGACGTCATTCTCCTGGAGAAGCAGGAGCCTCGGCCGCGACAAGGTCTGCGGCGACGGACTGACCCCCGGCCGTGCGCGAGCTCGTCCTCCATGCGGACACCTCGGCTGGCAGCGCAACCGCGCCTGCGCGTCATCGGCGGCGGCACCTCCTCCACTTCCCCGGCCCGGAGCAGGCATCCTTCCCTCCCACGGGATGGCCCGCCCGCGAGCCCTGCTCGATCGGGACCTGGCCGAGCACGCCGCCGCGGCCGGGCCCGCCTGCTGACCGGCGTGACCGTCACCGGCCCCGGTCACCTCGCCCGACCGGGCGGGTCATCGGCGTCGAGGCCCGCCCCACCAACCGGGTCGCCCACCCGGCATCGAGGGCCCGACCACCTGCCGCCCCGCTGGTCGCTCGACGCCGGAGGGGTCTCGGCCCCGCCTGGCCACCGCTGTCGGGACGCACCAAGAACGAGCGCCGCCCCATGGGGGTGGCCGTGCGCTCACTTCCGCTCCCCTCGCGCTGCCCAGGACGCCTGATGGAGTCGCGCCTGAGCTGTGGGACGGCAAGCCCGGCGAGTCCGACCTCCCGCCCGGCTCAGGTGGATCTGGTCCGTGGGAGGCTGGTCAATCGTCGGCCTCGGCTCGGGGTCTCCTCGCGCGCCGCGGCCACCGCCATCGACCACCGGGCCGTGTTCAACTGCTGGATGGATACGTCCCGGCCTCCTGGGGCTTCACCGAGGAGAACCAGGTCGGCGGTCTGGTCAGCGCCGCCCTGCCCATGGCCTTCAACCGCAAGCCCCACTACGCCGACGGCCCCATGCTGCTCGGCGACGCCGGCGGCATGGTCTCTCCTTCAACGGCGAGGGCATCGCCCAGGCCCTCCTGTCCGGTCGCCTGGCCGCCCAGGCCGCCGCGCAGCCGCCGCCCGCTCCACGACGTCGGGCCGCGAACAGATCCTGGCCCAGTCAGCGCTCAGCGCCGAGATGGGCGGCTACTACACGCTCGGGCGAGTCTTCGTCGCCCTCATCGAGCACCCGAGGTCATGCGCCCCGGCACCTGACATGGGCTGCCGCGTAAGCGCCCTCATGAAGGTTGTCACCAAGCTCCTGTCCGACGGGTGAGAGTCGGCGGCGACGACTGGAATCGACCACTTCATCCAGCTCCTGACAAGGATGGTGCCGGAAGCATGAACCCCACGCCTCCCTGTTCATCGCGGCCGCACTGGCTCTCGTGGTCGCTGATCGGCGGCCTGGCCACTGAGCGCCATCAGTCAGCCCCACCCGGCGCAACCGGGCCGGGCGGTCGCCAACCACGAGTGCGGGCACTCGACCCCACCCCCGCCAACACCGAGCACGGGCGCCTCGTCTCCTTCTACCTGGTGGGCATGACCTTCATCATCTTCGACGTCGAGGTGGTCTTCCTCTCACCCTGGGCCACGGCCTGGGCGCCTGTTCTTTCGCTGGACGTGCCGCCGTCCTGTTCATCGGCCTCACCACCGTGCCTCTACATCCTCGGAGTGGGCTGAGGCGGACTGACTGGGACTGAGACGCACGGACCGAGCACGAGGGCACCAGCGACGGACTCTACGTGGGCACGCGGTCTCGACGATCTCAAGGAGACTACAGCAGTGAAGAGCATGAAAAGCACAACGCCTCATGGCGTCCATTCCTCCAAGCGCAACGACTCTACGCGGTACGCTGCCGCCGAGGTGATGGCCCCGCTTCCCGCTGACCACGTCGAGTAGCTCGCGGGCCCCGCCCAGCCCGCTCCATGTGGGCCTACCGCCTGGCCTGCGCGCCATCGAGATGATGGCGGGCCGGCACGCCCCGCTTCGACATGGCCTCGCTTCGGCTGGGAGGTCTTCCGGGCCTCCCCGCGCCACGCCGACGTCATGATCGTCCGGGCCGCGTCTCCCACAAGATGGCCTGATCGTGCGCAACGTCTACGACTCCATGCCCGAGCCGACGTGGTCATCTCCATGGGCGCCTGCGCTCCCTCCGCGGGCATCTTCAACAACTACGCTGTCAGTCCAGGGCTGCGACCACATCGTCCCGGTGACATCTACCTCGCCCGGCTGCCCGCCCCGCCCTCGAGAGATGCTCCTCAACGCCATGCTCGAGCTCACCCGCCAGATCGAGAAGAAGCCGCTGTTCAAGCACCGCGAGGAGATCGCCCGCGCCGTCGAGGCCGCCGCCCCGTCCGCCACCCCACCCATCGAGATGAAGGGCCTGCTGGCATGAGGAGAAGAACGCCTGCGAACGGCACACGGCCCGACGCCCTGCCCTGAGATCCCTGAGGTCCCACGGTCCCGCTGTCCCCGGAGGTCGCCGGCACCCCGTGCGCCCTCGAGCTGCGCCTGGAGGTCATCGCCGCCTCCCACCGGGCAGCCTGGCGCTCTCCGACGCCGGCGACACCACTCGGCTACGGCGGAGCACCGCAGCGTCGTCACCTCGCCCCTGCCGCCGTGCGCTCCCTGTGAGGCTGGTCTCGACGGCTGTCGTCGACGCCCCTCATCGAGGAGACCTCCAGGACGCCGGCGTCGACCCGGCCGCCGCCATCGAGAAGGTCGTCATCGAGCACGACGAGCCACCCTGTTCATCGCCCGCGAGCACCTGCTCGACGTCGTGCGGCCCCTGCGCGACGACCGAGGACCTGCGCTCGAGCTGTGCCGCGTCAGCGGCGTCCACTACCCCCAGCTGGCCGGCCGCGAGCCGCACGCGTGCATCGAGTTCATGAGCCTCGACCCACGGCGGGCGCCAGCTGCGCCTCCAGGTCGCCTGCCTGAGATCTCCGACCCGCACGTGCCCTCCATCGTCTCGGTCTCACTCCCTGCAACGACTGGCACGAGCGAGAGACCTGGGACCCTGGCATCGTCTCGACGGCCACCCCCACCTGACCTGCACAACGCCATGCCCGACGACTGGGTACACCAGCGCAAGGACTCACCTGCTGGCGGTCATCCCCTGTCGAGGCACAGCGCGCCCAGACCCCGCCCGCCGACACCCGGAGGTCCCACCGCTGATGAGCACCACACTGCACCTTCCGTGCCTCCGCCCCCGCCATTGAGCGACCCGTCCGCCGGCGCGAGCAGTTCACCGTCAGCGGTGGGACTCGACGACGTCGTCGCCCGGATCGCCGAGCGCGACGAGGCCGACCGCCTGCGCAACGACCGTCGATCGTGCTCAACATGGGCCCGGTCCACTCCTCCACCCACGGCGTGCTGCGCCTGGTCCTCGAGGCCGACGGCGAGGTACGTCACCGAGGTCCGCGTCGGTACCGGCTACCTGTACACCGGCATCGAGAAGAACATGAGTACCGCACCGTCCAGGGCGAGACCTTCGTGACCCGTATGGACTACGTGGCACCCTTCTTCCAGGAGGTCGGCTAGCCGCCTCGCCGTCGAGAAGCTCCTGGGCATCACCGACGACGTCCCGCGAGAAGGCCACCGTCACCCGCGTGCTGCTCTATGGAGCTCCAACTGCATCGCCTCCCCACGTCGTGGCTGTGGGCACCGGGGGCAATGAGATGGGCGGTACCACGCCCATGCGACCATCGCTCTCCGCCGCCGTGGAGAACATCCTCAAGGCCTCGAGATGGTCTCCGGCTGTGCATGAACCACGCCTCACTATCCGCCCCGGCGGCCTGGCCCAGGACTCCTTGAGGGCTTCACCGAGTTCTGTGCGCTCGGTCATGCCCGGACATCAAGAACGACATCCACGAGCTCGAGCTGCTCGCCGCGGAGAACCTGATCCTCAAGTCCCGTTTCATCGGCGGGCGAGATCAGCCTGGCCGGTGCCTCGCCTCGGGCCTGACCGGCTGTGCCCTGCGCGCGGCCGGCCACCCCCTGACCTGCGGCGCACCAAGTCTCCACTGCGGCTACGAGACCCACGACCTCGGGTCCCCACCCACAAGGTCTCCGACTGCTACAACCGCCTGCGCGATCCGGTCTCGACGAGGCTCACGAGTCGCCTCAAGATCGTCTCCCGCAGTGCCTGACCTGCCTCGACGAGACTCCTCCGCGGCGACGATCCCTCCAACACGATGATGCGTGGGTCGACCTGACCATCGCCCGGCCTGCCTCGCATGGCGCATCGCCACCGACGGCCAGGGCCAGTCCCCTGAGCACGCGCGAGATCATGGGCTCGTCCATGGAGTCCTCATCCACCACCTTCGTTGGGTGACCCAGGAGCTTTCCGGGTCCCGCGCCGGGCAGGTCTACCAGACCGTGGAGCACGCCAAGGTCCCAGCATCCACGCGTCTCCGACGGCGGCACCTGCCCCTTGCCCGGGTCCACTTCCATGACCCCTCCTTCTCCAACCTGCAGTCGCTGGTTCTGGATGGGCGAGGGCGGCATGATCGCCGACCCGTCGCCCACCTCTGGCCTCCATCGACCCTGTCCTGGGAGGCGTGGACCGCCGATGAGCACCACCGAGAACGACAACTGGCCTGGCGCGCCGGCCGTCAACCCCGGCCGTGGAGACCATCGCCACCGTCAGCGCGGTCGGGACTCCGGCGGGCGTCAGTCGCGGCCGCCGCCGTCGCCGCCGGATACGCCCCGACGTCGCCCAGGGCCTCCAGGTCGACATCGAGCGGATCGTCGCCCGCCACCCGGCGGGCAAGCGAGCGCAGCGCCTCATCCCGATGCTCCAATTCTCGTCCAGTCCGTGGATCGGTCATGCTCACCGGCCGGCATCGCCCCGTGCGCCGCCCTGCTGGGCCTGACCGCGCCGAGGTCAGCGCGCGGCCACCTTCTCAGCCAGTTCCGCCGTCACCCCGCCGGCACCTACCACGTGGGCGCGTGTGCACCAACGCCCTGTGCGCCGTCAGGGCGGTGACGAGATCTGGTCGGCTCGTCACGAGCACACGTGGCCTGAGTGCCGAGGAGCACCAGCGAGGACGGCACCATCAGCCCCGGAGCGCGTCGGAGTGCAACGCCGCTCTGCGACTACGCCCCGTCGTCATGGTCAACTGGGAGTTCCTTCGACAACCAGACCCCTCGACTCCGCCGTCGCCTATGACTCGCGCTCGGAGCGCGGCGCGAGGACGTGTCCCCACCCGCGGGCCTGAGACCGTGCCCACCTTCCGCGAGAACGAGCGCCTGCTGGCCGGCTTCTGGAGGACGGGCGCACCGACGAGGGCCACGGCCCCTGGTGAGCCGACCCTGCGAGGGCCTGCGCATCGCCCGTGAGCAGGGCTGACCGCGCCGATGAGGACGAGCGAGCGACCGCCACTCACACTCGCGCCGGGCACTCTCACCCCGGTCCTGAGCGACCTGTGGGACCAGGAGCGCTCCTGACCCTGCGGACTCACCTCGACCACGGCGGCCACGAGGGCCTCAAGCAGCGCGCAAGTCCTCAGCGCGAGGAGCTCATCACCCTCATCATGACCCGGCCTGCGCGGACGTGGCGGCGCTGGCTCCCACCGGCTCGAAGCGGTCCTTCCTGCCCCCGGTCGACGGCGGCCCGCGCTACCTCTGTGGTCAACGCCGATGAGTCCGGAGCCTGGCACCTGCAAGGACATCCCACGATCACTAGTCCAACCCGCAGGCGCTCATCGAGGGCATCGCCATCACCTCGCGGGCCATCGGCGGCGACCATGCCTTCGTCTACCTGCGCGGGCGAGGTCTCCCACGTCTACTCGCCGCCCGCTCAGCGCGTCAGCGCGAGGCCACCGAGTCCGGCCTGCTGGACACCGGCTTCGGCCTGGACGGCCAGCAGCGCCTGCGCATCACCGCGCACGCCGGGCGCCGGCGCCTCACATCTGCGGTGAGGAGACCGCACTGTTGACTTCTTGAGGGCTGCGCGGGCACCCCGCTCCTCGCCGCTCCTTCCCGCCGTCGTGCCGGCCTCTACGCCCGCCCCACGGTGTCAACAACGTCGAGACCATCGCCTCGGTCCCCGGCGATCCTGGCTCGCGGCGCCCAGTGGTACTCCACCATGGCTGCACCGAGAAGTCCATTTCCACGGCATCTTCTCCGTGTCCGGCACGTGGCCCGCCCCGGCCAGTACGAGGCCCCTTCGATCACGATGCGCGAGCTCATCGAGTCTCCGGCGGCATCCGCCCCGGCCACGAGCTGAAGTTCTGTCCCGGAGCCTCGACACCCGATCTTTCGGCGGACGAGCTTGACGTCCCCTGATTACGAGTCTGGGCTGAGGCCGGCTCCATGCTGGGAACCCGTGCGCTCGCAGGGTCTCGACGAGACCGTCTCCGTGGTGCGTGTAGTCACCCGCTGACCGAGTCTCTACCAGCACGAGTCCTGCGGCAAAGTGCACCCCCGCCGCGAGGGCACCTACTGATGCGCCAGATCATGCTGCGTCTGGAGGCCGAGTCGCGGACTGCCCGGTGACGTCGAGAAGTCGGAGTCCATCGGCTCCAACATCGCCGGGCGCTCCTTCTGCGCCCTGGGCGACGCCTCCGCCACCCCGGTCCTGACCGGCATCAAGCGGTTCCGCGAGGAGTTCGAGGCCGGCTGACATGTCGCCGCCGGCGAGCTCTTCCCCACGCCGCCTCCTCCGTCTTCGAAAGCGCACGGGTGAGCCATGACTGCTGAGATGACCACCAAGAGTTTCCCGCGCCGGTGGCGCCGCCGGCCCCGGAGAGTGGTCCACATGACCATCGACGGCTCCCCGTCGAGGTCGAGAGGGACCCTCCTCATCCGCGCGCCGCCGAGCAGGTGGCTGCGCATCCCGCGCTTCTGCGACCACCTGCTGCTCGCGCCGTCGGCCAACCCGCCAGTGCCTGCGGAGGTGGCTGCTGGGCGCGATGCATGTCGTGCGCCCATGCCCAAGC
>BNJU01001396.1_pt1 | contig 111988 bp, 176 predicted proteins | sample 8539281 | NCBI WGS metagenome assembly BNJU01 (sample SAMD00202456, study PRJDB9452) | human saliva metagenome | isolation source: human saliva | place: Japan
TAATGGTTTAGAAAGCTATTATAGTGTTCTTGGTCAAGATAAGAATCAGAAACCAGTTGCTGTCTTTAATAGAGAAAAAGTACAACAATATTTACGTATATCAACTAGAAAATGGAACTTCTCAAGAAAAAGCAGAAGCAGTTGTCAGAGAAAAAGGAGCAAACTGAGATCGACAAGATTACTTTGGACGGTACGCTGATAAGCCTGTCTGGGAAAATCAAGTCTGGAGGAGACTATTATCTAGTAGATTTTGAATCTGGCAGCCTAATCGAAAAAGGAGAAGCTATGAAACTATCCAAGCGTGTATTAGAAATGGAAGAAAAGTGTCACTCTAGCTAGTGATGCAAGAGCAAAGAAGTTAAAGGCTGAAGGAAAAGATGTTCTTTTCTTAACTTTAGGTCAGCCCGATTTTCATACTCCTGAAAATATTCAAGATGCTGCTGTTGCAGCTATTCGAGATGGACGTGCTTCTTTCTATACGGTAGCTTCAGGTTTGCCTGAGTTAAAAGCAGCAGTCAATACCTATTTTGAACGTTATTATGGTTATTCTGTAGCATAACGAAGTCACTTTTGCTACAGGTGCCAAGTTTTCCCTCTACACTTCTTTTATGGCTGTGATTAATCCCTGAGATGAGGTCATCATTCCTACCCTTACTGGGTCAGCTATGGGAGATCAGGTTAAAATGGCTGGTGGTGTTCAGTCTTTGTCCAAGCCAAGGAAGACAATCACTTTAAAGTGACTGTAGAGCAATTAGAAGCAGCTCGCACAGGTAAGACCAAAGTCTTGGTTCTTAACTCACCATCTAATCCGACCGGGTATGATCTATTCTCGTGAGGAACTCTTGGCCATCGGAAACTGGGCAGTTGAACATGATATTCTCATCCTGGCAGATGATATTTATGGTCGTTTGGTCTATAACGGAATGAGTTCGTTCCCAATCTCTAGTCTGTCAGAAGCTATTCGTAAACAAACCATTGTCATCAATGGAGTGTCTAAGGCCTACGCTATGACAGGATGGCGTGTTGGTTATGCAGTAGGGTGATCCAGAAAATCATTGCTGCTATGAGCAAATTGACTGGTCAAACAACTTCAAACCCAACAGCTGTTTCTACAATACGCAACAATCGAGGCGCTTAACTGGACCGCAAGATTCTGTAGAAATCATGCGTCAAGCTTTGAAGAACGTCTGAATACCATCTATCCACTCTTGTGTCAAGTCCCTGGCTTTTGAGGTTGTCAAACCACAAGGAGCTTTCATCTCTTCCCAAATGTTAAAAAAAGCCATGGAGATGAAAGGCTATACCGATGTAACAGCATTTACAACGGCTATCCTTGAGGAAGTTGGGTCTGGCCCTTGATTACAGGAGCAGGATTTGAGCACCAGAGAATGTCCGTCTCAGCTATGCGACAGACTTAGATACACTTAAAGAAGCTATTCGTCGTTTGCACCAATTTATGGAAAAATAAGAAGCTAAACTCCGTCCTCTTTGACGGAGGTTTTTAGTTTTTAAAAACCTATGAATTTCTGTCAAACTAGCTAGCTATCAGGCATTATTTGTGGTACAATAATGAGTAATAATGTCTTTCGGACAAGTTAAACGAAAAAGGAAGATAAAATGATGACAAAACGTGTAACAATTATCGAAGTAAAAGACTACGTTGGTCAAGAAGTCACTATCGGTGCTTGGGTTGCCAACAAGTCAGGAAAAAGGGAAAAATTGCTTTCTTGCAATTGCGTGATGGAACAGCCTTTTTTTCCAAGGTGTGGCTTTTAAACCAAACTTTATCGAAAAATTTGAGAAGAAGTAGGTCTTGAAAAATTTGACACCATCAAACGCCTAAGCCAAGAAACATCTGTTTTGTGACAGGGTATTGTTAAAGAAGACGAGCGCTCTAAAATTTGGGTTATGAATTGGATATTACAGACATCGAAGTTATCGGTGAATCTCAAGATTACCCAATCACCCAAAAAGAACACGGGAACAGACTTCTTGATGGACAACCGTCACTTGTGGTTGCGTTCACGCAAACAAGTTGCTGTTATGCAAATCCGTAATGCTATCATCTATGCAACTTATGAGTTCTTTTGATAAGAATGGCTTCATGAAGTTTGATAGCCCAATTCTTTTCAGGAAATGCTGCAGAAGATTCAACAGAACTGTTTTCGAAACAGACTACTTTTGGAACACCAGCCTACTTGAGCCAATCAGGTCAGCTTTATCTGGAAGCTAGGTGCTATGGCTCTTGGTCGCGTCTTTGACTTTGGTCCAGTATTCCGTGCTGAAAAATCAAAAACCTCGTCGTCACTTGACTGAGTTCTGATGATGGATGCTGAGTATTCATACTTGACACATGATGAGTCACTTGACTTGCAAGAAGCTTTATGTCAAAAGCTCTTCTTCAAGGTGTTCTTGACCGTGCACCTCAAGCCTTTGGAAACCTTGGAGCGTGATACAGAGCTCTTGAAACGCTACATTGCAGAGCCATTCAAACGCATCACTTACGATCAAGCGCATTGATCTCTTGCAAGAGCATGAAAAATGATGAAGATGCTGACTACGAACATCTCGAGCATGGTGATGACTTTGGTTCACCACACGAAACATGGATTTCAAACCACTTTTGGTGTACCAACCTTTGTCATGAACTATCCCAGCAGACATCAAGGCCTTTCTACATGAAACCAGTTCCTGGTAACCCAGATCGCGTTCCTTTGTGCAGACTTGCTCGCACCAGAAGGTTACGGAGAAATCATCGGTGGTTCCATGCGTGAGGAAGACTACGATGCCCTTGTAGCGAAGATGGAATCACTTGGCATGGATCGTACAGAGTATGAATTCTACCTTGACCTTCGTAACATACGGTACAGTACCACACGGTGGATTTGGTATCGGTATCGAGCGTATGGTAACCTTCGCAGTGGTACAAAACACATCCGTGAAGCCATTCCATTCCCACGTATGTTGCACCGTATCAAACCTTAATAGCTATAAAACGCCCAATTGTCTTTTGATATCTTTCGAAAATCACTGCAAACTCACGTCAGCTTTCACGCTTGCAGCACTTTGGCACAGCTCTGCGGCTAGCTTCCTAGTTTGCTCTTTGATTTTCATTGAGTATTACTTTAAATGAAAGAGGTGGAGAAAATGTAGGCAAATCTAGGTAAGTCTTTTAGAAAACAATCATATTACTATATTGAAAGAGAGAAAACAATGTTTAAAAAGAACTTACAAACGCAATATTCCACTCCTAGCAGGTCTGAATTCACTCTTATTTTGGAATCACCAGTTTTTGATTTTATTTTTATCCAAAATGGTCTTTCCTTACTTCAAATCGGTCTATTAGAGAGTATCTTTCATGGGACAAGTCTCTATGTGAAATCCCATCTGGTATGTTGACCGATCGATTTAGCTACAAGACCAATCTCTATTTGGCCTCGCTTTGGCCAGTATTGTATCCTCTATCTTGATTTTGTTTGGTCAGGGAATTTTTTTGGATCTATGTCTTGCCATGATGGTCAATGCTTGGTCCTACAATTTTGACTCGGGAACCAGCACCGCTTTCTTATATGATTCTGCGGTTGAAGCGGGTCAAAAGGACCGATATCTTCAGATTTCTAGCTTTTTTTGTCTGGTGTGGCAGAAGTCACCCGAACTCTAGGGTACAGTTGTGGCAGGCTTTCTTTATTCACGGAGCACTTGCTGGACTTATCTAATTGCTATTGGATTATCTTTTTTCTTTCATAATCTTTGATTTATTTGATGAAAGAACCAATGGCTAAGAGAGAAAAAATGAAGCCTTTAACCTTTAAAAACGATTGTCCTGCAAGTTCGAAAAGAATGGCAGGAAAAACCAGTACTTTTTATTGGATGATGACTTATCAGCTAGTCGGGACACTCATGTGCATGTTTTACTTTTACTATCAGCAGAAAATTAGTGACTTGGCAGGATGGCAGGTATCGCTGGTCATGCTGATTGGAAGTGGCTTAAATCTTATAGCAGTTTATGTAGCTAGTCAAATCGGTAAAAATGGAATAGCAATCGAGTTTTTTTCCGACTCTTGTTGCACTAACGGGCTTTAGCCTTTGCTATTGGTGTTTTCTGGAACCCCTTTGCTTTTCTTCTCTGTATATCTTTTTAACCGATACACTTTATGCAGTTTATCAGCCGATCTATTTCAATGACTTACAAGGTTATTTACTCGTCCAGTGTTAGAGCAACAATGCTTAGTATCAATTCTATGCTCTTTAGTCTTTCCATGATTGTCATTTTCCCACTGACAGGTTGGTTGATTGATCGTTGGGGTCTTGTAGCTGTCTTTTTAGTTCTAGGCCTTATCTTACTATTAACCCTATCCCTATCTTAAGAATTGGTCTCAAAAAGGATGGGCAAGCTATTAAATCAGGACTTAAAAACTGAATAAAGCACGAAAACCCTATTTGCCTCAAAGAGCCTTCTTGTGATAAAATAACAAGAAGAAAAGGAGAAGAGCATGATTGATGTAGAAGAAATTCTAAGCAAGATGAATCCCAATCAAAAGATCAACTATGACCGTGTCATGCAAAAAGATGGTTCAAGTTTGGGAAAAATGAAGAAAGACCAACTATTCTCATGCACGTCTGTTGTGCTCCCTGTAGCACCTACACTTTAGAGTATTTGACCAAAGTATGCAGATGTGACCATTTATTTTTGCTAATTCAAATATCCATCCCAAAAGCTGAGTATCACAAGCGTGCCTATGTAACCAAAAAGTTTGTCAGTGATTTTCAATGAGCGAACTGACAATAAGGTCCAATACCTAGAAGCTCCCTATGAACCCAAACGAATACCGTAAACTGGTTCGAGGTTTGGAAGAAGAACCTGAAGGTGGGGACCGTTGCAAGGTTTGTTTTGACTATCGTCTGGACAAGACAGCCCAGGTGGCTATGGACTTAGGATTTGACTACTTTGGCTCAGCCCCTAACCATCAGTCCCTCACAAAAATTCACAAACCATCAATAGTATTGGGATTGATGTAGAAAAATCTACACCACTCATTATCTTCCGAGTGATTTTAAGAAAAATCAAGGTTATAAACGCTCTGTAGAAATGTGAAGAGTACGACATTTATCGCCAATGTTATTGTGGCTGTGTCTATGCCGCTCAAGCTCAGAAATATTGACTTGGTACAGGTCAAGAAGGATGCAACAGCCTTTATGGTTGATAAGGATATCGAGAAAGACTATTCTCACATCAAATTTACTGTTACAAAAGTTAGATATTTAGAGAAAAACCTGCCTCAAGGCAGGTTTTTTTGTTTATAAAAACGAGGTCAGGATTTTAATCCTGACCCTCTGACAACTTTACCGATTCTTTAGTTCTACGTAGCGTTTGTACCAAATGTTGACATAGGCTTCGAGAAGGGCCTCGTTCATTGTTGATCCAGTCAACAAGAATCTTAACATGCTCTTTCAAAATATAGTCTAAATCATCAGGATAATTCATCTTACGCTTATGACGTTCATACTCTTCGACGTCCAAGAGGCGTTTTCTCACCATCTGTAAAAAAACTTTAACATCTAAATCATAATCGATGTATTTTAAAGCTTCGTCTCAGATAATAAGGGCTAGCCATGTTGCAGTAGTAGGAAATCCCATTTATCACGAATCATGGCGATGATATTAAACCAATATTTTTTTGTGAAAGTAAACAACAGCCGGTTCTCGAGTCACCCAACGACGACCGTCACTTTCGGTAACAAGTGTGTGGTCGTTGACGCCGATAATAGCGTTCTCTGTTGTTTTTTTAGTACCATGGTGTCTCGCCAAGTACGGTGGAGACTCCCATCATGCTTATAACTTTGAATTGTAATAAAGTCGCCTTCTTTTGGAAGTTTCATAACCAACCAACTTTCTACAATTTATAAGTTTATCGTTTACTATTGTATCATATTTTTGTTTAAAGTTCTTAGTTTTTCCATGAAAAAATTAAAGATATTCTCTGAGAGCACTAGCTATATCCGAAAAATCGTAGCCTTTTCTTGCTAAAACTTGTGTCAAACGTTGCTTTCAGTTCGTATCCTTCATACTTTCGTGAATATTTTCGATATTGCTTTGTCCAACTCTTTAAAAAAATTAGTTCCTGAACAGTTTTCTCTTCGACCTGGCTATCCAGTTGGTCAAAGGCTGTTTTTGGCTTCTGAGTAGGAAAAACCTTTATTGGTTAGGGACTTTGGATAATCTTATCTTGTAGAGCGCGGGCAGGTAATTTACCCTGATATTTTTTCAGTAGTTTTTCGGCTGTGCGCTCTGCGACTTCCGCCATATCAAATTCTTGTAAGACTTCTTGGATGATGGATTTGTCAACTCCCTTTTGAGAAATCTTCTGCATCAGCATGTAGCTTCCCTTGTCACCAGATAGCTGATTTGAGTTGATAATAGCATAGGCATATTGACGGTCATTTATCCAGTTGTCATCTTTTAGAGATTGGATGACTTTGGGTATGATGTTCTCATCGATTTCATGTTTACTTAGATAATCTCGGACTTCTTTTTCAGTACGAGCCTTGAAGGATAAGTGGTAGAGCGCTAGATTTTTTCCGTAGGAAAATTGTGCAAAGGTCTGAATTTCTTCAAACTCTTCGGGACTAATGTCCTTATCCTTGGTCAACATAAAGCGAACAATGGTATCCTCTGTAATGTAGCAGGTTTTGTCCTTATCAAGTTCTAGCAGATAGAGTCTTTTTTTCTTTTCTAGTTTTGTGATTTTCATGTTTTTCCTTTTATCCAAATGCTTCAAAGGCAGCAACGAGTCGAAGTTTATTTATATCGACCTGTTCTCTCCCGTAATAGTCAAGAAATAGTTCAGCGTATTTAGGGTCCTTTAGGTTATAGTTGAGGGACCAAACTGCCCAAAAGAGATCGATATGTCGGTCACTAAAATCAGCCAAACCAAGATCAATAAAACAAGAGAAAGTGGTCAGCATCTTTAAGAATAAAGTTTGGTAGACAGGCATCCCCGTGAATAAAGGCATCTGTCTTTAAAAGGTGCCCTTGTTCTTGAATGAGTTGGAAGGCTCTTCACGACTGTTAATCTGGAAATTGAGGGTAGAGGGCCTTTGACATAGAACTCCTCTTTTCATAGTTTTTTAAAGCTCTTTCTTTATAGGATTTTAAATGATTTTCTGATGGAAAACTTTGTGGGTTTAAGTTGTGAAGTTTTTTAAGAGCCTCTGCCATTGTTCGGCAGATTTTTTCTGGTTGGTCTAAAAAAGCGAGAGCATCATGACCAATAGCCTCTTTCGTCAGAAGGTAGTCTTTATCTGTAGATAGATAGTGGATGACTGGAGTTCCTATTCCTCTTGTTCAAACCAACTTGCAATGCTAGCTTCGCTCTAAACTTCCCTTTTCGATCTATTTTTCAAGTAGTAACCTGAGTCAAGATAGAGAACTCTTGCCCTGAATGAGAAGAGCTGTCAGAAAGGGTTTGCCCTCTCTATATAAGTTCGTAATTGCTCAGGAAAAATCCAATGGGGAAAAATGAGATGTCTCTGTATTCATGGTTTTTATTGTAACATATTCTTAAACCATTGAGAAACTACGTGGTATAATAGACTTATGAGTCTTAAAGTCAAACAAAAAAATTCCATTAAAAAAATCAAGCGTATGGGGATTAAACGGGAAGGTATCGGATTTTTACCAGAAAACCCTCGTTTTTTTGTTCCCAGGTGCCCTCAAGGGTGAAGATATCTATTGTCAGGTGACTTCTGTTAAGCTGTAACTCACGTTGAGGCTAAACTGCTTTGAGGTCAATAAAAAAATCTAAGTTTCGAGTGGTTCCAGACTGTACCATTTATAATGAGTGTGGTGGCTGTCAGATCATGCACCTTCATTATGACAAGCAGTTAGAATTCAAGACAGATCTCCTCCATCAAGCTCTGAAGAAATTTGCACCTGCAGGCTACGAAAACTTTGAAATCAGACCAACCATTGGCATGCAGAAACCAAAATATTATCGGGCTAAACTGCAATTCCAAACGCGAAAGTTTAAAGGTCAAGTCAAGGCAGGTTTGTATGCTCAGAATTCCCATTATTTGGTCGAGTTAAAAGGACTGTCTAGTCCAAGACAAGGAGACGCAAGCTATTGCCAATCGCATTGCTGAGCTTTTGACCTATCATCAAATTCCGATTACGGATGAACGGAAAATCCTTGGAGTTCGGACCATCATGGTTCGTCGAGCACGGAAAACTGGGGAAGTCCAGATTATCATTGTGACCAATCGTCAATTGAATTTGACTCAATTTGTGAAAGATTTAGTCAAGGATTATCCTGAAGTAGTGACTGTCGCAGTCAATACCAATACTGCTAAAAACTAGTGAGATTTATGGGGACAAGACAGAGATTATTTGGGGGCAGGATAGTATCGCGAGGGTGTATTAGACTATGAGTTTTTCTTTCACCTCGAGCTTTTTATCAGCTCAATCCTGAACAGACTGAAATTCTCTATAGTGAAGCCGTTAAGGCCTTGGACGTAAACTGAGGATGACCATCTGATTGATGCCTATTGTGGTGTTGGGAACCATTGGTTTTGCCTTTTGCTAAAAAAAGTCAAAAGTTTGAGAGGGATGGATATTATTCCAGAAGCTATTGAGGATGCCAAAGAAAATGCCCAAGCGTATGGGTTATACCAATACTCACTATGAAGCAGGAACTGCAGAAGAAATTATCCCTCGTTGGTACAAGGAAGGCTATCGTGCCGATGCTTTGATAGTAGACCCGCCTCGTACAGGTTTAGATGACAAAGCTCTTGGATACCATCGTCAAATACGCTCCTGAAAAAGATGGTTTATGTTTCCTGCAATGTATCTACCTTGGCGCGTGATTTAGTCCGTTTGGTGGAGGTCTATGACCTGCATTATATCCAGTCCGTTGATATGTTTCACACACGGCTAGAACAGAAGCAGTGGTCAAATTAACGAGGCGAAAGTCAGCTTCCAAATAGAAAAGATAACTGGAAAAGTTTTTTGAAAAGAAGACTTCTAGTTACAGAGTAAAGATTTGCAAGCTCCTCTATTTATGATAAAATAAGTAGAAAATAAAATGAAAAAGAGGTATGTGAAATGTCACGTAAAACCATTTATCGCTGGTAACTGGAAAATGAACAAAAACCCAGAAGAAGCAAAAAGCATTCGTTGAAGCTGTAGCATCAAAACTTCCTTCATCAGACCTTGTTGAAGCAGGTATCGCAGCCCTGCAGTTGACTTTGACAACTGTTCTTGCTGCTGCCAAAGGTTCAAACCTTAAAGTTGCTGCTCAAAAACTGCTACTTTGAAAATGCAGGTGCTTTCACAGGTGAAACTAGCCCACAAGTTTTGAAAGAAATCGGTACTGACTACGTTGTTATCGGTCACTCAGAACGTCGTGACTACTTCCACGAAACAGACGAAGACATCAACAAAAAAAGCAAAAGCAATCTTTGCGAACGGTATGCTTCCAATCATCTGTTGTGGTGAGTCACTTGAAACTTACGAAGCTGGTAAAGCAGCAGAATTCGTAGGTGCTCAAGTTTCAGCTGCTCTTGCTGGATTGACTGCAGAACAAGTAGCTTCAACAGTTATCGCTTATGAGCCAATCTGGGCTATCGGTACTGGTAAATCAGCTTCACAAGACGATGCACAAAAAAATGTGTAAAGTTGTTCGTGACGTTGTAGCAGCTGACTTTTGGTCAAGAAGTAGCTGATAAAGTACGTGTTCAATACGGTGGTTCAGTTAAACCTGAAAACGTTGCTGAATACATGGCTTGTCCAGACGTTGACGGAGCTCTTGTTGGTGGTGCATCACTTGATCCAGAAAGCTTCTTGGCATTGCTTGACTTTGTAAAATAAGCCCTCAATATCTGAGACAGACAGTTTCTCTCTCGAGGTTATAGACTGCCTGTCTCTTTTAGTAAAAAGGCGTGCGAAAGCACGCTCTTTTCTGCATTTTAGAAGAAAAAGAAAGGAGAATTATGCTTTATATTTGGTCTTATCTCAAACGCTATCCCAAGTGGTTAGTGTTAGACTTTCTGGGGCAATTTTTCTTTGTTATTGTCAATCTAGGTCTACCAACTGTTCTGGCCCCGCATGATTGACCAGGAATCAAACCAAGGAGACCAGGATAAAGCTCTATTTTTGGGCCATCATCATGTTGGTTATTATCGTCTTGGGAACATTTGGGCGGGATTGTTCTAGCTTATGCTGCTAGTAAATTGACCACGAATATGGTTAGGACATGCGAAATGATGTCTATGCTAAAGTGCAAGAGTATTCTCATCACGAATATGAACAAATTGGTGTGTCTTCACTAGTTACCGTATCACCAGTGATGCTTTTTGTCCTCATGCAGTTTGCAGAACAAACGCTTGTTGGGTGTTATCACTCCCATGATGATGCTGTCGAGTATTCTCATGATTTTCTTGACCAGTCCTTCACTAGCCTGGATTGTCGCTTTTTCCGTACCTTTTCTAGCTGTAGTAGTCATTTATGTGGCGGTGAAAACGCGTCCCTTATCTGAAAAACAACAGAAAACACTGGACAAGATTAACCAGTATGTCCGTGAAAATTTGATGGGCTTGCGAGTGATTCGTGCCTTTGCTCGTGAAGACTTCCAAGAAAAACGTTTTGAAGAGAAAATGCTATCTATGCGGATAATTCGAAATCGTTTGTTCAAATTGACTGGTTTGACAGAACCGCTTTTTGTGCAAATCATTATCGCTATGATTGTAGCTATCGTTTGGTTTGCTCTAGATCCTCTCAAAGCAGGGAAGTTTGCAGATTGGGGATTTGGTAGCCTTCATCGAGTATAGTTTCCATGCCCTCTTGTCCTTCCTCTTCTTGTCAAACCTTTTTACCATGTATCCACGTACGGCTGTGTCTAGTGAGCGTTTGAAGGAAATCATGGATATGCCTATTTCCATTGATCCAAATGAGGATGGAATTCAAGAAACAGAAACTCATGGTTATCTAGAATTTGATAATGTGACCTTTGCTTATCCTGGTGAAACAGAAAGCCCTGTTTTGCATAATATTTCTTTTCACTGCTAAACCGGGAGAAACCATTGCATTTTATCGGTTCAACTGGTCAGGTAAGTTCACTCTGGTTCAATTGATTCCTCGTTTCTACGATGTTACGCTAGGGAAAAATCAAAGGTCGATGGTGTTGATGTCCGAGATTACCGTCTCAAATCACTCCGTCAGAAGATTGGATTTATTCCACAAAAAGGCCTTGCTTTTTACTGGGACTATCGCAGACAATCTCCGTTACGGGAAAAGAGGATGCCAGTCATGAGGACTTGCACCAAGCAGCTGATGTGGCTCAAGCCAAAGACTTTATCGAAAGTCGAGAAGAAGGTTTTGCAACGCATCTGGCTGAAGGCGGAAGCAAACTCATCAGGTGGTCAGAAACAACGTTTGTCGATTGCACGAGCAGTCATCAAGGGTCCAGATATCTATATCTTGATGATTCTTTCTCAGCCTTGGACTACCGTACAGATGCTATCTTTGCGCCGTCGTCTCAAGGAAGTGACACAAGATGCTACGGTATTGATTGTTGCGCAACGTGTTGGAACCATCATGGATGCTGACCAGATTATCGTCCTTGATAAGGGTGAAATCGTTGGTCGTGGGCGTCATGAAGAATTGATGGAAACCAATGACATCTATCGAGAAATTGCTGAGTCGCAGCTGAAAAATGCGTCTCTGACAGAAGAATAGGAGGTAAAGGATGAAACAACAATCTAGTCTAGCTCGTCTATGGAGCTATTTAAAAGCTCTACTGTTTCTCTGTTTTCTTTTGCAGTCTTTCTTGAAAAATAGTCAGCGTCATAATGAGTGTTATCGAGCCATTCGTATTGGGGCTTGCTATCACTGAGTTAACCAGCAACCTCCTTGCCATGGCAAATGGTGTTGCAGGAGCAGGTATTAATACCAGCTATATCGCAGTGATTCTGGTGATTTATCTCTTGCGTGGTCTTCTTTATGAGTTGGGGTCTTACTACTCAAACTACTTTATGACCAATGCGGTGCAGTCTATGGTACAGGATTTGTGAAATGAAATGAGTGAAAAATCAATCGCATCCCTGTGTCTTACTTTTGACAAAGCACCAGTTTGAGATTTGTTAGGTCGTTTTACCAGTGATGTAGAAACTGTTTCAAACGCACTACAACAATCTTTCTTACAGATTGTCAATGCAGTCTTTACCATTCTTTTTGTTATGGGAATGGTCCTCTATCTAAATCTTCAGTTGGCTATCATTGTTATCTTGTCGATTCCAGTGACTTATTTTGGAGCTAAAACGATTCTAAATCGATCGCAGCCATACTTTAAACAGCAGGCAGCTATATTGGGACGTATGAATGGATTTTGTACAGGAAAACTTGACAGGTTTTCAATGTTCTAAAACCTTTTCGACGTGAAGAAAATCTCAAGAGAGATTTGAAAAGATTACGGATGAATTGCAACAAGTCGGATTCAAGGCGAGCTTTATTTCAGGTTTGATGATGCCTGCCTTCATATCGTATCTGATTTAACCTATCTGATTGTTGCTGTCTTTAGGTGGATTGCAGGTTATTGCAGGGACGCTTGACGATTGGTAATATGCAGGCCTTTGTCCAATATGTCTGGCAAGTTAGCCAGCCTATCCAAAACATCACCCAGTTAGCAGGACAAATGCAAAGTGCTAAATCTTCGCTTGACCGTGTCTTTGAAGTTTTGGATGAACAAGAAGAAGTCCAAGCTGCTGGAGTGAAAGAATTAGCACCATTGACAGGACAGGTTAGCTTCAAGAATGTTGATTTCCAATACGTGGAAAATAAACCATTGATTCGCAATTTCAACCTAGATGTTGAACCTGGAGAGATGGTAGCCATCGTAGGGCCAACTGGAGCAGGTAAAACAACCTTTAATCAACCTGCTCATGCGTTTTTATGATGTAACAGCGGGTGCTATTTTAGTCGACGGTCAAGATATTCGTGACCTGTCTCGTCAGGACTATCGTCGCCAGTTTGGTATGGTCTTACAGGATGCCTGGCTCTATGAAGGCAGTATCAAGGAAAAATCTTCGCTTTGGAAATCTTGAGGCAACAGATGAGGAAAATCGTTGAAGTCAGCTAAGGCTGCTAATGTAGACCACTTTATCCGCACTCTTCCTGGTGGCTATAATATGGAGATGAACCAAGAGTCAAGTAATATTTTCTTGGTCAGAAACAGCTGTTTAACCATCGCGCGTGCTCTCTAGCGATCCAAAAATTCTAATTTCTTGACGAAGCGACCTCATCAGTCGATACACGTCTAGAACTCTTGATTCAAAAAGGCTATGAAGCGTTTGATGAATGGGGAGAACAAGCTTTTGTTATCGCTCCATCGCCTTTCGACTATTCAGGAAGCTGACAAGATTTTTGGTGCTGAAAAGATGGACAGATTATCGAACAGGAAATCATGAAAGTCTCTTAGCTGCAAAAAAGGATTTTTATTATGACCTTTATCAAAGTCACTTTCTCGTAAAAGACACTGAAAATAACTAAAAAGATATCTGCTCATTTTCTAAATTATCAGTCTATTACAACTTTTTAATATGGGTACACTTTTCTTGCTTTTGTCTACTAGGAGTAGTATACTGAGATAGTAATCAACAAATATGGTTACAAAAATAATATTATGAGGTGAGAAAAATGGTAGAATTGAAAAAGAAGCAGTAAAAAGATGTAGCAACATTAACTCAAAACCAGCGGTAGAAGCGCTAGTAAATACAAAGGAAGTTTTGAATCAAGCTGTAGCTGACTTGTACGTAGCACATATTGCTCTACATCAAGTACACTGGTATATGCGTGGACGTGGTTTTATGGTATGGCATCCTAAGATGGATGAATACATGGATAGCCTTGATGGTTACCTAGATGAAATCAGCGAACGCTTGATCACTCTTGATGGCAAAACCATACTTACTTTGACAGAATTCCTTCAACACAGTGAAATCGAAGAAGAAGTTGGAGAATTCGCAACGTAGAAGAAAGTTTAGAGCGTGTTCTATCTATCTATCGTTACCTCATCACACTCTTCCAAAAAGCATTGGATGTAACTGATGAGGAAGGTGATGATGTAACCAATGATATCTTCGTTGGTGCTAAGGCAGACCTTGAAAAAACTGTCTGGATGCTTTGCAGAGAATTAGGACAAGCACCTGGTTTGTAAGATACTTATTTTTGTCAAAAACTGTAGAAAGTTTTCTACGGATTTTTCTATTTCGGAGGGCATTCCAAAACAGTCTTTTTTTCAAGATTTTTGATAAAAATAGAACTATCAATAAAAAGGATGAAAGCATGACAATGAAAATCGTAGCCATCTGGGCCCAAGATGAAAAGGGTGTAATCGGAAAAGAGGATCGCTTACCATGGCATTTGCCAGCAGAGTTAAAACATTTTAAAGAAACAACCTTGAATCATGCTATCTTGATGGGACGTGTCACCTTGATGGAATGGGACGACGTTTGCTTCCAGGACGTGAGACTCTGATTTTGACGCGTAATGTTGAAGAGTCAATTGAGGGTGCTCTGGTTTTCCAAAATGTTGAGGATGTTTTAGACTGGTACCATAACCAGGATAAAAATCTCTATATCATTGGGGGTAAGCAGATTTTTCAGCTTTTTGAACCTTATCTCGATGAAATTATTGTGACACAAATCCATGCTCAAGTTGAAGGGGATACTTTTTTCCCGGAAGATTTTTGACTTTGACTGTTTTTGAGACTGTTGCAAGCAAATCTTATACTAGAGATGAGAAAAATGCCTATGATTTTACCATCGAATATAGAAAGAGAAAGGAAGTCTAATGGAGCGTAGTATTTTTGGATTTTTTACAGCTCTTTTGTGTGCTGTCTGTTTTGTAGCTGGAACACACGCTTTTCGTAAAAAGCGCTTTGGACTTGCTACTCTACTTTGGCTTAATGCCTTTACAAACTTGGTGAATAGCATTCATGCTTTTTATATGACCTTATTTTAGAGAGAATGAATAATTAGAATGGAAGGGAATCATGCCTACAAATAGGAAAAATGATATGATGGTTTATTGCTCATTTTGTGGCAAAAGCCAAGAAGAAGTAATAAAAATAATCGCTGGGAACAATGCCTTTATCTGTACGAATGTGTGGAGTTGGCTCAGAAATTATTCGTGAGGAGTTGGCAGAGGAAGTCTTAGCAGACTTGTCTGAAGTACCAAAACCAATCGAACTCTTAAACATCTTGAACCACTATGTGATTGGTCAAGATCGTGCTAAACGTGCCTTGGCAGTAGCTGTATATAACCACTACAAACGCATCAATTTTCATGACACTCGTGAAGAGTCAGAAGATGTGGATTTGCAAAATCAAATATTTTGATGATTGGCCCAACTGGTTCAGGGAAGACTTTCCTTGCTCAAACACTTGCTAGAAGTTTGAATGTACCATTTGCTATTGCAGATGCAACAGCTCTACTGAGGCTGGTTATGTAGGTGAGGACGTGGAAAAATATCCTCCTCAAACTCTTGCAGCTGCTGACTTTAACATTGAACGTGCAGAACGTGGAATTATCTATGTAGATGAGATTGACAAGATTGCCAAGAAGAGCGAGAACGTGTCTATCACACGTGATGTTTCGGGTGAAGGTGTGCAACAAGCCCTCCTCAAGATTATCGAAGGAACTGTAGCTAGCGTACCACCTCAAGGTGGACGCAAACATCCACAACAAGAAATGATTCAAGTGGATACAAAAAATATCCTCTTTATCGTGGGTGGTGCCTTTGATGGAATCGAAGAGATTGTCAAAACAGCGTCTGAGGGAAAAAGGATTGGTTCTGACAAAACAACAAGGCTATTGACGAAAACAGCTCATACATGCAAGAAATCATCGCAGAGGATATTCAGAAAATTCGGCATTATTCCTGAATTGATTGGACGCTTGCCTGTCTTTGCAGCCTTTGGAGCAGTTGATCGTGTGATGACTTTGTTCGCATTTTGAAAGAGCCAAGAAAATGCCTTTGTCAAACAATACCAGACCTTGCTTTCATGATGATGTTGAGCTTGAATTTGACGACGAAGCTCTCCAAGAAATTGCTAATAAAGCCATCGAACGTAAGACTGGTGCGCGTGGTCTTCGCTCAATCATCGAAGAAACCATGCTAGACGTTATGTTTGAAGTTCCAAGTCAAGAAAAATGTGAAAACTGTTCGTATCACAAAAGAAGCAGTTGACGGAACAGCTAAAGCCCAATCCTAGAGACAGCCTAGAGGTGACTATGGAAATCAATACACACAATGCTGAGATTTTGCTGAGTGCAGCTAACAAGTCCCACTCATCCGCAGGATGAACTTCCCGAGATTGCTCTGGCAGGGACGCTCAAATGTTGGGAAAATCAGAGCTTTTATCAATACCATGCTCAATCGTAAGAAATCTAGTTTGTACCTCTGAAAAACCAGGAAAACACAACTACTTAATTTCTAATATTGATGACAAGATGCGTTTTGTGGATGTCCCTGCTATGGTTATGCCCGTGTCCAAAAAGGAACGCGAAAAATGGGGACGTATGATTGAGGAGTACTTGACCACTGAGAAAAATCTCGAGCAGTGGTTAGTCTCAAGTTGACCTTCGTCATGATCCGACAGCAGATGATGTGCAGATGTACGAATTTCTTAAAGTATTATGAGATTCCTGTCATCATTGTAGTCGACTAAGGCAGACAAGATTCGCGTGGTAAATGGAACAAGCACTGAATCAGCTTATTAAAAAGAAATTAAACTTTGATCCAAGTGATGATTTTATCCTCTTTTTCATCCGTAACAAAAAGCAGGAATGGACCAGGCTTTGGGATGCTATTTTTAGAAAAATTATGAGGAATACATATGGCAAAAACAATTCATACAGATAAAAGCTCCAAAAGGCAATCGGACCATGTTCAAGGAAAAATCGTTGGCAACCTTTTTGTTTACTAGTGGTCAAGTTCTCTATTCTCCTGAAACTGGAGAAATCGTAGGAGAAACAATCCAAGAACAGACAGAACAAGTCTTTGAAAAATATTGGAGCTATTTTAGCAGAAGCAGGAACAGATTTTTGACCATGTTGTTAAAAACAACTTGTTTCTTGAGTGATATGAACGACTTTGTACCTTTTAACGAGGTATACCAAAACAGCCTTTATCAGGAATTTCCAGCCTGTTCAGCTGTGGAAGTAGCTCGTCTTCCTCGCGATGTAAAAGTCGAAATTGAAGTCATCGCAGAGATTGATAGCTGAGTAGAAGTTTGGTTCTTCCAAACTTCTTTGATATAAGGAGACTATGATGACAAAGAAACAACTTCACCTGGTGATTGTAGACAGGGATGAGTGGTGCAGGGAAAAACTGTAGCCATTCAATCCTTTGAAGATTTAGGATATTTTACCATTGATAATATGCCACCAGCTCTCTTTGCCAAAGTTTTTGCAGTTGGTAGAGACCATGGATGACGACCATGTTAGCTCTTAGTGGTGGATATGTAGTCGCTTCTTCTTCCTCAGAGATTCAGGCTGTCTTAGATGAATTGGAAAACCAAGATGATTTGGACTTCAAGATTCTTTTTGGATGCAGCTGATAAGGAATTGGTGGCACGTTATAAGGAAACTAGAAGAAGTCACCCTCTTGCAAAAGAGATGGTCGGATCTGACGGGACTGCTGGAACGCGAACTCTTAGCTCCATTAAAAATATGAGTCAAAACGTGGTTGACACAACAGAGTTAACTCCTCGTGAACTTGCAAGACTATTGCAGAGCAATTTTCCGGACCAAGAACAAACTGCAGTCCTTCCGTATTGAGGTCATGTCTTTTGGGTTTTAAATACGGCATTCCAATTGATGCCGATTTGGTATTTGATGTTCTGTTTTGCCAAAACCCTTTACTATCTGCCAGAACTTCGCAATCAGACAGGTGAAGATCAGGCAGTTTATGACTATGTCATGAACCATGAGGAATCTGAAGATTTCACTGTCATTTATTAGCCTTGGTTGAACCAATCCTACCAGGCTATAAAAAGAAGGCAAACTCAGTCTTAACTATTGCGATTGGTTGTACAGATGGACACCATAGAAGTGTTGCTTTTGCCAAGCGTTTAGCGAATGACCCATCTAAAAGTTGGCCTGTAAAATGAAAGTCATCGTGATAAAGACTGAAGAAAGGAAACGGTAAACCGTTCATGAGAAAACCCAAAATTACGGTGATTGGTGAGGAACCGGATCCCTAGTTATTTTTAAATAGTCTACGGGGAAAAAGATGTCGAAATTGCAGCCCAATTGTAACAGTTGCTGATGATGGTGGTCTTCAGGTGAATTGCTGTAAGAATATTCAACAGTTGACACCTCCAGGGGATTTACGTAATGTCCTTTAGTGGCCATGTCAGATATGCCGTAAGTTTCTGTGAAAAGGTCTTTTCTACCGTTTTTCAGAGGATGCAGGTGCTTTTGCTGGTCATCCATTAGAAACATTATCAGCTGGATTATCTGAAATGCAGTGGGTTCGACCTATAATGCCATGCAATTGCTGAGTAAATTCTTCCATACTACAGGAAGATTTTCCCATCAGTGACCATCCTTTGACACCCATGCTGTCTTTTAAAGATGGATCAGAAGTTGCTGGGGAAAGTCACATTGCAGATCATCCAGGTATGATTGACCATGTCTATGTGACAAACACTCTAGACGATGAGAAACCGTAGGCTAGCTGTCGTGTTGTCAATACGATTCTTGAGAGTGATATGATTGTCTTGGGACCAGGTTCACCTTTACTCGATCTTTGCCTAAATATCGTCATTGAAGAAATCGGTCAGGCACTCTAGAGACCAAGGCAGAGGTTGCCTATGTCTGCAATATTATGACTCCAACGTGGAGAAACGGAGCATTTTGATAGTGATCACGTAGAAGTCTTACATCGTCATTTGGGGCTGTCCATTTATCGATACTGTCCTTGTTAACATCGAAAAGGTTCTGAGGGACCTATGGATACCAACCGTTTTGATGAATATTTGGTGCAGGTTGAGCATGATTTTGAAGGCTTTGCGAGCAAGTCCTCACGTGTCATTTTCATCCAACTTTCTACTGCTTGGAAAAATGGGGGAGCTTTTCACGATGGTGATTTAATCGTAGATGAGCTCATGCGAATCATACAGGTGAGAAAATGAGCTTTACAGTAGCAGTAAAAAGAAGAAATTTAAGTCAGCATCACCCTGAGTCAGCATGAATTGTCAGCTATTATCAAGCATGTCTGGTAGTGTAGGTTTATCGAGCTCTGGTTTGACCTTGTCCGTCATTACAGAAAATGCTAAATTGGCTCGTCATCTCTATGAATCTTTCTTGCACTTTTATGGCATCAAGTCTGAGATTCGTCACCACCAGAGAAGTAATCTTAGAAAAATCGTGTCTATACTGTATTTACGGATGAGCTGAGTCCAAGAACTTTTTAGCAGATTTACGTTTGCATGATTCTTTTCTTTTGGTTTGGAAACAGGGATTGATCCAGAGATTTTAGGAGATGAGGAAGCTGGACGTGCCTATCTCTGTGGAGCCTTTTTGGCAAATGGGAGTATTCGGGATCCTGAGTCAGGCAAGTATCAGTTAGAAATAAGTTCTGTTTATCTGGACCACGCCCAAGGGATTGCTTCGACTTTTGCAGCAGTTCTTGTTAGATGCAAAGGTTATCGAACGAAAAAGGGGTGCAGTGACCTATCTTCAGCGAGCTGAAGATATTATGGATTTCCTGATTTTAGTGGGAGCCATGGAGGCGAGAGATACTTTTGAAGGCGTCAAGATTCTCGAGAAACTCGGAATGATCTCAATCGTGCTAATAATGCAGAGACAGCAAATATCGCTCGTACGGTTTCTGCGAGCATGAAAACCATCAACAATATCAGTAAAATCAAAGATACCGAATTAGGGCTAGATAGTCTCACCAGTAGATTTGCAGGAAGTAGCGCATTTGCGTATCCAACATCCGGACCACTCTATCCAGCAATTGGCAGACAGTTTGACAAACCCACTCACCAAAAGTGGGTGTCAATCATAGATTGACAGAAAAGATCAAATAAAATTGCTAGATGAATCTTTAAAACCACTGAACTCTAGGATTCGTGGTTTTTTCTTATAAACTTGTTGAGTGTTTTGGGTTGTACTTTTGTTCTGGGTCAAATGTAGTTAATGGCGTTGTTGACAGCAGTTGGTGCTTCACCAAGACCTGTTGCAATCAAGTCAATCTTACCTTCATAGTAGCAAAACGAGTCACCGATAGCGTAAATTCCAGCTTGGCTTGATTCTTGCTTACTATTGACGATAATCTCATGACGATTCAGTTCTAATCCCCAGTCTTTTAAGATTACCAACAGAAGATTTAAAGCCATAGTTGACAAAGAGGTGGTCGAGTTCAATAGTTTTCGGTCTCATCGGATTTGACTTTTGTGATTTCAAGCTTTGTCAAGATTTTTTTCCATCTCCAAGAAGTTGACTTGGCACAAAATGGTGTTTTTGATGCTAACAGATGATTCTTGAAGGGCTTGGACACTATGTTCAAGCGCTCGGAAGTTATCTCGAGCGGTGAACAAGTGTAGTTGGAGCAATCTTTTTCAAAAGCTAAGGCCCAGTCCACAGCAGTAGTCTCCTCCACCCGAGGATGGTTACTTTCTGCCGGCATATTGTTGAATGTTAGAAAACGTGGTAGTGGATATTTTCATAACTATCAACACCATCCAATTCAAGTGGACGCGGTTTGAAAGGCACCTCCACCCATAGCGATAATGACAGCTTTACTACTATGAATACCTTTTAGTAGTTGTAATCTTAAATACTTCATTCTCTTTTTCAATGTCAAGAACAGTTTCATTGAGATGTGCTGGTGTATCAAAAACCTTTTTAGTTGTTCTAAGAGGCGATTAGTTAGTTCTTCACCAGTGAGATTTGGGAAACCTGGGACATCAAGAATTTGTTTTTTTCAGGATAAAGAATGGCAGGTTGGCCACCCTAATTGAGGAAGAGAGTCAATGATTTGTACTTTAGCTTGACGTAAATTTGCATAAAAGGTGCGAGAAAAGACCAACTAGGGCCACCCCCTCATGATGGTAATATCATATAATCTCAGACATGGTTTCTCCTTGTTTCATTTTTTATCATTTTATTCTATCATATTTTCTACTAATTTAAAAATGAGGTAGGGGAGAAAATTTCCATTAAAAATGGTATAATGAAGAGAAGCTTTTTGGAGAGGGACACAGGATGAATTTTTCAGCAATTATCTAATCTTCAATACTGGTCTAGTTTGTTTTCCAGTCCTTGAGTATTAGCGATAAATGTGATTGATATTCTAATCGTCGCTTATATCTTATATCAATTTCACAAAATCAATTGCAGGAACCAAGATCATGATTCTGGTCTCGAGGCGTTTTAGTTTTTTATCTTAGCTCAGATTGCAGCTAATTTTTGGGCTTAACAACTATTTCCTGGTTGATTAACCAATTGATTACCTATGGAGTTATCGCAGTGGTTGTTATCTTTTTCTCCAGAAATTCGGACAGGTTTGGAACGATTAGGTCGAGCTACGGACTTCTTTTCAAATACTCCTATGAGTTCAGAAGAGCAGATGGTACAAGCTTTTGTAAAATCGGTTGAGTATATGAGCTCATGAAAGATTGGGGCTTTTGGTAGCCGTTCAACGTGTGAGAACCTTGCAGGAGTACATCGTTACAGGAATTCTTTGGATGCTAAGATTTCTGCTGAGTTATTAATTAACATCTTTATCCCTAATACGCCTCCATGACGGTGCAGTTATTATCAGTGGAGATCGGATTGCAGTAACTTCTGCCTATTTACCACTGACTGAAAAACACAGGTATTTCCAAAGAGTTCGGAACTCGTCACCGTGCGACCCATAGGTTTATCAGAAGTTTCGGATGCCCTCACTTTTTGTTGTATCTGAAGAAACTGAGGTATATCCATCACCTATAACGGTGTCTTCAAACATGATCTAAGTTTGGAAGAATTGAGGAAGAACTACGTCGTATTCTGATCCCTAAGGATTCACAAGAACCAAGCTTTAAAAGAACGTCTATTAGAGGCTGGAATAATGAAAAGAAATAGTCTTTATATCATCTCCTCACCCTCTTTTGCATGTGTCCTGTTTATCTATGCAACATCAATCAATTATCAAAACAATACCAACGCAAGACAAACTAAAACTGAAACCTATACCAATACAGTAGTCAATGTACCGATTGATATTCAGTATGATAGTGAGCAATATTTTATCAGTGGTTTTTAGCTCTGAAGTGACAGTGTTTTTAACGGGTTCAAATCGGTGGCTCTGGCTAGTGAGGATGCAGGAAAGCACTCGTAAATTTAAAGTGACTGCTGATTTGACCCAGGCTACAGAAGGAACGATTGAAGTTCCCTTAACCATTGAAAATCTTCCAAATGGTTTGACAGCTGTAGCAACACCACAAAAAATCACAGTCAAGATTGGTAAGAAAGTTACTCGAGATAATGTACCTGTTGTACCTCAAATTGATTCTAGTCAAAATTGATGAGTGATTATAATAGAGCGAGTTACTGTCTCTAGATGAAAAAGTTTTCAGTAACTAGTGATGGATACACTATCTAAGATTGATCGGATTGTTGCAGTTTTACCAACGAGTGAACAGATTAAAGGGAACTATTCTGGATCAGTTCCTTTGCAAGCAGTTGATAAAAATGGGTCAGTCTTACCAACAGTTATCACACCTTTTGAAACTACTATGAAAGTAACGACCAAACCTGTCAGAACAACAAGTAGCACAACCTCGACAAGTAATACTTCGTCTACAGAAAACTCTTCAACGACGTCAGCTGAGACGAAGTCAGATTCTTAAAATCAATATTAAACTAGAAAAGGAATATTAAAATGGGTAAATATTTTGGAACGGATGGAGTCCGTGGAGAAGCAAACGTAGAATTAACGCCAGAATTGGCCTTTAAATTGGGTCGTTTTGGAGGTTATGTCCTCAGTCAACATGCGACGGAAGCACCTAAGGTTTTCGTAGGACGTGATACACGTATTTCAGGGGGAAATGTTAGAATCGGCTCTCATTGCTGGTCTTCTTTCAGTTGGAATTCACGTTTATAAGCTTGGAGTTCTTGCAACACCAGCAGTAGCTTACTTGGTGAAAACTGAGGGAGCGAGTGCTGGGGTCATGATTTCAGCAAGCCACAATCCAGCCCTTGATAACGGAATTAAATTCTTTGGTGGAGATGGATTTAAATTGACGATGATAAAGAAGCAGAAATCGAAGCCTTGCTTGATGCTAGCGAAGATACTCTTCCACGTCCAAGTGCTGAAGGATTAGGGTACTGTTGTTGATTACCCGGAAGGATTACGCAAGTATGAAGCCTACCTAGTTTCAACTGGAACAGCTCTTGAAGGGATGAAGGTTGCCTTGGATACTGCAAATGGAGCAGCTTCTACTAGTGCTCGCCAAATCTTTGCAGACTTAGGTGCTCAAATCACTGTCATTGGAGAAACTCCAGATGGTTTGAACATTAATTTGAATGTTGGTTCAACTCATCCAGAAGCCTTGCAAGAACTTGTAAAAGAAAGCCAATCTGCCATTGGCTTGGCCTTTGATGGCGACAGTGACCGTCTGATTGCGGTTGATGAAAATGGAGAAATTGTCGATGGTGACAAGATTATGTACATCATCGGTAAATATCTCTCTGAAAAAGGCCAATTAGCACAAAATACAATCGTAACAACTGTGATGTCTAACCTTGGTTTCCATAAAGCCTTGGATCGTGAAGGTATCAATAAAGCTGTCACTGCTGTTGGAGACCGCTATGTAGTTGAAGAAATGAGAAAATCAGGCTACAATCTCGGTGGAGAGCAGTCAGGTCACGTTATCTTGATGGACTACAATACAACTGGTGATGGTCAACTTTCAGCAGTTCAATTGACTAAGATCATGCAAGAAACAGGTAAGAGCTTATCTCAATTGGCTTCAGAAGTAACAATTTACCCACAAAAGTTGGTTAATATCCGTGTGGAAAACACCATGAAAGACAAAAGCCATGGAAGTACCAGCTATCAAGGCTATTATCGATAAGATGGAAGAAGAGATGGCAGGTAACGGACGTATTCTCGTTCGCCCAAGTGGAACGGAGCCAGCTCTTGCGTGTCATGCATGAAGCACCAACAACTGAAGAAGTAGATTACTATGTGGATACCATTGCTGAAGTTGTGAAAGCAGAAATCGGAATTTTAGGAAAGTTAGCAGAAAATAAGAAAATATGTTACAATGTCAAAGTAAAATTGTAAACCATGGAGAATATGATGAATTTAAAAACGTAAACAAGAATTTGTTAGTCAGTATCACTTTGATGCGCGTAACTTTGAATGGGAAAATGAGAACGGAATTCTGAAACAAAGGTTGATGTGAACTCCAACTACTTCAACATGACCAAGAAAATCAGGTGACTTCTCTCGTAGTTGTTTTTGAGCTTTATGATTGTCTTTGATAAATTTGTTATCAGCAGTACTATTTTCAAGTCAACCACGTTGAAGGTCGTATCGTAGATCAACCAAGTGACTTTAGTCAAGAAGAAGTTGAGACGCTTGCTCGTCCTTCTTTGGATATGCTAAACCGTTTGACTTATGAAGTAACGGAAATTGCACTAGACTTACCAGGAATTAATTTGGAGTTTTAAAAAAATGAAATTAGCATCATAACAGACTCATCTGCTTTTCTACAAGCGAAAAACCTTATGAAAGAAGATTTATTTGTGCTTGACATTCCTGTGAATATCGACGGACAGGAGTATGTTGAAGGTGTAAATCTAACCGCTCAAGAATTTTATGAAAAAATGGCTCGTTCATCTGAACTACCTAAAACAAGTCAACCAAGTATTGCAAAGTTGGATGAAATTTTATCATCATTAAAAGAAAAAGGCTATACTCATGTTTTGGGTCTCTTCCTTTCTTCTGGAATCTCAGGATTTCACCAGAATATTCAGTATATGACGGATGAGTTCGAAAAGTCTAAACCATTGCTTTTTCCTGATACTCGAATTACAAGTGCACCACTAGGGATTCATGGTGGAAAGTGTGTTTTCAATGGTCTGAGCAGGAGATGATTTTCAGTCTATACTAGATAAGTTAACCGAACAGATTGAAAATACTTCTGCCTTTATCATGGTAGATGACCTTGATCATCTGGTTAAAGGTGGTCGTTTATCAAATGGCGCAGCTATTTTAGGAACCTTCTTAGCATTAAACCAATTCTATATTTCAATGACCAAGGTGTTATCGAAGTTTATGAGAAGGTTCGTACAGAAAAGAAAGCGACTAAACGTTTGGTTGAAATTGTCAAAGAAGTAACAAGTAATGGAAATTATCAGATTACTGTAATTCATGGAATGTTCCTCAAAAAGCAAAGAGACTTGCGTCAGCTTTTTGTTAGACGGTGAGTAGCTACGGACATTTCGATTGCAACCTTCGGTAGTGTCATCGGGACTCACCTTGGTGAAGGTAGTATCGCTTTGAGCTATATTCCCATAGTATAGTCTCATAACATGGGTAGATAGCGTCCTTCGTATCTTAGATAGGAGTAGAGATAGAGATGAGTATTCGAGTGATTATTGCAGGCTTTAAGGGGAGAATGGGGCAAGCTGCTTGTCAGATGGTGTTGTCTGATTCTGAACTTGAACTAGTAGCCGTTTTGGATCCTTTTGAGTCTGCATCTGAATGGCAGGGGATTCCTGTTTTCAATGCTAAGAATGACTTGGCAGGTTTTGATGCCCATGTTTGGGTAGACTTTACTACACCAGCTGTTGCTTATGAAAATACACGCTTTGCTCTTGAAAATGGCTTTGCCCCAGTAGTAGGAACGACAGGTTTCACCAGTCAAGAAATCGAAGAATTAAAAGAATTGTCTCGTTCCAAAGACTTGGGTGGCTTGATTGCTCCTAACTTTGCCTTGGGTGCTGTCTTGCTCATGCAATTTGCAGCACAGGCAGCTAAATACTTCCCAAATGTGGAGATTATTGAACTTCACCATGATAAGAAAAAAGATGCGCCGAGCGGTACAGCTATTAAAACAGCCGAGTTGATGGCTCAAGTTCGCGAATCTATCCAACAAGGTGCTAGTGATGAGGAAGAACTCATTGCTGGTGCACGTGGAGCTAATTTTGATGGCATGCGCATCCATTCGGTTCGTTTGCCCGGTTTGATAGCTCATCAGGAAGTTATTTTTGGAAATCAAGGAGAAGGATTGACCCTGCGTCATGACTCCTATGATCGTAGCTCCTTCATGACAGGGGTGAATTTGGGAATCAGGAAGTTGTCAAGCGTCATGAGCTTGTCTATGGATTAGAACACTTATTATGAAATTAATCAAAAATGCCTTCTGAATTTCAGAAGGCTTTTACCAGTATTAGAAAAATTAAAAGAAGCAGGATTTGAGGCTTATTTTGTTGGTGGATCCGTTAGGATGCCCTGCTCAATCGTCCCTATCCACGATGTGGACATCGCGACGTCATCCTATCCAGAAGAAACCAAGCAGATTTTTTTCCACGGACAGCTGATATTGGCATTGAGCATGGAACCGTCTTGGTTTTTAGATGGAGATGAAGAGTACGAAGTAACCACATTCAGAACGGAAGATGTCTATGTAGACTATCGGAGACCGAGTTCAGTTTCGTTTGTTCGTTCACTCGAAGAGGACCTTAAGCGTCGTGATTTTTACAGTTAATGCTTTTGCCTTAGATGAGACAGGGAAAAATTGTCGATTTGTTTAATGGTTTACAAGATTTAGAAAACCAAGTATTGCGAGCAGTTGGAGTCGCCAGTGAACGTTTCAATGAAGACGCCCTACGCATCATGCGTGGCTTTCGTTTCCAAGCTAGTCTTGGTTTTGAACTCGAACAAGAAACGTTTGAAGCGATGAAGGTCTTAACGCCACTCTTGGAGAAAAATTTCTGTGAGCGCACCTTTGTCGAGTTTGATAAACTTTACTTGCTCCCTATTGGCGAGTAGGTTTATCATCTATGATTGAGAGTCAATCTTATGATTATCTTCCAGATATGGTAGGCAGTAAGGATAAACTCCAGTCTTTGTTTGATTTAGAAGATGATTTCACTTTTGAATCTTCTGAACAAGCCTGGGCTCGCACTTTTATGTGCTTTTAGAAGTGGAAGATGCGCAAAAGTTTTTAAAACATTGGAAAACTTCGCGTCAGTTTGCCAAGCAAGTACAGGATTTATTGAGTATCTTGTCTCTCCGAGATGAGGGAGAACTAAGCAAGCGTGATTGCTACCGCTTTGATTTGGACTTACTTTTACAAGCTGAAAATCTTCGCAGAGCTCAAGGGAAGGAAGTCAATCCGCAAGCAATCACAGAAACTTATGAGAGCTTGACCATTCATGATAAGAAAGAGATGCAAATCAATGGTGGTGTTCTCATCAAAGAGTACGGTTACCAACCAGGTCCAGAATTAGGAGATGTTTTTAGAGGAAAATTGAGTACGCTATTGTGGATGGTAATCTAGATAATGAAGTGGAAGCCATTCATGCATACTTAAGGGAGAGAAAATGAGTGATTTTATTGTTGAAAAACTAAGCAAATCAGTTGGTGACAAGACAGTTTTTAAGGATATTTCCTTTATCATCCATGACTTGGACCGCATCGGACTTATTGGTGTCAATGGAACTGGGAAAACTACCCTTCTAGATGTGCTTTCAGGTGTTTCAGGTTTTGATGGTGATGTTAGCCCATTTTCAGCAAAGAATGATTACAAGATAGGCTACTTGACCCAGGATCCGGATTTTGATGACAGCAAGACTGTCTTAGATACTGTTTTATCAAGTGATTTGAAAGAAATCCAGCTGATTCGTGAGTATGAACTGCTCATGCTTAACTATAGTGAAGACAAACAGACCCGTTTGGAACGGATTATGGCTGAGATGGATTCCCTCCAAGCATGGGAAATCGAAAGTCAGGTCAAGACTGTTCTCAGTAAACTAGGCATTCAAGAATTATCAACTCCTGTTGGATCTTTGTCGGGTGGTCTTCGTAGACGGGTTCAATTGGCGCAAGTGCTTTTTAGGAAATCATGATCTCTTGCTTCTTGATGAGCCTACCAATCATCTGGACATTGCTACCATCGAGTGGCTGACACTTTTCTTGAAGAATTCCAAGAAGACCGTCCTCTTCATCACCCACGATCGCTATTTTCTAGATGCGCTGTCAACACGTATTTTTCGAGTTGGACCGAGCAGGATTGAAAAGAGTATCAGGGGAATTACCGAGAGTATGTCCGTCTCAAGGCTGAACAGGATGAGCGTGACGCGCTCTTCTTCACAAAAAGGAACAACTTTACAAACAAGAATTAGCCTGGATGAGACGGCAACTCAAGCTCAGTGCGACCAAGCAACAGGCTCGGATCAATCGATTCAATGACTTGAAAAAGGAAGTTTCAGATACTAGCATTGAGACAGACTTGAGCATGAATTTTGAAACTAGCCGTATCGGTAAAAAGTTATCGAGTTTAAGGATGTTTTCATTTGCCTATGACGATAAAACCGATTCTGCAACATTTTAATCTTTTGGTCCAAGCCAAAGACCGTATCGGAATCGTCGGGGACAATGGTGTTGGGAAGTCAACCCTTCTTAATCTTATTGCAGGAAATCTTGAACCTACTGAAGGACAAGTTATCATTGGGGAAACGGTACGTATCGCTTATTTCTCTCAACAAATTGAAGGTTTAGATGAGAGTAAGCGTTATCAATTACCTGCAGGAAGTGGCAGAAGAGGTTAAGACTAGCTGTGGTACTACGACATCTATTGCAGAATTACTAGAACAATTTCTTTTTCCTCGTTCAACGCATGGTACCTTGATTGAGAAGCTGTCAGGTGGAGAGAAGAAGCGTCTGTACCTTCTCAAATTACTCCTTGAAAAACCCAATGTGCTTCTCTTGGATGAACCGACAAATGACCTAGACATTGCGACCTTAACGGTTCTAGAAAATTTCTTACAAGGTTTTGCAGGACCAGTCTTGACAGTTAGTCACGACCGCTATTTCCTTGATAAGGTAGCAACTAAGATTCTTGCTTTTGAAGATGGGACTATCCGTCCTTTCTTTGGACATTACACAGACTATCTAGATGAAAAGGCCTTTGAAGCAGAAGCTTTTAACGCAAAGTCAAAAAGGCTGAAAAGGAGAAAGTAGTCAAAGTCCGTGAAGAAAAACGGATGACCTACCAAGAAAAGCAGGAGTGGGCATTGAAGGTGACATCGAGGCCTTGGAAAACCGTATCTCTGTCATTGAAGAGGAAATGCAGGCCAATGGCTCTGATTTTTGTAAACTAGCTACCCTTCAAAAAGAATTAGACGAGAAGAATGAAGCCTTGCTTGAAAAATATGAACGCTATGAATATTTAAGTGAGTTGGTTTAATGGAAGAGAAAATCATCAAATGGAGCAGTAAGAAAATCATTTGGACTATTGTTCTCTGCTTAGTTGAGTTAGCTTTTTCTTCTTTGGATTCTCTCTTTATGATGACCTACCCCAAAGAAGCACCTATTGGATTATTAGCTTTAAGACTCTTTGTTTTATTATTAATCATCATTGTTGGATGGCTCTTGTATGAACGGATACAGATTCTTCTATCAGATAAAGAGTATTTAAAATGTACAGCTCAAGGTTTTTCCTATAAGCCACATCCAAAGAAAGACTGGCAGTTTTATTTCTGGGGGCAAGTAGAAAAGTTTGCTCTCACGAGAATTAAGGGTGGTAGAAGTTCGAGGGATTTTTACCAGATTGAAGTTTGTTTTTTTGACAAAGACCTTGTAAAAACGAAATCTCTATGGAATCGACTGCGAAGTAAATTTTCAAGTGCTAAACCTGCTGTCGACTTGATAATTCCGATTCATTTACTGGATGTTGGTTTGCCAGAGAGAGTATTTGAAACCATGTCTTACTTTTGAGCGAGAGTGGCGCATCCAACAGAATCGTCAACGGAATCAAACTTCTAAAAGCAAAAAGAAGTAAAGATTTCATTGAGCGAGCGAATCTCCGAATTTTATGAAGGACTGAGAGGCTTCGAAGGATATTCCAAGGCTTCTTTTCTATTTTTGCTTTTTCTAGGAATTATGGTATAATAGGGAGTAAAAACTTTAAAAGAAAGAAACGCTATGAACTTAAAAGACTACATTGCAAGTATTGAAAATTATCCATAAGAAGGAATTACTTTCCGTGATATTAGCCCATTGATGGCAGACGGAAATGCCTACAGTTATGCTGTTCGTGAAATTGTTCAATATGCTACTGACAAAAAGATTGATATGATCGTAGGGCCAGAAGCGCGTGGATTTATCGTTGGATGTCCAGTCGCTTTTGAGTTGGGAATTGGTTTTGCACCTGTTCGTAAACCAGGGAAATTGCCACGTGAAGTGATTTCAGCTGACTACGAAAAAAAGAATATGGTGTTGATACCTGACCATGCACGCCGATGCTATCAAACCAGGTCAACGTGTTCTAATTGTAGATGACCTCTTGGCAACAGGTGGTACTGTTAAAGCGACCATCGAAATGATTGAAAAATTAGGTGGTGTCGTAGCAGGTTGTGCCTTCTTGATTGAGCTTGATGAGCTAAAAGGTCGTGAAGCAATCGGAGATTACGACTATAAAGTTTTGATGCATTATTAATGAAAAACAGTCCTTAGGGCTGTTTTCTCTTCATCGGATATAAAAATAGGCTATATCTAGTTAGAGAAAACTATAATTGAAAAACTATATCTTCTTACAGTATAATAAAGGGAAGAAGTGTCGTCAGCTGGATTATTCCATTTGATGACAGTTAGGTTACTTGAGTCCAGTATGATACAGTAAGGAGATTTCCATGCGATTCGAATTGATAAAAAAATTACCAGCAGTTGAGATTTTACAAACAGAAAATATTTTCGTCATGGATGATCAACGGGCGTACCATCAGGATATCCGACCCTTGAAAATTTCTTTATTTTAAATCTAATGCTGAAAAAATTGTAACAGAGACTCAACTCTTAAGGCATTTGGCCAATACCCCTTTACAGTTAGATATTGATTTTTGTATATGGAAAGTCACCAATCAAAAAACAACTCTGCTCAGAACATATGGAGACTTTTTATAAGACCTTCTCGGAAGTCAAAGACGATTATTTTGATGGCTTGATTATCACAGGGGCTCCAGTTGAGCACCTTCCATTTGAGGAGGTTGACTATTGGCAAGAGTTTACCCAAGTTATCGATTGGTCTAAGACTCATGTCTTCTCAACCCTGCATATTTGTTGGGGGGCACAGGCGTCTATACTATCGCTATGGCGTAGATAAATACCAGATGGAGCAGAAACTTTCTGGGATTTATCCTCAAGATGTTTTGAAAGATGGTCATCTTCTGCTGAGAGGTTTTGATGATTTATATGTATCCCCTCATTCTCGCCATACAGAAGTCCACAAGGAAGACATTCTGAACAAAACAAATCTAGAGATTTTAGCATCAGGAAAAGAGGTGGAATCTCTATCCCTTGCGAGTCGAGATTTGAGAGAAGTTTATAGTTTTTGGACATTTGGAGTATGATCGTGATACTCTTGCTAAAGAATACTTTAGAGATTTAGATGCTGGTTTAAACCCCATATACCGGAAAAATTATTTTAAAAATGATGATATCCATACTCGGCCATGTATGCTGTGGAGTTCTTCAGCAGCTCTCTTTTTTAGTAACTGGGTAAATTATGCAGTTTACCAAGAAACACCGTTTGAGTGGAAGAGTGCGAAGAAGATGTATCTCATTTTGGATATTTATAAGAGGAATTATGACATATTTAGATGCTTTTCAAGTCAGGAAACTTAGTGTTGCCGAGTGACCTGCTCTTACATTACAATCAACTCTTTCTCGTCGAGCGATGATTTCTTGGTTTGGCAATTCTTTTTACCTACAGAATACAACGGCTTTAGGTGAATTGTCTCCAAGTCAGATTGCTGAAAAAATCGGCAAAAATGTCACTGAAGTCAATCAGGCTATTTCACGCTTGACAGAAAAGGGCCTGCTTCAATACCGTACGATTGAACTTAATGGCGAAATAGAAGTTATCTTCGATGCAACTCTTGCCTTGGAGCGCCTAGACCAACTTTTTGAAAAACAGGCTCCAAACCAGGTGCAATCTGCCCCAAATGATTTAAAGAGCTTGGTAGATACTTTCCAACAGGAGCTAGGTCGTCTATTGAGCCCATTTGAAATCGAAGATTTGGAAAAGAGTTTGAAAGAAGACGGAATTAGTGCGGATTTGATAAAAGAAGCCTTACGTGAAGCTGTTTTAAATGGAAAACCAAACTGGAAATATATCCAAGCTATCCTACGCAACTGGCGTCATGAAGGGATTAAGAGTGTTGCCCAGGTAGAGGCGAAACGTCAGGAGAGAGAGGCAACAAACCCTCAAAATGTTCAAGTTTCATCTGATTTTAAAGATGCGATGTGGCTTTGGAAAAACTAATATTTAGCAATAAAAAAACTTGCCCATGGCAAGTTTTTTTGTGCCTTAATATGTAAGTCCCCAAACACTTACAGAACGCTCAGCAACTGGGAAGTCACCATAACCTTCAGCATTAATAGTTACCTGATCTGAATGGTTGCCAAGTAAATCAACAAAAGTATAATCAGCCCATTCTGGACCTACAAACATGGTTTTGTAATTGTCTTGAGCATTTGAGATAAGAATGGCAAGAGGCGATTGGTTGTCAGCTCCTGAACGGACCCAACCGATACAATTAGGGTCATCAAAGTAATCCGTCTGCTCTCCATAAGCCAAATCTTTTCGGATAGCTAGTAGACGGTCAAGAACTTCTTTAAAATCTTGCTGAGCATATTGACCAGAGATACCGTAGTAGTCTCCGTAAAATACACATGGAAGCCCTTCTTGACGTAGGAGAATGAGAGCATAGGCTGCTGGCTTAAACCATTCCTCAACAGTAGATTCTAAGGCTTGACCTCGTTGGGTATCATGGTTATCGACAAAGGTTACAGCTCGATCTGGATTGATTTGAGCCAAACTATCATCAAAGATAGTTGTTAAATCATAGTCAGCTCCTGCCTTGCTTGCCTCAAAGAGATTCATATGAAGGCGAACATCAACAAGATCAAAGCGTTCTTCAATCTTTTCAAGATAATCCAGATTAGCTTCCTTATCTGGATTCCAGAATTCTCCAAAGACATAGAAGTCTTGTCCATATTTCTCTTTTATATCACGAATGAAATTACGCATAAAGAAAGAGTCGATATGCTTGACAGCATCTAAGCGGAAACCTGTTGCACCAGTTGTTTCGATAAACCAATCAGCCCAATCATAGATATTCTGTATGACTTCTGGATGCTTGAAATCTAGGTCCGCATACATGAGATAGTCGTAGTTTCCATTCTCATTGTCGACTAATTCTTCATGAGCCCAACCTTTATTCTCTCCCTGAATGAGATAGATGCCAGATTTACGACGTTTAGCATCGTAGTCAGTTCCTGTGAAGTGGTACCAGTGCCAGTGGAAGTCATTGTAGGTATTTTGTCTGCCATCAAAAGTAAAACCAGTCCAACCATTAATGGTGAAAGGTTCTCCTAGTTCGATTGTGCGGTCTTCTGGATCCACTTCGATAACTTGGAAGGATTCTAAGTGGTCTGCAGCTGCCTTATGATTTAAGACGACATCGGCCATCGGTTGGATTCCATGAGATTTCAGTGTTTGAATAGCTTGAAGATAGTCTTCTTTAAAGCCGTACTTGGTACGAACAGTTCCTTTTTGGTCAAATTCACCAAGGTCGAATAGATCATAGACTCCATAACCAACATCTTTTTCGTTTGTAGCCTTAAAAGCAGTGGCATCCAGATGTGACTAATTCCCAAGTTAGCTAGATGTTCAGCATCGTTAGTTAGTCGTGACCAGTGTTTTCCGTCATGGGGGAGATACCACTCAAAATATTGCATTAGGGTTTGATTTTTCATAGGAAGTCCTCATACTTAACAATTTGACAATCATTTTACCACAAAGCCAAGGAATACGCAAACGTTTGCGCTACAAAATATACGGGTGATATTTTATGTCCATTTTTTATCTTAGACATTGGAAAAATATGAAGGGGGAGACTGTCTGTTGAAAGCGATTGATGAAAAATGAAGGATAAAGGGGCATTTTTCCTATGGAATCAATGGAGAAATCACTTTCTATTTTGTGAATTTTCAACAAATTTGATATAATTGTATCTATGAATAAAGTATTCGTCAGTCGGCGTGTCGAAAAAAAGCTCCATAAAGGACAGCTTCTTTTGGAAGAAGTTGATTTTCCAGACTTATCTGAAACTAATCAAGAAGTTGAGCTTTTCAGCCAAAGCAAAGAATTTTTAGGGAAGGCTTATTTATCTCGCCAAAATAAAGGGATTGGTTGGTTTGTAACCAACCAAAAGCTTTCTTTTGATCAAAAGTTTTTTGAAAGATTGTTTGAGAAAGCCAAACAAAGACGCGCTACCTACTATCAAGATGAGTTGACAACTGCCTTTCGTTTGTTTAATCAAGAAGGCGATGGATTTGGTGGCATGACACTGGATCTTTATGGAGATTATGCTGTTTTTTCTTGGTATAACTCCTATATCTATAGCCTTCGTCAAGAGATTATAGCCGCTTTTGCTCAGGTGTTTCCAGAAGTCTTGGGTGCCTATGAAAAAGATTCGCTTTAAAGGTCTAGACTATGAGTCTGCCCATATCTATGGTCAAGAAGCACCTGAATATTTCACTGTTCTTGAGAATGGAGTCTTGTATCAAGTCTTTATGAATGACGGCCTTATGACAGGGATTTTCTTGGATCAGCATGAAGTTCGTGGGAGCTTTAGTTGATGGTTTAGCCATAGGGAAAACCTTACTCAATATAGTTTTCCTATACAGCGCCTTCTCAGTCGTCAGCAGCCTATGGGGAGCTAGTGAAACAACCTCTGTAGACCTAGCCAAACGTTCAAGAGAACTATCAGAAGCTCATTTTTCATGCCAATGGTTTGAGTCTAGACAATCATCGACTACTTGTCATGGATGTCTTTGAATATTTTAAATATGCTAAAAAGAAAAGGTTTTAGCTATGACGTGATTGTTCTGGATCCGCCTAGCTTTGCCCGAAATAAAAACAAACATCTCTCTGTAGCTAAGGATTATCATAAGTTGATTTCCCCAAAGCCTAGAGATTTTTAGAACCCAGGTGGAATCATTATTGCTAGTACCAATGCGACTAATGTTTCCCGTCAAAAATTCACAGAACAAATCGACAAAGGATTTGCAGGTAGAAAGTATCAGGTCCTTCATAAATATGGGACTTCCAGCAGACTTTGTCTACAATGAAAAAGATGAAAGTAGTAATTACTTCAAAGTGATTACCATGAAGGTTAGTAAATGAAATTAATTGTTTCTGTCATGCCAAGAAGTATAGAAGAGGCTCAGGCTATTGATGTTATGTAGATCATGATGCAGATATCATTGAGTGGAGAGCAGACTTCTACCCAAGGAAGCTATCTTGCAGTAGCGCCAGCTATTTTTTGAAAAAAATTTGCAGGTCGTGAGCTTGTTTTCACTTTTACGTACTCTGTTCTGAGGGTGGTCAAATTGAGCTCTCTTCAGAAGAGTATGTTCAAATGATCAAGGAAGTAGCCCAGCTTTTATCAACCAGATTATATTGATTTTTGAGTATTTTTAGCTACAAGGATGTTTTTGATCAGATGTTGGACTTTCCAAATCTCGTCTTGAGCTACCATAACTTCCAAGAGACACCTGAAAATCTAATGGAAATATTGTCTGAGTTAACAAGTTTAAATCCTAAAATTGTGAAAATAGCTGTTATGGCTAATACAGAACAAGATGTGTTGGATCTGATGAACTTTACACGTGGCTTTAAAACACTGAATCCTGAACAAGAATATGTAACGATTTCTATGGGAAAAGTGGGCAAGGTCTCTCGTATTACTTCAGATGTGACTGGCTCTAGTTGGTCTTTTGCAAGTCTAGATGAAGCTAGTGCTCCAGGACAAATTTCACTATCTAGCATGAAAAATTAGGAGCTTTAAATGAAGATTGATGGCTACACACGTTTAGCGACCTGTAGTCGCAAAATCCTATCAAACACCCATTTCTCCCTTTATTCACAATAGCGCTTTTGAAGCAAACCAATACCAATGGTGTTTATCTTGCTTGGGAAGTAGATGCTACTGAACTAGCAGAAACAGTTGCTAATATTCGTCGCTACCAGATGTATGGAATCAATCTTTCCATGCCTTACAAGGAACAAGTGATTCCTTATCTGGACCAGTTGAGCGAGGAGGCTTGTTTTAATTGGTGCAGTTAATACAGTTGTGAATCGAGAAGGAACATTAATTGATATAACACAGATGGCAAGGGATTCTTTAAGAGCTTGCCTTCTTTTAAAATATCAAGGAAAAGACTGGTTTTGTTAGGAGGGCAGGTATGACCAAGGCAATTTTGGCACAGGCAATCTTGGATGGGTGAGTCAGATTTCTGTCTTTGTTCGTTCTTCATCCATAGAAAAACAAGACCTTACTTAGAAAAAAATACAGAATGCGACTGGATTTAGAGTAGATTTATTTGCATTAGAGGATGTTCAAGAACTTCAAGACAGCATCACTAAAGCTGACCTCTTGGTCAATGCTACTAGTGTGGGTATGGATGGATCATCTCGCCAATTCCCAAGAAATATTGTTTTATCCGAGAAGATTTTTGGTAGCAGATGTGATTTATCAACCTTTTGAAACACCGTTTTTAAAATGGGCAAGAAACCAGGGAAATCAATCTATCAATGGCTTTAGGTATGTTGCTCTATCAAGTCATGTAAGCTTTTCAGTTATGGACTGACAAGGAAATGCCAACCGCTCAAATCTGGGAATTATTAAAACAAAAGTATCAATAATGAAAAAGGAGAACTGCTATGAAAATCAAAATAGACCTTCCCCACCATCCTTATGATATTCAGATTGAAAAAGGATGCCTGTCTCAAGCAGGAAAATGGTTCAGGAACTTTGGCAACTGCAAAAAGTCGTTATCATTACCGATAACCATAGTGGGTCTCTCTATGCAGAAAAAGTTAAATTGAGCTTAGAGGATGCTGGTTTTCAAGTGGCAGTTTTTGACTTCCTAGAGGGTGAAGAGCGAAAAATCTAACCACGGTTCAAAAAGCTTATGAATTTTTGGTCAAGCAAGACTTGACTCGCAGTGACGGCATCGTAGCTTTAGGTGGTGGTGTCGTTGGTGATTTGGCTGGTTTTGTAGCTTCTACCCTATATGCGCGAGATTCACTTTGTTCAAATTCCGACCAGTTTGACTGCCCAGGTAGACTCGTCTATTGGTGGTAAGACAGGAGTGAATACTCTTTGCTAAGAATATGGTAGGAACTTTTGCCCAGCCTGATGGTGTTTTTGATTGATCCAACTGTTCTTGAAACCTTAGGGAAGAGAGAGTTGATTGAAGGAATGGGTGAAGTCATCAGGGCATGGCCTAATTGAAGATCCAGAACTCTGGGACCTATTATCTGAAATGGATGGGTCTGTAGAGAGTATTTTGGAGCATTCAGAAAGTTTGATTGAGCATTCCTGCCAGGTCAAGCGCAAGATGGTAGTCGAGGATGAATTGGACAATGGTATTCGTTTGTATCTCAACTTTGGTCACACCATTGGCCATGCTATCGAAGCGACTGCTGGTTATGGACGTGTCATGCATGGTGAGGCAGTAGCGATGGGAATGGTACAGGTCTCCAAAGTAGCAGAGGGAAAAGGCCTTATGCCAGTGGGAATCACTCAGTCAATCCGAGAAATGTGTCAGAAATTTGGACTTCCTGTTGATTATGAAAACTGGGATGTTGATAAGCTGTATCAAGCTTTGACTCATGATAAAAAAAGCGCGTGGAATACCATGAAGTTAGTCTTGGTGCCTGAACTCGGTTCAGTGACCATTCACCCAGTTTCGCTTGAAGAAATGAAAGATTACTTGGTAAAGATAAGGAGAAGGTATGAGTGTATTTAACAGCAGGAGAATCACATGGTCCTCGTCTGACAGCCATTATTGAAGGGATTCCAGCAGGTCTTCCTTTGACTGCCGAGGATATCAATGAGGATCTTAAACGTCGTCAAGGCCGTTATGGACGTGGTGGAAGAATGAAGATTGAGAGTGATCAAGTTGTCTTCACTTCTGGCGTTCGCCATGGAAAGACGACAGGGCTCCCATTACCATGGATGTCATTAATAAAGACCATCAGAAAGTGGCTTGATATCATGTCTGCTGAGGCCATTGAAGACCGCCTAAAAGTAAACGAAAAATCACTCATCCTCGCCCAGGTCACGCTGACTTGGTAGGAGGTATCAAATCCGCTTTAATGATTTGAGAAATTCCTGGAACGTTCATCTGCCCGTGAAACGACTATGCGGGTGGCAGTTGAGGGCGATGGCTAAAACGTCTATTGGCTGAGCTTGATATCGAAATTACTAACCATGTTGTTGTCTTTGGTGGTAAGGAAATCGATGTTCCAGAAAACTTAACAGTTGCAGAGATCAAAAACCTAGCTGCCCAGTCTGAAGTTTCTATCGTTAACCAAGAACGTGAGCAGGAGATCAAGGACTATATTGACCAAATCAAACGAGATGGTGATACCATTGGTGGTGTTATGAAACGGTTGTCGGTGGTGTTCCGGTTGGTCTGGGTTCTTATGTCCAATGGGATCGAAAAACTAGATGCAAGATTAGCTCAAGCTATTGTTTCAATCAATGCTTTTAAGGGTGTGGAGTTTGGTCTTGGTTTTAAAGCAGGTTATCTCAAGGGTAGCCAAGTCATGGATGAAATCCTCTGGTCACCAGAAGATGGCTACACTCGTCGTACTAATAATCTTGAGGTTTTCGAAGGTGGTATGACCAATGGTCAACCGATTATTATCCAGTGCGTCATGAAACCAATCCCGACACTCTACAAGCCACTGATGAGCGTTGATATTGAAACCCATGAACCTTATAAAGCAACAGTAGAGAGAAGTGATCCGACTGCTCTTCCAGCAAAGAGGCGTCGTTATGGAGGCAGTCGTAGCAACGGTCTTGGCTCAAGAAATCTTTGAGAAATTTCTCTTCAGATAATCTGGAAGAATTAAAAGAAGCTGTTGCAAAACATCGGGAGTATACAAAGAATTATTAAGGAGTTCTTATGGCAAAAACCATCTATATCGCAGGACTGGGTTTGATTGGTGCTTCCATGGCACTTCGGAATCAAGCTGGGATCATCCTGATTATGAAATTTTAGGATACAATCGTAGTCAAGCGTCTCAGAGATATTGCCTTGGAGCGTGAATGATTGACCGAGCGACGGATGACTTTGCCAGTTTCGCTCCCCTCAGCAGATATTATTATTTTGACACTTCCTATCCAGCAAACACTTGATTTTATCAATAAGTTAGCAAACTTGGACTTAAAAAGAAGGCGTCATTATTTCCGATGCTGGTTCGACCAAGTCAGCTATTGTAACTACAGCTGAAAAGTGTTTTGCTGATAAGTCTATTCGCTTTGTTGGAGCTCATCCTATGGCAGGGAGCCACAAGACGGGAGCGACTCGCCGATGTCAATCTCTTTGAAAATGCCTACTATATCTTCACGCCATCTAGTCTGACAACTCCGGATACGCTCGAAGAAATGAAAGACTTGTTGTCAGGTCTTCATGCTCGTTTCATTGAAATCAATGCTGAAGAGCATGACAGAGTGACTTCTCAGATTAGTCATTTTCCGCATATCTTAGCATCAGGCTTGATGGAACAAACTGCTAGTTATGCTGAAGAACATGAGATGGCACGACGCTGCGAGCAGGTGGTTTCCGTGATATGACTCGAATCGCTGAAAGTGAGCCAGGTATGTGGACTTCTATTCTCTTATCCAATCGGGAGACCATTATTGAACGCATCGAGGATTTCAAGGGGCGTTTGGACGAGATAGGTCAAGCAATCAGCAAGGGTGACGAAAACCAAATCTGGAACTTTTTCAATCAAGCGCGTGAACAACGCCAAGCTATGGAAATTCATAAACGTGGTGGTGTGGATAGCTCTTATGACCTTTATGTAGATGTTCCTGATGAGGAAGATGTGATTTTACGCATCTTGGAATTGCTAAGAGGAACTTCCTGGTCAATATCCATATCAATGAGGAAAATCGTGAAGATATTCACGGGATTCTGCAGATTTCATTTAAAAATGCTCAGGATTTAGAACGTGCTGAGCAAGTCATTACAGAAAATACTGACTACACAGTCGTTATTAAATAAGGAGGACAATTATGTCAAATATTTATGATAGTGCAAATGCACTTAGTCGTGGACTACGCGAATTGCCTGAATACAAGGCAGTTAAGGAAGCTAGAGATGCCATCCAAGCAGATGCAGAAGCTAGCAAAATTTTTGCAGATTATATTGCTTTTCAGCATGAAATCCAAGTCATGGCCCAAACTGGTCAAATTCCAGACGCTTCTTTCCAGGAAAAAATGGAAAACTTTGGTAAACAGATTCAAGGCAACGCTCTCTTGTCAGAATTCTTTGCCAAACAGCAACAATTTTCTATCTACCTTTCTGATATTGAAAAATTGTCTTTGAACCAATTTCAGAACTTTTAAAATAAGAATTTACCTCATTAAGTCAGGAATTTTTAAGAAATTTCTGACTTTTTATGATAAAATAAGAAAAAGTATTGTCAGTATGAGGTCTAGTATGAAGTTAAAAACAAACATTAACCACTTGTACGGTAGTATTCGCGTACCAGGGATAAGTCCATCAGTCATCGCTCGATCATTTTTGGGAGCTTAGCTGAGGGCGGACCAAGGTTTATGATATCTTACGTGGTGAGGATGTCTTATCAACTATGCAAGTTTTTCGTAACCTCGGTGTTGAGATAGAGGACAAAGACGGTGTCGTTACCATTCAAGGTGTTGGGTTGGATGGATTGAAAGCTCCTCAGAAAGCTCTCGATATGGGGAATTCTGGGACCTCTATTCGTTTGATTTCAGGCGTTCTTGCTGGTGCAGATTTTGAAGTGGAGATGTTTGGAGATGACAGTCTTTCTAAAACGCCCCTATGGACCGTGTAACTCTTCCCTTGAAAAAAATGGGAGTCAGTATTTCAGGTCAAACAGAGCGAGACTTGCCACCTTTGCACTTAAAAGGTACAAAAAACTTAAAACCTATTCATTATGAATTGCCCATTGCCTCTGCTCAAGTCAAGTCTGCCTTGATTTTTGCGGCTTTGCAGGCTCAGGGCCAGTCTGTCATCATCGAGAAGGAGTGCACTCTGTAACCACACAGAAGATATGCTGCGTCAATTTGGCGGAGACTTGAGTGTCGATGGTAAGAAAATAACAGTCCAGGGACCACAGAAACTAAATGGGCAAACGGTTGTTGTACCTGGAGATATTTCCAGTGCAGCCTTTTGGTTAGTTGCAGGTTTGATTGTTCCAAATTCTCGAATGGTGCTTAAGAATGTTGGTATTAATGAAACACGTACAGGTATTATCGACGTCATCCGTGCTATGGGTGGAAAATTAGAAATTACTGATATTGACCCAGTTGCTAAGTCTGCAACCTTGACTGTTGAAACTTCAGATTTGAAGGGAACTGAGATTGCTGGATCCTTGATTCCGAGCTTAATTGATGAATTACCAATTATCGCTCTTCTTGCTACCCAAGCTCAAGGACAAACGGTTATCAAAGATGCTGAAGAACTTAAAGTCAAAGAGACAGACCGTATTCAGGTTGTTGCAGATGCTTTAAATAGCATGGGAGCAACTATTACTCCTACAGCAGACGGAATGATAATCAAAGGAAAATCTGTCCTCCATGGAGCCAGAGTCAACACCTTTGGTGACCACCGTATCGGCATGATGACAGCCATTGCAGCTCTTTTTAGTGGTAGATGGAGAGGTCGAATTGGACCGTGCTGAGGCTATCAATACAAGCTATCCAGGCTTCTTTGATGATTTGGAGAACTTGATTCATGGCTAAGGTTTTACTAGGATTTATGGGGGCAGGAAAATCTACCATAGCTAGAGGATTAGATCCTGACTTCGTAGACATGGATGCCTTGCTGGAAGAACGCCTGGGAATGTCGATTGCTCGTTTCTTTGAAGAAAAAGGAGAAGTAGCCTTCGTCAGGTAGAAGAAGAATTCCTAGCTGACCTGCTAAAGACTGATAAAGTTATTTCAACTGGTGGAGGGATTGTTATTTCGCCACGTAATCGAGACTTACTCAAGCAAAATCCAGAGAATATCTATCTAAAAAGCAGATTTTTGAGACTCTCTACCAGCGTATTTCAGCCGATAAGGATAACCAACGCCCACTATTTCTAAAACAATAATAAGGAAGATTTAGAAGCGATTTTTGATGAAAGACAGGCTTGGTATGAAGAGGTAGCAAAATAAGATTGTAGACGTATCAAGCTTAAGCCCAGAGGAAATTATAGAGGAACTGAAATGAAAAATTGCCTATCTAGGGTCCCAAAGGATCTTTTTTTCGCACCATGTTGTGCAGACGGCTTTTCCACATGAGGAACTAGAGCCTTTTTCAAATATTACGGACGTTATCAAGGCCTATAAACAAGGTTTGGTAGACTATTCAGTAGTACCAGTTGAAAATTCTATTGAAGGTAGTGTTCATGAGACCCTGGACTATCTTTTTCCACCAGGCTCGAATTCAAGCTGTGGCAGAGATTGTTCAGCCAATCCATCAACAGCTGATGGCAGTACCAGGACAGTCCAAAATAGAGAAAAATCTTTTTCTCACCCACAGGCCTTGGCACAGGGGAAGAAATTTATCGATGAGCATTATCCGGACGCTCAATTAGAAGTAACGGCTAGTACAGCCTACGCTGCTCGGTACGTTTCCGAACATCCAGATCAACCATTTGCAGCTATTGCTCCAAAAAGCTCTGCTGAAGAATATGGATTAAAACTGATCGCTCAAGATATTCAAGAAATGGAAGCCAACTTTACTCGCTTTTGGGTTTTGGGGCCTAACTTACCACAAATCCCTTTGAAAGCAAGTTCTGAAAAGATGAGCCTAGCCTTGACCTTGCCAGATAATCTTCCAGGTGCATTATACAAAGCACTTTCTACCTTTGCTTTGGCGTGGGATTGACCTGACTAAGATTGAAAGTCGTCCACTTAAAACAGCACTAGGTGAGTACTTTTTTATCATTGATGTGGACTATGCTGATAAAGAGTTGGTCCATTTTGCTCAAAAAGAGTTAGAAACGATTGGTATCCAGTATAAAATACTTGGAGCTTACCCTATCTATACCATACAGGATAAAGGGAAGGAGAAAGAATGACTAGAGAAAATCCTCTGACACACCATGAAAAATTACGTTATGACTATCTCTTGAAAAATATTCATTATCTAAATGATAAAGAAAAGAGAGAGTTTGCTTTTTTGCAAGCGAAATTAGACGGTCAAAAAAATGTTCGTCCTGTTGTAACAGAAGATGCAGAAGAGGGAGCGTATCAAGAGTTTACTGAATCAAACACAGGACTGCCAAGTTATACAAATCGCAGTCGTGCAAGTCGACGTATTAGCCAATCTCAACCAAAAACTAAGCTCCCAAAGCAAAAGAAAACAAAGACAAAAAGAGGATTTCGAATCAAACGTATTCTCGCATGGTTAGGGTTCCTATTGCTTTGTCGTTTGCAGTAGGAATGATTTTTCATGTTCTTGAAAGGTTTCAGTCAGCCAATCCGAACAACTCAAATGGGTCCAAAGATGCCAGAGCGACTCAGGTTGAAGTATTCAATGGACAGGATACTCGTGATGGAGTTAATATTCTTATTTTAGGGACAGATGGCCGTATTGGACAGAATAGTGCAGAAACACGGACAGACTCCATTATGGTTCTAAATGTAAGTGGTAAGGATAAAAAGCTTAAGCTTGTAAGTTTTATGCGTGATAACCTAGTATACATTGATGGCTATAGTCAGGTTGTTGATGGTCAGAAACAAGCTGACCATAAGTTGAACTTGGCCTACGAATTGGGGGAACAAGAAGGGCATCAAGGAGCTGAAATGGTTCGGAAGGTCCTTAAAGATAACTTTGACCCTAGATATTAAATACTATGCCCTCGTTGATTTCCAAGCTTTTGCAACTGCCATTGATACACTTTTCCCTGACGGAGTGACCATTGATGCTCAATTTTCAACCCTAAATGGAGTTCCAGTTACAGAAGCTACGGTTGGAGATGATTTGCATGCCACAGAAACTGAATCACCAACTCAAACCATTAAAGTTGGAACACAACAAATGAATGGTTCAACTCTCCTTAACTATGCACGTTTCCGTGATGATGATGAAGGGGACTATGGACGCACTCGTAGACAGCAACAAGTCATGACGGCTGTCTTACAGCAAATTAAAGATCCTACAAAACTCTTCACAGGTTCAGAAGCTCTTGGTAAAGTATTCGCTATGACGTCTACCAACATTCCATATACTTTCTTATTGACAAATGGTTTATCTATTCTTGAAGGAGGTCAGAACGGTATTGAAAGACTAACAGTACCGGAACTTGGAGACTGGGTAGATGACTATGATGTCTATGGAGGCCAAGCCCTTCGAGTGGATCAAAAAGCTTATCAGGCTAAACTGGCCCAAATGGGATTCAGATAAAAATTAATTAAAAATCAAAGCTTGAAAACATCTAACTAAATAGGTGTCTCAGGCTTTTGATTTTTTTATTTATTCAGAAGTTTGTGTAATAATTTAAATGATTAAACTTATGCTATACTATAAGTAAATCAGTACATGATATATTTGAAAAATAACATAAAGGAGACATTATGAAGCCACTAAAAATTGTAGGAATTGTATTAGCTAGTTTATTAGTTATCGTTGGATTAAGCGTAGGAGGATATAAAAGTAATGCAAAAGTAGAACACGATGAGATGGTGAGAATTGTAGAGAGTGAGGAAGGAAGCAAATTTTTAGAAATAGATTAAAGCGAATAGATACTAAAGCATTTGAACCAGACGGAGTTATTAAAACTTATGCGATTAATTATGAATCTATTGCTTCCAATCCAATGGAGGTATTATGGTTTCAATATATGTCAATGACAATAAGGATTATATTTTTAGTTTCACTCTAAATAAAAACTTTAATACGAAGAAGCTTACTAGTGAAGGTGGAGTAAATGATCCCTACCATAATGAAAAAGTAGAAGAGAGAGATAAAATGACTGATACATATACTGACTATGAGAGATTTCAAATAGCAAAAAAAGAGTATGATAAAGAGCTTGCAGTTGATAAGCCTGTTGAAATTGGTGATAAAGATAACGCTAAACCCATCGGTACAGTCCGTCAGGTGATAGAAAACGAGACAGGAATAAAGGTTTTCGTAGTTGAGAGTCCAGACCATTCTGAAGTGTCTGTTCTCATGAAGGTTCTAAAGCACCAAGTGAGGAGGGAATCCAATCTTTATGGTATACTAGAAGTAAATCAGTACATGATATATTTGTAGAATACTATAAAGGAGACGTCATGAAGTCATTAAAAATTATAGGAATTATTTTAGCTAGTTTGTTGGTTATCGTTGGATTAAGCATAGGAGGATATAAAGTAATGAAAAAGTAGAACACGATGAGATGGTGAGGATTGTAGAGAGTGAGGAAGTTAAAGAAATAATAGAGCATTATTTAAATTACATAGATGGGAAAGCTTTTTACAAATGAAGGAGTAATCCAGTCTTATGAAATAGATACAGAATCTATTCAACATAACCCTATGGGAGGAATAAATTTTTCTGTTTATGTAAATGAAGATAATGAACTATATGTCAGGTATACCCTAGAGAAAAACTGCAAAAAATAAGGTGGATTTTTTCCAGTGGGGGATACTCAGGAAATTGCACAATCTGATAAAGGAGAAATAATGAGTAGAGATTACAGTGATCAAGAGCGACAAAGAATAGCAAACGAGGAGTATTCAGTCTATGAACCCAGTGACCCTATGACTATTAAAAACGATAAAGGAAAAACTAGAAGATATCGGTACAGTCCGTCAGGTAATAGAAAACGAGACAGGATTGAAGGCTTACGTAGTTGAGAGTCCAGACCAATCTGAAGTGTTTGTTCTCACGAAGGTTCTAAAGCGCCAGGCAAAGATGGTTGGGAAGTGGATTGGAAAGTCAATGATATTCCTATGGCAAAAAAATATCATAACTAATAAGAAAGAAGTGACACCTCAGTTAGAATCAGCGACTACAACACTGAATAACGTACTAGAAAAAAGTATCCGAACGCTAAAAATCTCAGTTTATGCTCACTCTCTTGGCTCTATGGATGCGCACACGCCCCAGCTAATGTTAGCGACATTTTCCGTATTTCAGGAGCTTTATATTTATCAAGGACCGAATATCTATCCGGTCTTGACAGAAGAACAGCGCAACGAGTAGATGCGATGAAATACCGATTCATAATTATATTGATCAACGAGATGCAGTCTCGATTGGATATCCCTAAGGACGCTCCAGGATACAAAGCAGAACTGAACAGTAAAATGCTGTTGGAATAGTTCATCATGTGGATTCGAACTTTAGCTGGGATCCCGTCGTAGCACAACACATGTGGGGCATGATGTTTTTAATGAGGATGAGTAGCCTCAGAATCAAAAAGGATACCTCATCTTTTGAAAAACGTTATTCATCTTTTTGGATAAGGTTTCCAGTGGCTTTGTATAACTATGCAAAGGCTAAAGAGGCATTGGCTTCAGGAGGTTACACAAGTAATGAGGAAATCTTTTAGACTCGAACAGGCCTTAACGATTTCATCGGGATTGCATGAAGTCGCAAATGCTGGTCAGGAAGAGATTCGCTCCATAGTTCGTAAAGCTCACCAAAAATCAGAGAAAATAGTAGCGAGTACCTATCAAGTTCCTTTTGGTTTTATTTTATCACCTACAGAGGTGGCGATAGCCTATTCTGATGGAGGAGTATCTCGTACGACAATCGTAGATGACCTTGATCATTATTTCTATCCAAAAATCAAAAAGCAGAAAAAAATTAGCCGAAGATTTTTCAAAGTTTAGAAAAGCAAATAGCAGATGGTGTCCAAAAAGAAATTGGAAGATGATAAAGAGTTAGCAGGGAATTTTAAAGAATGGATGAAAGTCAAGTAATCTGGCAGGAATTAAGAACAAAGCAAATCAATTAGATTTATTAGATGAACGGAATCGTTCTATTCGACAACAAAGAGAAAAACAATTTGAAGACCTTCAGCAAAAACGTGACCAATTGTTGCATATGATGGAAAGCAAGTACCAGATGATCCAGCATACATTAGGACAAGTGGATGTGAATACTACTGAAGAAAGAAGCGACTAAACAGAATAGCTTCGCACTTTAGTCAATCGGTGTCCATGGGATTTACAAGAAATCAACATACCTTGGAACAAAGAATTGAAAATGAAGAGATTGAGTATAGACGAGAACGACGAAAATTGGAAGATGATATAGATACATTACATCGTCAAAAGATGAAACTCGAACAAGAAAAAAGGAAGGGATAGCCCGTGTTTGAAGAAATGATTAATGACTTCTTCTCAGGTGTGAACAATAATATGACTGAGATTGAGAAGGGACTAGAACGTTTACTAATCAGCCATATTTATGCACCACTCAAATTGAATGAGCGCAACAATTTGATGTCAGATGGTGATTTCAAAATTAAAACAGAAGCGCTAGCAACAAAGACAGCATTGGGAATGATTTCTAGTCAAATTGATACAACGATGAAAGGAGCATACTCTACAAAAGTTGTTGAGACGCTAAAAACAAAAGAAAAAGAGTATGAAACAATTGTGGAATAAGCTAGCTCAAAATGGGATTTAGATGATAAAGATCTAAAAATCAAAGCTTGAAACATCTCATTAAATGGATGTCTTAGGCTTTGATTTTTCACATGGTTAGATGGATTTTTGGTCATTTTTATGGTATAATGAACAATGTAATTCTATAGAAGAGGATGAGAATGAGATGAGTGATTTAAAGGCAATTCAAGCCCGTAGCTTAGAGATGGCTGAATATTTTGTCGCCTTTTGTAAAGAACATGGCTTGCTCTGTTATTTGTGTGGTGGAGGAGCAATTGGAGCTTTACGAAATAAAGGTTTCATCCCTTGGGATGATGATTTGGACTTCTTTATGCCACGAAAGGACTATGAAAAACTAGCAGAGTTATGGCCTCAATATGCGGATGAGCGTTACTTCCTATCAAAGAGTTCTAAAGACTATGTAGACCGCAACCTCTTTATCACCATTCGAGACAAGGAAACAACTTGTATCAAGCCTTATCAACAAGATTTGGATCTTCCACACGGCTTGGCTTTGGATGTTCTTCCCTTGGACTATTACCCTAAAAATCCAGCTGAACGCAAGAAGCAAGTACGTTGGGCTTTGATTTATTCTCTATTTTGTGCACAAACCATTCCAGAAAAGCATGGAGCTCTCATGAAGTGGGGTAGTACCATTTTACTAGGATTAACTCCTAAGTCCCTTCGCTACCGTATCTGGAAAAAGGCTGAGAAAGAAATGACCAAGTATGGACTAGCTGAAAGTGATGGCATCACAGAATTATGCTCAGGTCCAGGCTACATGAAGAAGAAGTATCCAATTCAGGCTTTTGAAGATAACATTTTCCTACCATTTGAAGGGACAGAAATGCCTATTCCGGTTGGTTATGATGCCTATCTCAGCACTGCTTTTGGTGATTATATGACACCACCACCAGCAGAAAAACAAGTGCCTCACCACGATGCCGTTATAGCAGATATGGATAAAAGCTACACAGAATATAAGGGAGAATACAATGCAAGAAAAAATTAGTATCATTGTTCCTGTATACAACGTAGAAAATTATCTTGAACGATGTGTTGAGTCGATTTTAAAGCAGACTTATACGAATTTTGAATTGCTTCTTATTAATGATGGTTCGACAGACCAGAGTGGTGAACTATGTGATCAACTAGTTTCTAAAAATGGAAATATCAAGGTTTTTCATCTTAAGAACGCTGGAGTCTCTAATGCTAGAAATGTAGGTATTCAAAACTCAACAGGAGAATGGATAACTTTTGTTGATAGCGATGATTTTATTACCAATGATTATTTGGAAACTTTAATAAACGCAGTAAAATCAGATATTTCTGTTGGTTTCTCAGTTGCTCGTGTGCATCATGTAAAAAATGGACAAGTGACAGATTTGCCTGAGTTTTCAGGTCAAGAGTCAATATGGTCTGCTGAGCAAACCATGAAAGAATTATTGATGACTACTCGAACTTCTTTTTTCCCTGTTGCAAAATTATTTAAAAAGGAATTAATTGAAGATTTTAAATTTAGTACAGATTATCATTTAGCAGAAGATGCTCTATTCTTAACAGAAGTTTTACTTGAAACAAAATGTAATAGTGTATTTATAGACAAACCAATATACTATTATGATCATAGAGAAGGAGCGCAACTACATCTGTTAATAGTCATGTTTTTGACACTATAGAAGTATATAAAATCATTATTCCTAAAGTTTATCAATGTTTCCCTCAATTAAAAACCCGAATTAGTAAATAGAGAATCTTGGTCTTATATTACAGTCTACGATAAAATAATCTTCACAGATTCAACAGAATATAAAAAGAGAAAACTCAATTGAGAAAGTGGATACTTAGTCATATCTCAGAAATATTGAGAGATCCTTATTTTTACTAGTTTGGAAAAATAGCCATTTTGTCACTCAGGAATTTCTCCATGGATTTATAGGACAAATTGTAGGCTTGAATAAATAATGTCATTAAAGGAGTTGAAGATGAATTTTTCAAAAATGAATGAATGCTTTGAAAAATCAAAAACTGTGGATTTCATATCTTTTTGTTTTTCATTTCGATTTTAAGTATGAGTTCACTAATTTATAAAATAACAAATCCTGATTTATAAGGGACTTTCAGCAGTTGTTGTTCTGTCAATCTGTTTAACTTTATTTTTAATTGAAACGAATCGAGATAGATAAAAAAAGTTTCTACCCTATTTGGTCTTTTAGTAGGTAGCCACTTTTTTATCGGCGCTCATTAATCGTTCTGGGCACCTGCTTGGAAATATGGTTGAAATTTTCTTTTATGTTGGCTTATGTTTTATTATTTACCATGGTAAAACCTGATCAGCTAAGGAAGTTACTAGGCATGATTGCAGGAACTATACAGATTGTCTCTTTTACTTGGCTATATTTGCTTATTCTATTACTTTCAAGAGTCTTTAATTCTATTTCAAATTGGAGAGAACTCTTATTATTACGGGGTAATGAATGGTCGATTATGGGGGATTTGTCAACCCAAATGCAAGTGCTATTTTTCTATATATTAGTATTGTTTTGCGATGTATTTAATACATAAGGAAGCAAATACTCTGTTTATCTTAAAATTAATAGTGTCGTTCAGTTAGTTTATTTTGCAACCATGCAAAGTAGAGGAGCTCTTTTATCAGTTCTTCTAATGCTAGTATTCTATTGTATTTTTGTTACTAGAGGAAAAATTTGCCAAAAATGGCTAACTTTTTAGTAGCTAGTATCTTACTAACAGGTAGTAATATTGGTATTAGTTATTTAACGTCAGTATATATTTCAGCGACCCAAGGCAACTGTAATTGACTTAAATAAAAGGTGAATCTTATTCTGAAACTGATTCAGATGTTGCTAAGAAAAACGGGGAGCTTCACTTGATTGAAACAACTCAAGTGGACGTACATATATGGAAAAATGCAATCAAAATGGGGAGTGCAAAACCGTTATTTGGATATGGTGTTCGAAATGTTACTGATTATTATACAGAGTACTTTTAGTAAATTTGAAATTCAGAACTCACTGATTGGTGGGAATTTCCACAATATATTTATTACGATATTTGTGAGTTCGGATTCTTGGGTCTAATTTCTTTCGTACTCATCATTGCTTATGTTGGTTTCCGATTTGTTTTCTTACATGGTTAAATCAAAGAAAAATAGTGAAAAAAACTGATTATGATTCTATTCTTTTTGGAATTTTATTTGGTCAGCTGTTTGAAAGTCAGATTATGTATTCGACTAACTTCATCAACATCATTTTTGGTTAGTTGTGGGATATGGTCTAATGATCTGTGAGAAAGAAAAATGTCCGTTACGAGGAAGTAACAGATGTTTCTGAAATTCAACAAATGGAGTTAGGAATCATGGAGTATATCCATGAAGTGTGTCATAAAATTGGTGTCCAATACTTCTTGTCCTATGGTAGTTTAATTGGGGCTGTTCGTCATAAAGGTTTTTATTCCTTGGGACGATGACATGGATATTTGTATGCTTTCGTGATGATTATGAAAAAGTCGCAAGATTATATGATTGCACATCCAGACGAGCGCTATGAATTAATGTCTTATAAAAATAATGTCAACTATGTCTATCCATTCATGAAAGTTCAAGACAATCATACCTATTTGGTTGAAGAGGATGTTCGAATTGATTCAGATATGGGAATTTATGTCGATATTTTTCCCTGTTGACGGGTATGAAGATAATCAGGCATTGAAAGATAAGATGACAAAGATTATTAAAAAAGCGTCAATTAGTTGTTACACTTTTTAAAGGAATTACGAATACTAAAAGTGTAGTAAATTCAATTATTCGCTATATTTCTGTTATGATCTTTTTATTTCACTAACACAAATAAGTATGTTGCCCAAATTGATGAGCTTACTAAATCTAGAAAAGTAGAAGATTATGAACTTGTAGACTATGTTATCTATAAGGATATGAATAAGCCTGTTTGGAAACGTGAATGGTTAGAACAAGTTGAAAGTGGTAGCTTTGAAGGTAAGGAATTTATGATTCCAAAACATTATCATGAAATTCTAACTTCAGATTATGGAGATTATATGCAGTTACCTCCAGTTGAGCAGAGAGTATCTCACCATGATTTCAAATTGTGGAAGATTATAGGGGAGTAATAGATTTTTGTTTAGATAAAAAAGAAGTAAAGATTAGGAGTGACAAATAATGTCAGAAAGAATCTTAAGCCTTGAAGAAATCAAGCAAATTGAGCTTGGAATTCTAGAATACTTACACCAAGTTTGTAGAAAAACATGATATCAAATATTTTATCGATTTTGGAACTTTATTAGGAGCAGTTCGTCACAAAGGTTTTATTCCTTGGGATGATGATACAGACATTTCTTTAGCTAGAGATGAATTTGAAAAAGTTATACGCAGTTCTAAAAACGATAACCACCCATACTATAAGCTGATTTCTTTTTAGAGAAACGAAGGGTTATCCATATAGTTATATGCGTGTTTACGATATTCTGAACACGGAGAGATTCGAATCTTTTTAGATCCAAGTGTTGTGCTTTGGAACTTGCGTAGATGTCTTCCTGTACGATGGTCTTGTTACAGACGAACAAGATCGTAAGAAAAATGAAACTATATAAACAACTAATTCGTCTATCGTCTTTGAACTTTAAAGGAATTAAATACGAAAACGGAGGATTAAAAATCTTCCCTCGTTATATCGCGTCAGCAATATTCAGATTTACATCTCCTCAATTCTGGAATCAAAAGCTAGAACAACTTGCCTTTGAAAATACAGTGTTGAAAAATTCTACAGACTTAGTTTGTTCAACTTATGACTCTTACTATCCAGCTGGTATAAAAAAGAATGGTTGTATGATACAATTGATATGCCATATGAAAATCTAATCTTAAAAAGTACCTAGAAGATATCATGAGGTTCTTGTCTATGAATTTAGGGGAAGATTATATGACTCCACCTCCTGCTGACAAACAGATACCAGGAAATGAGAAGAATTATTGGATTGATTAACGAAAGAGTAGAGAATTAATAGAGAAAGCTGAATGCCTTATGAAAAGTTTTAAAAAATCAATATTACTTAGTACCGTGCTTCTATCTGCAACAATAATTCATGCACAAACAGTAAATGCAGATACAATCTCAGCAGGTGCAGGGAATCGAATCCATTTTATCAATACAAAAGCTAACTCTGGAAGTGATGCTATTTTACTAGAAAGTAATGGTCACTATGCTTTGATTGATATGGGAGAAGATTATGATTTTCCTGACGGAACTGATCCGCGATATCCAAATCGATGGGGAATTTCTACTAACAATTATCAAGTATTAGAAGATCGCTTTAATTCGCCATCTTGATCAGTTAGGGAGTAAAGAAATTAGACTTTATACTAGGGACTCATGTTCATAGTGATCACATAGGTGGAGCAGATGAAATTCTTAATCGCTATCAAGTCGATAAGTTCTATTTGAAAAAATATTCGGATCAACGAATTACAAGCACTTGGGGATTGTGGGATAATCCTTTTCAATTACGATAATGCTCTTCGTGCCGCACAGAATAAGGGTGTTACATTAATTCAAGATATCAAAGATCAGGATAGTCTATTTCAAATTTGGTGACATGGATATTCAGCTTTATAATTATAAAAATGAATATGATTCTGATGGGAACTTAAAAAGTTCTTGATGATAATTCCAATTCAATTGTTGCAGTAGTAACTGTAGCAGGGAAAAAGAATTTATCTTGGTGGTGACTTAGATAATGCTGAAGGAGCAGAAGATAAGTTAGGTCCTGTAATTGGCAAAGTAGATATGATGAAATGGAATCACCACTACGATGCCAAGGTTTCTAATACAATTGGTTTCATAGATCACCTTTCTCCTAGTATGGTCATTCAAACGACTGGAGGTGATATTAACGTTGCTTCAACGAGAGATTATCTCCAAAAGAAAAAAATATTAAAGTGATTCATGCATCAAGTAAAAACTCAGGATGCAACTGTATTTGATATTAGTGATAAAGGCTTTACAAATGTTTCAGGAGATTTTCCGAATATTCCTACTGTTGAAGAAAAATGGTATCAAGAAGATGGTCATTGGAAGTATCGTTTAAAAGATGGTCAGATGGCTATTGGTTGGCAAGATATTGTTGGTGCTACATATTTCTTTAACGGAAAAAGGTCAAATGCAGAGTGGTCGTTGGCTCCGTATCACTGACGAATGGAACGGAGAACCAAAATTTAATGACTACTACCTAAACAATAATGGCAAAATGCAGACAGGGTGGTTGGTTCCATCATGATAATACTTGGTACTATATCCAGTCAAACGGTGCAAGACGTTACAATGAACTAGCTGAAATTGGTGGTCAAAAAAATATCTCTTTGATAAAGATGGTAAAAATGCTGACTGGCTTACAAGTCTTTTAATGGCAAGAAGATGCTCTTTGTAAGTAGTGGCGCTCTTCAAACAGAAGGTAGCGCATCTAGTTGGCAAAAAGCAAGGTTCAGCTGGTATTATTATGATGAAGATGGTATTCGAACAGTTGGTAAAAAGAATATCAACGGCACTACTTATTACTTTAATCAAAATGGTATCATGCAAACTGAGTTGGGCCTTTAATTGAGGGTCATTGGAACTATTTTTGCTAGTTCCGGAGCTATGAAAAACTGGCTGGGTCAAGGATAAAGATACTTTGGTACTACTTAGATAAAGAAGGTGTATGCTAACAGGCTTTCAAGAGATTAATGGTTCTCGCTATTACCTGAACGCAAGTGGCGCTATGCAGACAGGCTGGAAATGGCTCAATAACCATTATTACTACTTCACTAGCAGTGGTAGCGATGAAAACAGGTTGGCTCAAGGATAAGGACATCTGGTATTATCTAGATAAAGAAGGTGTCATGTTAACAGGCTTCCCAAGAAATCGATGGTTCTCGTTATTATCTCAATGCAAGTGGAGCTATGCAGACAGGTTGGAAATGGCTAGATAACCATTATTATTACTTCACTGGCAGTGGCGCTATGAAGACAGGTTGGTTCAAAGATAAGGAACTATGGTACTATCTAGATAAAGAAGGTATCATGCTAACAGGCCTTCAAGAGATTGATGGTTCCCGTTATTACCTCAACGCAAGTGGCGCTATGCAGACAGGTTGGAAATGGCTTGATAACCATTATTACTACTTCACAGGAAGTGGTGCCATGAAGACTGGTTGGTTCAAAGACAAAGGTCTTTGGTACTATCTAGACAAGGATGGTATCATGCTAACAGGCCTTCAAGAGATAAATGGAGCCCGCTATTATCTCAATGCAAGTGGTGCTATGGAAACTGGTTGGCAACAACTGAATGGTAACTGGTACTATTTCCAAACAAATGGTTCTCTATTGAGAAATGGTACAACACCTGATGGCTATAAGGTTAATAGAGATGGAATTTGGACGACTGCTACAACCGAGGAAACAACTCAGGAACATACGGTAGCAAATAGTCAGGGGAATATTTTCGAAACAACAGAAGTAGAGAGAACTCAACAAACAGAAAAGCTCATCTGTTACGTCTGAGGAAAATCAATCTACTGAACCTAAGACACAAACGAGCCAAGAAAAGAATTAAGTTTTCTAAATGAATTTTTAATTAAATTTTTCTATAATAAAAACACCTATAAAGCTTAAGCTTTATAGGTGTTTTGTTAACTTCGTTTGATTTTAGCGCGAACTAGATTTAATGCATAGTGAAGTGTTTTATCCTTAATCACGAAGAGAGCTAAAGCATAGTAGATAGCACAGCCGGCAATTGTAGCTACCACCATACTGAGCATAGCCATATTTACTGTGTATGAATGAACTTGGAAGAGAATTTTTACAGTATAGTAAATTGGGATAAAGCCTAATGAAACAATTGTGTAGCGAGCTAATGTTCCAAAGATTTCTTTCAAATCCAAGAGTTTATGTTTCTGAATAAAGCTGATTTCAAGTAGAACTACGATTGCCTCGGCAATAATCGTTGTTCCGATGTAGTAGGCTGGTGTATAGATATTGTTGAAAAGGAGTAGAGAGTTTAGGATGACATTGACACCGCCACCGATAAAGTAGAAAGCTGTTAATCGGTTTTCATGGTCATTGATAAAGATAATTTGCTTTCCAAGGATTAATTCGATAGCCCAAATAATGGTTCGAAAGGCAAAAAGACACTTGTTACAATTCCTGCTTCTAAGTATTTCTCAGAAGAGTAGATAACAGTCGCATAGGTTCCTAAAACCATAATCCCGATACTAGTCGGAATCATGAGGAAGAAAAAGAGAGATGCACCTTGATTGACCAGATATTTATATGAAGTGTAATCTTTTTCCTAAGTAGTAACCAAGTCGAGGAATGCTGACATTGATAGCTCCACTCAGGACACTAGCAATCAGCATAACAATACTTGAAGCAATAGTGTAGTAGGAGATGTAATTCTCATCAGGTCCCTTTGGTAATGAACATACGGTCTAGCAAGGTGTAGAGCATATTGGCATTTGCTAGGAGCAACATGGTCATAAGAGGTTTAGATGCTTTGAGAAGTTCGATGACTTCAATCTTGACAAAGGAAACTTCTCGTTTAATCCATAGGAAGCTGAGTAGATAGTTGATAATGGTTGTTGCACTCATGACTGTAGCATAGGGAACAATATCATCAGGTGTCTTAACGAAAGCGAAGATAGCTACTAACATTCCAATACGGATAACCAGTGTTTTATAAAGGATGAAAGAATAATTCTCATAGGCTTCATTCATCCATTCGATGTTAAGGAATTGGAAGAGGGCTTGAATACCCTAGGATGTAGTAAAGGATTTTTCAGATTGACAATACTGGTGTCGAAAATAAATAAACAGGAAGTAGATTGATGTTGTCAGAATTGAAGTAATCACAGAAATATAGAATAACTTAGAAAAGACGTAGTTAATCTGATTTTTGTCATCCTTTACTTTTACTAATGGCTCGAATCCCATAATTGTAAATCCCAAAGGCACATAGTGGAATAACAAAGCTCGCTCAGGTGTTAGCTGTATTAAAGTAGCCGTAATTTGATTTTACTAAGAATCCGTGTTAGATAGGGATTAGTAATCAGGGGAAAAACGATGTTTAAAAATATTGACCAGCAAGCTAGCCAAAGCGTTAACTTTTTATATTTTTCATGAAACTTTCTTTCTTACATTCTAAAATAGATACTAGTATTATATCACATTCCAACGCCATTCTTTTGATAAAATCATTTTAAATCTTGTATAATAGATAGAACTGAAAGTATGAGGTTACGAACTATGAAAAATGAAACAAATCAGTGATACGACTTTAAAAATCACGATGTCTTTAGAAGATTTGATGGATCGTGGAATGGAAATCGCAGACTTTCTCGTTCCACAAGAAAAACAGAAGAGTTCTTCTACGCCATTTTGGATGAGTTAGAAATGCCAGACAGCTTTTTGGATACAGGTATGCTTAGTTTCCTGAGTGACACCGAAACCTGATAAGGTGGATGTCTTTGTGACCAAGTCTAAGATCGACCAAAACTTGGATTTTGAGGATTTGGCAGACCTTCCTGACATGGATGAACTAGCAAAAATGTCTCCAGATGAATTTTTGAAGACTTTGGAGAAAACCATGGCAGAGAAAACTAAAGAAGACATTGAAGCTATTCAATCTCTAGAGCAGGTTGAGAAAGAGGAAGAAGCAGCGATTGATGAAATTACTGAGGTAGAAGAAGGAAAAAGAGAACCTTATATCTACTACATCTTACGTTTTGATAACCTAGCTAGTTTGGTTTCTTTTTGCGAAAAACAGTTGATTACCAAATGGAGACTTCAGAACTTTACAAAATGAATGACCAATACTATCTAACAGTCTTGGTTGATGTAGAGGATCATCCTAGTCTTTATCCAGCTTGGTTATTGGCTCGCATGCGTGAATTCGCAGATGACAGTGATATCAGCCGTTCAGTCCTTCAAGAATACGGCCAAGTCATCATCAATCACGATGCCGTCCAAGGACTCCAAAAAGTCTAAAAGATAGTTATAAATGAGACAGGATGGACATCTCTGTCTTTTTGATTAAAAATAGAAGAGTCAATAGGAGCTGAGCCATGTCCCTAGCTTGCTAAAATGATGAAAAAACGATATCATAGAAGGAAGTAAGCGAGGTAAAGTATGGACCAAGGACATTTACAAAAAGAGGTAGAGGAAATCCTAGAAGATGTATTGGCAAAGGCTTCTCTCCATGAGGGAGCTCTCTTTGTTTTGGGCTTATCTTCCAGTGAGGTGATAGGAGGACACATCGGGAAAGCCTCTAGTCAAGAAATTGGAGAATTAATTGTTCAAAAAATCTTAGAAATCCTATCAACTAGAGGGATTCATCTAGCAGTTCAGGGATGCGAACATGTCAATAGAGCCTTGGTAGTGGAACGAGAGGTTGCTATCAAATATAATCTCGAAATTGTGAGTGTTCTGCCGACTCTGCATGCAGAGGAGGTTCTGGTCAATTGGCGACCTTTCGCTATATGAAAGACCCAGTTGAAGTTGAATTCATCAAAGCTGATGCAGGGCTCGATATTGGAGATACGGCTATAGGGATGCATATCAAGCATGTGCAAGTACCTATTCGTCCAGTTTTGAAATCTATTGGCCATGCCCACGTAACTGCCCTTGCTAGTCGTCCAAAACTGATTGGAGGGGCGCGTGCTCAATCCCACAGATGTATATTAGAGGTGAAATGGAGAAACATATTGAAAAGGGTTATAAAAATACTCTATTAGAAAGGTTCTCTGTTGGAGCCGGTTCTTAGCTGTCATCGGTGAGACCTCACTTTTTGGTGCCTGGCTGCTCTTGCTTGATCCGGTAGCGCGGCTAATGAAGTTTGTGAAGTCAAACCAGGTACACTATCGTTGTAGTTAGAGCAAGAGCGATGACAGAAGCTGACAAAGGCCTCATCTCATAAGTGAACTTCCTTCTGATTTAAAACAAAGACGATTTTGTTTATCTTGTTTGCTGAAAAGCGTTCACTATTTCTCAGGAATTACCAAAACTGGAGGCAGAACTAGCACCGCCGGCGCGCGCCTTACGACAGCATCGCTAACTGTTTTGGTAATTCTCAAAGATCGTAATAAGGTTGCGGGTCTTCTCGTGATTGGTGCTTTAGGTGGAAGCTTACTTTATTCCTCCAACGCAGCCTCAGCTTTTGAGAATCAAGTCTTGAGTCCTATAATCAGACAATCGCTGTATGTAGCTGTGGAAGAATTAGCTAAAGGATGCCATTCAGTGAGGGATATGAATATGTTTGGCGGCTACTTCAAGGAAGCGATCTAAACCCATCACTACGTGACACAAACTGAGAATCCTTCAAATCCGAGTGTGACTGAGGAAGCTGGAGACAGCAAAAGGCACTCAGGGAAGAAGGTCTGTCGGTGAGAGACACTAGTTCAACTGGAGAATCCTGTATTTACAGGTGAAGCAACAGCCAAGGCACTTTTGGGAAGAAGGATCAGTGTAGGCGGAAGCAGATGCAGCCTGGCAGCAGACTCCAAGCTTTCACAGGAGAGAGAAATGGGCAGTGGCACCCAGGAAAGAGAAGAGGTCATGTAGGCGAGGGCCCCAGTCCAGCCTATGAGGCTCCAGCTCACAGGAGAAGTAAGTGCTTCAGGCACCCAGGAAGAGGGTCATGTAGCGAGGTCTCCAATTCAGCCAGAATTGCACCAGCCTATACAGGAGGAGTAGCAGCCAAGGGCACTCCAGAGAAAGAGAAGGCCGTGTGAGGCGAGCCCCCAATCCAGCAACCGGGAACTTCCAGCCTATACAGGAGATGTAGGTGCCAAGGGCACACCCAAGAGAAAGAAAGGTCTTGGGAGAATCTCCAATCCGTCCGCACTCCCAGCCCATGCAGGAGGTAGGTCGCCAAGGGTACTCAAGAAGCAGAAGGTCCATGTGGGCGAGGTCTCCAATTCAACCGATTGCCAGCCTATACAGGTGGCGTGCGTGCTAAGGGTGCCAGGAAGAAGGTCATGTAGAGAATCTCCAATCCACCGGAACTCCCAGCCTATACAGGAGAAGTAACAGCTAAAGTGCCTCAGGAAGAAAGGGACACGAAGGTGAACTCATTCAAACCGAGAGGCTTGCCAGGAGCCACAATGCGATCAGAGTCAACTGTGACTGAAACAGAGACTGTTACTATTCCATATTCTACAGAATACCTATCGGATGCTAATCATACACGAACGAAGAGAGTGTTCGTTCAAAAGGGTGAAGCTGAAGTCAACTCATGTCGTCGTTTATAAAAACGGTTAATGGTGAGATCAGAGCGATATAAGTATCGCGAATACAGAAACTGGCAAAAGCGACGCTGTTTCAGAGAGAAAAATTGATCGTGAGACCGTCCAGTGAAGGCCAAATCGACAGTTTCTGTTGAGAGAAGTTTCCTTTTAAAACGATAACTGAGCAAGGATTCTAGTCTTCTCAAGGATGCTGGAAACAGTCGCTTTAAGCAGGAAAAGAATGGTGAAGAAGAAAGGTACACAAAGGTTTACAAGAACTATCAAGGGGTGTGAAAACTTCCAGATGCAATCTACTGTTTCTGTAGGTCCCGCGAACAAAGCACAAGACCGTGACTATCAGGTACCAAGGAAATTAGAAAACCCACTACTAACATGGTAACTAAAAGTTGATACTGAAGAGTGGAATCGAAGTGCAAAAGCAGCTTACAGCCTTACCAGATGGGTGACTATCGAAGTCTATTCAAGCAGTGTTGAAAAAGGCGAGTCAGGATTGCATAAGACATTTGCTGTTTCAGAGTCTAATCTTGCGACAGCTTTTAGCGTTAGATTATTACAGATGATTATACTTGCGACGCATGCATGGTGTGTGGATCGTGGTACGTGTTGACGAAGAAGAAAGTGCAAAGAGAGACCACTGAGAGTCGACCTTAGTCGAAGTCCAAAATATTAAGGAAACAAGCTTAATCGGTGTGGATGAGCCAGGGGTGCAATGATGGGACCGATAGATGTCTCTTTGATCCGAGAAACCATCGAATGTTGACCATACTACTTAGGAGGTTGGCGACTTACGAGATAACAAGGTTACGCAAAACTTGAAGCGGGTTGATAAAAATCGAAGAGAGTTACTGTAGATGGAAATAAACTATATAAAGTAACTGCTAGCACCAGATTTGATTCAACGTACTGCGGTGAGAATCGTTTCATCTGAAGAGTATGTACACTATTTTACCTAAAGCCAAAAAGACTCACGAAGGTGATGTTTACTACGACCTTACTGTGAACTTGTAGCTTATGCGTAAGTTTCAATCCTGCTGGTACATTTTAAACTTGGTAGCACATGTGAATGCTAATAATGTACTAGCTGCTAAGGTAAAATCTTAACGTGACCAATGCCTTTAAGGTAACCATTGGGAAGTACTGTGGTAACAAATTTCGCTTATTCGTAATCTCTTTCAGACCATTGTTGGAAACATTGAGAGGGTGGACTGTCAAGGATCTCATTACTGAAAATGTCAACAATATTGATATGCGGGGAGTTGGATCAGAGTGGCTCCAATCGCCAATGTTGTCGCAAAACAATGCAACTATTGAAAACGCCAAAGTCAAACAGGAAGTGTTGGTTGGTAAGCAATGATGGCTGGTATTGATCAATAAAAGTGGATGGCAGTGGGAAGGGTAAGCCAGTAATGTTGCCTTTATCGGTAAAGTGCACGCTGCTGGTAACAAAGGAAATTGGCTATCTAGCGGGCAAGGTTATGGCCGAGAACTGGAAAGGTGTTGTTGAGAAAAGCATGCGCTGATGCTGGAAATCTCTGGTAATAAAGCAAAGAAAGCCGCAGGTTGGTCTATTATTCATCTCCAAGAAATGGTGCGCGACAACTACACGGTCGGCAAAAGAAGGAGTCCTAAGAAATTCGGTTAGCTAAAGGTTCTATCGAACTGAAAAGAAGTTGCAACCTGAGTACAATGGTGGATTAGCTGTTGCCATCTGGGGCGCTTAGGTAGCCACCAGCCAGAAGACAATATCTGCCATGATGAAGAGCCAAAACAGGCGAGAGTGGTGTTTGGTCACTCGGATATTGATGCCGACGACTACTTTCACCCTGTTCAAGAACCAAACGTGATTATGGTGTTGATGGCGATGAGTGAGAAGGTGAAAAATCCTTTTAACAATTCACGTAGAGTCCAAGTATCTCACTGGCTGACGTTGAGAAGAAAAGGTGTGTCGATGAGATCACTGCTGATAAATTCTACCAGCAGCAAACACTATTGAAAACAAAGCTACATACCAGTCTCACATAAAGACGACTGCACCAAAGCAATAGATAGTTATGATGCGACTCAAGGGAGCTAGCTTTACCGTAATATCGCAAACTTCAACCTTTCATAATAAAGAGTGGATTGTCGACCAAGGTAGTCGACTTGCTGCAGGAGAGTCCTCTCTTGACTAAAGTACGTATTGTTCAGACTCGCTGTGAAAGGCAATACCTGCTTTGTAACTGGAAGATGGCTAATGCTGACCATATTTTGGTGACATTATGCTGATAAGACAGATGCTCCTGTCAACATTGACGCTGGAAAGACTCATAAAGTCAAAACAAGTAAAAGGGGTAATGACATTGCAGAACTCTGGTGAAGTTGTTTACACTCCAGGCCTGGTTGACAAAGACCGTGGTGATCTCATCAATGATGTTGTTGAAAAATTAAGAGGTCCTGTCAGAATTGCAGTCGAGGTCCAATCTTACCGCTAACCTGGGTAAGAACTGGTCCCAAACAGTTAATGCTATTAAGAGACACTATCTTGAGAGAAACCTTCAAAGAAGTTAAGGATAATCTTACTAAATTTGTGCAGGAAACAGTTGGTTGGAAAATGAGGGATTCATCAATCAAAACACAGATGAGGCTGGCTAAGCGTGCGCTTGATTAAGAAAAGGTGATGATAACAAAGGGTCCCTCCTGGTCTTACTACCTGGCACGTGACCCACGTGAGTTTGATGATTTCAATATCAAGCAACTCTGTTGTTCAAGCGAGACTTCTATGGGTAAGAATGTAGGGTGCACTGTCGAACCGTTTGAGTTAGTGGTTCAAAAGACGACTGCGCAAAAGGAACTCTGCACACACATGATGCCTTCCGGTGAAAGTGAGTTGCTACTTCTTCTCTCTATCAGGCAAACATTAAATGACTCTCAAACCCATAACATGGAACCTCTGCCACAGAGACAGACTTGAATGATTGCTATAAAAGCAACTAAAGATACTGTCTATGTCGTGGAACCAAAAACAACAAATCCCTGACTTTGCAGATAAGAAACAGAGAGCCTGCTGAAGGCTTAGTAACGATGTGCATGGTAAAATGATGTGCCACTACTTGAACTTAAAAGATGCCTCGCATCTGTTCTTGATTTCAACACTACGATGGCTTCATGGGCTCCTGAAGTTCTCATTTGAAAAATATGGTAAGTGAACACTGAAGCAGAGCGTAATGCGCTGCAGCGCGAAACTGATAAGGTTGCTCAGCGACAACAAGAATTACCTAGATTTCTGGTCCACGTCTCATCTCTATGAATATAAGTACGTAATCCTGAGCTCTTTGAAGAGCAAACTAATATGGTTCCAACACCTGGCGCTGGACAACTTAGTATTATGTGTTGCATTAGTACCCGAGTCGTGTGGCCATACAAACAGTGGTAAAGATGCGCCTATCCGTGAGTGTGGGCGGACACAGACCGTTACCATGCGACCGATTGGCAGCCATGGGGAGCTGTGGCTCGCGTTTTATGCAAGAAATCCATATAAGCGATGATTCTGTCTTCTTTTGCTGGTGACGGGATCTGATTAGTGGGGATTTTGGGGTAATCTGCCTTTACCTCACGGAAACTACTCGTCACGTAACGACCGAATGGTTTGCACCTGGGTGAGAAGCTCTCCAAGACACCGTGAAGGTACTGATTTGGAAGACGGTGCACAGGCTATGCCGCACTCCCGTCTGTTATCAAACTCAGAAATGGAGAATACTTTGGCTCTAGGGACTTAGCGTATACGTCATGAACGTCCCCAAATGATGGAAATCAATGGTACTAATCACTAGCCAATGACCTTAAATCACGTGACGAAAAGTGATCGTTACATATGAAGGGGTTATACTGATACGCTCGTAGCTTCTGGATTATCTTGAAGGAGCTAGCTGTCATCAATAAAGCAACTCAAGATTGTAAACGCTGCTTGGTTTCAAGAAAGTGGTCATGCAATACTGAGGAAATAGCGCTGAATCAATTCCGATAGGTGTTACGTCAGCTCGAGTGATGAGGAAAAGAGCGATTCCATTACGTGAGTAGATGACCTAGTAACTAACAACTTCATGACCAACCGTGGTCCAGGTGACAGGATTTAGTAATCCATCTGACTTCGATTCTGCGTGTGTCACTGTTTCCAATGATGACTTTGGTGTCTATGGTGGTAATCAGTGAGGTGCTCCAGAGCGATGTCATTTAAAACACAATACTCAGAGTCTGGGGTTACTATGGCTATGAAAAGGCTTCCTGAACTATGCTTCTAACATGCTAAAAGCTGAATCTAAAAGCTGGTAAAGATACTCTAGGTGATGACTTCATCATTAACAAGATTTCTCGAAAATTTCTCAATCTCGAAGAGTGGAAGAAAGCTTACTCAGAAAGTAGATGAATAACACTAAAAGGAGACGAGTCTATTAGAAATCGATGGTAAAACATACAATAGTATGAGGACTTGAAACAAGCATTTGCTGAAGCAGTTGATAAAGATAAAAGGCACTCTAAGTAAGGGCTCTGTCAAAATTTGACAACACCGTATCACTTAAAGAAAAACTCTTTAAGAAACTTCTTCAACAAACAGATAGCTTTAAAACTTCTATCTTTAGATAATTAATGGACTCCACCGGCTCAACAGGTGAGAGTTTTAATGATCCCAAAAGATGCCTTATTTTTCCAAACAGATTTCAAGTGAGGTGATAGGTATGCTAATAGAGCTATAATACAATATCTATATTCATATGATGAGCGAAAGAGGTGATGAAAATGAAAAATGGCGAGTATCTAATATTGGTTTGCTAGTCTGGTTTGTCTATCGACATGCAAAATCAGATGGGGAGCCAGGCTGATAAACAAAATGGAGACAAACAAAGCGCAAGTCAGCTCTCAAACTGCCTTAAGGAAAAGTTCCAGACTTGAGCTACGGGAGTTGATGGGAACTTCACATCTATCTGATTGCTAAGGGTAAAAGGTCTATCTCAAATTTTGGGCATCTTGGTGCTCTATTTGTCTAGCCAGCCTCCCTGATACCAATGAGCTGGCTAAAAGAAGAAAGCGATGACTATAGTTGTTTTGACAGTCGTTTCCTCCCTGGTCAAAAAGGCAGGCAAGCAGAAGAAGCCTTCATGGTATCAGATTGGATTATAAAATCTTCTGTCCTTTTAGACTTCGGGACAACTTTTAGCAGTTAGCGGAGTTCGTTCTATCCGACTCAGGCCTTTATTGATAAAGAAGGCAAATTGGTGAGGAGACTCAACCAGGCTTTATGGATAAAGGAAAGCTATTTTTGAGAATTTAAGAGACTATGAATTAGAGGCTTATTATGAATGATAAATTAAAAAACAATACTCTTAATTGGAGTGATCATTTATCATATCATCGGAATTTTATTTCTTTTGGAAAAAGGGCATAAAGCTACACCGATACCTCGTCAAAGTCAGAAGGTAAGTGGGGCAGAAAGTCACGACAAAAGTCTGGCGCCAGATAAAAATGCTGAAAGCCTACATGAAATCTATCTAGCAGGGAGGCTTGTTTCTGAGTTGAGGAGTATTTTTCAGAGTAGCAGGTGTGACAGATGCTGTCTGGTTATGCGAATGGTAGAGGAGAAACAACCCGAGTATGAATTGATCCGGCCAAACAGGAGCATGCTGAGACTATCCATGTGACCTATGACGTCAATCAAATCTCATTAAAAATCTTGCTCCCATTATTTCGACTATCAATCCAACCAGTAAAACAAGCAAGGTAATGACGTAGGACAACTATCGCACGAGAGTCTACTATACAGATGAAAAAGACCACAAAGTCATCAATCAAGTCTTTGATCAAAGTTGCTAAGAAGTACGACCAGCCTCTGTGGTTGAAAAGGAGCCTAAGAAATTTTATCGTGGCTGAGGACTACCACCAAGACTATCTCCAGAAAAATCTCTAATGGATATTGCCAGCATCAATGTCAATCAACAACACTATCCTGTTATTGATGCAAGTAAATATCCAAAACCGAGCGACGATGAATTAAAAACTCCATGTCTCCAGAGGAGTATGCTGTGACTCAAAACAGTCAGGACAGAACGTGCCTTTTCAAATCGTTACTGGGATCTAAATTCGAAGCAGGTCTTTATGTAGATGTAGGACAGGTGACCTCTTTTTCTTTCGAAAGATAAATTTGAATCGGGTTGTGGTTGGCCCGAGCTTTGCCCAGCCCTATCGGTCCAGATGTTGCGACCTACAAGGAAGACAAGTCTTATAATATGGGTCAGAACAAGTCAGAAGTAGAACTGGTGATTCCATCTAGGACATGTCTTTCCTGAGACGGACCTAGGACAAGGGAGGCTTACGCTATTGTATCAATAGTCTATCCATTCGCTTTATTCTAAGGATTAAATGGAAGAAAAAGGGTTGTGGTTATCTGTTAGATTATGTTGAGTAAGTTTTCTCAACCATATTAGTTTAGCAGATCTCCTGTTTGGGGTCTGAGCTATACTCAGGATATGCATGGAAAAACGTGAGTGAGTTGAGTTTTTAGGGCTTTGGGCGGGAGGTACACCTGCAGCCTATTAAAGAGTTAAAACGAGAGATTTAGCAGATGGCAGACTTGTTAGCTCAAGTGAAGCTACCGAGAACAGGGCTAGGTATGGTGGGTTATGTCAGTTATGAGGCTGCGCCTTTTTGAGAAAAAATTAGCAGTACCTGAGCTCCTTTACTGAGTATTTGCTTTTGCTACTGTTCATAACAGTGTTGAAACATCTAACATTCCTCTGACTTTATGAGGAGGTGGTGCCATCAAACTGGCGGGAAGTAACATCTGCTGAGGACTAGTGAAAAGACTGTGCAATTCACATCATTTACGACAGGGGATACTTATCAGGTCAATTATGCTGTCAACTCAAGCAGAATTTAAGTGCTAATCCTTTTGCGATCTACAATCGTATGGTGGTGGAGCAGGAAGCGGGATATAATGCTTACGTAGAGCAGATGATATGGCAGTGATTTCCATGAGTCCAGAACTCTGAGCAGAATGGTCGTGAGTTGACGACTCGTCCTATGAAGGGCACTAACTAAACGTGGTTTTGACTGATGCTGAAGACTTGAAAGAGGGAGCCTGGTTGGAGCAGGATCCAAAAAATCGCTCAGAGAATATGATGATAGTAGACCTCTTGCGAAATGACATGAATCGTATTTCTGAGGTTGGTAGTGAGCATGTGGAGCGTTTATGCCAGTGGAGCAGTATTCTACGGTGTGGCAGATGACTTCGACTATCAAGAGTCAGTTACGAGCAGATGTTGACCTAGTTGAAATCTTTCGTTCGCTCTTTCCATGTGGCTCCATTACAGGAACTCCCAAGATAGCGACCATAGAAATTATCAAGAACTTGGAACACAAGCTAGAGAGAGTTTGCACTGTGGAACTGTTGACTTCCTACTCCCAATGGACGACGGATTTTTCAATGTGACTATTCACTGAACTATTCAACTGCATGGAGGCAAAGCCATCTATGGTGTGCGGAGGTGGCATCACTTGGGATAGTACTTGGGTTAGAATACCGTGAAGTCCAGCAAAGGCAGCAGTTCTTTATCGAAAAACAGCCTCTTTTTCAGCTGAGTCGACAGGAAAGATTGGCGATTGCTCTTTGAAAGCAACATTCTAGAAAGACTGCGAAGGCTAGTCGTTATTTTGCCTTTCCATTTGACCAAGAAGTTCTGAAACAAGAGATAGAAAGGGTGCCAGTCTTGTGACCTTTTATCCAAGACTACCGTTTGCAGACTCTGTCTCCAGCAAGTCTGGAGAGACTAAAATCGAACGACAAATATTAACGCCACTTAGCTCTTGCTTCTGTCGGGCTGAACTTTTGCCAACAGGAGGCAGATTGCAGCGAGGCCTTTTTACCTACTTTAAGACGACACACCCGACCACATTTGACGAGTGGGGAGAGCAGAAATCATCTATCACACTGCTGATGAAAGGTGTGAAAGCCTCTATTGAGAATCTAGTCTTAAAAATGATGGTAAGCTCTATAGCACCTAGCATTCGCCCTGTTACCAGGGATTTATCGTCACATTTGCCCGAAAGCGGGCAGGGTGGAAGAAAAATGCTAACCAGAAGATTTGATGCGAGCAGAAGTCATCTATGGGTTGTAATGCAGTCAGGGGGCTTCAGCGAGTTGTCTGTAAAGGAGAACTAAATGAAACTAATATTTTGCTACACGGTTTAGGACAGTCAGCGATGGTTGGAAAGAGTTCAGGATTTGGCAGATATCTCTGAAGCACTGGATTTGACTTCCTGCAGGGGTTGGGACCTACCAAAAGCCAAGGAGCTATCGAGCAGCTTAACAGTGGAGACAGAGACCTTTTGTATTGGTTGGCTTGTCTTTAGGGGCTAGCACTGCATTAGAATTGTCAAGTTACGATTTGCCAAATCTTTCAAACACTGTTTTTATCAGGTTGTCCATTGAAACCCATGGGAAACATCCTTTTTATATTTCAATCTCTGATCTTAAAGCTTCTCCCAGGATATTTGAGAGCAGAGAACGGACAAACTCGCTTTTTAGTTGGAGTATCTGAAGAGTCAAAACACTTGATTTAAGAAGATTGCACGAATTGTTCTTATCCAACTTTGTTAATCTGTGGTAGCCAGGATATAAGCTAATCTAAAGTTCTATGAAAGATCTACGACAACTGATTCCAAATTCTCAGTTTCAGATTATTCTGATGGACCTCATGTTCCTGAATAGGGTTAAAGCCAAAAGAGTCTGCAAGAAATAACTAAAGTTTCTTGAATTGCTGAAATATGTTTGATAAAATAATATGGAAGTTGATATTGATATAAAGGAGAAAGATAGCCGTCAAAGATTATTGGGATTGACCTTGGTGGAACTTCTATCAAGTTTGCTATTTTAACGCTGGAAGAGAAATCCAAGAAAAATAGGTCTATCCAGACTCAACATTTTGGATGAAGGAAGCCATATCGTAGATGATATGATCGAATCTATTCAACACCGTTTGGGATTACTTGGATTATCTGCTGCAGATTTCGAAAGGATTTGGTATGGGTTCACCCTGGTGTGGGTTGACCGTGAGGAGCTGTCATCGGTGCCTCACAACCTCAACTGGAAAACTCTTCAACCGATCAAAAGAAAAATGGACCGGGTGTTCATTTTTCTCATCGACAACTTACAGCCACGTAGCTGCTCTTGGTGAGCGCTGGATGGGGGCTGGTGAAAACCAACCAGACGTTGTCTTTATGACACTTGGTACAGGTGTTGGTGGCGGTATCGTGGCTGAAAAGTAAATTGCTCACGGTGTCGCAGGTGCCCGCAGGTGAACTTGGACATATCACGGTTGACTTTTGATCAACCAATCACATGTACGTGTGAGTGTAAAGGCTGTCTTGGAGACAGTAGCTTCCGTTCTGATTGTCAACTTGACTCGTCGTTATGCAGATGAGTACGAAGCGATGCAGCCTTACAAACGCGATTGATACGGAGAAGAAGTACAGCTAAAACTGTCTTTGATTTGGCAAAAGAAGGGGATGACCTTGCTTTGATCGTTTACCAGTAACTCTCACGTTACGGTATTGCATTGCCAACTATAGTTCAATCCTAAACCCATCAACAATCGTTATCGGTGGTGGTAGTGTCAGCTGCAGGGAAATTCCTTCTCCAAGGCGTACAAAGGTTTATGATGACTTCCCTCGAGTTCGCACAACCACTAAATTGGCTCTTGCAACTCTGGAAATGATGCCGGAGTTATCGGAGCAGCCTCTCTTGTCTTACAATAAGATAGATTGATAAAGAGCTTGGATATTTATCATAGCTCTAAAAGAAAGAATAAATCAAATTAGAATTTTTAATTTTGGGAGGAGTGCAGATGAACACTACAAAACAATCCATAGTTGATAGCCACTTTGTCTATCGCTACGGAAGCTCATGAGGGCAATTTGATAAGGCAGAGGTAGATTATATAAAACACCCACTTTATGCTAACAGCAAGCCGATTGTTACTGAAGAAAAGAAAAAGCAGTGGCTTTGCATGCATGTTGACTGAGGACAGTCATTATACGGCTGAAACTACCTACAAAGCTGGTTTGCAGAAACAGTAGTTACTGCCATTCGAATTTTGTCAAGAAAAGGGGCAAGACTATCAAACATATCTGGAAAAATGTGAAATCTAATTCTCTAGCACGTGTTGTCAAATTATGAGATTTGAAAGCATAATTCGGATTTATCTAGATTGAAGTTCTGTTACTGACTTAAAGGGATTTGGAACGATTTGAAAAATATAAAAGGCTATCGATTGATCTGAGTATGTGAAAAGCTCTTTTATGCTATACTAGATTAAGACAATAATTGAGGTGAGAGTAAATGACAAAAGCAGATAAGATTTTTCAAAAGAAAATATTGAGCGAATTCTCACAATGAAAGATGTCTTTTCAGAACAGGTCGTCCCTAAAGTACAAAAGATGGGACTGTTGCCAATTCTAAGGTACTGCAGCGGCGTTGCTTTTGCGGGAATATGATTTGTCAGGGTGAATTCCCAATCACAACCTTGTCCCATGCTACTATCAAATCAGCTATCAAAGAACTACTGGATCTACCAAGACCAGTATAGCTAGAAGTTCTCAATGACAAGTACAATGTTCATTACGAATGACTGGGAAGTTGGAGATACAGGGACAATCGGTGAGCGTTACGGGCTGTTGTTAAGCACGACATCATCAATAAAAATCCTCAAGCAGTTGGAAGCTAATCCTGGAACCGTCGTAATATCATCTCTCTGGGATTACCAAGCTTTTGAGGAGACTGATGCCTTTCCTGTGCGCTTCAGACCATGTTTGATGTACGTCGATGTGAGTGGGAAATTTACCTGGATGCAACCTTGACTCAAGCGTTCTAACGATATGCTGGTTGCTCATCATCAATGCCATGCAGTATGTGGCTCTTCAAATGATGATTGTAAAACGCTTTGGTTGGAAAAGGTTGGAAAAATTTATTCTATTTTGTCATGCAGCTTCATATCTATGACAATCAATTTGAACAAAGCTCGAATTGCTCCCGTCGTGAACCTTCAAATTGCCAACCACGTTTGAGTCTGAATGTATGCCAGACAAGACCAACTTCTTTGTATATTAAAGCAGAAGATTTTTGAGTTGGTTGACTATGATCGCAGTGAAACCGCAGTTGAAGTTTCGACCCTAGCTTTTAATACACTTTCTTCAAATCTCTTCAAACCACGTCAGCGTCGCCTTACCAGTAGAATATATGTAACTGACTTCGTCAGATCATATCTACAATCTGCAGCTACTTTCTAGTTTCACTCTTTAATTTTCATTGAGTATAAAGAATAGAAAAAGAGAGTTGGAAATTCCAACTTCTTTTTGATAATTAGCGTGATACGCGACGGCGAGCTGCTTTTATGATTTTCTTCGATGAAAGCTGCTTTTGTTCTTCTGGTTCAATCACTTTCTTTTTGAATGCGTATACTGCACCTGCAACAGCAACAGCAGTTCCTGCAACATCCCTGTTGCGAGACCTTTAGCAAATCCTTTTAGCCATGAGTCTTCTCTCCTTTTATTTATACAATCAGACGGAAATAGCTTAAGATATAGCATTTTTCTGCCTGTCTATTTTGTGATATAATAATAGTAACGAAAATCGGGGAGTTTTTCAAGGAAAAACGATGAAAAAGCAAAATAATTGTGATTGTTGGTCCAACTGCAGTTGGAAAGACTGCCTCTAGCGATTGAAGTTGCTCAGCGATTCAATGGTGAAGTAGTCAGTGGGATAACAACAAGTCTACCGAGGCCTGAGATATTGGGACTGCCAAAGGCTGGTCCGGAGGAGCAGGCAACTGTCCCTCATCATTTGATTGATGTGAGAGATGTAACCGAGTCTTACTCGGCTTTTGATTTTGTTTCAGAAGCTAAAGTAGCCATCGAGAATATTCAAAGTCGAGATAAGCTCTATGTGCAGGTGGGACAGGTCTTTATATCCAGAGTCTGCTAGAAGGATATCATTTAGGTGGAGAGACACCACATGAGGACATTTTAGCTTATCGTGCTAGTCTAGAGCCTTTTTCAGATGAGGAGTTAGCTCATCTCGTAGATCAAGCAGGCCTTGAAATTCCCCAATTTAATCGTCGTCGTGCCATGCGTGCCTTGGAAATTGCCCATTTTGGTCAAGATTTGGAAAATCAAGAAAGTTTATATGATCCACTGATTATTTGCTTGGATGATGAGCGTAGTCAGCTTTATGAGCGTATCAACCACAGAGTGGACCTGATGTTTGAAGCTGGACTTATAGACGAGGCCAAGTGGTTGTTTGACCATTATCCAGGTGTGCAGGCTGCTAAAGGGATTGGTTACCAGGAACTCTTCTATTTTTCGTGAAGCGAGAGATTGGAGGAGGCTGAGCGATAGTCTCAAACAAGCGACTCGCCGATTGCCAGACGCCAGTTGACCTGGTTCCGTAACCGCATGCGGGTGACTTTTATCAGATGGGTAGAATCAGGTGTTAAAGAGCGTATTTTAAGCCAGATTGAGGAGTTTTTAAAATAGTTGAAACGGAGAAAAAGAGGAACGAGTCCTGCTCATTGGTGTTGAGCTCCAGGGCATGGATAATTTTGACCTCTCCATGGAAGAGTTGACTAGTCTAGCTAAGACAGCTGGAGCAGTTGTGTGAATAGCTACGAGACAAAAACAGAAAAATACGACTCTAAGACCTTTGATCGGTTTCCTGGTAGTTAGGAAGAAATTGCTCAAATGGTGGACGCAGAAGAAATCGACTGTCATCGTCAATCAACCGTCTGACACCTCGACAAAATGTCAATTTAAGGGAAGTCTTAGGTGTCAAGGTCATTGACCGTATGCAGTTGATTTTAGATATCTGCCATACGAGCTCGGAAGCCATGAAGGTAGCTACAAGTTTCATCTTGCACAACTCAAGTATCTCTTGCCTCCCGTTTGGTTGGTCAGGGATTATGCTCAGCGTCAGGCAGGGGGAATTGGTTCCCGTGGTCCAGGTGAAAGTCAGCTGGAGCTGAGACCGTCGTAGTGTTCACACCAGATTACAGATATCGAACGTCAACTCAAGGTGGTTGAGAAAACCGACGACAGTTCGAGAAAAACGTTTGAGTCAAGTACCTTTTAAGATTGGTTTGATTGGTTACACCAATGCTGGAAAATCAACCATCATGAACACCTTGACCAGTAAGACCCAGTGATAAAGCAGACAGGCTCTTTTGCGACTTTAGATGCGACGACTAAGAGTATCCATCTGGGAGGCAATCTCAAGTAACTTTGACAGATACCGTTGGCTTTATCCAAGATTTGCCGACAGAGTTGGTGTCCAGTTTCAAGTCAACCTTAGAAGAAAGCAAGCATGTGGACCTTCTGGTTCATGTTATCGATACAGCAATCCTACTACGAAAGCTGAAAAACAGTTCTTTCCATCATGAAAGACTTGGACATGGAGGATATTCCTCGCCTGACCCTGTAGCTAATAAAAAGCGGATTTGGTGGAGGATTTACGCCGACCCAAACGCCTTTATGCCCTTATTTCTGCCAAGTCTGAGGATAGTCGAGAGATTTTCAGGCACTATTTTTAGAGAAAATCAAGGATATTTTTGAATCTTTTACCTTGCGCGTGCCTTTTTCAAAATCCTACAAGATTCATGATTTAGAAAGTGTTGCGATTTTTGAAGAACGTGATTATCAGGAGGACGGCGAAGTGATTACAGGCTACATTTCTGAAAAACAAATGGAGGTTAGAGGAATTTTATGACTGATATCAAAACTTTGGCTCTAAAATATGGGGACTGCTACAAGTCTAGACAAGGTCTATCTGAGATCTGCTTCTAGCTGGAAAGACAGAGCAGGAGCAGTTGGCACTGATCACACCTCCGCCGAGTGTAGTTAACGCCTACTTTGCTGAACTCTACCAGAAAAAGAGTCCTGAGGCTGCGACGGATTATTTTGCAGAACTCAGTCAAGAATTGAATCTTTACAATGTTGAACCAAGTTTCACCTTTTAGAAAGTAAGCCTTTTATTCCGGCTTAATCTGTCTGGCAAATCCTTTGGTTTTTGTTATGAGAGTGAGGGTCTGGGTAGAATTTTCTCTGAAAATAAAGAGGTTATTTCAGAAGACTTGCTCTTTGAGATTGCGCAAATTTTCCCCATCAGCTAGTTTTTGTGGAGTCTGGTAAGATTTACATGAAGGCGATTGGTGAAGAGAAGTGAGTCAGCCTGGAAAAATCTCACAGCTTTAACAGATCTGGAAAATTTAGCAGATGGTCGTAAGCGTCTCAAAGGCTATAGTCAAGAGGATTTGCTAAGAAGCTAAATCTTTCTCTGGCAAGTTTTATTATCGCTCGGAAAAACCACGTACAGCTATGTTATATATTGATTAATTAGAAAGTATCGAATGGATATTCAATTTGGAACGGGGGCCGGTCAGCCTCTAAAGCCCGTAATGTTTCAAGTCTCGCCCTGAAACTCTTGGACGAGATTAACAGTTTGGCTCTTTGACTGTGGCGAAGGAACATAAAAATCGCATTCTGGAAACCACTATTCGACCACGTAAGGTCAGCAAGATCTTTATCACACACTTGCATGGAGATCATATTTTTGGTTTGCCTGGTTTCTTTCTAGCCGTGCCTTTCAAGCCAATGAAGAGCAGACAGATTTAGAAATCTATGGTCCCCTAAGGCATCAAATCTTTTTGTCTTGACCAGTCTACGAGTGTCAGGTTCACGCCTGCCCTATAAGATTCATTTCCATGAATTTGACCAAGCTTCTCTTGGGAAAATTCTTGAAACAGATAAATTTACAGTATATGCGGAAGAGTTGGATCATACTATTTTCTGTGTCGGCTATCGTATCATGCAAAAGGACCTAGAAGGCACTCTGGATGCTCAAAAACTCAAGGCTGCTGACGTACCATTTGGACCGCTTTTTGGTAAAATCAAAAACGGTCAGGATGTCATCCCTAGAAGACGGCACCGAGATTAGGCAGCAGACTATATCTCAGCCCCACGCCCTGGTAAGATTATCACTATCTTAGGGTGACACTCGAAAAACAGATGCTAGTGTGCGTCTTGGAGTCAATGCGGATGTCCTTGTCCATGAGTCCACTTATGGTAAAGGTGATGAGAAAATTGCTCGCAATCATGGCCACTCAACCAATATGCAGGCTGCTCAAGTTTGCAGTAGAAGCGGAGTCAAACGACTTTTGCTCAACCATATCAGCGCCCGTTTTCTTTCAAAAGATATCAGCCAGCTTAAGAAAGATGCTGCAACGATTTTTGAAAAATGTCCATGTGGTTAAAGACTTGGAAGAAGTGGAAATCTGAAAGATTGAGAAAGGAAAAAGTATATCACTATTCTCATTACAGGTGCTGCGAGGGCTAGCCCAAGAAATGGTCAAACTCTTTGTCCTAAAGATCCAACTCATTTTGCTAGGGTAGAAATAAGGAAAAACTAGTTCAGCTATACGGAAATCATCCTCAGGCGAATTGATTGAAATTGATATTACCGACGCTCAAGCCTTAGAAGAACTAGTTGCTGAGCTCTATCAGCGTTATGGCAAGATTGATGTTTTTAATTAACAACGCTGGTTAGCGGAATTTTTGAAGATTTTGACAAGATTTCTGATCAAGACATTCATCAAATGTTTGAAGTCAACACCTTTGCTCTCATGAATCTATCACGTTTGCTTGCAGCTCGTATGAAGGCGACTCGAAAAGGCCATATCATCAATATCGTCAGCATGGCAGGATTGATAGCGACTAGCAAGTCCAGTCTTTACTCAGCGACTAAGTTTGCGGCTATCGGTTTTTCAAATGCTCTTCGCCTTGAGCTCATGCCCTATGGTGTCTATGTGACGACTGTTAATCCAGGACCGATTTGTACGGCATTTTTCGACCAAAGCAGACCCAGATGGGACCTACCTCAAATCGGTCGACCGCTTCCTACTCGAGCCAGAGATGCAGTAGCTAATTATTAAGACCATAGGCAAAAACAAACGCGAGCTCAATCTCCAGCCTAGCTCAATCTAGCTCATAAATTTTATACCCTCTTTCCTAGAAAGTTGAGATATAGTTGGCAGGAGAAACTTGAGTATAAGTAAGAAAGCTGTTCCCTTGTGGAATGGCTTTTTGTTTTAATTCGGAGAAGTTGTTCGTCAAAAATAATCCCTGAAAAATACTGGTAGTTTATCCTATTTGATAGTTTTTGTAGTATAATTGTGATAAGGATGTTCATCAGAAAAAGAAGACCCTAACTAGCTAGTTTGCCTAGAAAAATGGACTATTTATAGTCGGAGGTTGACAATGGAATTATTGACAATTGACCAAACTCATTTCCATGACCCAAGAGAGAAACACAGGAGCTTGACCCTGAGATAAGAGAAGGAATTGTCCTGAATAAAACAGATTTTGCCAGTGTCCGAATTGGACTCGTTTGAAAAGTCAACTTCAAATCCAAGATTTGGATCCGATTTTTAGGAAAAATATTCTGGCCTATAACTGGGGGCAGATAGGTTTTTAAGTTACCAGTTTGGATATGGGGACGGCGTCAGTCTTACTACGGCTAATCAATCGCAATTTGGAATACCACGATTACTCGACTCTCACAAGAAAGAGGCTTGATCATCATTGCAAATGGAGATCCCTACACTATTTTGCTGGATTGTCAATCTGGGGCGGTCTATGCTGTTGATGCAGAGATGACCTATGATGACATGGTTGGCACCAGATTTTCTAGCATTTGTTAGAGCTATAGGGAACGGCTCAATCTGCAGTTTGGAAGGGTTGTGAAAGTGACTTCATCCACTTGATGACTAGAAAAGGCCAGCGTCCAGTTTGATATTCTGGCAGAGTCTGGTCGGATTTTTATGATTTGAAAATAGAAGGAGCAGGTCATGGAATTTATAGTAGCTGAGGAGGCATTCCTCAAAATATCGGATGTCAGAGGGAGCCTTGATTGCCCTCTTATAGCGGTAGGATAGAATTTCATTATGAAACCGTTCCACCACACGGTGATGAGATTTCTGCTAGTTGCCTTTGTTGAGGGCTTGATCTGCCCTTTTTGGATCTGTGGGAGAAATCTCATATTCTAGACGCTTACTACCTTTTTGAGCCGAAACTGTCAAAAGAAAGGAACGTGGGATCCGATAACCAGTATGCTCATCAACATTCCTTATGGGGAATACGCCAGCCTGAGACCACTGGTGCAATCACATATCTATTGAAACAAAACGGTCTTGAGTTGAAAAATGATTATGATGGACAAGTCATGACTTTGAAAACGAGTTGACAAAACTTGCATTGGCTTGCCCTAGATGCTGAATCGAAGAAAGGAACTAAAAATGGCAAAAGAAAAGAGTTACATTACCAAAAAGAGTTTAAGGATTTAATGGATGAAGGAAATATTGAAGCCCTTAAAGCAGTCTATGATCGTTGTGAATTAACCACTCATGATGGAAGATTTAGCTGTGTAACACCTCTGCATATGGGAGGGAGTCCCGGATGAATTGGTTATCTGGCTTGTCGAACAGGGCTTGGATATCAATATCCTGATTATTATGGAGCGACTCCTGCAGCCCGTCAAGCAATCTTGAGAGAGATACGATAAAACTCTTGTGTGAATTGGGGCAGACATTGAAAAAGCCCAACTACCTATGACGATCCCCTCTACATGTAGCAGCTGAATTTTTCATCCTAGAACAGTCAAATGTTTTTAATTGACAAAGGAGCAAATGTCAATGCTAAAAATGATATGGGAAGAAACCCCACTAGCTTCAGTCTTGATGGTTTGTCGAGATTTATATTGCCCAAACTGCTGAAATCTGCATCTATGCTTTCTGGATGCTGGTGCTAAGAAAACCTCTAAAATGAAGGAAAGAGTTGAGCAAATCGGCAAGGATTTTGAATTTCATCGAGAAAGTATCCATCCTGACTACATAGAGGCTGCAGATAAAGGATTAACAAAACTCTATGAGCTCTTTGATGTCAAGCCTGTAGAAAAACGCCTAACCCATGAGTGGAGTTTCAGCAATTTTCGTAAAAGAAGGTAGCTGGGAAGAACAATATGAGGAACTTTGGTCCTTCTTAATCCCTTGAGGTGGAACAGCCAAAACTGTTCAGGAGAAGTTATCCGTATACCAGGTCGAGTTCGAGATGAACTGGATCGCAATGGTGGGGTCAACTGGGACAGAAACTACCGCAAGATGCTACAGGCTATGCCTCAATACTTGTCTCTAGGAATCTCTCTTTCAGATCAAGAATTAGAAGAGACTAAAGAGCTTATTGCTCAAGTTCATGGGAAAGATTTTGATGACGAGCCTCGCCTAGACCGCCTGTGTCAGCTAGCTCTTGCTTGGATTGAGCAAAATCCTGAACCCCTTCTCCTAGAAAAACCAAGTTATAAGCGGTAAAAGGAATTTGAAGCTAGTTAAAATAAAGAAGTCATGGTGAAATGAGTGCAACTAATTGACCAAGTTATAGAAACTTATGATTTGTGAGTATTTTGAGACTGATTTGGATGATCCTGTAGAGGAAGGATATCTGGAAGATTATCAGGATATTTCTGGTGCTTCCGAGAAAGAGCTTCAAGCCTTTGAGGAAATATTTGGTATTCGTCTACCTAGTGACTTCAAAGAGCTTTATAGCTATAAGAATGGGAGTAAATACCTCTCTATTTTACCTTAGTGTGATTGACCAGAGAGATTTGACTTTTTCTCTTATGAGTTTGCAGGAAATTGAGACTTGTAAGACGTACTTTCAAAATAGAGATGCTCTGTTAACTGAATTTCCCGACTATTTTTCTAGTCAAGACCTGGAAAATATGCGTGATAGCAGGATTAAGCCCTATCTTTTTAATAAAAATGACTTCCTTTTGCCCAGTATTGTGACTCTTGTTATCTTATGCTGGATTTTGATCCAGACCAGGAGGGGCAGGAAGGGCAGATTATTTGCTACATCCATGATCCTGATGAAATTATCTATGTAGTAGAAGTCTTAAAAAACTGATTGAAAGGGATTATGGAAGAAATCATATGAATGGACAAATGTATCAGATAGCCTGTATCATGGCAGCAGCTAGGAAGGCTTTTAAAAGTGGGAAAGAAATATGCTATAAGCCTGAAAAATATACAAATAAGTTGAGCTTTCAAATTTTGCCGTCAGAAAATGGGGAAGCTACAGAACTTTAGTATTTGATTGGTTTGAAAACCTTAAGGAAAAAGGTTTGAAGGACTTAAAATTATTTTGCCCTATTTCAGTTGAAGACAGAGGATTTTAAAGACTTTTCCAATACGACACAGAGTTCAATTCCTCTGTTTTTATAAAAGATGGGAAGGCAGTTATTTCCTACCAAAATTGGGACATTGCTTTCCGCAGAGTCAGGCTGGGATGTTACCTACACCGAGTATGAATGGGAAAGGCCTTTTCAAGACATTCCCCACTATGAAAAATAATATGGAGAATTTAGGGACGTCTTGGCTCGTATAGAAGGTCTAGCAATTAAAATTGAATGTGAGAACTTTGCCAAAGTCTTTCACTCTGCTAGAAACTTTTTACTAGACCCAGAGTCGGTCAAAGGACTGGCAGAACCTCAAATTCCACCGCAACATCTAAGCATATTTAGAGCTGCAAAGTGCAGCGGATGTTTTTGAGACAATGGGCTCCTGGAATGATGAACCTGGATGGCTGGCACAAGATAAGGGACTTGGTCAACAATACGATGACCTTTCGGATCAGTTGCTAAGAAATATTAGATTAGCCATTCTATTTACCATCAACGAATGGTGATTGTTTATACTCTTCAAAAATCAAATTCAAACCACGTCAGCTTCGCCTTGCCGTATATGTGTTACTGACTTCGTCAGTTCTATCCACAACCTCAAAAACGGTGTTTTGAGCAACCTTTGGCTAGCTTCCTAGTTTGCTCTTTGATTTTTCATTGAGTATTAGGAGGAAGAAAATGAGGGAAAGCTAAAGTTAAGCCTATTGAACAAATGGAACTCGACAAGAATTACAGTGTTGTCCTAAGCTCCAGCCATGCTACATGATGGTCCGAGCCTTTGTCTTGACCAGTGAGAAGGAAGCTTTTCAATCGCTACTGTCTGCTTGAAGTATCGCCTTTGGGTGTGAAGGAGATAGATGCTTAGGATTGTGACCATGTTTGGGAGGAAGAGCCTCTACTCTATACAGATGGACAAAATATTGGAATCATCAAGGCTGGCAAGGAAATGGTCTATTATACTGGTGATTTTTTCTCATCCAGAAATCATTACCATAAAGGATTCCCAGAGTATACTTCCTAAAAAGGCACAGAGAGATATTTTCAAATCGTATCAGATAGCGACCAGATACCCGTGTGTTTTGAAGATCAAGTCTATACAAATCAGGCAAGAAACTTTGCCCTTTTAGAATTTGATAGAGAGAAAAAGCAGGCTAAGTGGACCACTTATTCGCATATTGATAAAAAGAGTTTAAACCACCACGACATGAACTCAAGTGTTTGTCCTAAAATCGATAGTATGAAATGTTGGAAGCAAGAGCTCTATGCCTTTAGCTCTGGAGAAAGTCAAACCTCTGTCAATAAATGGGGCATGGACTATTATGCTCTTGTTAAAATCTCTAGTGATGGTCGTATTATCGAAAAATTATTAGAATCTGAACATTTAAAGGCTTCAGGTAAAAAAGCTGGTGTCAATGGAATTTTTACGGATTCGCCTTATCTTATCCTGAGTCCCCTATTTAAGAATGATGACTGGAAGGGCAAGCAAAAGCTATTTTCTCTGGCAACAAGAGAATGGTGCGATATAGCCTTGCCTAGAGGAATGAGTAAACACAAGCTTCAAAATATGACAGACAACTTTTGTTTAACCTTCCTGTACGACAGAGGATTAAAAGAACTTGCCCTTTGTCAGATTGACTAGGCTGTGAGGCTGAATTTGGTAGCTTTTTATTGATAGGTGCTATTCTACAGTATCTATTTTGAGCTGTTTTCTTGTCAAATTTGACCAAGTATTGCAATTTAAGTCTTAAAAATAGATTATACTAGTTCTATTATTGTGAAAACGTTTGCGTTTTTGTTGATGATGATTATTTAGGAGACAATGATGGGAAATTAACAGCCATTTATCATAGACCAGAATCAGAGTATGCTTATCTTTACAAAAGAAGGTCAGCTACATATCCGAATTAGAACCAAGAAAAATGATGTCCAGCAGGTTATCTTACATTATGGAGATCCCTTTATTTTTCATTGAGGATAAGTATGAAGCCAAGAAAAGAAATGACCAAAGTAACCTCAGATGCCCTATTTGACTATTGGCAGGTTACGGTATCGGTTGGTTTTGCACGGATTCAGTATCTCTTTGAGCTCCTTGATGAGGAAGGTCAGGGTGTTTTTACGGTGATAAGAGGTTGCGTAGAACATACTCGCAGAAAACTTGGATGCTGATGGAAACGGCTTTAACTAACCCATACATTCACGAAATCGATGGTTGTCAGGTTCCAAGTTGGGTTTCAAATACCGTTTGGTACCAGATTTTCCCAGAACGATTTGCAAATGGAAATCCTAAATTGACTCCTGATGGAGCTCGAGAGTGGAATGCAGCCATTGCACCTAATAGGATGACTTTTTGGTGGAGACTTGCAAAGGGATTATCGACCGTAGACTATCACTAAAGATTTGGGAGTCACTGGACTTTACCTATGTCCGATTTTTGAGGCTCAGCAACCAATCACAAAGTATGATACGACGGATTATTTTGAAATTGACCGTCACTTTGGAGACAAAGAGTTTTCATGCATTTGAGTCGAGAAGCTCTAAACGTAGCATTAAGATTATGCTAGATGCTGTTTTCAATCATATCGGCTACCAATCTGCCCAGCTGGCAGGATGTTTCTAAAAATGGAGAAAAATTCCCCCTTATAAGATTGGTTCCATATTCAAGAGTTTCCAGTTACTGAGGATAAACTTTCAGAATCCAAGACAACTCCCTTATCTATACCTTTTGCCTTTGCTAGCTATAGCCCTAAGTTGAATACAGCTAATCCGGAGGTTAGGGACTATCTTCTCAGTGTTTGCCACTTGCTGGATTGAGAACTTTGATATTGATGCTTGCGCGCTTGGACGTTTGCCAATGAGTGACCATCAGTTCTGGAAAGATTTTAGAAAGGCAGTTCTAGCTAAAAAGCCTGATTTGTATATTTTGAGGTGAAATCTGGCATACGTCAGCCTTGGCTACTGAGGGACAGTTCCATGCTGTCATGAGATTACCCGCTCTCTGAAAGTATCAAGGATTATTTCTTGCGTCAGCGTAAAAAGACAAACAGTTTATTTCAGAAATCAATAGCCAGTCTATGTACTACAAGCAACAAATCTCAGGAGGTAATGTTTAACCTTTTTAGATTCTCATGATACAGAGCGTATCCTCACAACTGCCAAAGGAAATATCCAGCATGTCAAGGCTGCTCTAACTTCCTCTACCTTCAAAAAGGGCCCCTTATACTATGCTGGAACAAACTGAGCACTAATTGGTGGACCAGACCCTGATTGCCGTCGTGTCATGCCTTGGGACCGTGTGTCTGAGAGACAATGACATGCTGAATTTTTCATGAAACAGTTGATTCAAGTCCGTGAGGAAGTGAGCAAGTATGATTCAGCATGGAAATTATCGCTTGGAAGAAGTGAAACCAGATAGTTTCTTGCCTTGAGCTGGAACTACCAAGGAAAAAGAAGTTCAAGCCATCTTTAATCAGTCTTCTGAGAATTTTTGTTTTAGAAAAGAGACTCTGTTGATTTAGCTAGTCATTGCCATCTTAAAGATGGTCAGCAAAGTCATCTTGCCAGATGGATTTGTAGTTACTATTTCTGAGTAAAAGGATTAAAATAATGGCACTCAAGAAGTTTGTGGTATTTTTCGTGCACTATGATAAGGAAACTTATCAGGTTGTACGCTACATGGAGCAATGAACCATCGGAAGAAGATGTTCAGGATTTTTGAAAATCAATACAGCATTCGTCTACCAGAAGATTTCAGAAATTCACCATATCGATCTCTAGGAGGTCTCTTTATGGAAGTCAGAGAGCTATGGCCAAGAGCCAAGAACACGATGTAGCACCATTTTGGACCTTCTGTCGAGTATTAAGGGTCTTGGAGTGCAAATGGCATCCCAGACTTCTTAGACATTCGATCTTAAAACCAAGAATTACACGCTCTGGGGTTTTGTGGATTATATTCCATTTCTGTCTATCATCGAGGGATGGAGATCTGATTTTTGCTTTGATAAGGACAATCATATTGTAGCTCTAGATTGGTATAATAGTGGCGAATCGGAAGAGCTTGAATGTGATTTTCAGGACTTTTACTCATCAAATTACCGAGCTAGAAGAGCGTAAAAATGAGATGGTCAAGCTTTTGGAAAAGGAAATCTAGTCAATAATCTATAAGGAAATATCAGTTTGATAGTCAGTAAAAGAGGTTGGGACAAAAGGTCCCGACCTCACTTTATTTCTAGCAATCAAACTTTGACGCGGTAGTTGATTGAACTTTTTGTTCGTGCTTTTTATACTCTTCGAAAATCAAATTCAAACCGACTCCAGAGTCGCCTTACCGTACTCAAGTACAGCCTACAGCTAACTTCCTAGTTTTCTCTTTGATTTTCAGTGAGATTAGACCCCAAAAGGTCCTAATCATCCTCGCGGAGGCTGGGACTACGAAATCGAGACTTTGTCTATCGATTTCTGTCCCACCACTTTAATAAAATCATTCACTAAATGTACATTCAGATTTTTATAGTTTTTCTACAAATTATGAGAATCAAAAGTATGATTTTTATAGAGTTCTATTGATGTTTCTATATTATTTTATAGAATAGAAGTAATAATACAATAAAAAGTAAAAAGCGTTTTCAATTAAAAATGGAGCGGTTGCTAATAAGGAGAACCCTATGGGAAAAGATTGTGGAATCATAAAAGTATCTATAGCATCCGTAAATTTACGGTCGGAACATGCTCAGTACTTATTGGGACTTGCTCTGTTTTATTTGGAGCTAATCTGAGCTTCAATTTCAAGTACTGTATCTGCGGATGAAACTCCAGTCGCTGTTGCTACAGAAAATGTGGAGAAAGAAGCTCCCTAGAGAAGCTGTGGTATCAAAAAGCTACAGACAACCTGTAACAACAGAAACTGTTACTAGTGAGCAGTAGAAACCAATCATGAAGTGAGAAAAAGTGGGAGCGCCAACTACTGAGATACTCACAGGAAAAAGAGAACCTCTGATGTGCAGAAGAAAGCTCCAGCTGTGACTCAGGATCAATCTGCTCAAAACAGAAAAACCAGAGCTCAAACCTGCAACTAATGATGAAGGTAAAACAGTTGATTGAGGATAGAAAAAGTGAGAATTCAACCAAAAGCTGGCATTTCAAGCTCAATGCCAATGCTAAAGATACGGTCAAGCCAGATGCCGATGTTTCTAGTTGGAAGAAATTAGACCTTCCTCATGACTGGAGTATTTACAATGACTTTGACCATGACTCACCTGCCCAAAACGAGGTGGGCAACTCAATGATGGTGATGCTTGGTGTCGTAAGACACTAAACTCGATGAAGAAGACCTCAATAAGAATGTTCGTATCACATTTGATGGGGTTTACATGGATTCTCAGGTTTATGTAAAATGGACAGCTAGTTGGTCACTATCCAAATGGTTACAACCAATTCTCATATGACATCACTGACTATCTCCATAAAGACGGTCGCGAGAATGTCATGGCGAGTGCATGCCATCAACAAACAACCAAGTAGCCGTTGGTACTCAGGAAGCCAGGATTTACCGTGATGTTACCCTTCAAGTCACAGATAAGGTCCATACTGAGAAAAATGGAACAACTATCTTAACACCAGACCTTGAAAAACAACAGAATGGCAAGGTTGATACTCATGTAACAAGTAAGATTGTCAATACTGATGATAAAGATCATGAAATTCTTGCTGAATACCAAAATTATCGAACGTAATGGTCAAGCTGTTACGGATCTAGTTCGTACAGCTAGTCAAGTCTTGAAAAGCTCATCAATCAGTCAGCTTGAATGCTATTTTACAAGTTGATAAGCAAAACTTTGGACAGTTAATAGCGACTAGCCTGCCCTTTACGAATTGGTGACACGTGTTTATCGTGATGGTCAATTGGTCGATGCTAAGAAGGACTTGTTTGGTTACCGTTACTACAATTGGACACCAAATGAAGGTTTCTCTTTGAATGGTGAACGCATTAAAATTCCATGGGTTTCTCTTCACCATGAAGCCATGGTGCTCTTGAACTGAAGAAAACTATAAGGCAGAATGTCGTCGTCTTAAACAAATGAAGGATATGGGTGTGAACTCTATTCGTGCAACCCACAATCCAGCTAGTGAGCAGACTTTGCAGATTGCTGCTGAGCTTGGTTTGTTGAGTCCAAGAAGAAGCCTTCGATACTTGGTATGGTGGTAAGCAAAACAGTATGACTACAGTCGCTTCTTTGACAAGATGCTACTCACCAGACGCTAAAAGGTGAAAAATAGTCTGATTTTGACCTTCGTACCATGGTTGAACGAGGAAAAACAACCCTGCTATCGTTATGTGGTCTATCGGTAATGAAATCAGTGAAGCAGACGGAAAAACCTCGTTCTCTAGCAGCAGTTAAACGCTTTGGTTCAAGTTATCAAGGCTGTTGATAAGACAGCTATGTCACTATAGGGAGCAGATAAGTTCCGTTTTGGTGATGGTAGTGGTGACCATGAAAAGATTGCCAATGAACTGACGCGGTTGGATTTGAACTATTCAGAAGACAACTTCAAGAAACTTCGTGCAAACATCCAAATTAGTTGATTTACGGTTCTGAAACTTCCTCAGCTACTCGTACACGTGGAAGTTATTTCCGTCCAGAACGTGAATTGGTCCCACAGCAATCAGAGCTACCGTAATTACGAGCAATCAGACTACGGTAACTGACCGTGTTGGTTGAGGGTAAAAACAACAACAGCATCTTGGACTTTTGACCGTGACAATGCTGAGTTATGCAGGTCAGTTCATCTGGACAGGTACGGACTATATCGGTGAACCTACTCCATGGCATAGCAAAACCACACACCAGTTAAAAGCTCGTACTTTGGTATCGTAGATACAGCTGGTATTCAAAACATGACTCACTTCTTTGTATCAAAAGCCAATGGGTTTCTGCTGAGAAGAACCAATGGTTCACTGCTTCCTCACTGGAACTGGGAAAATCCTACCCTAAAAGAGAATGTAGCGGATGCGAGATGGTAATATTCAGTCCGATGCCTATTCTAATGCAGCAAGTGTAGAACTATTCTTGAATGGTAATACTCTAGAGCAAGGCATTTACTAAAACAAACAAGTGATGGACGTACTTACCAAGAGGGTGCTAAAACCGAATGAACTTTACCTTGAATGGAAGGTTGCTTTTGGAAGCTGGTACTTTAGAAGCAGTAGCTCGTGACAAGCAGGTAATATCATTGCTCGTGATAAGATTGTGAGCTGCTGGAGAACCTGACAGGAGTTCGTTTGGTCAAAAGAAGAACATGCTATCGCAGCTGATGGAAGAGACCTCACTTATATCTATTACAGAATTGTTGACAGTAAAGGTAACGTAGTTCCTACAGCCAATAATCTTGTTCGCTTCCAGTTGCATGGACAAGGTCAGATTGTCAGTGTGGATAACGGGGAACAAACCAGCCGTGAACGTTACAAAGAACAAGCAGATGGTTCATGGATTCGCAAAGCCTTTAATGGCAGGGTGTTGTGATTGTCAAATCAACTGAGCAAGCAGGTAAATTCACCTTGACTGCTCACTCTGATTTCTTGAAATTCTGGTCAAACAACTATCTTCACAGGTAGAAAGACCAAGAGGAAAAACTCGCTTTTAGGTATGAGGGTTCTAAAGTTCGTACAGTAATCGGTCAAAGCCAGCGAAAATGCCTTCAAAAATAGGATTTATCTACAGTGATGGCGTCGTGCAGGGATTCCAGTAGAATGGTCCGCAGTTGATGTCAACCAACCTGGTATTTTTACTGTTACAAAGTGTGGCAGAAGGAAGAATGTAGAAAAGCGCGTGTTGAAGTCTTGGCACTCCAAACAGAATTACCTGTAGTTAAAGAAATTCACCAGCTACAGACCTAAGTGAGAGTTGACAAATCTGTTTCCCATGTATTGTCGGATGGTACTGCTCAAAGGAAGCTATGACGTTGATAGTGGGAGAGTTTGCAGCTGAAGATCAGCTAAATTAGCTATCCCAGGCTCTCGTATCCATGCTAAAGGAATCTCAGAGAGATGATGAAATTGATGCGACACTGCAGTTGCCGAGGGTCAAGCTGCTGGTCCAGTGGTACGACTGTAACAGTGAACGAACAAAAGCTGTAGAAGGTCTCTCAACTGACCATCCAGTTCTATACCATAAACTTTGGCATATGGAACTGCTTACCTGAGAGTCAAAGCTGGCTGAAAACGCTCAGTGACCAGTTATCCAAGCTAACGAAGCAAATGGTGTGCGTGCAAGCATTTATAGTTCAACCAAATGATGGTGGAGCACTCCAAATGTATGCTATCCAATTCTTACAAGAAGCTCACCAGATGTGAACGTTTGAGCCTAGAGGTGAAAACGCAGATGCTCTGAAAGATGACCCAAACTGTTGGAATCAAGGTATTTTGCTCACTATCAAGATGGTACTCTAGGCGGTCTTGAAAGCCAGACAAGGTAACCTTCTCAACTACAGGTGAAGGAGACCTAGCTGTTCGTAAAGGCATGCTTGATTCATAAACCTGGTCAAGTAACTTTGAAAGCTCAATTTGAAGGAGCTGAAGGTCACATTGACTTGAACATTCAAGCGAATACTGAAAAGCAAAGTTGTCAAAGCCATTCGTCCAGTAAGTGTGTGACAGGTTTGAACCAAGAACCAAGTCTACCTGATACAGTAACTGTGAAGAGTATGACAAAGGATTTCCAAAAAGTACACAGGTTACTTGGCAAGTAGTTGCTAAGGAAGACCTTGCTAATACCATAAGCTTTGATGTTCTAGGTAAAGTAGAAGGGCTTGAAAAGCAGAGCTCATGCTAAAGTTTCTGTAGAAGGTATCATGCGGTCGAAGAAGTGACTACAACAACTCGGTTTCAAAAACTCCTCAATTACCAGAAAGTGTCCGTACTTACCACTCAAATGGACAAGTATCTTCAGCTAAAGTGACTTGGGATGCTATTGACCCAAGCCAATATGCAACTGAAGGTAGCTTTACAGTGACAGGGCATGTTGAAGGTACTCAATTACCAACAAAACTTCATGTTCGTGTGTCTGCTCAGACAGAAACTGAGTTGCTAACATTTCTGACCAGTGGACAGGTTCAGAGTTGCCACTGCCTTTGCATCAGACTCAAATCCAAGTGACTCAGTAGCCAATGTCAATGACAAACTAATCTCATTTAATGATCAACCGGCAAACCGTTGGACAAACTGGAAACGTACAAGTGAAGCGTCAGTAGGTATTCTCTTTGGTGATTCGGGTATCCTGTCTGAAACGTTCGGTTGACAACCTCAATATTGCCTTCCACGAAGATCACGGTGTTGGTGCACCTAAGTCTTATGTCATCGAGATACTAGTAGGAAAAGATGTTTTCAACAGTGCCTAAGAATCCAAGTTTTGTGGCTAGTGAAGACCACGTCTTTAACGATGACAATAATTGGAAACAAGTGACAAATCTTAAAGCTCAGATCAAGTGAGAGCTGGAGAATGACTCACTAGCTTTGATAAAGATCCAATACTCACGCGGTTCGTATCCGTATGGTTAGACCAGATGGTAAATGGGGCACTTCTATTACAGAAATTCAAATTTTTCTCTAAACAAGTAGCTGCAGCTAAAAGAAAAGCTCAAGCGCAAATCCAAGTGAGATGGAAAGATCTACCGAACTTTAACCTGGCTTGACTGACTATTATCTAAAAAGCTAAAGAGAGACCAAACACCAACAGCAAGTGTATCAGATAATGGTATTGCTACAGTGATTCCAAGTGTTCGTGAAGGGGAGCCAGTTCGAGTTGTCGTTAAGGCTGAAAACGGAGATATCCTAGGTGAATACCGCCTACACTTCACAAATGATAAAGAGTTACTCATAAATAAAGCCTGTTGTTGCTGTTAAGTCATCACGTTTAGTTGCTAAGGGTCCTCTCTTGAGTTGCCTGCGAAGTCCCTGTTTACTTCACAGGTAAAAGATGGCTATGAGTAAAAGATTTGGCTGTTGAATGGGATGAAGTTCCAGCTGAAAATCTAGCGAATACTGGTGAATTTACAGTTCATGGTCGCGTTTTGGGTACTGATTTAACTGCTAGAGTAGCAGTACGTGTGACTGATAAACTCGGTGAAAACCTATCAGACAACCCAGACTTCGATGACGATAGCAACCGTTCATTTGCTTCTGCAACCAATGATATTGATCCAAATTCTCATGACCGTGTGGACTATGTTAACGATGGTTCAGATGATGAAACCCGTCGTTGGACTAACTGGTCTCCAACTCCATCTGATAATCCAGAAGTTTCAGTAGGTTATCTTTAAGAAGCTGGTAAGATTGTTGAACGCACAGTTGCTGAAGGAAGCATTCGATTCTTCTCGAGACGGTGGAGACAGATGCACCTTCTAAACTAGTCTTAGAGCGCTATGTGGGACCAGAATTTGACTCACCAGAATACTACTCTAACTACCAACCATACGATCCAGAACATCCATTCAACACTCCTTCTAACTGGGAGAAAGTTGAATACCGTGCGGATCAAGATATTCAAGCGGGAACCGATATCCATGTAACCTTTGCTCCAGTCAAAGCTAAGGCTATGAGATGGCGCATGGATAGAAAAAGCTGATACCAGGGTGTGGCTATTATAGAAATGACCTTCATTGCTCCAAGTGAGGAACCTAAGAATAGTACAGTTGCAAAAACTTCTTGTGGATGGTAAAGAGGTGCTGACTTCTCTGAAGATCGTGTGAATTACCAAGTAACCTACAGTGAAATCGTCCTCGAAGTAACAGTGAAGCTGGCGAAAAGCATGGCAACAACTATTGTTGATAGTGGTGATGATAAACTTCCAGTCTTGATTCATCTTGTTTCAGAAAGTGGTAAACATATTAAGGAATACCGCATTCAATTGACTAAGGCAGATGCTGAAAGTGCTAAGACAGAACCAGCTGTACACGAAGTCCCAGAGTTCACAGGCGGTGTGAACGGAGAAGAACCAGCAGTTCACGAAGTACCAGAGTTCACAGGTGGTGTGAACGGAGAAGAACCAGCTGTATACGAAATCCCAGAGTTCACAGGTGGTGTGAACGGAGAAGAACCAGCAGTTCACGAAGTACCAGAGTTCACAGGTGGTGTGAACGGAGAAGAACCAGCTGTATACGAAGTACCAGAGTTCACAGGTGGCGTGAATGGAGTTGAAGCAGCAGTTCACGAAGTCCCAGAACATACTTTAGGAGCGAAAGTAGTCGAACCAGCAGTTCACGAAGTTCCAGAATACTCAGGTGGTGTAAATGCAGTCGAAGCAGCTGTTAACGAAGTTCCAGAGTACAAAGGTGGTGCCAATGCAGTCGAAGCAGCGGTGAACGAAGTCCCAGAATACACTGGTGGTGTGAATGCAGTCGAAGCAGCGGTTAACGATGTGCCAGAGTACAAAGGTGGAGCCAATGCAGTATTTGCAGCGGTTAACGATGTACCGGAATACACAGGTGGCGTGAACGCAGCCGAAGCGGCGGTCAATGAAGTCCCAGAGTACAAAGATGAGCAGTCGATTGTAGCCCTTGCTATGTCACAAGACAAGACTTATCGAGGCACCTGCAAAGCCGTCAACATATTCTCCCTGAAAGCAGGTACTGGGAAAATGCAACCCTTGCAACAGCAGGTGTTGTGGAGCGCTTCTTGGACTCTTTGCGATGGGAAAGAAGAAAAGACGAAGAATAAAATAATCTGACTTTGTTTTAGATTATAGAGATTGGACAAACAAACCAAAGTTCAACTATAAAAAGTGGACAAACTAGTTTCAAGAAACAGAACTAGATCTTGTCCACTTTTTATATTCTTATTGGGAGAAAAATCCTTAACAAAGATGCTAAACTTGATAATTGGTTTTCAAATAACAAAACAAATAAGAAAGCCCTTTGTGGCTTTTGTTTCATAAAAATAGTAAAAATAGTAAGAGTAGAAATGGAGTTCTAGAAATGAAACGTGTTGATCAATTTAAAAATAAGAAAGTATTAGTCCTAGGATTAGCCAAATCTGGGTGAGTCTAGCACGTCTCTTGGACAAGCTAGGTGCCATTGTGACGAGTTAATGACGGTAAACCATTTTGAGGAAAAATCCAGCAGCTCAAAGTCTTTTTGGAAGAGGGAATCAAGGTTGTCACTGGTGGACATCCTTTGGAATTGTGGATGAGGATTTTGCTCTCATGGTGAAGAATCCAGGAATCCTTATAGCAATCCGATGATTGAGAAAAAGCATTGGAAAAAGGTATTCCAGTCTTGACTGAGGTTGAGGTTGGCCTATTTGATTTCAAACTCCAATCATTGGCATTACTGGTTCAAATGGTAAAGACAACGACGACAACCATGATTGGTGAAGTCCTGACTGCTGCAGGACAAAATGGCCTCTTATCGAGAGAACATCAGTTTATCCTGCTGGTCAGGTTGCTCAAACTGCAACAGCTAAAGGAAACCCTTGTCATGGAACTTTTCTTCTTTCCAATTAATGGGAATCCAGGAATTCCATCCTGAGTACTGTTATCACCAACCTGATGCCAACGCATATTGACTATCACGGTTCTTTTGAAGACTATGTGGCAGCTAAGTGGAATATCCAAAAACAATATGACAGCTGATTACCCTAGTGTGAACTTCAACCAGGGAATTAGCTGAAAGAACTTACGACAAAGACAAATGCGACTGTAGTACCATTCTCAACATTAGAAAAAGGTCGACGGAGCTATCTTGAAGATGGTCTTCTTTACTTCCGTGGTGAAAAAGTCATGGCAGCTGATGAAATCGGTGTTCCAGGTAGCCACAATGTGGAAAAATGCTCTTGCAACCATTGCTGTTGCTAAACTCGTGGCGTTGATAATGAAACCATCGAGGAAACCTTGTCAGCCTTTGGAGGTTAAACATCGTCTCAATTTGTAGACCAAATCAATGGGGTGAAATTCTACAATGAGTAAAGTCAACCAATATCTTAGCAACTCAAAAAGCCTTGTCAGGATTTGATAATATGAGGTTATCTTGATTGCTGGTGGATTGGACCGTGGCAATGAGTTTGACGAATTGGTTCCTGATATTACTGGACTTAAGAAAAATGGTCATCCTCGGTCGGTCTGCAGAACGTGTCAAGCGTGCAGCGAATAAGGCTGGTGTGGCTTATCTTGATGCGACAGATATTGCAGATGCAACCCGCAAAACTTATGAACTTGCAGAAGAAGGAGATGTTGTTCTCCTCGGTCCTGCTAATGCAAGCTGGGATATGTATGCTAACTTTGAGTACGTGAGATCTTTTCATCGACATCTTTGGCAGGAGTTAAAAGGGATAATATGAAAAATAGTATTTACAGGTGGGGGAACGGTTGGACACGTTACCCTCAACCTTTGTTAATACGCTAAGTTCATCGAAGATGGCTGGGAAGTCCACTATATTGGTGATAAAATGGGATTGAGCATCATGAAATTCTCAGTCAGGCTTAGATGTCAAATTCCATTCTATTGCAACAGGAAACTACGTCGTTATTTCTCGCTTGTAAAATATGGTTGACGTCTTTAAAGTTGCATTTGGAATCCTTCAATCGCTCTTTATCATGCTACGTGTTCGTCCACAGGCCCTCTTTTCTAAGGGAGGATTTGTATCTGTTCCGCCTGTTATCGCGGCACGAGTTTGCAGAGTACCAGTCTTCATCCATGAGTCTGCAGCCTCTCCTGAGGCAGCCAATAAAATTGCCTATAAGTTTGCGACCAAGATGTACTCTACTTTGAGCAAGCATCTGGTCTCACTAAGGTGAGAGCACGTTGGAGCTGTGACTAAGGTTTCTGGTCCAATTATGGAAGAACCCGAAGAAATGGTGGATATCCGAACTTATTTTGATAGTAAATTACCAACCCTTCTCTTTGTAGGTGGTTCTGCTGGAGCACGTGTCTTTAACCAATTGAGTTACAGACCACAAGGAAAGAGTTGACTAGTCGCTATAATATCATTAACCTGACAGGTGATGCTAGTTTAAATGAACTCAGTTCAAACCTCTACCGTGTTGACTATGCGACGGAACTCTATCAACCACTCATGAATCTGGCTGATGTGGTCATTACTCGTGGTGGTGCCAATACTATGAACTTCTTGCCATGGCTAAGTGCATGTCATTGTTACATTAGGGGCGTGAAACCAGCCGTGGAGACCAGATTGAAAATGCAGCCTATTTTGTGAAGAAAGGCTATGCTGAGGAGTTGCAAGAGAGTGACTTGACCTTGTCTACTCTAGAAGAAAAAGTGAATCAACTTTTGACCAACAAAGAGATCTATCAAAACACGATGAAGAATTCTCAGGAATTAAAATCTGTGGCAGATTTTATGAGCTACTAGATTTATCATAAGGAGAAATTGATGTCAAAGGATAAAAGAATCAGGACACTCCAAGGCAAGGAATTGTCAGAGTGGCAAAAACGAAATCAAGAATATCTTCAAAAAGGCTGAAGAAGAGGCGAAACGAGGCCGCGAAAGAAGCTCGTGAAAAAGAAGAACAAGCAGCAAAAGTCTTCTTCTGAAAATACTCAAGAATTGTCAGAATAGCAAAAACAACATCACGAGTATTTGAGTAAAAGGAAGAAAATCTACGAGTTCTGAAGAAGTGGATGAAGAATCCGAAAAATCTGAAGAGAAGGATTCGGATACTAGCGATGAGACTTCAAATGAAGCGAAAGATTCGGAGGAAACTCCTCAAGAAGATTCTAAGAGTCAGGATCAAGTAGAGAAAGAAAAAAAGCTGACGAAAAAGGTTAAGAAGAAAAAGGTAAAAAACCAGAGAATAAACCTCCAAAACCGGCTATTCCTTCTATACATATCTGGCGAGCAGTTACGATCCTCGTCCCTAGCTTTCTAATCTTATTCTTGTCTATTTATCTTCTAAGCCCTCTGGCTACAATGAAACATATTGAGGTTACAGGTACAGTACAGACAACTGCAGACCAAGTTAGAGAAGCGTCTGGCATTCGTGACAGTGACTATACGATCAGCTTACTCTTAAATAAAGATAAGCATGCGGAAATGGTCGATCGAGATCACTGGATTGAATCGGCAAAGATAGTTTATCAATTCCCCAGTTCACTTCACCATTGAAGTGAAGGAATTTGGGATTGTAGCCTACTCTGTTTCTGGTGATAGCTATTATCCAATCTTATCAAGCGGAAGTATTGAATCAACTGCTGTTAGTTCTGATAACTTACCTGAAAATACATATCATGTTTTGTTTTAACGATGAGGAACAGATTAAAACCCTAATTTCTCAGTTAAATGAAGTTGGTCCAGAAATTAAGCAGAGAGATTGAGAAGATTGAGCACTAGTAAATGGTAACAAGTGACCTTCTAAAGATTACTATGTGTGATACAGACGAGATTTTGGTATTTCCATTATCCAGAACTGAGGAAGAAATTACCCCTACTATGGTAAGATAAAAACCACAGTTGACGGTTCCTGAGTGGAATGAGACATGGAGTGAGTAGATCTCTAGCTATAGTCTGAGTGGATAAGGCTCTGGATGACAGAAAGAGTCAAAGCCAAAGAAGAGGAAAAGAAGAAGCAGGAAGAGAAGAAAAACAAGCTGAGCAAGGAAATCAAGATCAAACAACACAGACGACTCAAACCACACAAAGTCGCTAAGTTTCAAATAGATTTGTTCAGTTACTTGTTTTTACTTGACAAGATACCACTTTAAATAATAGAATAGTAAAAACCTTAAAAGCAGTCAGAGGAGAGCGTACAGGTTAGACGGTGAAAAGGGTGGAGACTACCCATTTTTCGTGGAACCTGTGACAGCAGGCAGTTCTTTTTCATGCTCTCTAGCTAACAAAGGTAAAAGGAGAAAAGTATGCGCGAAGCTCGTCCAGTTATTGCTCTTGATTTTCCAAGTTTTGAGGCAGTCAAGCAATTTTTAGCTCTTTTTCCAGCAGGAGAGAGCCTCTATCTAAAGGTAGGTATGGAACTCTATTATGCTACAGGACCTGAGATTGTATCTTATCTGAAAGGTTTGGGACATAGTGTCTTTCTGGATCTTAAACTCCATGATATTCCAAATACAGTCAAATCAGCCATGAAGGTTTTGTCTCATCTGGGAGTTGATATGACCAATGTTCATGCAGCAGGTGGCGTTGAGATGATGAAGGCTGCGCGTGAGGCCTTGGGGAAAGAAGCCAAATTGATTGCTGTCACTCAGTTAACTTCAACCTCTGAAGAGCAAATGAGAGACTTTCAAAATATTCAAACCAGTCTTCAAGAATCGGTTATTCACTATGCTAAGAAAACCGCTGAAGCGGGATTAGATGGTGTGGTTTGCTCCGCTCAGGAAGTCAAACTCATCAAAGAAGCTACCAGTCAAGGCTTTATCTGCTTGACACCAGGTATTCGACCAGCAGGTGCTGCAGTTGGAGATCAAAAACGAGTGATGACACCTGCGGATGCTTATCAGATTGGTGGTGACTATATGCGTTGTTGGTCGTCTCGATTACTCAAGCCACGGATCCAGTTGCAGCTTATCATGCTATCAAGGATGAGTGGAACCAAGACTGAAAATTAAAAGAAATAGATTATAAAAACAAAAGGAGAATCCATAGACGCGCTAAAGGGCATTTGCTAGCCATCTATTGAAAATTCAAGCCGTTTACCTCAAGCCAGAAGAACCCTTCACTTGGGCATCGGGCATTAAATCACCGACGTATACAGACAATCGTGTGACACTTGCTTACCAGAAACTCGTACCTTGATTGAAAATGGTTTTGTGGAAGCTATTAAAGCAGAATTCCCAGAGGTAGAAGTAATTGCGGGAACAGCGACTGCAGGTATTCCGCATGGTGCTATCATCGCTGACAAGATGAATCTGCCATTTGCTTACTCCACAGCAAACCAAAGATCATGGTGCTGGAAATCAAATTGAGGTCGTGTAGCCCAAGGTCAAAAGATGGTTGTTGTTGAAGATCTTATTTCAACTGTGGTTCAGTTCTCAGAAGCCGTAGCAGCAGCTAAACGTGAAGGAGCGGACGTATTAGAGTGTCGTAGCTATCTCTAGCTATCAATTACCAAAAGCAGATAAGAATTTTGCGGATGCTGGTGTCAAATTGGTGACTCTTTCAAACTACAGTGAGCTCATTCACCTAGCCCAAGAAGAAGGCTACATCACACCGGAAGGACTTGCTCTCCTCAAACGCTTTCAAGAAGACCAAGAAATTGGCAGGATGAGACATTTTAAAACAAGCCAGAAGCCCAATGTTTAGCATTGGGCTTTTAATCGAACAAATCGTAGATTTTGAGAGTATACTTATATTTGTAATTGACAAATGTAGATTTTGGAGGTGTGCTATACGATTTCGGATGCAGAATGGCAGGTCATGAAGATTATCTGGATGCGGGAGAACAGACTAAGTACTGATCTGATAAAAGTATTAGAGAAAAGGTTCAGTTGAGTCCAAATCCACGATCAGACACTCTTGGCTCGTTTGGTGGAGAAGGAATGTTGACTCCGGGAAAAACAGGGCAGTCCTTTGTGTATTCGTCCCTTTTAACTCCGATGATGGTAGGGACTTAATGGTTCAGGATATCAAAGACAAACTTTTGTTCTCCGAAGAATAAAAGCTCTTGCTAGCTGATTTGATTGAAGATATTGACTTTTACCTAGCTGATTTGGAAGGCTTGGAAGAAGTGATTTCAAAAAGAAATATAGCTAAGTGCTGTAACGAAGTAAGATGTAGTAGTGTAAAGGAGACGCATGTTGAAATCTATTTGTATCTATTGTTGTTTTTAGGAATGATTGTTTATCCTCTTTTGGTTTTTCAAAACCGCAGAAGATGCTATAGAGCCCAGCAAAAATGGCTATCAGAGATTCGAGTGGAGGTCATGGAGGCTATCACTCCAGGAACCATTATCCTCAAAAATCGCAACCTACTTTGCATTATTTTGATCGAAAAGATCCTTCACCTAGCTTGGATCAAATCGTTTTTCCAGACTTTGGAGTGCATGCAGATCTGCCTATGGGAGACCAATATGTGGTTGAAATCACCCCTGAAGAAGCAGGTGAGTATGGTTTCTCTTGTGGCATGAATATGATGCACGGTAAGATGATTGTAGAATAGGAGAATGATATGACTGAAATTGTAAAAGCAAGCCTTGAAAATGGTGTTCAAAAATCCGTATCACAGCAGACAAAAGGCTACCATCCAGCCCATATTCAACTACAAAAAGGAATTCCTGCTGAGATTACCTTTTCATCGTGTGACACCATCAAACTGTTATAAAGAAATTCTTTTCGAAGAAGCAGGAATTTTAGAACCAATTGCTCAAGACGAAGAAAAAGTCATTCGTTTTACTCTCAAGACTTGGGTGAGCATGAATTTTCATGTGGCATGAAAGATGCAAAAGGGGACCCTATACCGTTGTTGAAAAACTAAAAATCTCTAAGTCTTTTACAACGTTTTTGGATTACTAGTATCTTTACTGTGCCTCTTGTGATTCTCATGATTGGGATGTCTACGGGAGGAATTAGTCACCAAGTCATGCGTTGGGCACACCTTTTTAGCCACAACACCCATTATGCTGGTAGCTGGAGTTCCATATACAGAAGCGCCTGGGCTAGTTTTTAAAAAGCACAATTCCAACATGGATACCTTGGTTGCTCTAGGAACCCTAGTGGCCTATTTCTATAGCTTTAGCTGTCCTCTTTCACTGGTTTGCCCGTTTACTTTGAGAAGTGCTGCATTTATCCTCTTCTTCATTCTTTTGGGAGCAGTTTTTGAGGAAAAAAATGCGATACTCGCAGAGCAGTCGAAAAATTATTAGACCTACAAGCAAAAACAGCAGAGGTTTTGCGTGATGATGTTTATGTTCAAATACCTCTAGAACAAGTCAAAGTTGGGGATCTCATTCGCGTTCGACCAGGTGAAAAATTCGCCGTTGATGGTATTGTCTTAGAAGGTGAAACGAGTATTGATGAATCAATGGTGACTGGGGAAAAGTATTCCAGTCGATAAATCAGTTGGAGATGCTGTTATTGGGTTCAACTATCAATAATAGTGGTACGATCATCTTTAGAGCTGAAAAAGTTGGTTCTGAGACTATGTTGGCTCAGATTGTGGACTTTGTGAAAAAAGCGCAAACGAGTCGTGCTCCTATTCAAGATTTGACCGACAAGATTTCTGGGATTTTCGTACCAGCAGTTGTCATTTTAGGACTTCTTACTTTTTGGATCTGGCTTTGTCTTGCTTGAGAAAGCTTTTTGTGACTTCACTCTTCTACGGAGTTGTTGTTTTGATTATTGCCTGCCCTTGTGCACTAGGACTCGCGACACCGACAGCACTCATGGTTGGAACAGGACGAAGTGCCAAGATGGGGATTCTTCTCAAAAATGGTACAGTTCTACAGGAAATCCAAAAAGTCCAAACCATTGTATTTGATAAGACAGGAACCTTGACCGAAGGCAAACCAGTGGTAACAGATGTTATCGGAGATGAAGGAGAAGTGCTCAGCTTGGCTGCTTCACTGGAAGATGTATCTCAACACCTGCCAGCTCAAGCCATTGTCAATCGTGCGTCTGAGCTAGGGAATTAGTCTTACCCGTTGAAAACTTTCAAGCCTTGCATGGAAAAGGTGTGACTGGGATTATTAATGGTAAACAAGTCTTGCTGGGGAATGCCAAACTCTTAGCTGACCTTGCTATTCCACATGATTATCAAGAACGATTTGATTTGCTTGAGAAAGAAGCAAAAACAGTTGTCTTCCTATCCGTGGATGGAGGTTAAAAGGCTTAATTGCCTTGCAGGATGTCCCCTAAGGAAAATGCCAGAAGCTATTGCTAAATTGAAAAACGTGGTCTTAGAACGAGTCGTGCTACTGGAGATAATGCTGGAGTAGCCCATGCGATTGCAGAGCAAATTGGAATCGAAGAAGTAATCGCAAATGTCTTGCCAGAGGAAAAGGCACATGAAATTCACAAGCTTCAAAAGAATGGCAAATTGGCCTTTGTTGGAGATGGTATCAATGATGCGCCGGCCCTCAGTGTAGCGGATGTCGGAATTGCCATGGGCTCTGGGACAGATATTGCTATCGAATCAGCAGATCTTGTCCTTACAACCAACAATTTACTAGGATTGGCACGTGCTTTTGATATGAGTAAGAAGACCTTTAATCGTATTCTACTCAATCTTTTCTGGGCTTTATCTATAACCTCATTGGTATTCCGATTGCAGCAGGAGTCTTTTCTAGTCTTGGTTTGGTACTCAATCCAGAACTTGCAGGATTAGCCATGGCCTTTAGTTCAGTCTCTGTTTTAATCAGTTCTCTCATGCTCAATTTTACTAAAGAGTGGATTAAAAGGCGGTTTTAACCGCTATTATTCTAAAACAGATTTTCAAAACGTTTTCAATCTGTACTGTAATAGAGAATGGAGTTTTTGAGCACATTCTTATGAATCTGAAAATCAAATGTGATAAATTAGGATTGTAAATTTTACTGAATCGTTTTCAAAAACATATAAAAAGCGCTTTTTGCATCTTTTATCAAATTAACTTTTAAGGAGAGTTATCATTATGACTCAAGGGAAAAATCACTGCATCAGCAGCAATGCTCAACGTATTGAAAAACATGGGGCGTAGACACTATCTACGGTATCCCATCAGGAACACTCAGCTCACTTATGGACGCTTTGGCTGAAGACAAAGATATCCGTTTCTTGCAAGTTCGCCACGAAGAAACAGGTGCTCTTGCAGCGATTATGCAAAGCTAAATTTGGCGGATCTATCGGTGTTGCAGTTGGTTCAGGTGGACCTGGTGCAACTCACTTGATCAACGGTGTTTACGATGCAGCTATGGATAACACTCATTCCTTGCTATCCTTGGATCACGTCCAGTTAACGAATTGAACATGGATGCCTTCCAAGAATTGAGACCAAAACCCAATGTACAACGGTATCGCTGTTTACAACAAACGTGTAGCTTACGCAGACAATTACCAAAAAGTTATTGACGAAGCTTGCCCGTGCTGCAGTTTCTAAAAAGGTCCAGCTGTTGTTGAAATTCCAGTAAACTTTGGTTTCCAAGAAATTGACGAAAACTCATACTACGGATCAGGTTCATACGAGCGCTCATTCATCGCTCCTGCTTTGAACGAAAGCTGAAATCGACAAAAGCAGTTGAAATCTTGAACAATGCTGAACGTCCAGTTATCTATGCTGGTTTCGGTGGTGTTAAAGCTGGTGAAGTGATCACTGAATTGTCACGTAAAATCAAAGCACCAATCATCACGACTGGTAAAAACTTTGAAGCTTTCGAATGGAACTATGAAGGTTTGACAGGTTCTGCTTACCGTGTTGGTTGGAAACCAGCCAACGAAGTGGTCTTTGAAGCAGACACAGTTCTTTTCCTTGGTTCAAACTTCCCATTTGCTGAAGTTTACGAAGCATTCAAGAACACTGAAAAATTCATCCAAGTGGATATTGACCCTTACAAACTTGGTAAACGTCACGCCCTTGACGCTTCAATCCTTGGTGACGCAGGTCAAGCAGCGAAAGCAATCCTTGATAAAGTGAATCCCAGTTGAATCTACTCCCATGGTGGCGTGCAAACGTGAAGAATAACCAAAACTGGCGTGATTACATGAACAAACTCGAAGGTAAAACTGAGGGTGAATTGCAATTGTATCAAGTTTACAATGCTATCAACAAATACGCTGATCAAGACGCTATCTACTCAATCGACGTCGGTGACACTACTCAAACATCTACTCGTCACCTTCACATGACACCTAAGAACATGTGGCGTACATCTCCACTCTTTGCGACAATGGGGTATCGCCCTTCCTGGGGTATCGCTGCTAAGAAAGACAATCCAGATCGCCAAGTATGGAACATCATGGGTGACGGTGCATTCAACATGTGCTACCCAGACGTGATCACAAACGTTCAATACGACCTTCCAGTTATCAACGTTGTCTTCTCAAATGGTAAATATGCCTTCATCAAGGACAAATACGAAGACACAAACAAACACTTGTTTGGTTGTGACTTCCCTAATGCTGACTATGCGAAAATCGCTGAAGCTCAAGGTGCTGTGGATTTACAGTTGACCGTATCGAAGACATCGACGCAGTCGTTGCAGAAGCTGTTAAATTGAACAAAAGAAGGTAAAACTGTTGTTATCGATGCTCACATCACTCCACACCGTCCACTTCCAGTAGAAGTACTTGAGTTGGATCCAAAACAACACTCAGAAGAAGCAATCAAAGCCTTCAAGGAAAAATACGAAGCTGAAGAGCTTGTACCATTCCGCCTCTTCTTGGAAGAAGAAGGATTGCAATCACGCGCAATCAAATAATTCCTCTCGACGAAAATCAAATAGTAAATATTGTCGATTATGATTCTTTTGATTTTCTTAGAGCAGAACTAAAAAGATCGGAGCAATCCGGTCTTTTTGTGGAGGATAGTAAATGAATTTAAATCAATTAGATATTATCGTCTCAGATGTTCCCCAAGTCTGTGCTGACTTGGAGCGTATTTTTGGATAAAGAAGGCAGACTATGTTGATGACAGTTTTGCTCAGTTCACGATTGGCAGTCACTGCCTCATGTTATCTCAAAATCATTTGATTCCTTTTGGAAAAATTTTCAGTCAGGAATCATTCTACATGTCGAGGTTGAAGATGTAGACCAGAATCAAAAAGCGGTTGAAAGAACTTAGGTATGCAGAGTTTTAAACTGGGCCAGTTGTAACTGATTGGGGAACAGAATCCCTGATAGTGAGTGGCCCTCTGCTGGTCTAGTGATTGATTTTTATCGTATGAAATAGGAGGGCTTAGTCATTTGACGTTAACCATAATGATTCTTTAAAAAAGAATGTGCGAATATGAACTCATTGAAAAGATCGGAGCAATCCGGTCTTTTTCTTTTATATCTTTTTCTGTTAAAATAGATTCATTAGGATATTTTTAAGGAGAAAAAGATGCCAACAACTTTCTTTCTATTATTTGGCTTAATGATGTTTAGGCTGCTGCCTTCACCTATTTCATGTTCGACTTTTTTTATCTTTAGTAATTACAGAAATGCCAAGAGATGTACCGAAAAGAACGGAAGGAGTTATTATCCGATATTCCTATGCTCTTTATAACGGGATTAGCCTGCCCAGTTGTCGAGTACACTGTTGATGGGAACCAATACAAGGTCGTCGGGCCAAAATTTCTATCTGCGATTTCAAATACAATCAGTACTCCCTTTAGGGTTCTATTGTATCTGATGTAAAAATGGATAATTTTTGAAGATGGGTGAAATTCCTCAGGTTTTAAGATACAAGATTTATAGGAACAGTTTTATCTCTTTAACCAAAATCACCATTTAATGGAACGATTTCCAATTGAGGAAAGGTAACTGTTTATTATGATCCTAAAAACCAAAACATTCCTATGTAGAAAAGACCTTTAAAAACCAGGTCGTTATGCATGGTTGACTAAAATGTTTAGCTATTTCCTTTGTTTTTCTGATGATTGCTCTAGCTTTCTTTATCGTGTTCATTCTTCAAATCTTGTTAAATAAAAGTGTTTGTATGTAAACTTCAATTACCTATTTTGCTTCTATGTTCATCGTGGTAGCTTTTTATAAGAGAAAAATACTTTTTCTTAGTTTTTGGGGATATTTCAGAATTTTAAATGTTTGATAGTATAATAGAACCATCAAATCAAGTGAGGTAAAGTGATGACAGAAAAATTACGATTTCCAGCTGGGTTCCTCTGAGGGTGGTGCAACGGCAGCTAATCAATGTGAGGGTGCTTATAATCAAGATGGTCGTGGGTTGGCAAACGTTGATGTTGTTCCAATTGGTGAGGATCGTGAAGCCATTATCACAGGTCAGAAAAAGATGTTTTCTTTTGAGGAGGGCTATTTTTACCCAGCCAAGGAAGCTATTGATATGTACCATCATTACAAGGAAGATATTGCACTTTTTGCAGAAATGGGCTTTTAAGACCCTATCGGCTTTTCCATTGCTTGGACTCGGATTTTTCCTAAGGGAGATGAAGCAGAGCCAAATGAAGCTGGTCTAGCTTTTTATGAGGATTTGTTTAAGGAATGCCACAAGTATGGGATCGAACCGCTGGTGACCATCACGCATTTTGATTGCCCCATGCACTTAATTTGCGGAGTATGATGGTTGGCGCAATCGTCGTATGTTGGACTTCTACGAAAATCTCTGCCGCAACCCTCTTACCCGTTAGGGCTTTGGTCAAATACTGGCTAACTTTTAACGAAAATCAATATGATTCTTCATGCACCCTTTTTAGGAGCTGGATCTCTGTTTTGAAGAAGGTGAAAAATAGTTTCTCGATAGAATAAGAAGTCTCATATCACGTTACTATAAAATCTCCCTACTTTATAAGAGGAGAGTTCAGTCAGAACTCTGCCATAATAGAAAGGAGAAAACGGGCTGGAGATGTAACACGTCAGAACCATTATTTTTAAATTCTGTACTGCAAGAAAATCTGGGGTGGGACTAAGCTACGTGATGAGTTTGGATACGACATTCCAAGCGATCGGAGAATACTAGCACGTTCAGCTCACCCAAATGGTGTGTTTCTCTAAGATAAAGCTACTGGCCGTTTTGAGGGAACAGATCTCAGCTAGGCTGTATGCGGAACACCGTGAGTTATTTGGTAAACTGTCCAGGAACCCGTACTTTCCACTCTTGACTAAAATTCTTGATGCCAATGACTGGCCTGAGTGTTCAAGTTCCACCCAGATGCTTATGGACTGGAGAGCATCGAGAGGCGAACTTGGAAAAGACAGATAGTTGGTACATCATCGCTGCAGATGAGGGTTCAGAGATTATCTATGGTCACAATGCCAGTCAAAGAAGAACTCCGCCAGCTTAAAGTGAGGAATAAGAACTGGGATGACCTGTGACAAAAAGTCCCTGTTAGACCAGGCTGGAGATTTCTTCTATGTAGCAGTGGGACTCCATGCACGCTTATCGATTTGTGCAGGCATCCTGATCCTTGAAACACAACAGTCTGAAGTGGTACCACCTATCCCAGCGTCTGCGACTTTGACCGCAAGGACGATAATGGCAAACTTGCATGAACTTCACCTTGAAAATCCATCGATGTCTTTGAATATCGTGGGCCTGCTAAATAGCCGTCCTGTGACTGTCAAAGCTGATGATTTAAGCGTTCGACTTTACTTGTCTCTAAATGATTTCTTGCCAGTCCTACAGAGTGAAATCACAGGAAAAGTTGACTTTGAGAGAGACAGCTGACCATTACAGCTTGTTTGAGTGTCTTGGCTGGCCAAGAGCTGACCTGTAGACGGTAAAAGGATTATCCTATCCAAAAAGGTGAGCCACTTTTATCTTGCCGAGTGATGTTGAGGCTTGGACCTTGGAAGAGCCAAGGTCTAGAATTGATTAGTAAGCCATCCATAAAAGAGACTTGAGAGATGATTCCTCAAGTCGCTGCTAGTATTTACATAGGGGTGGGCGATAAAGACCACGATGATGATAATTACGATGATGAAGCAGGAAGAGCCAGACTGGAAAGTCCTTGTCCATGGTCTTCATCAAGATGAAGTTCCTCCATGGCTAGTGCTTGAAAATATATCCTGTAAAGAGGGGACAAGCAGAGAGCACCGAAAGGCATGAGGAGGTTGAAACCAAGAAACCATGGCATCAAAGAAAGTCCCAAAGATTGAACATCGCCATGACACTGTAGAAAAGGGCTGAAGAATACCGATAAAACATACCCCAAAATCACTCCACTTAGCACGTTTACGATTGTCTTGGTTTGTGATATTTCCAACATTGATCTCAAGCATGACGACTGAAGAGGTTATCGTCGCAAGAGGAAAAGAAGAGAAAGAGAAATAGAACGTACCAAACGGCATATTGTCAAGAGTTAAACGATAAAGAGGAGACTAGGTCCACCTTCAGACTGATATTAAAGGCTGACATATAGAAAATCGCAAGTCCTGCCATGATCGATACAGAAATGTTCAAGGCTGATGGAAATTCCTGATTGGACCAGATTGGTCTTCTTGTCCAGGTAGGAAGCGCAGGTCGCATACGGCTGTAACTCCAAGGGATAGAGCACTGAAAGATCGCCTAGTGCTAGAGGAGTCCAGCGCTTGTCAGTTTTCGAAAGAGAAGTCCGGTTTGGAGGATGCAGCGACGCCTTCCACTTAGCATTAGGTGCTGGAGAGAGAGGGCTATGATAACGACAAAGATGATGATAAAGTAGACACTGCATAACCTAGCAGTGCTCTTTCAATACCTGAATGAACGCCGTGTGAAACGATGAAAATGTTCAAGAAGATAAAAGGCTGCTTGGCTCGAGCACAACTGGATTAGGAAATGATGGACGAGAGAATTGCTGGCATAATCTCCATTTCCGATGAGGTGGAATAATCTTCCAGTCTCGATACCAGGTAGTGCAGAATCCAACCTCAATGACACTATAAAATGAGAGAAGGATGAGAAAGAGGCACCAATCCAACCAATCAAAAGTTGTACTTATGATTGTTTCCAAGTTGCCAAAGGTTTTGATTGCTGATACGCCAGCGTTTCGACCACGGGCAACTCAGCCAGTAGTAGAGAGGAAATCCAACTGTGCGTCGATGAGAAAAGACCAGTAAGAAATCCTCCCCCACCATTGGCAGCGGTCATGTAAGGGAACTTCCAAACAGCTCCAAGACCAAGAGCAGAGCCAGCAGACGCAGGATGACAGCTCAGTTTCGAGTCCTATTGCGATCGTATGACATCGTTAAACTCCAACCTGTAAATAAGCAAAAGGCTACTTGAGTTGTCAACAGCCTCTCTCTCAATTGCTCTTTATGAGCCTTTTTCATTTGATTGATAGACTTGAATATCCTATCATGTTTTCTGAAAGCTCGTCAAGAAAGCGATTTTCAAGTTTTCATACCTTTTCTCAAACCGTTATCGTATAAACCACTTGACTCTGACCCAAGGGGAGGTGTATACTATCCTTGTGGAGGAGAGAAACCATGTACCTATTATCAGAGAGTTAGCAGATGCTCTGTATGTCTCGTAGATAAGACCCTTCATGCATTACGATAAGTTAGACTCTTGGTTCCTTTGAAAGTCGGAAATACGGCTATCTAGAACCCATAGTCAGGATGATTTGGAACGACTTGATCATTCTTGTCACAGAATATCTAGGCTTTTCTTTAGAAAAATAGTGAGCTGTTAGACGAAGATACGTCAGAGTATATTGCCCCATCTGACTAGGCAGCTGGACTATCTAACCCAGGAGAGAAAGGCAATCTGGATACCTTGATTTCCACCTCTTGCAAAAACGATTCAAGAAACAAAAAGGAGAAAGAAAATGACGTTGAGGAAAAATATTACTGGATTTAGCTATCAGATCATCTGCATCACCACCAAGAGGCGGTAGAGAAAGTGGCGGCCAAGAAGTCATGCGATCAGGCCTCGAATCGAAACGGGTAGCATGAAGATGAGGCTACGACTGCTCAACCAAGTCTCTCAAAGCTTTTGGCTCAAAATCTCTAGCTGTCTACTCATGCATAAACAGCAACTGTACCACGACGAAGCAGCCAAGCTCTTGCATGCTTCATTCCGTACTTATGGATTTGACTGTTCTATGGAAGTCTTTCGGTCATATCGGTAAAGGCTATGTCATAACCCTGAGTTTCAAGGAAAATATTGATAAATTTGGACCCGGAACAGCCCAGTACACTTCAGATGTCATTGCCCACTATGTCCGAACTCAGATCAGATCAAAATCGGCGGAGCAATCTCTGCCGATTTCACCAAAGTTTAACAGCAGACTTCCAGCTGCAGTACAGAGGGCAGAAGTTATGTTAAAACCACCTGTGTGGGCATTGATATCCAGTACCTCGCCTGCAAAGTGGAGTCGGCACCAGCTTACTTTCCAGTGTTTTAGATTGATTTCTGAGACTCACCACCCTGTTAACAAAATGACTTGGTGGGACATTTTCCAGTCACAGGAATCTTGAGACTTGATAGATTGGAAGTTGGTTCGTTCTTTTCAGTTAGTTGTTTGACTTTTTTCTGGTAGCTTTGCGAGAAGAAATTCAAGCGTTCTGGCAATAAAGATTTTAAAGGCTTTAAGGATTTTCACGGTTTTCTTCGAGAAATGCCACCAAGTCTCCTAGAAAGTTGCGGCAAGACATCTAAAGAGAGGATTTCACCACCCTTGACAAAAGCTTACTATGAGGGTAGAGCAGCAGAGACCTGACAAACCAAAAGTGGGTAAAGAGGGAGGTCATGAGTACTGACATGCTTTGCCATGGCAGCTTAGAGTCACATCGTCTCAGCGAGACTTCTGCAAAGCCCAGGTGGAAAATCTGTCAGCAGCCGTGACACGCTTTACCAAGTTCGGTAACGGTATGCTTTATGGACGAGCAATCTCATGGCCAAACCAGTCGAACCAGTGGAAGGATAGGACTTCCACCAGTTGTCAGACAATGAGTTTATTACAAGTGAAAGGTCTGTCTGCTGACTTGAGGACAAACTGGTTGTTCATTCTAACAGAAACAATCTCTGTTTGAGTCATGACTTGGTCCCGCTCCAATTCCGGAGATTTTCTTTTCAAAGCTTCGATAATAGTCCCGAGATTTGTTGCCAGCAGGAAGACACGCCCGTGATCCTCTACCCTTGAGCTTGACGCCATTTTCCGTAAAAAGTTGATACTATCATGGTTATCAAACTGGGAGAAGACGCGCATAGGCAGAAAGCGCCCAGCTTCCAGGAATGCCGGCTAACAGTCATCTAGGGTTCCGCTGTTAGCGACGTTGCAACGACCACCACCAGTTCCAGCTTAATCCAAGTTTCCGATTTTCTTTCGATGAGAAGGGTTTTCTGTCTCGTAAAAGCTACTGAAATCGTAGCCACTCATGCCTGTGCAGGGCCACCTCCGATGACAATCGTATCAAAATGTTTCATAAAAGCATTGTACTGATACAAGAGATGATGTCATCCCTGTTTGATTGATTAACCCAATTTCATATCCCACGAGAAGTCTCACCTTCTTCTGCATAAAACTGCAGAGTCCAGAAGTTAGATAATTTTAATATTCGCTGCTGTTGGGAATTTTCTCGCAAGAGTCTGAGAGCTGTTGGCAGAATTTCTCATTACATGCGGTGAGCCATGACGACACGCCCACCAGCGTAGCCAGCTTTGATCAACTCTTCATAAGCAGCCTGAAGGATCTTTTTAGCACCACGAGCCTTTTGCAGTAGTTCTAAGGTTCCAGCTCTACTTGCTTCCCCGACCACGAATATTGAGGAGCCTGACAACTGCACCATTACCGCTTTACTCAAGCGACCGTTTTTAACGAGGTTATCAATCTTTCAGCAAGAACGAACAACAACTTCTGTTTTTCTGGTAAGCAGTAATAACTCAACCACTTCTTCAAAAGAAAGTCCCTGGCCGGATCGTCACTGATATCCACCACCAATCAACTCTCCACCGTAGCAGACAAACCATCAATAACGTGGAATCTGAGTGCCGGGTGGTCTTCGGAGATAAATGCTTTTAGCTCACTGCGCGCTGCCAGGCACCAGAGAGTTCCTGTGATGGTCACTACAAAATATGGTTTGGCCCCTTCAGAATGCTCGTAAGTAATCATCAGGACTAGGGCACGCTGATTTAGAAGCTTCAGAAGTCGCATACATAGTTTCCATCATCTGATCAATATCCAGATTGGCATCATCGACAAAGACTTGATCTGCTACCTGAATCTTTAAGGGGACACTGACAAATTTAGTATCAAAAGCAGTGTTTTGCAGTTGGTGATAATCACAACCAGAGTCAGCTACATCTTCCAAGTCATAGAAATTCTCCATCTTTATCACTATACATTGACAAAGGTTCTGTCTACAATTATCATGAAAGCCCTGAAACAAAAGTAGTAATTTCTCTGTTGTCACAAGTAGAAAGAAATTGTTATGTCTGAACGTAAAATATCCTAGATCGCTTGAAAACCTTGAAAATCAAACCAAGAATCTAATTTGCTAACCAGAGAAGCGATTGAAACAGCTCTTTTGCAACTCTTGGAGAAAAAGGAGTTGGCTAAGATTAGCATTTCTGAATTAGTAAAGCGTGCTGGGGTTTCTCGTGCAGCCTTTTATCGAAACTATGACTCAAAAAGAAGAGATTTTAGAAAGCGTCTTTAAACGTAGCGTCCATAATATCATGGATCAACTAAGTCATTACGATGTCAAGACGGATCTCTATCTGGTTTGGGTTCATTTTCTTGAGAGAAGCCAAGAAAGAAGCCAAGTTATTCAGCTTTGGCTTGGACTATCACTTGGAAAAATCTTTTGTGCAAGCTATACAGGAATTTTGGAAAATATTATGGAAAATCAAAAGGGTGTTAGCAGTTATCTGCATTCTTTTTGAGTTCTGCTATCGTATCGGTTTTGCTAAAATGGATCAAGGATGGAATGAAGGTTACTGCCGAGAAAAATTGCAGATTTTACGCTTGCCATTTTTCAAAATAAGTTAAGAGAGAAAACTATGACAGAAAAGACTGAGCTGGGATGAGTATTTCCGCTACTAAGCTCTATTGATTGCCAATCGTTCAACCTGTAAACGCGCCATAAAGGTAGGAGCCGTTTTTAGTTAAGGATAACAAGGTTGTTTCAACAGGCTATAATGGTTCTGTATCAGGAACAGAACATTGTATTGACCACGACTGTCTGGTGATTGAGGCCACTGTGTTCGTACTCTTCATGCAGAGGTAAATGCTATTTTACAAGGGCAGGCGTGGCGTTCCAAAGGGCTTTTGACAGCCCTACGTTACTCATTTTCCATGTCTCAACTGTGCCAAGCACTACTTCAGAGGTTGCGAGCGTTGTTTATCAGCCAATATCACCGCATAAGATGACTCATGCTCAGCATCTTTATCATGAAAAGGGACAGAGTTGACCCATTTGGCCCACTTGAAAACGGTACAACAGCTCTCCAAGAAGCTCACATCTAGAAATTATAGATAAATGGTTTTAGAAAGCTGAAACAGTGATATAATAAGAAGAATAAATTGAAAGAAGGAATTCTAGAAAATGGGAAAACTTGAAGTTATTAATCATCCACTGATTCAACACTAGTGTCAATCTTGCGTCGCTTTCTGACACTTCTACAAAAGCTTTTCGTGAGTTGGTTAACGAGATTGCAATGTTGATGGGATATGAAGTGCTTCGTGATCTTCCGCTTGAAGATGTTGAAATCGAAACACCTATCACAAAAACAGTTCAAAACAGTTGGCTGGTAAAATTAGCGATTGTCCCAATCTTGCGTGCAGGTATTGGGATGGTTGATGGACTAGTTGAGTTTGGTTCCTAGCAGCAAAAGTTGAGTCACATTGGTATGTACCGTGACGAGGAAAAACCCTTCAACCAGTAGAATACTTGAGTAAAAGTACCTGAAGATATTGACAACGTCAAATCTTTTGTAGTTGATCCATGCTTGCTGACAGGTGGTTCAGCGATCTTTGGCTGTTGATCCTCAAAAACGTGGGGCTTCAAACATCAAGTTTGTCTGCCTGGCATCAGCTCTAGAGGGTGAAGGCACTTTCCAAGCACTCACAGATGTAGAAATCTTTACGCAGCTTTTGGATGAACGCTTGAACGAACATGGTTACATCGTTCCAGGTCTTGGAGACGCTGGAGACCGCTTTGTTCGGTACAAAATAAGATTCTAAGTGATATTGAGACTATAGCCTAGTCTTAGTTTTGAAAGGAGGTTGAATTTTGTACTGTTATTAGGATAGAGCAAAAATTTGACCTTTTTGACCAAAAAGATATATAATCCTATCTAACAAAGAAATCTAGAAACATCAAAAAGGAGAAATAGAATGATTCCTGTAGTTATTGAACAAAACAAGTCGTGGAGAACGCTCGTATGACATTTACCACGCCTTCTTAAGGACCACGCATTATCATGTTGACTGGACCAGTCGAAGACAATATGGCAAACTCAGTTATCGCCCAATTGCTTTTTCTTGGATGCCCAAGATAGTACAAAAGATATTTACCTTTGATGTAAACACTCCTGTGGGTTCTGTATCAGCTGGTTTGGCAATCGTTGATACTATGAACTTTATCAAGGCAGATGTCCAAACTATCGTTATGGGAATGGCAGCCTCAATGGGTACAATTATTTAGCTCAAGTGGAGCAAAAGGCAAAAGCGTTTCATGCTTCCAAATGCAGAATACATGATTCACCAACCAATGGGTGGTACAGGTGGTAGTACTCAGCAGACTGATATGGCCATCGCTGCCGAACACTTGCTTAAAACTCGTAAGACTTTAGAGCAAATCCTAGCAGATACTCTGGCAAAGTCAGTTGAGCAAATCCATAAAGATGCTGAACGTGATTACTGGATGAGCGCTCAAGAAACTCTTGAATACGGTTTTATTGACGA